>Ga0075520_1001340_pt1 | contig 11800 bp, 13 predicted proteins | sample NGEPerB_FD_75100 | JGI IMG/M metagenome (GOLD analysis project Ga0075520, IMG submission 75100) | Arctic peat soil microbial communities from the Barrow Environmental Observatory site, Barrow, Alaska, USA - NGEE PermafrostAB12-B | ecosystem: Environmental > Terrestrial > Soil > Wetlands > Peat ... | reverse complement strand
GTCGGCGCGTGGTGGCCGAGGTCGACCAAACACTGAGCCTTCGGCCCGAGGTGTTGCGCGGCGAGATAGCTGCTGCCCCAGTCGGAAATCACCGTCGAATAGAACGCGGGCTCGAACAGCTTGTGTTCGAGCAGCATGCGCCAGTCGTCGGGCAGCGCGCGATAGATCGCCGCGGTTGACTCGAGATAGCGGTCGAACGCGCGCGCCAGACTCGACTGCCCAGCGAAGTTCGAGCCGTCGCCGATCCACACCGTCAGCGCCTTCGAACCGAGCGCGCGGCCGATCTCGACGCACTCGATGTTGTGGGCGATCGCCTGTTCGCGCACCGCCTTGTCGGTGTGGGTGAGCGAGCCGAACTTGTAGGACAGCGGCTGGGCCGCCTGATCCTGGAATGTGTTGGAGTTGACAGCGTCGAACGCGAGGCCGTGGCTCTTCGCCGTCTCGCGCAGTTCGGCGTAATCCTTGACCTTGTCCCAGGGGAAATGCGGCGAGACGGTCGGCGTGAGGCGGGTCAGCGTGTTGATGACGCCGCAATCGGCGAGCTTGTCAAAGACGTTGCGCGGCTCGCCGGGGCCAGGAAAGCGGGCGAAACGCGTGCCGCCCGTGCCAACGCCCGCGACCAAAATATCCACCTTGCCATCCGTGTCCGCCCAGATTTCCTCGGCGGTCGTCTTCTTGTGAATTTCCACGTTCGCCTGATTTTCAAACTGCTGCGGAATCCAAGAATTCGGCGTTTCCTTGGCCAGCGCTTCCGCGCGGGCAATCGCGCCTTTCATGCCTTCCGCGCCGGGCGTCAAAACGAGTTTCGCACCGAGCATCGCCAACAGCGTGCGGCGTTCGAGCGACATCGTTTCGGGCATCGTCAAAATCAGCTTGTAGCCTTTGGCCGCCGCGACGAACGCGAGCGCGATGCCGGTGTTGCCGCTGGTCGGCTCAATGATGACGGTGTCGCGTTTGAGCACGCCGCTTTTTTCGGCGGCCTCAATCATCGCCATGCCGATACGGTCTTTGACGCTGCCGAGCGGATTAAAAAATTCACACTTGAGCAGGATGGTGGCGTCCACGCCGGCGGTGACTTTGTTCAACTTGACCAGCGGCGTGCGGCCGACGGTTTCAATAATGTTGTTGTAAATGCGTCCCATAATTTTTTTGCAGTTAAATTGTTTGCGTAAAGTTGTGCCGAACGGGGCGGGCGGGCAAGTTTTTTATTCAATCTTAATCTTAATCGGTTTGGCCGGATGATTAAGATAAGGAGCAGGATTACGATTATGAGTTGAAACGTAAAAACAATAAGTCCCTGCCCGACCTTGCGGTCAGACAGGGACAAATGGGGGATGGGAGTTCGCCATGCTCTCTTTCCCGAACCGGCATTAGGCGCGCCCTTGCGGGGCTGCCGGCTTCCCGACGCCATTCTCCACGGCAAGCGGAGTTATCGGCCTCGTAGCAGGGCCGTCCGGCACTTTTCAGCGCGCGGAATTATTGAGTGAGGCTTTTCAGCCCGCTTCGGCTGGTGGTTGCGCCACCGGCCTGCGAACCAGGTCAAGACACGCCTGTAATCTTTCCGCGTCTTGACCATTAGCACTGGGTCGGCCGCTGCTTTTGACAGCGCGTTTGCCCATTGCCACGGGTCTCGCCTCTTCTCTCTCAAGTTGCCTTTCTTTCACAGCCCAGCGGTGTCGTTTTTAACATCGCCGGCGCTTGGAAGTTTTTCACGAAACCTGCCGAGCTTCGTGGCCTTCCCGATGCGTGCGCTCCTTTTGTCCGCCTTTCGGCGTTTTTCGCTGGGCGGTTCCAATTTTATTTGAACCCGCCAGAGCCGCCCACAACGTGCTGATGCACAGTAGCAACTATTCACCCTCTGGGTGACTGCGATTCGTCCAGGCTCGAAACCTGCCCGGACTACTTGACTCAACTCGGAACGGTTTCTAATCGTCCCTCATTTCCTAGTCCCTCATTCGCATTTGACGGTGTGCGAACACCGCCAGAGGAACTGGTGAATTCTGCCTCCGCTGCCAGCCTTGCGGTCGTTTTAAGAGGAGCCGTGTCAACCAGCCTGACCCGGCTTTTCCCCAGTCGCCTGGGATTATCCTGAAACGAACAACTTCCATTTTACTTTCCGCTGCCCGCTTCGTTCTTTCAATGAACTGGTAACACTCTATCACAATTTTCCGTTTCGCCTATGAATTGATATGCACAGTTTATCCACCGAAAATACGCGGTGAACAACAGGTGGATAATTGAAAATCTCCTTGTAAATCAATGCATCCAGCGATTTCAACCATTGAGTTATTCACCGCTTTTTTAATGAAATAAAACTGCGGTGAACAAGTCGCCGTAAAAAATAAACGCAAAGTCGCAAAGGTCGCAGGGCGGGACAAAACGAAATTTTTTTCCAAAAAACTTTGCGGCCTTTGCGTCTTTGTGACTTTGCGTTAAAATTCCGCGCCGCTCAGCCCAGATGATTCGCCGCATCGGAAACGCCCGCGACCACTTCCTCGCGGGTTTTCAAATTGCGGATGCGGACGTAACTGTCGCTTTCCATCTGCGCCGTGTAAGCCACTTTCAAATCCTGCGCGCGCTTGAACTGTTTGTCCGGTTTGGCGGGCGTGAGCGGATACTCCACCGCATAACCGGCCGCGCGCAAATCATGCACCAGCTTGAGTGAAACCGGACGCAACGATTCGTCCTCGACCAGCACAAACACATCCGTCGTCGCGTCAAATTTCGGCAGCAGGCCGCGCGCCTTCAGCAACTCCAGCAGCACCACGTCGCCCATGCCGAAGCCAAGCGCGGGCAGATTCACCTTGTCACCGCTGATCAGTTTCACAAGATTGTCGTAGCGTCCGCCGCCGGCGATCGCGCGAAATTCTCCTTTGCGATCAAAGGCCTCAAACACGACGCCGGTGTAATACGCCAGGCCGCGAATCACCTGGTAATCAATTTTTACAAAATCGCGCAGGCCGCGCGCGGCCAGATTGTTGAGGATGTATTTCAACTCGGCGGTCGGTTCACCCTGCTCGATGAACGCGTTGACGGTCGCGCGCGAAAAACCCATCGCCGCGAGCTTCTTTTCACTTTCTTCCGGCGCGGTCCGTTCCAGTTTGTCAATGATCTGGAAAAAATTATATTCGTGCGCGGTGTCACCGCCGCCGTGCTTGAAAAAATCCTGCCACGCATTGCGGCTGCTCAAGCGGATGACAAAATCCTCCGCCGTCAGGCCAAACGCCCGCAACGTGTCAATCAACAGCGCGATCAATTCCGCGTCCGCCGCCGGATCGGTTTCGCCGACGAGGTCGGCGTTGAACTGGAAATGTTCGCGCAGCCGGCCTTTTTGCTGGCGTTCGTAGCGGAACAGTTGCGGAATGGCGAACCACTTGATGGGCTTTTTGTAATTCCGTTCGTGCGCGGCGACCATGCGCGCCAGCGTCGGCGTCATTTCCGGCCGCAACGAAACTTCGCGGTCGCCCTTGTCCTTGAAATTGTAGAGCTGGCCGACGATTTCCTCGCCGGATTTAGTGGTGAACAGGTCGAGCGGTTCCAGCGGCGGGCCGTCGTATTCGCGAAAGCCGTAACGCTTGGCGATCGTGCGCCACTTCTCAAAAATGTATTGGCGCGCGTCGCAGCTCCACACATCGGTGTGCGGCAGCGGTTCAGGATAAAAATCGCGAAAGCCGGGCAGTCGTTCCATGCCCGACAAGATAAGAAAAAAATTGAATTAGGAAAGCAGGAAGGCAGGAAAACCAAAAAGCAGGAATAAAGCCTCGTCGCCAATCATTCCTGTTTGTAGCAGCCGACGTAAGTCGGCTCAAAAAGCACCGGACAAATTTTAATTTTAGCGGACTCACGTCCGCTGCTACGGGTTCTCAACTCTTCGGCGTGAGCTTCAAGACTTCCGCGCGCATTTCTTTGCCGGCCTTGAATTTCACCGTGGCGCGGGCGGGGATCGGCACGTCAACGTCCGGTTTGTTTGGATTGCGCCCGACGCGCGCCTTGCGGATTTTTACATCAAACACCCCGAAGTTGCGGAGTTCCACCTTGCCGCCCTGGGCGAGCGCCTCGGCGATATGATCCAAAGTTTTCTGCACGACATCAAACACCTGGGTTTGGATCAGCCCGGTTTCTTCACTGATGCGCACGACGAGATCGCGTTTTGTTAGGGTCATAGTTTTGAGGAGTTTTATGTTGTTCTGATTTTCTTTTGGATCACTGGACGATGCGAACCGTCCAAAAGTCGCTGGCCAGATTCTCATCCGTCACATAGGCGTATGGCAAGGTAAAATATCCTTTCATCCCCCACCCGCTGCCCCACGAATTACGCACGACAAACCACTGCTTCGCATCGTCATAGCCCACGGCGACAACCGCGTGGCCGCCCACCGTTTGCTCCCCGGATTTGGGCAGCGGCGCGTGACCCGTCCTGGCCACCGGCGGGCTTTCAAAACTTTCATACACCGTGAAGCCAAACACAAACGGATAGCCCGACGCCAGACAGCCTTTGAGCTGGCCCAATGTCTGCGTGACGCGTTGATAAGAAACCACCTTGTATTTCAAGGCATCGTTGTAGCACGCCGCCAGCGGTTTGGTTTTAAATTTGACGGGAACATACGGCCATTCGGTTTCCGGGCAATCGCCCTGCGCGCCGACGCTTTTGATGCCGTCGCGGATTTGCGCCCCGCTGTCCGAGGCCACCGAATGTTCCATCACGCGTTCGTTGAAATAGATGAACAGCCGCGACGGCACGAAATCCACCAGCTTTTGTTTCAACCGGTCGAACTGGATGGCGGCCCCAATGGCGTTGGCCGTGCAACTGCCCAACTGGCCCTGGTCATAAACCGGCGGACACTGGCTGCGTAAATCCATCTTGGCGGGAACCAGCCCGAGGGCGGCCAGCGGCGCGGCGTAAAGATAATCCCGGTGATCCGGCAGATCCGGCTGCCAGCCGTAACGGCTCGTGGTAAAAGATTTCTTGGAGTTCATCTTTTGGAATTAAAACATGAATTCCCATTTCACCCGAAATGTCCAGAAAAAAGTGAAATAAACGGCAGTGGACTAATTTGAACGGAGCGCGGATTGTCCTCAATCCGCAGCGTCTGGAAAGTTCGGATGCGCTGCGAGTTGGGACAACTCGCGCTCCACTCAAGTTTGAACCGGGTGTCCTCACCCGCAGCACACGAATCTCGAAAAGTGATGCCAGATGGTTTCAAAGGCCTTACCGTTGCCACCCGCTGCGGCCGGGACAGCCGCGCTCCGAAAAATAAAACCATCTTCCCGCAAATACTTTGACCGTTAATGACCAGGAACCAAAGACCCTCCAGTTTCAGCGTCAGATCGCTGCCTGAGCGGTGTCACTGGAAACAAAGGCGCGGTCGGATCATTTTTAGCTTTCGCATCCAGATAATTTTTCTCAATCATTATGGCTTGCGCTTCAGGTGAAAGGTTTTCTTGCAGCGGCGGATTGTAAATGCCTCCGGAAACTGCGCCACCAACACTTGGCATGGCGGAAGCATCTGGATTGCCTCCAGCCGAAGGATTACCGCCGGGCAGATTACGACCCTGGCCAAAACGGCTGGCACCAACGCCAGCGCCGCCCGGAAGCATTCCACGCGTGGGAGCCAAACCCGGAACCCCGGCTCCGCCGCCCGCCGGACCGGAAGCGTTGGGCGCATTGGCCAGAGGCAATTCCTGAACCACGCCATGGTTGTTGAATGTCACCATGCTGCCCGGTTCATCAATCTTGGTCACCTCAATTTCGTCCTGCCGCTCGCCTTCGCTCAAGACGTAGGCTTCTTCCTTGGCGGGTGGCTGGCCGAGACGATTTTGCGGGGCGACTTTGAACAGCACCTGCAATTTGCCAAAGATGGACATGATGCCGTTGGGCGTGATTTTGGGCGGCGGATCGGCCGGCGTTTCCGGTGCCGTAACAGGGGGAATGGGCACCAGATTGAATATGTTCCGCGCCACCATCGCGGCGTAGGGTTTGTCGGACGCCGCCGCCTCGCCGGCGGGCGCGCTGGCACCGGCCAGCAGCACGGCGACCAAAACAATTTGTCCGGCGGATTTCATGGTTTCAATATAACGGCTGGTAAGGTGAACACCAATGGGAAATCAAAGTTGCAAAATTGGGGCGTTTTTTTGGCCACAGATGAACACACATGTCCACAGATTCAAATCATTCAAAACTTCTTGGATACGGAGCGCGAGTTGTCCCAACGCGCAGCGCGCCCGCACTATCCAGCCGCTGCGGATTGGGACAATCCGCGGTCCGTCAAAGACGAAGCACTCCGGATTCGTCTCGAAACCGCGCGCTGCTCCACGGCCATTCTTTCGACTCGCACACCAGCCCTGCCTTCACCGGATTGTTTTCGAGGTAACGACGGGTTCGCAATTCGTGCTCCGCGTCCCGTAGGTAAGTGTCGAAGTAATCCTCGCACCAGAAAGCACCTTTGCGCCGTAAAACCTGGTTTGCCTCGCGGGCGGCGTAACGCTTCAATTCTTTGACGATCTTGGTGAGCGGTATTTCTCCAATTTTCATCACGAAATAAAGATGATTGGGCATGATGACCCACGCGCGGAGTTCATACCATTGCAAATGATGAAACCGGAGCGCTTGTTCAACCAGCCCCGCAATGTCCGGCTGACGCAAATGACATTCGCCCCGGCCACGATCCAGATACGTTTCAAGTTGCAAGCGGCGTTCGCGGTCGTCCTCGACTTGCAGCATCCCTTCCCATTCAGAACGCAATGCTGCCGGGAAAGAATCGGCGAGGTGAAAGGTCACGAACTGCGTCAGCCCGGGTTCGTCGCGGTGCGGCAGATAACCGCGCTCGTTCCAGCCGTGAAAACCAAGCTTGGCGTCTTCGCGGTTTGACGGCGACGACCATTGGCGTTTGTCGGCCACCAGTTCGCGCACGCCGGGATTGTGCGGCGGGCCGGCGCGGCGCGGCTGGGACGTTTCAGGCATGGCAAAGATTCAAACATAAATCCCGAAAGTTACAATCCTTCGGATGTGCTGCGAGTTGGGACAACTCGCGCTCCGTTCCGCCGGAGCGCGGATTGTCCCCAATCCGCAGCGCGGGGGGATTGACAGGCTGGCATTAAAATCTTCCCAGCCGTTTCGCGTTCTTCCACACGCTGCGAGTTGGGACAACTCGCGCTCCGTTCTGCCGGAGCGCGGGGATTGACAGGCCGGCATTAAAATCTTCCCAGCCGTTTCGCGTTCTTTCACACGCTGCGAGTTGGGACAACTCGCGCTCCGCTTGAAAACAAAAAACCCCGCTCGTCCGCGAGCGGGGTTGTGAAGTTTTGGTTAGAGCGGACTCACGTCCGCTGCTACATTTATTTCTTGCGGCGGAACAGGAGCAGCGAGGCACCACCAAGGGCGGCGAGCGCCAGCGTGGTCGGTTCAGGAACCAGAACAAGATTCAACTGCGTGAGCAGCGATTGAATCGGAAGACCCGCTACTGTTGCAGCAGATCCAAACACCGCAGCACCGGGGCTGGTGCTGGTTGAGAACGTGGTAGTATAACCCGTGTTGGACAAACCAAAGAAGGCGTTGCCAGCCACTGCTCCCAGCAAGCTTTGAGAATTCAAGGTGGCTTGCACAGCCGCCCAGGTGGTGCCCAAATTGGCCGACCAGCCCGCCATCATGATGCTGTTGGTGACTCCAGGTGACCATGCAACCTGTGCACCCGAATTGGGGTTGATGACTTGGAGTCTGCCTGCTGTATTACTATTGGTCGCGCCAAGTCCAGCATCACTCCAAGTGCCAAGGGCGGCCAAGGTAGTAGGAACCGCAGCTTGGGTGCCAGAATACGAAGTGTATAGCAATTCGTAATAGAAGTTAGCGCCACTAACGCTAGATCCTCCAGCGGCACCTACGGAACCTCCAACAGCCGAGCCGCCACCAGTGAACGACGAGTGTGCCGTCGAGTTGGTCTGTGCGGTCATATAACTGAAGTTAATCGAGCCCCAATTTACATTGCCTTGGGCAAACGCAGCGCCAGCCGTTGCCAAGGCGCAGACTGATGTTAATACTAGTTTTTTCATATTGTTTTTATTGTTGATTTTACGGTTGATAATTTTGTTAGTTGTTTTGTTCTTCTGTCCTCAATTACAGCCCCACCTTCCAAGTGAAATTTGCGGAAGGAATGATAAAAAAGCCTTGTCCCACACCAACAGTTGGAGGAGCAGGGATCGAATTACCGCCGTTATCATCCCAGAGCGACGGCGACCCTGAATCGGATTGGTAAGTAGTATAGCCGGAACCTGTCCAAATCAAAAGTGAGCTACCATCCGGAAGACCATTAAGAGAAGACAGAGCCAGGCCGCCACCTGACGAGGTTCCATTGGTTATTGCGCCGCCATACGGAACCGCAGAAGCAACCAGATAAGTGCCGCCGTTAGCTAAAACCATGCTGTTGCTGGTGCCGACATTGACTGCAACCGTTCCCACGAATAAATTCGTTGTCGAAGCCGAAGGAATCAGAAAGAAACCTTTTCCAACTGGAAGCAGCGGAGCATTAGGAATCGCATTGCCGCCGTTATCATCCCAGAGCGACGGCGACCCTGAATCAGATTGGTAAGTAGTATAGCCGGAACCCGTCCAAATCAAAAGCGAGCTACCATCGGGAATGGAGGGCAGTCCACCATTCAGCGGCCAAACTTCATTGGCCCCGTTGCTGACTCCAATTGTTAATGGGACGGTTACCAGATAAGTTCCGCCGTTTGGGGTCACAGTATTGACATAGCCGACAACGTTCTGTGAATAAACCGGCTGCGCTTGGGAGGAGATGATTCCGGCTGCAAGCGCGGCAGCGGCCATCAGTAGTGTTTTTTTCATATTTCTGTAGTGTGTTGTTGTTCTTATTTACCGTGTGCAGTGTCACTTTCGCAGAACCGCCAGCGGGCGTCAACATATTTTTTAATTATTTTTGAACGCAGTTTTGGGGTCTGGACAGGAAGATTTGAAGCGAATTGCGCTAATTAACGCGAATTCAAAAACTTAAACCAGATCCGAGCCAGTTCGCGAAATTCGCGAAATTCGCGTCAAAACAGCAGGCGGCGGGCGTTTTCGCGTATTTGGCATGGCTTCCGCCGGGCTGATCTTAACGCAAAGGCGCAAAGGCGCGGAGGGGAAACCGAGGCCTCAAATTCAAATTAAGACACGACCGAGATGGCTGGTGACTTGACAGGTTTTAAGTTTTGTGGTAATATTATTTAGTATGACTAACCCAGCGACAACGGTCAGCGTTAAAATCCCCGCACGGATTTTGGAACGCATCCCCGCGCCTGGAAATGGCCGGAGCGGGTTCATCGTGCAGGCCCTTGAGGAAAAGATTTCGCGTCAGCCTCGCGCGGAGTGGAAACCTAAAACCAGCCTGGGGAAAAAATTTGCGGCCATCCTTGAAAAAGGCAAACCCGAGCGTGGCCCGGAAATGTCCGAGGCTGAATTTGAGCGCGAGTTGAGTGAGCGGCGCGGGAGGGCGTTTTGAAAATCTTTTTGGACAGCGGGGTTTTACTCGCCGGGTGGCGACGCACACCGCTGGCCGCTGCGGCCATGGCCATCATGGAGGACGATACGCGGGAGTTTTGCACCGCCCAGATGGTCAAGCTGGAAACTTTGCCAAAAGCGCGTTTTGAAAAGAATCGCCGCGAACTGGAATTTTACGAAACGCATTTTTCCAACACGGTGGGCTGCGAGCCATTGAGCGAAGATTTAGGGATTGAAGCTGATGAGATGGCTGCCCGCTACGGTCTGGCCGGGCCGGACGCGCTGCAAATTGCCGCCGCCATCCGGCAGGGTGCGGTGGAGTTCTACACTTCGGAAAAGCCCGGCAAGCCCATGTTCCGTGTGAGAGAACTAAAAATCGTTTCGCTGCACTCGCTCTAAAACCGCTGCCCGCACAGTTCTGCGGAAAGCGGGGTGCCGGGCGTGGGGCAGTCATCTTTTTCGCGTATTTGGCGTGGTTCGCAGTTTCCTTGCAGAAAGAGGTTTAACCGCGAAATACATGAAATACGAAATTGGGCAAAACATCCTTCACCCCGTGGAATTGCAGCTCTCCGAGCCGTAGCCAAAAAACTCTCCGAGCCGGAGGCCAGTATTCCACAGGGGAACTCCAACATCCAAGCAGAAAGCAGAAAGTTGAAGGCTGAAAGCAGGGCGGAAATGAGCGGACGGTGGTTTTAAGACGCCAGCACTTGCGCCCAGCCGTGCGCGGCAAGGATGGTGCGGATCAAAAGCTGGCGGCGGAGCATCGAAACATGGCCGCGCCGGTTTTTTAATTCACTTCTTGGCACCGCGTAAATCAAATCACACTTGCACAAGGTTGCCCAATCAAGGCCGTCCGCCGTGTCCAAGATGATTTCATTCGGTTCGGCCGGGCGCGTGGCGCGCTGGCTTGAACACATCACCACTTCGACGGGGTTTTTTCTGTCCGCACGATCTGAATGGGACACAATAACGCATGGGTGCGGCTCATTCCATCCCGGCGGCTGGCAGCTAAAAATGTCAAAAGCCTTCATGCTTCAAACGGCGGAAGTTTTTTGTAGTGGTGTTCCGCCATCCGTTGTTCGATTGCTTCCCATTCCTTGTCATCGGGCAGTTTTTTAACGTCTGGTAGAAGCACGACCATCTGCGTTTTTACCGGGCGGGCGCGTTTGACGATCCAAGTGTCAGCATCAATCTGCTGGACGGTGACGGGTGACCGGGCGGGAAGCTCCGGCGGCATGACCAAGCGGCGGCGGTCGTCAGTCAAGGTTGCATTCATAATGGGAGCTTCCCACGGCAGCGGGTGCTGGTCAAGCGGGAAAGTGGAGGACGGAAAACTATGCCTTTGACAAACTGTTCAGTGGTTATCCGCAGATGGCACAAATTTTCGCAGATAAAATTGATAAAAATCTGCGCCCATCGGCGTCATCTGCGGATTCCCAAATACCATGGTTTGTGAAAGACATGATCCCATTCATTGGATGTATTCGTTTGACCATCGAAAAGGATGTGTTATGGTTGCAGCATGAGCTACCAACTCCAAGTCAAAGGTGTCACCGATGAAATGAAAGAACGGCTGGCGGCGAGCGCAGAAAGAAACTTCCGCAGTCTTAACCAAGAAGCCCTGGCCCGCATCCAGTTCAGCTTTGAAATTGAGGACTCGCTGCGGTCAAAGACGCTGCAAAAAAGGATTGATGAAGGCATGGCCGGCACCGCCCGGCCCGGCACACTGGCCCGGCTGCGGGAAATTGCCGCCAAGGCCCGCGCCGCCACCAAATGAAAACCACGTTCAGTCCGGTTTTTGAAGACGACTTCGCGGAAATGATTGCGCGCTTTGCCAGCGAGGTTTCGCCGGAGCTTGCCATCCGTTTTGAAAACCGCATCGCGGAGGCGTTTGAGACAATTGCCCGGCATCCAGAAATTGGGCGGCGTCGGAAAGACTTGTCGCAACCCGGCATCAGAAGCTTTCGCGTGGCCGGCTTTGACAGCTATCTGATTTTCTACCAGGTGAGGACCGAGGATGTTTTTTTCATCCGCGTGCTGCATGGGGCGATGGATCTACCCGCCATGTTTCCCGACGCTTAAACGGAAAGCTCCGGCGGCATGACCAAGCGGCGGCGGGTGCTGGTCAAGCGGCAAGACTGGGAGTTTTAACGCAAAGGCGCAAAGAGGCAAAGGAAAGCGGAAGGCGGAAATTTCTGTTTTCTGCTTTTTGTTTTCCGCCCGCCGCCCGCTGGCGTCTGACGTCGGCCCCGGTTTTTCCGTTCGGAAGATGGCCGGGTTTTACCTCTTGCAAAGCCTAAAAAATAATAT
>Ga0075520_1001339_pt1 | contig 11800 bp, 10 predicted proteins | sample NGEPerB_FD_75100 | JGI IMG/M metagenome (GOLD analysis project Ga0075520, IMG submission 75100) | Arctic peat soil microbial communities from the Barrow Environmental Observatory site, Barrow, Alaska, USA - NGEE PermafrostAB12-B | ecosystem: Environmental > Terrestrial > Soil > Wetlands > Peat ... | reverse complement strand
GACGAAGTTGTCCTTGGCGCTCTGGCGTCCACCGCCGCGAGGCTCTTCGGTCTCTCCGAGCAGTCGATCACGTCCGACGCGCACGTCGCTCAGAAAGACCTCGCCGGTGGGCGAGGCGTGCTGGCCCATCTTGCGCATTGGTTTGGCCTGCTCGAGTCCAGGCATGCCCCGGTCGAGCACGAACGTGAGCACCTTGCGATTGCGGATCTCGCCGTCGCTCCCGTCGTCCAACTTCGCGTAGAGCACGATCGTGTCGGCGTAGGGGCCGTTGGTGATCCAGGTCTTCTGGCCGTTGAGCACGTACTCTTCGCCGTCGCGTCGCGCGCTCGTGCGCATGCCGCCGAGCGCGTCGGACCCCGAGTCGGGCTCGGTGATGGCCCACGCGCCGATCTTCTCGAGTGTCATCAGCGGAAGTGCCCAGCGTTCCATCTGCGCGGGCGTGCCGAGTTTGTTGATCGTCCCAGCGGCCAGTCCCGTGGACACGCCCAGCGACGTCACGAGTCCGGGGCTGACGCGACAGAGCTCGATCGTCGAGATCAGCTGGGCCGCCTGGTCGGATTCGCGCCGCCCGCCCGATGGCTCGTCGCCGTTGATCTTTCGCTGCAGCTGACGTTGGAAACTCTCGCGGGCGATCTCGCTCAGTCCGAAGACGGCGTACATCTTTCGCAGGATCTCGTACGGAGGCACGCCGTTGTGCTCGAGGTCGTCAAGGTGCGGGCGGATTTCCTCGTCGACGAATCGTCGCACCACGGCGGCGATGGCGACCTGCTCCTCGGACCATTCGTACATTGCTCAGGTCTCCCAGCTCACGCGCTTGAGTGTATTGCGGTCGGTGTGCAAGATGACGGCCGGGAACTTCGTGTGCTCGACCACGGTCGTCTCGTCGTAGGTGAAGGTGTCGCCTTCGACCGTGACGGTCACGTCAAAGCGCGTGGTCTTGGCGACTTCGTCGAGGTACTTGTTGGACAGGATGCCGTAGGTGTTTGATCCCAGTTCGGCTGCGAGCTTGAACGTTGTCGCGTCGGGTTCGGCCGTGCCGCCCGCGATCAGCGTGGTGGCCCGGGGCGACGTGAAGCAACGAACGATTTGTCGCTGCAACGCGTCCCACATCCAGTAGCCGACTTCGGTGTGAAAGGGTCGGTCCTCGCCCTCGCGGTAGGCCGCGGTGCGGTAATCGAGTCCGTAGAGGCGCTGCTCGCCGCTTTCGACGGGGCCAAAGGGATCGAAGGTCGTCTTCTCGCGGAAGGCGGTCTCGGCGATCTTGCCGTTGTCGTTGTGGTACGAGACGTCCAAGCCGTCAAAGCCGGACTCCCACGTTCCGATAAGACCCGCGAGTGGTCCCCACTCCTCATTCGCCATCGCGTTCTCCTCGTGAACGGGTCGGCTCGCCCGCGTGGCAGACATCCTACGGGCCAACGCGCGACGTCAACGTCGGGCCACTGAGTCGTGTCGCGAGCGCGTCACTCCAACGAGCGTGATCGAGTGCGACCAGGGCTGGTGCGACGCCGAGCCAGACCTGCGCGTGACTTTGCGCGACGAACAAGGCGAGAAGGACGATCTCCGAAGTGACGCGAACCAATGGAGAACGACCACCGACGCGCTGGGTCATGAGACCGCTCAGCATCACGACGTTCACACCGGGAACGAACGCGGCGAACGTCCAGCGACCCTTGAGCGCCCGTAGCGCGAAGGCGTAACAGGCGGTGCCGATCGCGAAGAGCGCGACGCCCGTGTCGCTGAGGATCGCCGCCAGCGGTTCATCCATCGGATGGGCGGTGCCGGGCCAGTGGGCGAGGACGCTCACCACCAGTCCCAGACCAGCGAACACGGCGACGACGCCGTAGCGCACGAGGCGATGCAACGCTCGAACGGCCTCGAGTGAGGTCGCGAGCGAGGTGGGCGCCACGGGCTCACCGTAGGGGCGCGTCAGATTGGACCAGCGTGTGCCCGACCACACCCGCCACTGACGATCGCCGCTCGGATCGGGGTACCACCCGGGTGGTGGCGAGTCGGGAGACGAGAGACTCACGTCACCATCCTCCCATACCAGCGTGAACGCGGGCGTCGGTGGTCTGTTTTGCGCGGCACTAGGGACGAAGTGCCAGGACCGTGCTGACGCCAATCGCCACGCACACCTTGGCTCCGCACGCGGCGCTCGTGAGCGGCGTCGGTACGTACTTCAGTGGCTCGACGTGCAGCGCGCGGTGTCGAAGGGTCGCGAGCCAGGGATTGTTCGATTTCGTCTGACCGACGACGACGCATTTCGTGTACGACGTGCAGGCCAGAGCGTTCGCTCGCTGATTGAGGGCGACGCTGCTCCACGTCCTCGCGAACGTTTGCGTGCGCTCGACCACCGCGCCGCTCGAAGTGGATGCCAAGCCCACGCAGCGCAGACCCGTGCAGGAGAGTGAGGAGAGTGAGTTCCAGGTGGGACTCGTCGGTCGAACGGTCCACGTGACGCCACCGTCGAGTGTCACTTCAACGAGCGCGCGTCCGCCGGCCGCGGTCGCCGCAACGAGACAGTTCAACGCGTCAGCACAGGAGACGGCGGTGACGGGATCGCCGATCGACCAGGACATCGATAGAGGTGTGGTCCAACTTGCGCCCTCGTCAGTCGTGAACGAGATACGTGCACCCTCGGCGACACCGAGCGAATCGATCACGGCGCACGACTCGCTCGCGAAGCAACTGAGTGCGCTGACGCCCTGTCCCGCGTGAGGGGTCGCCAGTGTGGTGACGGTCCGCGTTGTCGCGTCGTACGCCCACAGGAGGTCGCCCGTCGGTTGCGTGCCACCGATGAGACACGCGCTGTCCCAACAGGCTGAGGTCGTGACGAGCGACGACGGGGCCGCCGGCACGTACAGAGGCGTCCACTGGCCGTCGGGTCGACGGAACTCGCCGACGGACGACGGCCCCACGTCAGAGCCCGACGTGCCGACCGCGACGCACGAATTGGACGTCGTACAGGCGACGACGCGTAGCGGCACCGAAATGCCGCGTGACGGGAATCCGACGACGTAGGCGGTTCCGGCGGTGGTTCCGCAGGCGGCCAGGGTCAGTCCGGCGGCGAGGACACCAGTGGCCGCGCGGCACGCTCGGCGCACGCTCGTCGATGCTCGGCTCATAGTGTCCTTGTTCCTACTTCGGCGAATGCCGCTCCGTCGATGCTACTGACAGGTCGCGCGGTGAATTGGCCGGTCCCGGCGGCATTCGTGGTCTGACACGAGATTCGATCGAGGCCGGGAGAGCGACGCGAGCGCCAGCGGGCTAACCGGCGGAGCGAACGGCGGACGCCATGACGCTCAGACCGTCGGCCAACTGCTCGTCGGTGATCGCCAGGGGCGGCAGGAGACGAATCACGTTGCCGTAGGTCCCGCACGCGAGGGCGATCACGCCCTGCTGGTTGCAGTAACTGACGATCGCCTTGGCCGCCGCCGCGTTCGGATTCTTCGTGCCGGGCTGGACCAGTTCGAAGGCGATCATGGCCCCACGGCCACGAACGTCGCCGATGATCGCGACGTCCTGTTGGAGCGTGCGAAGCGCCTTCAGGATGACGTCACCGAGTTCGCGCGCCCGCGCGACCAGGTTGCGGTCGCGCATGGTCTTGATGGTCGCCAGTGCCGCGACGGCGGCGACGGGGTTGCCGCCGTACGTGCCGCCGAGTCCGCCCTCGTGCACCGCGTTCATCAGTTCCGCGCGACCGGTCACGGCCGCGAGCGGCATGCCGCCAGCGAGGCCCTTGGCGGTCGTCACGAGGTCGGGAATGACGCCTTCGTGATCAACGGCGAACCAATCCCCGGTTCGACAGAAGCCGCTCTGGATCTCGTCGGCGATGAAGACCACGCCGTTCTTCGTCGTCCACTCGGATAACGCGGGAAGGAAACCCTCGGCGGGTACGACGAAGCCGCCCTCGCCCTGGATCGGCTCGATCAACAGGGCCGCGACGTTATGCGCGCCGACCTGGGTCTCGATCTGCTCAATCGACTTCGCCGCGGCGTCGGCGCCGCTCAGTCCGTCGAGGAACGGGTAACTCATCGCCACCCGGTAGATCTCCGGGGCGAACGGGCCGAAACGATCCTTATACGGCATGTTCTTCGCCGTCAGGGCCATCGTGAGGTTGGTGCGACCGTGGTAGGCGTGGTCAAAGACGACGATCGCCTGGCGTCCGGTCGCGAGTCGGGCGATCTTCACCGCGTTCTCGACGGCCTCGGATCCGGAGTTGAAGAGTGCCGAGGTCTTCGCGTGCGTGCCCGGAGTCAGTGCCGCGAGCTCCTCGCAGACCTCGACGTAACTCTCGTAGGGCGTCACCATGAAACAGGTGTGCGTGAACGCGGCCACTTGTGTGCTGACCGCGTCGATGAGTTCGGGTACCGCGTGGCCGATACTGGTGACGGCGATGCCCGACCCCAGGTCGAGAATCTGATTTCCGTCGACGTCGAGGAGGATCGCGCCCTCGGCCCGTTCGATGTAGATCGGAAAGCCGTTGGTCAGACCGGCACTCACGACGGCCTTACGACGTTCGTGCAGGGCACGCGACTTGGGCCCGGGAAGTTCGGTAATCACTTTGCGCTCGGTGCCGAGCGACGACTGGATTGACGAAACCATGATGCTCCTCTGCAGTGTTGGCCGGCTCACGCCAGACGATTCCAGCGTAGTTCCGGATCACCACTTCGTCACAAAGACGAAGAAACGGGTGACCAGGGTCACCCGTTTCTTCGCGGCGGAGGAGGTGGGATTTGAACCCACGGTGCCCATAGACACAGCAGTTTTCGAGACTGCCCGATTCGGCCGCTCTCGCACCCCTCCGTCAAAGAGTCTACAACGCACGGCTGGACCGGCTTCTGGTCGTTACGGTCGCGCAGGGGTTGGGCTGGTGCGTTACGAGACCCCGTACAGTTCGGATGAAGGAAAGAGGTACGGCGTGGCCGAACCAACACTCGACGACGCGTTCATGCGGCAAGCGCTCGACGCCGCCCACGAGGCCGCCCAGCACGACGACGTACCGGTCGGGTGCGTGCTCGTGAAGGACAGCGTCATCATCGCGGTCGGGGAGAATCGCCGCGAGATCGATCAGGATCCGACGGCGCACGCCGAGGTCGTGGCCCTGCGACGGGCCGCGACGTCGCTGTCGAGCTGGCGCATGGATGACGTGACCGCGTACGTCACGCTCGAGCCGTGCGTGATGTGCGCCGGCGCACTGCTGAACGCCCGTGTCGGGCGTCTCGTTATCGGCGCGCTCGACGAGAAGGCGGGCGCAGTGGGCTCTCGGTACAATCTCTTGAGCGACCCTCGACTCTTGCACGAGGTTGGTGTCACCTACGACGTACTGGCGTCGTCGTCGGTCGAACTGCTGCAAGCATTCTTCACGACTCGCAGAAGCTGACCTGCGCAGCCGTGCATTCGTCGAGCAGTTCGTCGTCTCGTTCGTACTGCTGTGGAAGTATTCGACGATGACGGCGAATCACCCAACCACGCCGCCCCGCGGGTCAACAGTTATCCCTCGTCGGCGCCTCTTCACCTGGATCGGGGGAGGGGTCGGCGCGGTCGTCGTCGCTGGAGCCACCGGATTCGAACTCGTGAACCACGGAGTGTTGCCGGGCAAGCAGTTGCTCGACCAGATGGACGGCGCCTGTTCGGTGCCCGCCCCTGTGTTGTCCTTCGCGATGACCGGGCCGAGCGAGAGTGGCAGCTTCTACTCGTCGGCGCGACGTCGAAGCGTTGCCTACACCATTGCCTATCCACCGAATCACGGTCCCGGCGACCGACTCGCGCTCATCGTGATGCTGCACGGTTTGGGCAACAACCACGCGAGTGCACTGTTCGGTATGTCGCCCGCGCAGGCAGTGGCGTTGCGCCAGGGCGGGTCGCCGCTTCAACCGATGGCGATGGTCACCGTTGACGGTGGAGACGGTTACTGGAGCCCTCATCCCGGTGACGACCCCATGGCGATGGTCATCGACGAACTCATCCCGTTTTGCCAACGCAAGTGGCTCGGCGTCGCGCCGAATCGAATCGGCCTCATGGGTATCTCCATGGGTGGTTACGGGGCGCTCGCCATCGCCGAACGGCGGCCCGATCTCGTGTCAGCGCTTGCGGTGGTGAGCCCCGCCGTGTGGACCTCGTACGTGCAGGCACGCTCGGCCAATGCCGGAGCATTTGCCTCGGCGGCGGCGTTTGCGACGGGCGACGTCATCGCGCACGCAGCGGCACTTCGAACAACTCCCGTCAGGATCGCGTCGGGCGCGGACGATCCGTTCCACCCCGGTGTCGAACAACTCGCCAATGCCCTCGGTGCGGGCAGGGCCATTACGTTTCCTGCGGGTTGTCACACTGAGTCATTCTTCCTTGAACAAGAACCACCGTCAATGATGTTTCTCTCACGCCATCTCGTTTGACGTCGCCAACTGGAGAGTCCAAAACGCTGCTTGCTCAGATCGGTGGATCACGTTGGCTTGGCAGCTCGCTCAGACATCGATCACCCAAGGCACGGGCGACGACGACGAGTCCGAGCCGAGGGTGCACGTCACTGACAAGTAGTGCCGAGGATCGCGACCATCCGCGTCGTAGTGGTGGACGTCCCCAACCTTGGTGACGCTTCAGTCGGTGAAGGCGCGACGAGTCGAGAGCACTTAATGGTCGACGCGTCCGCCTATCGCGCAGGGGAGATAACTTCTCGAATCCGCACTCTCCCACCGGTGCGCAGGATCGAACGTCGATAGATTGTCGCTGCCGCTCGAGCGACGCCGAAGGTGCAGGCCACACTGATCAGGACTGAGCACAGGAACTCCCACCAAGTAACGGCGCCGAATCCGACCAGAACGGGCATGGCGAACGGTGCCGTGGGAGGCAGGTAGGCGAGGATCTTCAGTAAAACGGTCGGACTTCCCGAACTCGCTTGGGTGAGGGCCATGATGTAACCGAAGATCATCGGGAGACTCAGTGGAAGCGCCAGACTTTGCACCTGATCCTGTCGCTCGGCCATGGATCCGGCGGCGGCGTAGACCCAACAGTAGAAGGCGTAGCCCAACACGAGCCAGACCAACGTGCTCACCAGGACGAGCGGTGCCGTGCCGTGCGTGAGATTGGAACCAACCGCTTTGGACACGGCGAGCGCGAACGCCACGATGAGTGACGCCTGAGCGAGCGCCACCAGACCGATGCCCAATACCTTGCCGGTGAGGAGTTGGATCGGTCGTACCGTCGAGAGCAGCACTTCGATCACGCGACTGGACTTCTCTTCCATGACCCCGATGAGGGTCCACGTGTTGTACTGGGAGAGCATCACGAAGATAAGGATGACGCCGATCAATGACGTGCTGTTGACGGAACTCTTCTTGCCGGGCTGAATGCTCGTTACCGGGAGCGCCTTCGCCGCGGCCAACGTCTCGGACTGAGCGCGTGAAAGATGAGCTGCCTGAAGTGCCTCGGTGATGCCCACATTCTTGGCAACCGCGAGGACCAGCTGGCTGTCCACCGAGGAATTCGTCGCAGCCAGCGGACGATCGATGACGAGTTGACTGCCATTGACGATGGCGAGATCAATTCGACCCGAGCGAAGATCGGCTCTGGCGTGTTGCACGTCCGGTTCAGCCACAAACTGCAGCGTGTCACCGACGCCCTTGGCCGAACTTTCGACGGTCGCGCGAAGCGAAGCGGGAGATGTGCCCACCACACCGATCATCTGGGGAGGCTGCTTGCTGTTGTTGTGGAGTGCGGGGATGATGATGGCGGCGCCCACCACGATCAAGATGAACAGGGTCCCCACTTTGAAGATCCGACCGCGGAAGCGTTCGCGCATTTCGCGAACCGCGACCAGCCCGACGTCACTCTTGATCGACGCGAGCCACGGTCGTGATGAACGCGGACTCGTCTGACGTCGACGACGACGCATCCAGAGACGAAGCGCCGCGATCGCGATGAGGACGGGGATGAGTACGAACGTCATCCGACCGCCTCTCGGAACACTTCGGAAAGACGTCGACGCTCGAAGACGAACTCCGTGATTCGGCCTGCTCCGCGAGCCAACGTGAGAAGAGAGTCGCTGTCGACGTCGTCGTCCAATACCAGCCGCACTTCCCCGCCCTTCACTTCTGAGATCGTCACGCCGGCGACGCCCGTGGCCCACGAACCGGAACGATCCCCGTCGACCCGCACGACGAGCCTGCGGGGTCCACTCGTGGCGAGCTCGTCGACCCCGCCCGTCACCATCAATCGACCGTGATCGATGATCACGACGGATTCACAGAGGTCCTCCACTTGATCGAGCTGATGACTGGAGAAGATCACGCAGCAACCCGACCGCGCCTGCGCGGCCAGCACTTCGCCGATGGCGTCGATACCCGAAGGGTCGAGACCGGCGAGGGGTTCGTCGAGCACCAGTAATTCCGGGCCGTGAAGCAGCGCGGCGGCCATTTGGACGCGCTGTTGATTCCCATGTGAAAGAGCTTCCACTTTGCTCTTGGCCCGATCAGCGATGCCGAGGCGCTCTAGCCACTCGGTGGCGGCCGCGGCAGCGTCGGTCGACGTCATCCCGTGCAATCGGCCGAGGTAGGAAAGCTGGTCACCGACGAGCATGCCTGGATAGAGACCTCTCTCTTCGGGCATGTAGCCGAAGCGCCGACGATCGGACTGACCAATGACGCTGCCATTCCACTTCACGACACCGGCGTTGAGATCGGTGAGACCGAAGATGGCTCGCATCGTGGTTGTCTTGCCCGCACCATTGGGGCCCAGGAATCCGACGACTTGACCGGACGGGACGTCGAAAGAGAGGTCGTCGAGCGCAGTGAGGGTACCGAAGCGACGACGGAGGCCCTCGAGGTGCAGAACGTTCGCCACGGGGCACAGGTTACAAAGTGTGGGACACCCTGGAGATTGCGGATTCGAACGCCCACGCCGCGACGTCGACGGGGGCACCACGGCGTCAGGCTCAAACGCGCCTCTTTCGGGAGAGTTGGTGGTGACGGGAGCCGGCAGCGGACGAGCCCGCAGGGAGTGTCAGGGTTTACCCCGATGGTGAGCTGGCGGACGCTCGCTTACTCTTGCCGAGAGAAGTTTTACTCTGACAGAAGGAAGCGCCAACGTGAGTGCACAAACGCTCGAGGACACGTCCGGAACGAACTCGCCGGACAGTCCCTGGGCAGTGGAAACCCACGGGCTAACTAAGCGCTTCGGCGACAACGTCGCGGTCAATGATGTTGAGCTCCTCGTTCCTCGCGGATGCGCGTTTGGGTACCTCGGTCCCAATGGCGCGGGAAAGACCACGCTCATTCGGGTCCTCCTCGGCTTGACGCACGCCGACGCCGGCACGATGTCGCTGCTCGGTTTTCCCGTTCCCCGCCACCGAGACCTGGCGTTGGCGCGCGTTGGCGCCATCGTTGACGAGCCTCGATTCCACGGTCACTTGACCGGCCGTCAGAACCTACAGATACTCGCCGCCGCGCGCGAGCGAGCGGCGCGAGATCGGATCGAGCCGTCGCTCGAGCGCGTGGGCATGATGCAAAGAGCCGACGTGCGCGTCTCGAAGTATTCAATGGGCATGCGTCAGCGACTCGGCGTCGCCGCTTGTCTGCTCGGAGACCCGCAGTTGCTTATTCTCGACGAGCCGATGAACGGGCTGGACCCCGCGGGCATGCACGATATGCGCGACATGATTCAGTCGTTGGTCTCCGAGGGCCGCACCGTGATGCTCTCCTCGCATCTTCTCGATGAGGTCGAGCGGACGTGCGACGCGGTCGCGATCGTTGACAATGGCAAGGTGATCCGTCAGGGTCCGATCGCCGAGCTCTTGGCCGGGGCGGCGATGGAGGTGCAAGTGGAATGCTCGACGCCTGATCGAGCTCGCTCGCTGTTGAGCACAACTCCGTTCGGCACACACGTCGACGTCGAGGCCTCCGGTCTCTCCATTCACTTGGCGGCGGGTACGGGACGCGACGTGATCGCCGAGATCAATCGTCTGCTCGTCGGCGACGGCATCGACGTCTTTCGGCTGCAGGAGATACAGGTATCGCTCGAATCATGGTTCTTGCAAGTGACGAGTCGACTGGGAGAATCCGCATGACGTCAGTATTCGAAAGCGCAACGTCGACTAACGCGGTCGGGAGTGACGCGACGCGCGACCGTCGAGGATCGTGGCTGCCCAACGGCGCGATGATCGCGACGAGGTTCATGGAACTGCGCAAACGACGTGGTCTCATGGCGGCACTGATCGTCGTGAACATTGGTATTCCGACGATCTTTCTGACGATTCGATTGATCTTGCACGTCGCGGCGCCGAAATCCTACGGCCCCGCGGGCGGCTACGACATCTTCACGGGCATCGTCGCGGGCGTGATGTACGTCTTCGGTTTCATCGTGGCGGCCACACTGGGCTGCACGGCGGGATCGGTCGACCTCACTGAGGGAATGTTCCGCCACCTGGTGATCACCGGGCGTTCGCGTACGGCTCTCTTCTTCGCACGGATCCCCGCCGGATTGATGATCGTCGTGCCGATGGTGGCGGCCGGTTTTACGATCGTCTGCGCCGTTTGCGTCTTCGCGGCCCCGACCAAGCTCGACTACCAGGGCGTAACGGTTCCCGCAGGGCTGTCATTGAAGGGTCTTGAGACGTGGGCAGCCGATCACCCCAAGGAGGTGGTCTGTGGCTTGCCGTACCAAGGAGGAGGACAGGTAAATATTCCTGCGTGCTTCATTGGCCAGAAGGGCCAGGTCGTCACTCCTCCCGGTGCTCCAGGACTTAACTCGGTCCCGTTGGCGACGCTCAAGGCTGACGCCGTCAAGGTGGCCCAGCAGGACTACGTCGACTACTCGCAGCACTTTCTCAGCCCGTCGACGTCGCTCATGGTGAAGGCCGGGTTGTGGATCGAACTCGAGGCCATCATTGGCCTCATCGTGGGGCTCGGACTCGGATCGCTGATGGGTCAACGGACCGTCGCGGTGATCCTGATGATCGTGCTCGAGATCATCCTCACGCCCCTGCTTTCCCATGCGGTTATCCCGCACCTGATCAACGTCCAACGAGGGGTCGTCGGTCTCGCCACCGCCCATTTGGAACCCGGTGGATTGCCACGCGCGTTTGGCGGTGGCGGCGGTGGCGGCGTTTCGAGGCTCGTCCCCGAGAGCACCACGGTCGCGGTGTGCGTCATCATCGCTTGGCTCGTCGTCTGGTCGGGACTGGGTGCGTGGCGCATGTCCACGAGGGACACGTAGTCGACGGAGGCTGCGCTGTGGCGGGGTGTTAGCGAAAGTCCTCGTGTTGTGAAATGACCGGACCTTGAAAGCGGTGCTCGGAGCTTCTCCACACGATTTCTTTCAGGTTGACCACACGGTCAATCCTTCTCGGTCTTCGTGGGACTATTCGACAACCGTCTGTCTCGAGGTGTCCTGTCGATTCGATGATCGCCGTTACCGGCGCCAGACGGCTGGCAAGCCGCCTTGACTTGTCGTTGCAAAAGGACCGGGCTGGTCCTCATGACCGTGAGGTCATTGCCACTGGTTCCTTGTCTGAAGTCCCACGACGAGTCATGACGTGCTCGTCTATGAGCACTCACCTCCGCCCGCACTCTCGTTGCATCGACGTCCAGGGTCCGCGAGTGAATCTTGGTGAAGTACGCGATCGTCTACTTGAGCTTCAGGCTTTGGCTGCCGAGAACGCAAGGGTGTTACCCCCTGTGCCTCCTCCACTGGGCGTAGAGCGTGGTGCTCGCGCTGAAGGGGTAGCTCGCGCCGTTGGCGTAAGCGGTGCCCGTGGCGTTGGCCGCGGTGTTCCAGCCGGTGAAGGTGTAGCCGGTCCGGGTGAAGG
>Ga0075520_1001338_pt1 | contig 11804 bp, 6 predicted proteins | sample NGEPerB_FD_75100 | JGI IMG/M metagenome (GOLD analysis project Ga0075520, IMG submission 75100) | Arctic peat soil microbial communities from the Barrow Environmental Observatory site, Barrow, Alaska, USA - NGEE PermafrostAB12-B | ecosystem: Environmental > Terrestrial > Soil > Wetlands > Peat ... | reverse complement strand
TCGGTGTCCGGCCCCTCGGTGTCCGGCCCCTCGGTGTCCGGCGCAGTGTCCGCGCCGGTCGCTTCGCTCATCACAACCCCCTAGCGGTGCGTCGATCCTCCGGGCGGCACGCGGGTCAGCACGTCATGACCGGTCACGACTGGGCCCCCGTGCCTGTTGACGGTAGCGGTACCTGCGGCGTCGGCGCGCTGCGTGGTGCGCTTGGTGCCCCGGGAGCGGCCGTCAGCGCGGTCGCCACCGCTTCCGCGGTCCGCCTGCCCACCCCCGGCACCTGCATGATGTCCTCGACCGCCGCCCGGCGCAGCGCGGCGACCGATCCGAAGTGCCGGACCAGCGCCTTGCGCCGGCTCTCGCCAAGGCCGGGCACGTTGTCCAGCGCCGACACCGTCATCGACCTGGAGCGCTTGGCGCGGTGGTAGGTGATGGCGAACCGGTGCGCCTCGTCCCGCAGCCGTTGCAGCAGATACAGCGCCTCACTGGTGCGCGGGAAGATGATCGGGTCCTGCTGCTCGGGCACCCAGACCTCCTCCAGCCGCTTGGCCAGACCGCACACCGTGACGTCGACGATGCCCAACTCGGCCAGCTGAGCCGCCGCGGCGTTCACCTGGGGCGCGCCGCCGTCGACCACCAGCAGTTGCGGCGGGTAGGCGAAGCGTCGTGGCCGGCCGGTCTCGGGGTTGATGCCCGGCGGCGGGGCGAGCACCACCCGACGGGCGAGCGAGCCGCTGTCCGCCGCGCCTGCCCCCTCGGTGTCCCTCGGTTCCGGGGCGGCCGGCTCACCGGGCGTGGCGCCGGTACCGGGGTCGACAGAGTGCTCGGTGTTCTCGGAGCGCTGCGCGCCGTGGGTGAACCGCCGGCGGACCACCTCGGCGATGGACGCGACGTCATCGCCTGGCCGGTCCCGGATCGCGAACCGCCGGTAGTCGCTGCGCTTGGGCAGGCCGTCCTCGAAGACGACCAGCGACGCGACCACGTCGGTGCCCTGCACGTGCGAGATGTCGATGCACTCGATGCGCAGCGGCGGGGTGTCCATGCCCAGGGTGTCGGCAAGTTCGGTGAGCGCCGCGGACCTGGCCGTCAGATCGCTGGCCCGCTTCAGCCGGTGCTGGGCCAGTGCCTCGGCGGCGTTGCGGGTGACTGTCTCGGCCAGTGCGCGCTTGTCGCCGCGTTGCGGAACACGTACGGAGACCTTCGATCCGCGCAGCCCGCCGAGCCACTCGGTGAGTTCCTCCACGGTGGCCGCCTCCTGGCTGGGCAGCACGGGGACCAGGATCTCCCTCGGCACCGCGGCGGCGCCGTCGTCGTCCGCGCGGCTGCCGTAGAACTGCAGCAGAAAGTTCTCCACCAGCGAACCGAGGCCCGCCGACCCGGCGCTGTCCGCGTCAACGTCCACGATCCAGCCGCGCTGGCCGCGCACCCGACCGCCGTGCACGTGGAACACCTGGACGGAAGCCAGCAGATCGTCGGCGGCGATACCGACCACGTCGGCGTCGGTGCCGTCGCCGAGGACCACCGCCTGCTTCTCCACGGCCCGCCGCACCGCGCCGAGGTCGTCGCGCAGCCGGGCCGCCCGCTCGAAGTCGAGTTCGGCGGCGGCCTCGGCCATCTCCTTCTCCAGCCGCCGGATCATCGGATCGGCCTTGCCGGCCATGAAGTCGCAGAAGTCGTCGACGATCGCCCGGTGCTCCTCGGCGCTGACCCGGCCGACGCACGGCGCCGAGCATTTGCCGATGTAGCCCAGCAGGCACGGCCGCCCGATCTGTTGCGAACGCCGGAACACCCCCGCCGAGCAGGTCCGGGCGGGAAACACCCGGAGCAGCAGGTCCAGCATCTCCCGGATGGCCCAGGCGTGGGCGTACGGCCCGAAGTACCGGACACCCTTGCGGTGTGGACCGCGCATCACCTGTAGCCGCGGGTATTCCTCGCCGATGGTGACGGCCAGCTCCGGGTAGGACTTGTCGTCCCGGTACCGCACGTTGAACCTCGGGTCGAACTCCTTGATCCAGTTGTATTCCAGCTGCAGCGCCTCGACCTCGGTGGACACCACGGTCCACTCCACGCCGCCGGCGCTGGTGACCATCTGTGCGGTCCGCGGGTGCAGCGAGGCCAGGTCGCCGAAGTACGAATTCAGCCGGGACCGCAGGCTCTTGGCCTTGCCGACGTAGATGACCCGGCCGCCGGGATCCCGAAAGCGGTAGACCCCTGGCGAGTCCGGAATGGTGCCCGCCGCCGGGCGGTAGGTGGTGGGGTCTGGCACACCGGCGAGGGTAATCCAGCGGCCCGACACGGCCGCCGGACCAGCGGTGATACCAGCGGTGGTCAGCAGGGTGTGGCCGGTCGGCCGGAGCCGGTGATTCCCCGTCGCGGCGTTTCCCACCGAGACATTCGCCGCCGGCAGACCGGCCGATCTGGCCCCACCGGAGCCCGCGCGCCCGGCTAAGGTGATGCGGCCAGCCGGGTGCATGACCGGTCGGCGAACGATCGAACGGTCGGCACGCAAGGAGCGCAGATGGAGATCTGGCCAGGCAAGCCCTACCCCCTGGGCGCCACCTTCGACGGGACGGGCACGAACTTCGGGTTGTTCAGCGAGATCGCCGAGGGCGTCGAGTTGTGCCTGATCGGGGAGCGCGGCGGCGAGACCCGCATCCCGATGCCGGAGATGGACGGCTACGTCTGGCACTGCTATCTGCCGACGGTGCAACCGGGGCAGCGCTACGGCTACCGGGTGCACGGCCCGAACGATCCTTACCAGGGCGCCCGGTGCAATCCCAACAAACTGCTGCTGGACCCGTACGCGAAAGCGGTGTCCGGGTCCATCGACTGGGATCCGGCGCTGTTCTCCTACGACATGGGATATCCCGACTCCACCAATGACGCCGATTCCGCGCCGCACATGATGCACGGCGTCGTCATCAATCCGTTCTTCGATTGGACCGGCGACCGGTCGCTGCGCATTCCGTACAACGACAGCGTCATCTACGAGGCGCATGTCAAGGGCCTGACCGCGATGCACCCGGAGGTGCCGCAGAGCCAGAAGGGCACCTACGCCGGCGTCGCGCACCCGGCGGTGATCGACCACCTCACCCGGCTGGGCGTCACCGCGCTGGAATTGATGCCGGTGCACCAGTTCGTCCAGGACAGCACGCTGCTGGACAAGGGCCTGTCGAATTACTGGGGCTACAACACGATCGGATTCTTCGCCCCGCAGAACACCTATTCCGCCTTCGGTGAGCGCGGGCAGCAGGTGCAGGAATTCAAAGCGATGGTGAAATCGCTGCATTCCGCGGGGATCGAGGTCATCCTCGACGTGGTCTACAACCACACCGCGGAAGGCAATCACCTCGGCCCGACGCTGTCGTTCCGTGGCATCGACAACGCCGCCTACTACAGGCTGGTCGAGGACGACAAGCGGTACTACATGGACTACACCGGCACCGGGAACTCCTTCAACGTGCGGCATCCCCATTCGTTGCAGCTCATCATGGATTCGCTGCGCTACTGGGTAATCGAAATGCACGTCGACGGTTTCCGTTTCGACCTGGCGGCCACCCTGGCCCGGGAGTTCTACGACGTCGACCGGCTGTCGACGTTCTTCGAACTCGTGCAGCAGGACCCGGTGGTCTCCCAGGTGAAATTGATCGCCGAGCCGTGGGACATCGGTCCCGGTGGTTACCAGGTGGGCAATTTCCCGCCGCAGTGGACCGAGTGGAACGGCAAGTACCGGGACACGGTCCGTGATTTCTGGCGCGGCGAACCGGCCACCCTCGGCGAGTACGCGTCCCGGCTGACCGGGTCGGCCGACCTGTACGAGACGTCGGGACGCCGGCCGGTGGCGTCGATCAACTTCGTGATCGCGCACGACGGCTTCACCCTGAACGATCTGGTCTCCTACAACCACAAGCACAACGAGGCCAACGGCGAGGACAACAACGACGGGGAGTCGCACAACCGCTCGTGGAACTGCGGGGCGGAAGGACCGACCGACGACCCGAACGTGAATGCCCTTCGGGCCAGGCAGAAGCGCAATTTCCTGGCGACATTGCTGCTGTCCCAGGGTGTTCCGATGATCGCCCACGGCGATGAGCTGGGCCGTACCCAGCTTGGCAACAACAACACCTACTGCCAGGATTCCGAACTCACCTGGATCCACTGGCAGGAGGCTGACGAGGCACTGGTCGAATTCACCGCCTCGGTCGCTCGGTTGCGCCGGCAGCATCCCACCTTCCGGCGGCGCCGGTTCTTCGACGGCCGGCCGGTCAGTCGCGGCGCCGGTGAGCCGTTGCCCGACATCGTCTGGATGACGCCGGGCGGGCAACTGATGAAGCCCGACGACTGGGACGCGGGCTTCGGCCGCTCGATCGGGATGTTCCTCAACGGCAACGGCATCCGGAGCATGGACACCCGCGGCGCCCGGGTGGTCGACGACTCGTTCCTGTTGCTGTTCAACGCGCACGACGAGGCACTGGACTGGGTGCTGCCGCCGGAGGAGTTCGCGCCGGCTTGGCGGTTGGTGATCGACACCGCAGGCGTCCCCGAGCATGTCGATTCCATCCACGGCGGCACCTCGGTGCGGGTGGCCGACAAGGGCATGGTCGTGCTGCAGGCATTGGCCTCGGTCGGCGAGGAACCGACTCCGGGCGGCGCGGCGGCGTCGGTGCCGACCATCGCGCCGGTTCCGGTGTCGATGCGGCCGAACGTCGAGGGTGGCCACGGCTCCGACCGGGCGCCCGAAGCGGCGGCCGAGCACAGAATCGTCGAACCGGAGGCTCCGGCCGGCCACAGTGAGCCGGCGCCGGGGCCCCGCCCCGACGTGACACCCGACATTGGCGGGCCAACGGAGGCGTCACCCGAGGCCGATCAGGGTACTGAGCCACCGGCGCCGGCAAAGCCGGCGCGGGCGGCGCGAACCCGTCGTCCCAAGAAGAACTAGCCCGGAGCAGCAGGCAGCAGAGCCGGCAGGGAAGGCAGTCGTGAAAGTCCCTCATTCGACGTACCGGCTGCAGGTGACAGCGGACTGGCGGTTGCCCGACGCCGCGGCGGTGATACCGCAACTGTCCCGGCTCGGCGTCAACTGGGTGTACCTGTCGCCGCTGCTGCAGTCCGAACCGGCGTCCTCGCACGGGTACGACGTCACCGATCATTCGGTGACCGACGGGCCGCGCGGCGGGAGAACAGGTCTCGCCGGGGTCGCCGAGGCCGCGCACGCCGCCGGGATGGGCGTGATCGTCGACATCGTGCCCAACCACGTCGGTGTCGCCACCCCGAAGCTGTCCGTGTGGTGGTGGGACGTGCTGCGCCGCGGACCCGAATCGGAACACGCGCAGGCGTTCGACGTGGACTGGGAACTCGGCGGCGGCAAGATCCGGCTCCCGGTGTTGGGTGACGCCGCCGACGGGCACGACGAACTCGATGCGCTGACCGTCGTGGACGGCGAATTGCGCTACTACGACAACGCCTTCCCGATTGCCGACGGCACCGGCGACGGCACCCCGCGCGAGGTCCACGCCCGGCAGCACTACGAATTGATGAATTACCGCAGGGCCGACACCGAGCTGAACTACCGGCGGTTCTTCGCGATCACCTCCCTGGCCGGAATCCGGGTGGAATTGCCGGACATCTTCGCGCGGTCGCACGAGGAAATCCGTTACTGGATCGACCAGGGCTGGGTCGACGGGTTGCGGATCGACCATCCGGACGGGCTGGCCGACCCCAAGAAGTACCTGGACGATCTCGCGGCGCTGACCGACCACCGGTACGTGGTGGTGGAGAAGATCGTCGAGGGTGACGAGCAGCTCCCCGAGTCGTGGGCCTGCGCGGGCACCAGCGGGTACGAGGCGCTCGCCGCGGTGGACCGGCTGTTCGTCGACCCGTGGGGCGAGGCGCCGCTGGACGAGCTGGACACCCAACTGCGCGGTGGCCTGCGGGTGGATTGGCAGGCGCTGAACAGATCCACCAAGCGGGCGGTGGCCGACGGCGCGCTGCGCTCGGAGGTGCTGCGGCTGGCCCGGTTGGCGCTGGATGTACCCGACGCGGACGATGCCATCGCCGAGTTGCTGAGTTCGTTCTCGGTGTACCGCACCTACCTGCCCGACGGCGCGAAGTACCTGGACGAGGCGGCCGACCGGGCGCGGTTCTCCCGGCCCGAGTTGACCGCCGCGATCGACGAGATCACCCGCCGGCTGGCCGATGTCGGCTCGGAGATCTCGATCCGTTTCCAGCAGACCTCCGGCATGGTGATGGCCAAGGGGGTCGAGGACTGCGCGTTCTACCGGTGGTCCCGGCTGACCTCCCTCACGGAAGTCGGCGCCGAGCCGGACCAGTTCTCGCTCACCCCGGAGGAGTTCCACCGCATCCAGGCGGAGCGGCAGCGCAGCCGGCCGGCGGCGATGACCGCGCTGTCCACCCACGACACCAAGCGCGCGGAGGACGTCCGGGCACGGATCTCGGTGATCTCGGAGCTTCCGCACGAATGGTCGGCGGCGGTGCGCCGGTGGAATTCACTGGCCCCGCTCAGCGACGAGCCGCTGGCACACCTGGTGTGGCAGGCGGCCGTCGGTGCCTGGCCGATCGAGCGGGACCGGCTGCACGGCTACGCGGAGAAGGCCGCCCGGGAGGCCGCGGTGTCCACCGGATGGATCGACCCGGACACCCGATTCGAGGAACGCCTGCACGCGTTGGTGGACGCGATCTACGACGATGCCGAGCTGCACGCCTCGATCGCCGCCATGGTGGACACGCTCCGCCGGCCCGGATGGTCGAACTCCCTGTCCGCCAAGCTGATTCAGCTCACCGGACCCGGCGTGCCCGACGTCTACCAGGGCAGCGAACTGTGGGACCTGTCGTTGGTCGACCCGGACAACCGCAGGCCCGTCGACTACGACCTGCGCGCCGACCTCCTCCGCCGGCTGGACGACGGCTGGCTCCCGGAGATCGACGAGCAGGGTGCGGCCAAATTGCTGGTGACAAGCCGGGCGCTGCGGTTGCTCCGGGATCGACCCGAGCTGTTCTCCGGGTACACCGCGCTGACCGGAACCGGGCCGGCCGCAGAGCATCTGGTCGCATTCGACCGCGGCGGCGCGGTGACGGTCGCCACCCGGCTCCCGATCGGGCTCACCGCGGGCGGCGGCTGGCGGGACACGGTGCTGGAGCTCCCCGCGCTCGAACTCCCCGGCGGGCGCTGGTCCGAGGTGCTGACCGGCCGGGCGTTCCCCGGCGGCCCGGTCGATGCCGGCGTGCTGCTCGACATCTACCCGGTGGCGCTGCTGGTCGCTGATGTCGTCCCTGAAGTTGTCCCCCCAGGGGTGAGCGGACATCTCCAGCCCTCCTGACCCTGGCGCTGACGCTGAGCCTGATCATCCAGCCATCCCGACGACTCGATGGGGAGAGCGACGATGCCGCTGAACTTCCGGGTGTGGGCGCCGCACGCGTCCACCGTGAACCTGGTCGCGCTGGGCCGGGACCATCCCATGAAGGCCGGCGACAACCATTGGTGGACGGTCGATCTGGATACTGGTGATGACGAACCCGGTGATCGCACCGATGGCCCGCCGGAGATCGACTACGGTTTCCGGCTCGACTCCGGCGACAAGGTGCTGCCCGACCCGAGATCCCGGCGGCAACCGCAAGGTGTGCATCAACCCTCGCGCATCTTCGACCCCGCCGGCTACCGGTGGAACGACGCCGGATGGACCGGCCGCAGACTGGCCGGGAGCCTCATCTACGAGCTGCATGTCGGCACGTTCACCACAGAGGGCACCCTCGACGCCGCGATCGGCAAGCTCGATCACCTGACGTCGATCGGCGTCACGATGGTGGAACTGCTGCCGGTCAACGCATTCAACGGGACCCACAACTGGGGCTACGACGGCGTGCTCTGGTTTGCCGTGCACGAGGCCTACGGCGGCCCGCGGGCCTACCAGCGCTTCGTCGACGCCTGCCATCAGCGTGGCATCGGGGTCATCCAGGACGTCGTCTACAACCACCTCGGTGTCAGCGGCAACTATCTGCCGCTGTTCGGGCCCTATCTGCACGACGACGGACGCAACAGCACCTGGGGTGCGTCGGTCAATCTCGACGGGCCGCTGTCCGACGAGGTGCGCCGCTACATCCTGGACAACGTCACGATGTGGTTGCGGGATTACCACGTCGACGGGCTGCGGTTGGACGCGGTGCACGCGCTCACCGACACCCACGCCATCCACCTGCTCGAGGACATAGCCATCGAAGTGGACGTGTTGGCCCCGCACGTGCGGCGGCCGCTGACCCTGATCGCCGAGTCGGATCTGAACGACCCGAAGATGATCACCCCGCGGGAGGCCGGTGGCTACGGCCTGACCGCGCAGTGGAACGACGACTTCCATCATGCGCTGCACGTCGCGTTGACGGGCGAAACCGAAGGCTACTACGCCGATTTCGGGTCGATGTCGGCCATCGCGAAGGTGATCTCGCAGGGCTTCTTCCACGACGGGACCTACTCGAGTTTCCGGGGCCGCGACCACGGCCGGCCGGTGGACACCCTGGTGACCCCGAGCTGGCGGTTCATCGGCTACAGCCAGGACCACGACCAGGTGGGCAATCGCGCGGCGGGCGACCGGCTCACCTCCCAACTGAGCGCGGCCGACCTGGCCATCGCCGCGGTGCTGGTGCTGACCGGGCCGTTCACCCCGATGTTGTTCATGGGCGAGGAGTGGGCCGCGTCCACGCCGTGGGCCTTCTTCACCTCGCACCCGGAGCCGGAACTGGCCGAGGCGACACGCGAGGGCCGGATCCGGGAATTCGAGCGGATGGGCTGGGACAGGGATGCGATCGCCGACCCGCAGGACGAGAACACCTTCCTCAGTGCGAAACTCAACTGGGACGAGGTGGACAGCGCAGGGCACGCCGAGATGCTCGACCTCTACCGGCGTCTGGCCCGACTGCGCCGGGACCGCGCCGAGCTGACCGATCCCCGGTTCACCCGGACGTCGGTGACGTTCGACGACGACGAACGGTGGCTGGTCGCCGATCGTGCCGGGCTCCGCATCGCCGCCAACCTGTCGGACGAGACCCGCACGGTCGCGCTCGGCGGGCCCTCGGGACCCGTGTTGATGGCCACCCGGAAGGGGGTTGCGGTCGAGGCCGAGACGTTGACGCTGCCCCCGCACGCCGCCGCGGTGCTCGCCCCGGACGGTGAGTAACCGGCTATCGGTGCGGGAGGGCCGACCGGATCGTCGGATGACGGCTGGTGGAACGGTGGCCCCTGGAGAGTCGGCTACTGGAATGCCGACTACTGATTGAAGGCATCCCAGAACCCGCATTGGTGGGTCTGCGCAAACCTCTGCTCGGTGATGAGACCGAGACCTTTGCCGGTGTTCAAGGACATCAGCAACGGCTTGTCGTTGAACGATGTCCAGCGCGGCAGTCCCGGAACGGACGGACGCCCCTTGGCGACGAACGCGCTCCAGTACGACACCATGCTCCTGGCCAGTCGCCGCTCTGCCGGGGCGAACGTCGCCGCAATCGGAATTCCGTTGTCGAAGCTCGGCCACAGATTCGGCAGTTCGGCGGCGTGCCCGGCGCCCAAGACGAAGCCGGGATACCTGTCGCCGAGCCCGGGTCCGTCGCGGTGGGCGAACTCGTACACGAAGGTCGACGTGTGGGCAGCGAGCGCTGCCACTCGTCGCGGTTGGAGCCGATCAACACCGGCACCCGGCGAAGTTGCCCGCGATGAGGTTCTGCCGGGGATCGGTCGGCATGGTCGGGGTTCCGACCGCGACGAACGGGACCCCGTCGGTCTTGTCGACGAGCGCCTCCGTGGGGCGCGAGCGCAGGCACGCCGGAACGTCTCCGCCGTCCGGGCAACCGACGGACGCCGCGATGGCGGATCCCGCCTGCTCGGCTTCGGCGAGGGGCTGGGCGAAACACCCCGGCCCGCTCTCGATGATTGCCGCGCCGAACAGTCCCCGACTCCCCGGCGCCGAGAGATGGGAGCAGATCTGCTGCGCGCTCGATGAGTGACCTCCGATGGTCACCCGGGTGCGGTCCCCGCCGAAATCGGCGATCCGATGCTGAACCCATCGCAATGACGCCTGCTGGTCGAGGAAGCCGTAGTTGCCAGAATCGCCGTGGCCCTCCGCGGTCAGCGCGGGGTGCGCGAGCGCGCCGAACACACCGGGCCGGTAGTTGACCGTGACCGTGATGATGCGTCCCTGGCGAGCAAGGGCGGTGCCGTCGTGTTGATCCGAACTCCCGTTCACGTAGCCGCCGCCGTGGAAGAAGACGAAGACCGGAAGCCGAGACCGCGGACTCGCGCCTGCGGGACGCTGCACGTTGAGGAAGAGGCAGTCCTCCGTCAACGATTGCGCCCCATTGGTGCTGGCCAATTGCGCGCAGCGGTTGCCGTACGCAGTGGCGTCCCGGATGCCGGACCAGGGCGCGACCGCCTGCGGGGGCCGCCAGCGAAGATCACCGACCGGCGGGGCGGCGTAGGGAATCCCGAGGAAACTCTCGATCCCGTCGGCCCGAGTCCCCCGCAGCAGGCCATCGACCGTCGACACCACGAGCCTCCCGTCGCCGCCCTTTCGCCCGCCGTCTCCGGCGGCGGCCGGAACCGACGCCGCGACGGTGAGCAGCGCGGCCAGCACCGCCATCACCCGGACGGCACACCACCGGGTCGGGTAGGCGTGTCGTTGACGTTCGGGACCAGGTTTCGCTGTCATCGCGGGCACCTTCCGGTCGTGGGACCACCGCGGTCGCGTGGCAGCGCGGGCGTCGCAGGGCGCGACGGTCGGTGGCCTGTGTGCGGGTCGTGTCCTTTGTTTCTCAGCGCTCGGTATCAGCGCTTCGCTGGCGCGGTATCAGGGCGTTATCAGCCTCATTGACCGGTTTCTGGGCTCAGTGCACACTGCTGCGATGGGCGTTTCGGCGGTTGCCCTCTTGGGTCCGCTATCGGTCGACGGAGACTGTGCGGTGCTCGCTCCGCGCGATCGCGTGGTGTTGGCGGCGTTGGCACTCCGTCCCGGCGAGCTGATGAGCGCCGAACGCCTGGCCGATGCGCTCTGGGGCGAGCACCCGCCGGCCTCCTGGCACAAGGTGGTGCCGGGCTGCATCCTGCGGCTGCGGCGGCTGTTGGGGCCAGAGGCGATCGAGACGACCCGTTACGGCTACCGGCTCGCCCTGCCCGCAGACGGCGTGGATACGCACCGGTTCGAGCTGCTCGTGCGGCGCGGCCGCGAGCTGCTCGAGCTGGGCGACGCGGAGCGGGCGCAGCGCGCCTTTGGCGAGGCGCTCGGACTGTGGCGCGGGCAGCCGCTGATGGAACTGGACGGGTGGGAGCCAGGGCGAATCGAGGCCGAACGGCTGACCGAGCTGCGCCTGGAGGCCGAGGAGTGCTGGCTGGACGCCGCACTGCGGGCCGGCCGGCACGCCGAGGTGTTGGCACAGGCGCAGGCCGGGGTGGCGCAGGAGCCCCTGCGGGAGCGCCGGTGGGCGCTGCTGGCACTGGCGCAGTACCAGTCCGGTCGGCAAGGCGAGGCGCTGCGCACCCTGCACCGCGCCCGCACGGTGCTGGCCACCGAACTCGGACTCGACCCCGGTCCGGACCTTGCCGGGTTGGAAAGAGCGATCCTGCGACAGGACCCGGCGCTGGTCGTCCCGCCACCCGCGCCCGACGCGGCCGCTGTCTGTCCCTACCTCGGACTGTTCTGCTACGACATCGACGACGCCGAAACGTTCTTCGGCCGTGACAGGGAAGTCGCCGACTGCCTGAACCGGCTCGAGACGTCCGGGATGCTGGCGGTGGTGGGGCCGTCGGGCAGCGGGAAGTC
>Ga0075520_1001337_pt1 | contig 11805 bp, 11 predicted proteins | sample NGEPerB_FD_75100 | JGI IMG/M metagenome (GOLD analysis project Ga0075520, IMG submission 75100) | Arctic peat soil microbial communities from the Barrow Environmental Observatory site, Barrow, Alaska, USA - NGEE PermafrostAB12-B | ecosystem: Environmental > Terrestrial > Soil > Wetlands > Peat ... | reverse complement strand
TGTCAGCCGGAGGGCCAGGGCGGACTGCGCTGCGCCGGCCCGATGATCACCGACCTGCCGTTGGACGTCTCGGCGACCGCGCAGTCCGGCCCGCTACCACTCCTGGCGACCGATGCCGGCGGGCGCCCACTGGATATGACCGATGACCAAGGCCGCGATCTGGCGATCGTGCAGCCGGGTCCCGCGGTGCTTGACGTCACCGCGCCGGCGCTGACCGATGCGGCCTACGCCGGCGGGACCTCGGTGATGACGCTGCAGGTGGCGAACGGCGGGCAGCGGGCTTCCGAGCCGTCCCCGATCGTCGTCGACACCCCGCACGGCGTCAGCGTCAGCACGGTTGCCGTCCGCGGGGCCGACCCGTGCGAGCCGTCAGCGACGAGTCCGTGCACGCTGCCCGTCATCCTCGCCGGTCATTCGGTCGACGTGACGGTGGACCTGTCCCTGGATCCGGACGCGCAGGACGGATCGCTGCAGGTCACCATGGGCCGTGCCGCGCACGCGGTGCAACTCGTTGTGCTGCCGGGTGTCGCAGCGCTGCGAGGCGCGCCGGACGATCCCCTGCCGACCGGCGCCACCTCGGTGCTGCAGGTCAGCGCGAATACCCAGGAGGGCGTCGCCGATCCAGGGCCGATCACCTTCCCGCTGGTGTCCGGCGGCGTGTCCATCGTCGGCTACCCGACCAACTGCCTCCCCAGGACAACCGATCAAGGCACCGTCATCGACTGCGCCGGGCCGGTGATCACCGGCCTCGGCGTGTATGTCGGTCCGAAGGTCCCGGTGGGCCCGCTGCCGCTGGCCTCGGACCTCGCCGGCAACCGCACAATGCCGATCACCGACAGCAACGGCGTTCCGCTGCGGGTCGGGCCGCCGCTGCCGCCCGGCCACCTGACCCTGTCTGCTCCGCAGATCACCGGGCAGCCGACCGCGGGAGGCACCGGCACCCTCACGCTGACCGCCACGAACAGCGGCGGACAGCCGTCAACGCCGTTGCGGTTCACCGTCACCACCCCGACCGGAGTGACCGTCAGCTCGATCCAGGTCGCCGGCCAGCCGTCCTGCACTCCCACGGCCGAACAACCGTGTGTGCTGCCGCCGATCGACCCGACGCGCAGCGCGGGCATCACCGTGACCCTGGCCGTTCTGCCCACCGCGCAGAACGGCCCGCTCACCCTGTCCGTCGAGGACACCCGTGACGGATCGGTGTCCACCGCCCTGGCCATCGGGCCGGGGGTGTCCTTGCTGGTCGCGACCCCGGCCACGGTGCTGCCGGCCGGCGCCACCAGCACATTGCGACTGGAGGCGAGCCTGCGGCCCGGAGTGACCGATCCCGGCCCGATCACCTTCCCGCTGCAGGACGACGGCGTCTACGTGAACGGCTACCCGCCCAACTGCCGGTCCACCGGGGCGGCCATCGAGTGTTCCGGTCCGCACATCGATGGCTTGGTGCTGTTCGTGTCCCGCAACCACCAGCTCGGTGCTCTGCCGCTGCAGGCGCGGTTCGCCGGCGGCCAGACCTTGGCCATTGCCGACAGCGAAGGACGCCTCGTGCAGGTGGGCGCGCCAGTGCCGCCCGCCCATCTGGCGCTGTCCGGGCTGCAGCCCGGCGAGCCGACGATCGCCGGCGGCGCCGGCACCGTCACACTCACCGCGACCAACGACGGGGGCGAGAAGTCCCAGCCGACACCGATCACCGTGACCACCCCGCCGGGGGTCGCGGTGGCGCGGATCGACCCGGCGGGGATCGACCCGGCGATCGACCCGGCCGCCGCGTCGTGCGCCCCGTCCGATCGCATCCTGTGCCGGCTGCCGGCGCTCACCGCAGGTCAGAGTGTGCAGCTCACTGTCGCGATGACCGCGAAGCCGCAGGCCGAGGACGGTCCGCTGACGGTGGCCGCCGGCGGGGCCACGGCGTCCCTCAAACCCCTGGTCGTGCACTCCGGCATGAGCTCGATCGTCGGCACGCCCGGCGGTCCGTTCACCCAGGATTCGACGACTGCACTCACCCTCACCACACAGCCAGCGGTGGCAACGCCAGGAGCGATCACACTGACCCTGGGCAGAGGTGACGTCTCCTTCGGCAACGTGCCCGAAGGCTGCGCCGGGAACACCGATCAGGTCGGTCAGTCGGGCGCGGCTCAAGCGGTCGGGAATCGCTCGGGGGACGACCATGCGACCCGCCAGATCACCTGCGCCGGACCGGTGATCGCGGGGCTGCCGCTGATCGTCGGCGAGCACCACCCCGCCGGACCACTGCCACTGACAGCCACCGATGCCGGTCACCGGAACGTACCGCTGACCGACCAGGAGGGACAGCGACTGACAACCGCCGCCCGCACTCCTGCCCGGCTCGAGCCGGCCATCACCCAGGCGACCGACCCGCAGATCACCGGCGGGTCGGGCGACGTGACGATGACCGTGCGCAACGCCGGCGACCCGCCGGCCGCTCTCGGCTGGCAGGTCACCGGCGTCAATGCACCGCTGCGCGCCGGCGGCTCCGCGTCGGCGACGGTGGCGATCACCAACACCGGCGACCAACCGGCGCCACCGCGGACGGTGCTGGTGACCCCCCCCGCGGGGATGGGGATCAGCGCGATCACCGCCGGCGACGGCGCACTGTGCTCCGCTCCCGGGCGGACCTGCACCCTGCCGCCGATTGCCCCAGGAGCGACCACCACGGTGACGGCGGCGGTCACGGCCGCGCCCGATGCGCACGACGGCAGCCTCGTGCTCACCAGCGGCGATCAGCGACTGGACGTGCCGTTGATCGTGGAAGGCGGAGTGCAGGCCGTCACCGCGGAGAGCCAGGATCCGCTGGACTCGCTGATCAGGGGCTCCACCGCCCGACTGCAGGTCGCCGTGGCCGCGTACCAGGGGGTCACCGACCTCGGCCGGTACCTGCTGGAGTTGCGCACCGATCAGGCCTGGTTCTCCGGCTATCCCGCCAACTGCCAACTGCCGACCGGCCAGGCCGCCCATCCCACCGCTCTCACCTGCACCGGCGTCACGCTGGATGGCCTGCAGCTGACTCTCGCCGGCGACCAGCCCAGCGGGTCGTTGCCACTGGTCGTCGTCGACGCCGGCGGCCGGTCCTTGCCGGTGACCGACGCGAGCGGGGCACCGCTGATGGTCGTCGAACCGTCACCGGCGACGGCCCAGGCCCAGACCGACGGTCCGGTCACCACGCCGCCAACTGCCGGCCCGCCGAGCACCAGCCAGCAGAGCACCAGCCCGCCGGCAGCGGCGACTCCCCCCGAGTTGCCCTCGGTAGCGCCGCTGTCCGGGGCCGAGCCGAGCACCGCTCCGACGTCCGGGAACACGCCCGGCACCACATCGACATCGACCGTTGGGCTGTCATCACCCGCCAGATCCGAGGCCCCCACCTCCGCGGGGACGGCGCGAACCAGGGCGACCAGAGGAATCCGCTAGCTCGGTGCCCTGACCTGCACCGACACCGCGCCGACGTCTGGGCGGGCCGCAGGTTGCGGCGTCGAGAGGATCCTCACAGGGCGGCGATGATGGGCGCGTAACCCTCTGATCACGGGCGGATTACCCGTAGACTCGCTAAGTGTCCCTGATAGAAGCGGTGCGTGAGCGCCTGCCCGTCAAATACCGGGAAATGGCGAAGTTCCTGGTCGTCGGCGGCATCTCCTATGTGGTGGATGTCGGGCTGTTCAGCCTGATGTCCCACACGGTGCTGGAAAACAAGGTCGTCACCGCGAAGGCCATCAGCATTCTGGTGGCGACCGTCGTCAGCTACGTGCTCAACCGGGAATGGTCGTTCTCGCGCCGGGGCGGACGCGAACCACGCCACGAGGCGATGCTGTTCTTCCTGGTCAACGGCCTGGCGTTGCTCATCAATCTGATCCCGCTGGCAATGTCGCAATACGTATTCGGATTCAACGCCTCGAATTACCCACGATTGACCGTGACGATTGCCGACTTCATCTCGGCGAACGTGATCGGCACCATTCTCGGTATGGCCTTCCGCTTCTGGGCGTACCGACGTTTCGTTTTTCCAGAGGAACTCGAGCCGCACCCGATGGACGTCGCCCGCGCCGAACGGAAGGTCACGGACAGTCCCGGCGACGACGCTGAGTTACCGTTTACCCGCTGACGGGCTCACCGGCACGTCGACCGGTGCTTGGGTCGCGGACTCGGCTGACCCGGACCCGGATCCCACCGCAGATTCCGCCGAGGGAACCGTGCTCTGGCCCGCGTCGCCTTCCACCCGCCCAGCAACAACTTCCGGAGCCTGAGCGTCCCGGCCGATTGCCAGGAAGATCGCGAAGACCGGTGGCGCCGCTCGACGCAGCTCCAACCGGCCGCCGTCTGCCTCGACGAACGCCCGGGCCAGCCCGAGCCCGATGCCGGTGGACGACGCGGTCGAAATGCCCCGGTCGAACACGTGCGCGACAAGGGCATCCGGTATTCCCTTGCCCTCGTCGGCGACCTCCAGCACCACCATCGATCCAGGCCCGCGGGTCGGCGTGCGCACGGTGATCCCCACCGCCCCGGCGCCGTGCCGTAGCGAGTTGTCCACCAGCACCGCGATGGCCTCCCGCAGCCGCCCAGGCGTGGCCCTGACCTGGATGTCGCGCGGGCAGCGCACCGACAGGGTGCGGCCCTGCTCCCGCAGCGCAGGGCCCCACTCGGCCTCTATCTCGGCCAGCTCGTCGACCAGGGTGATCTCGCTGGCACCGGACGCGCGCTCGGACCGGGCGTTGGCCAGCAGATCGTCGACAACGGTGACCAGCCGATCGGTCTGGTCCAGCGCCTCGCGCACCTCCTCCGCGACCTGCGGGTCCGGGTGGTCGGCCAGTTCCTCCAGCCGCAACCGGAGCCCGGTCAGTCTGGTCCGTAGCTGATGGGATATGTCACCGGCGAGGTCCCGCTCGCGGCCGATCAACGCCGCGATGTCCTGCGCGGAGGAATCCAGCACGTCCGCCACCCGGTCCAGCTCGGCGACCCCGTAACGGCGCCGGAAGGTGCGGAAGTCGCCCGAGCCGAGCCGGGCGGCGCGCCGGGCGACGTCGGTCAACGGGGTCACCAGCCGGCGCGCCGTCAACAGCGCGACCCCGGTGCCGACCACGACGGACAGGCCGATCGCCGCGGCCACGAGCGCCAGCGCCGTCCACTGCTCGTTACGCAGGTACTCCCGCGGCACCGACAGCCGCAGCAGGCCGCCGCCGGCCATCACCAGCTGCTCCGAATAGGTCTGCTCGCCAGGCGGCGCCCCGATCGACTGGTCGATCCGGCCGGCCATCCTGATGTCAAGCCTCCCGCCGGCCGGAACCGCGGCGGCGAGCTGGCCGAGATCGATGTCGGACGACGCCGCCTGGTTGGCGATCGAGGCGGCGACCGATTCCAGCCTGGTCGCCAGGTCACGGTGCATCAGGTCGTCCACAACCCGCCACGAGATGATCGACAACGGCACGCCCAGGGTCAGTACCGTGGCGGCGATCACCAGCAGGATCGACAACAGGACCCGCCGTCGCACGGAAGCTCAGTCCGTTTCGAAGCGGAAGCCGACGCCCCGGACGGTCGAGATGCGCTGGTCTGCACCGGTGGTCGTGCCCGGTCCGGGCGCACCCACCGAATCGCCCTCCGGGTCCCCGGCCGCCGCCGGGCGGGCGCCGGCCAGCTTGCGGCGCAGCCAGGACATATGCATGTCCAGCGTTTTCGAGGTCTTCATGGAGGGGTCGTTCCACACCTCGGCGAGGATCTCCTCACGGGTGACGACCTGCCCGGCCCGGCTCATCATCACCCGAAGCAGCTCGAACTCCTTGTTGGCGAGCGCGACCTCGACCCCGTCGACCTCGACGCGACGAGCCGCGGCATCCACCCGCACCCCACCGATGTCCATCAAGACCGGCACCCGGCGGCGGAGCAGCGCGCGCACCCTGGCCAGCAACTCGGCCATCCGGAAAGGCTTGGCCACGTAGTCGTCGGCACCCGCGTCCAGGCCGACAACGAAGTCCGCCTCATCGGTGCGGGCGGTGAGCATCAGGACCGGAACCTCACGGCCCGAGGCCCTGATCCGCCGGCAGACCTCCAGTCCGTCCAGGTCCGGCAGGCCCAGATCCAGGATGACCAGTGCGACCACGGCGCCGGGTTCGGCGCAGTAAGCGACGGCCGCCGCGCCGGTGGCGACCGGCAGCACGCGGTAGCCCTCCCGCTGCAGCGCGCGGGACAACGGTCCGGAGATCGCCGGGTCGTCCTCCACCACCAACACCGTTGTCACGCGGACCACGATACGGCGGCCCAGGCGAAGCCCCGGTCACAATCGCGTGGCGGCCACGGCGTTCGCAACGACAGCCGTTTCATCGTCGTCCCGCCTGCGCCGCACCCGGGCGCGGCGCCGCACCCCGCGCACGACGCGAGGTTTCAGGATGAGTCGCCGAAGGAGACCTCCTTGGTGTTGACTGTTCCAGCCGTCCGCCCCGGCGCCCGGTGGTAGGTCCAGTACAGGTTCGTGTGCGCGATGACAGCGTCCGGCGGCGGCGCTCCCCATTCCGTGTGGTCCGCCGTCGTGTGCGCGTCGCTGACCAGGGTCGCGTCGTAACCCCTGACCACCGCACCGTGCAGGGTGGCGCGGATGCACTCATCGGTCTGGGCACCGGCAACGATCAGCCGCCCGACGGCCAGGCCCGCGAGCACGGTCTCCAGAATCGTGTTCTCGAACGAGTCCGCGTAGTGCTTCTCGACGAGCGGCTCGGTGTCGGTCGGCGTCAGCTCGGGGACGATCCGCCAGCCCTCGCTCCCCTTTTCCAACTGCTCGTCGGAGTGCTGCACCCACACGACGGGAACCCTTTCGCGCCGTGCGTTCTCGACGAGGTCGCTGATGTTCGCGACCACCGCGTCCCGCTCGTGAGCTCCCTCGAGGTTGCCGTTCTGCACGTCGATGACCAGCAGCGCGGTGTTCGGGCGGTTCTCCAGCGTCGTCATGGTCTCCCCTTTTCGGTGGCAATTCCTACTTGGGCTCCGGTGTTTCCGGCCACCGTAGACCGACCCACCGACACCGGTCCGGAGTACCGGGTAGGCAGCATTGGCCGAGCGCAGCACCCGGAGCTTGACGATCATCACGTCGGGACCGGGACAGGTCGGCGGAGCACCGCTCTGATCCCCGAACGGTGATCACCCTCGACGTGCCGGCCCGAGCATCCAGGTCCGGCAAAGTGCGCACAGGATGAGCACTTTGCCGTGGATGCTGGACCTGACCGACCAGGAACCGAGCACGAACCGAGCACGAACCCCCCACGAAAGGACATCACCATGTTGCGAGGAATGGCCACCGTGAACTACTTCACCGCCGACCTGTCTGCCGCTGGGCGTTGGTACACCGAACTACTGGGCGTCGAGCCGTACTTCGAGGTGCCGGGCGCCTACCTGGAATTCCGGGTCGGCGACTACCAGCACGAACTCGGCCTGATCAACAGCAACTTCGCACCCGCAGGCACATCCACCGACCCTGCACCGGCCGGCGAGATCCTCTTCTGGCACGTCGACGACGTCGAGGACGGCCTAGTGCGGATGCTCTCGATGGGCGCCCGCGAGCACCAGCCGGTGACCGACCGCGGGCACGGGTTCGTCACCGCATCGGTGATCGATCCGTTCGGGAACACCCTGGGCATCATGACCAACCCGCACTACCTGGAGTTGCTGGCCGGCCGATGAATGTCGGCCACCCGCAGGGTCGTGTGTGCATGAGAGATGTGATCATCACCGAGAACATCACCCTGGACGGAGTCGTGGAGGCGACCGACAACTGGTTCGGGCCGGCCGGAAGCCCGTCAGAGGTCGATCAGTCCGACCACGAGCGGACTGGGAGCATCGCGCCCTGGCGCAGGCGCTGATCGCCGCCGAACTGGTCGACGAATTCCGGTTGTTCGTCTACCCGGTCGTCGTCGGCCGCGGCCGGCGGTTATTCCCGGACGGCACCAGTCCGACCACCCTGCATCCGGTGGAAACCCGCCAGTTCCGCTCAGGAGTGACCTTGCTGCGTTACCGGACCGCCTGACCCACGAGCGCTCGCGGCGGCTCCGGCGCCGCGAACACCCGGCGGCAGTGCCGCACCAGCTGCGCCAGGGCCGGGCTCAACGCCGGCGCCCACACGAGTGCCAACACCGCTGGAATGTCGACGTCCGCAATAGCCAGGGCCCGCCGCCGGTCGTCGTCGACGACCATGGAGGCACTGAGCACACCGACGCCAAGACCCCGGACTGCCAGGTCGATCACGGCCTCGCCTGCAGTCGCCTGCAGTGCGATGTTCGGGATGAGACCCTTCGCCGCGCAGGACCTGTCGAAGACCGTCCGGATGCCGGTGCCGGTGGGCATGCACACCACCGGATACCTCACGACGTCGGCGAGAACGACCTTCCCGCTGTGGGTCAACGGGTGCCCGACCGGGACGACAGCGACCAGTCCCTCGCTGACGATCGACAACGCGGCGAGGCCGGCCGGCGGAGCCCCCGCCGCCCCGATCAGGGCGAGATCCGTTACGCCGGAATGGACATCGTCGATCAGCCGATCGGAGTTGTCCTCGTACAGCGTCATCTCGATGCCGGGATGAGCCGCGTGAAACGCGGCGAGCGCGTCGAACAGCGGCAGGATGGTGCAGCCGCTCACCATGCCGACCGCCAGCCGCCCGCGGACCACGCCGGTCACCTCGTCGACCGCATGGCGCAGCGCCTGCACCGCCGCGAGAACTGCGCGAGCATGCTCGAGGGCCGCCGTACCGGCGGCGGTGAGCGTTGCCACCCGCCCCGACCGGTCGATCAGCGTCGCGCCGAGATCATGCTCCAGTTGTCGGATCTGCGCACTGACCCCGGACTGGCTGATGTGCACCCGCTCCGCGGCGCGGGTGAAGTTGGCTTCCTCGGCGACCGCGACGAAGTACTCCAGCTGCCTGAGTTCCATAACCTGCGATTCTAGCAACCATCACGATTATCTGTTGGACTTCTGATCAATCCGCCTCCAGGGTGGACTCATGACAGAAAACGAGAAGGCCACCAAGCCGGAGGACCTGACCCGATTGTTCGTCGAACGCGCCAACGCCGGCGACGCCGCCGGGCTCGCGGCCCTGTACGAGGAGCACGCGGTGATGGCCTTCCCACCCGGCAGCACCACGGTAGGGCGTGAGGCCATCCGCGAGCTGTGGGAGAAGGTGCTGGCGGACCGGCCGCACTTCGAACCGGAGCCGCCGCTTCCGACGTTGGTCAGCGGCGACATCGCGTTGACCTCGACCCCACCGAAGGACGGCTCGGGGGCCCGCGCGCAGGTGGTGCGCCGGCAACCCGACGGCAGCTGGCTGCGACTGCTCGATCAGCCGGAGTTCACGCCACCGACTCGCTGATCACCGGCACGGCTCGACCTGGAGCCGTCAGCTCTCCGCGGCCTGCCTCGAGGCGGTGATCAGCCCCAACCAGCCGACGCCACTGGGGTGGCACTCCACCCCGGCGGCGCCCGCTTCGACGGTCACCGCGGCGACCTCATCGACGGTGTTGTCGGCCATCGCGTGCCCGAACAGATGTCTGGTGATCCGCTTGCCGGCGCGGCCCCGGGGCGCCTGGAACTCCACGATGAGCAGCCGTCCACCTGGCCGGAGTACCCGGAGCATCTCGCGGATCGCACCGACCCGATCAGCCTCCGGCAGATGGTGGATCATCAGGCTGGTCGACGCGGCATCGAACGACCCGTCCGCGAAGGGTAGGTCCTGGGCGGGGGCGACCTGGAACGTCGGGGCACCCTTCTGGCCGCCTGCCTTCGCCTGCGCCGCGGCGATCATCTCCGGGGAGGCGTCGACCCCGATCACCGCGCCCTGCGGTCCGGCCCGCCCGGCCAACACGAGGGCCAGAGTGCCTGTGCCGCAACCGATGTCTAGAACCCGATCACCCGGGTCGATGCCGAGAACGTCCGCGAGATACCCGCGAAACCGGCGGCCGCGACCGGCGAACATGAATGCGACGGTCAGGTCGTAGCGGCGTGGCCAGCGGATCAGCGCACCAGGGTCGTCGGCGCCATGATGATCGTGCGCCAAGTGTGCGTGAATGTGACCCATTAGATCCCCTTCTTGAAGATGCTCGCTGAAAACGGCTTTCCTGCAACGTTTGTCATGGTGCACCGGCGTGCGTGCCCGCGGGGCTGGTGTGGATGGTGGCGTGTTCCAGCCGCGCTACTCGCGCGAGGAGGTGCGCCTCGGCGCGGTGCGCGATCTGGTGCGCCCGGGCGGCGGTGATCCTCGGATCGACCTCGACATCCGCCTCCGCGCGCAGGGTATGCCCCAGCCAGCGCAACTGGACGCGCCGGACGCCGAGCACACCGTCCGCGTCCATTAGAGCCCGCTCTGCCGTGTCGACAAGTGCCGGGTCGACCCCGTCGAGCAACCGGCGGAAGACATCGCGGGCGGCGCCGCGCAGCACCCCGAGGATCGCGACCGTGATGAGCAGGCCGATGACCGGGTCGGCCGCCGGCCAGCCGAGGGCGACCCCGGCCGCGCCGAGTACCACGGCCAGCGAGGTGAGCCCGTCGGTGCGGGCATGCAGCCCGTCGGCCACCAGCGCGCCCGATCCGATCAGGCGGCCCACCCGGATCCGGTACAGCGCAACGAGTTCGTTGCCGGCGAATCCGATGATCCCGGCCACCGCGACCCATCCCAGGTGCTCGACCGGAGTGGGGTTGACCAGCCGGCTGATCGCCTGCCATCCGGCGACGACCGCGGACAGGGCGATCATCGCGATGACGAAGAGTCCGGCCAGGTCCTCGACCCGGCCGAAGCCATAGGTGTACCGCCGGGACGCGGCCCGGCGGGAGAGCGCAAAGGCGATCCACAGCGGCACCGCGGTCAGCGCGTCGGCGACGTTGTGCACGGAGTCCGCGAGCAGCGCCACCGACCCGCTGGCCGCCACGACGAGCAGCTGGAGCAGTGCGGTGACGCCGAGCACGGCCAGGCTGATCTTCACCGCCCGGATGCCCTGGCTGCTGCCCCGCAGCACGGAATCGACCGAGTCGGCGCTGTCGTGGCTGTGCAGGGGGAGCACGGAAGTGAACACGGCGGCCACCCCGGCGCGCCAACCGGAACGATGCTCCCGCTGGTGCTGGTGATGATCATGGGAATGCGTGTGGATCTCGGTCATCTCGCGGATCTCGACCCGCTGATCGAGGTGACACCCTCGGCGTGCTGGTGATGCGCCGGGACCGCTTGACCGGCGTGCTCGGCGTTCTGCACGGCGTCGACGATGAGCTGCCGGACGTGCTCGTTCTCCAGGTGATAGAGCACCGACGTGCCCTCCCGCCGGGTCCGGACGAGCCTGGCCATCCGCAGTTTCGCGAGGTGCTGGGACACCGCCGGACCCGGCTTGCCGAGCATCCCGGCGATGTCATTGACGGCCATCTCGCCGTCGATCAGCGCCCACAGGATCTGGATCCGGGTGCCTTCGGCAAGCATCCGGAACACCTCCACGGTGAGCGCGACCTGATCGGCTGGCAATGGCTGGCTGCGTTGTTGCTTATCTGCATCCATGCGCAGACAATAGCACCGAAGGAGGTACGCGCCACCACCTGACGACGGGCTCAGACCGGGCTGACCCCGTGCCGCCGCCGGGAGAAACTGCGGTCCTTGCCGCGGGCCGCGGCCAGCCTGGCGATCAGTTCACCGCGCAGGTCCTCCGGCTCGACCAGCGCATCGACCACCAATTCCGCGGCCAGGTGCACGATGTCGATGTCCCGCTCGTACTCCCCGCGGCGCTCCGCCACGAAGGTGGCCCGCTCCGCATCATCGGCCAGCGCGGCGATCTTGTTGGCGTACAC
>Ga0075520_1001336_pt1 | contig 11817 bp, 9 predicted proteins | sample NGEPerB_FD_75100 | JGI IMG/M metagenome (GOLD analysis project Ga0075520, IMG submission 75100) | Arctic peat soil microbial communities from the Barrow Environmental Observatory site, Barrow, Alaska, USA - NGEE PermafrostAB12-B | ecosystem: Environmental > Terrestrial > Soil > Wetlands > Peat ... | reverse complement strand
CGCGGTCCCGTCTCGGTGTGGGTGATCATCTCGTTGAAGGCCTGGGTCGATTCCTTGCTCTTCGCACGGCGAATCACGTCGCCGACGTCTCTCAGCGCGCCGTCCGTGAAGAACCCGCGCAGCTCGACGAGAAGGCGCTCGACGTCGAGTGACGCGTACCAGACGTCGAGGCGTGACTCCTGAGCGAAACGTCGGATCGATCGCTGGTATTCCTTCGCCGCGCCAAGGACCACTGCTGACTGCTGAACCTCGTCACCGCCCAATTGTTCCGACGCGATCGCCAGCGACGTCGCGAGTCGCTTCACGTCCCACTCGAAGGGTCCTTCGTCGGTCTCGTCGAAGTCGTTGACGTCGAAGACGAGTCGGCGTTCGGGCGAGGAGAAGATGCCGAAATTGGACAGGTGCGCGTCACCGGCGATCTGGACGACGATCGAAGAGTTCGGACCGCGAGCGAGGTCTTCGGCCATCAGCAGCGCACCTCCGCGGTAGAACGCGAGCGGGCTCTCGAGCATGCGCTGGTAGCGCAACGGCAGGAGCTGTGCGACGCGGTGCTCGCCCTGCCAACGCAGTCGCGCCACCGGGTCGTACGAGGCCGGCCTGGGAGCCAACGTCGCGAGAGCGCTCCTCGGCGTCGCGGCTCGCTCTTGGCGCCCCCACGACCACCGCTCGTCGAGTGCAGAACGCGCAACGACGGCCTTCACGCCACCCTCGCGGCGCTACTTGACGTCACGTCCTGGCGAAGGCGAGGTCCGACGCGCGTGACGACCAACAAGGCAATGATCAGGTCCGCCACGAGGATGCAGCCGGGAAACAACGCGCCGGCCGTCGTGAAGTGTTGCAGCGTCAGCAGGGTCACGCCGGTGCTCGCGACGCCCAGGAAGAAGGCCCACGGCGATTCAGTCGTTGGGGCCAACCACGACTTTCTGATGGTCGGCAGCGCCGCCACTTGATCGGCGACGACGAACGAGACCAGCGCGACCGTCGGTGCGTTGACGAGGGCCCAGAACACGAGGCCCAAGAGCGAGATGGCCCCGCAGAAGGCGTCAAAGAAACCGATCTTCCACACGCTGTGCGGATTGCGAAACGACGCGGCGACCACGACGAGCGGCACGAGTCCGAGCATCAGCGTCATCAGCGCAGCGAGCCCGACGTGCTGTTGAAGCTCGACGATGAAGCCGAGGATGCCCTCGAGTGCCCAGATGCTCCACGTCACCCGGTTGGGCGAGGTGTCGCCGCGCAAGGTCGCGCGGATGTAGCCGTACGCGCCCACCAACGACAGCGCCGCCGCGAGAAAGACGAACCGGGAATCAATCACTCGTTCAGTCTGCCCGATTCCGTCTGCACCGTCATCGCCCACGCTTTCTTCCCTTCCAGTAACCTCGGCCTTCGTGGACGCCCAACAATTCCTTGGCATGACCCGTCGTGACGAGCATTCGTGGTCCTTCGTCGTCACCGAACGGCTGATCACGCCCGGACAGTTCCTCTTCGGGGGTTGCGGTCTCGCCGCCGGACTCGCCGCGCTGGAAGAGGCGAGCGGTCGCCCGACGATCTGGGCGACGGCCCAGTACCTCTCCTACGCACCGCCAAACTCCGAGGTAATCGTCAGGACGCAACTCGTCGTCCAGGGTGGGCACGTCACGCAGGCCCGCGCGACGGCGTTCGTCAATGAACGCGAGCTACTGACCGTCAACGCCGCACTCGGCACCGGTCACCTGGATGCCCCCTCGCCGTGGGTGACGATGCCCGTCGTTCCCGAACCCGACGACTGTCCTCCGCGGCGCCTTCCGTTTGGACTCGGTGAGTCGATCTTCGAACACGTCGACAGTCGCGTGGCGCTCGGGCGAACGTTCGAAGAGCTCGACGGGACCCTCGGCTCCCCGGTCTCGGCCATTTGGGCCCGGGTCCCCGGACACTTCGAACCGTCGGCGGCGACGTTGGCCATCTTCGGCGATTACGTTTCGGGAGGGGCCACGCAACCCCTCGGTCAGCGCGCCTTGGGGCACAGTCTCGACAACACCATTCGCGTCGCTCGCCTCGAACCGACCGAGTGGGTGCTGTGCGAGATCCACATGCACGCGCTCGCGGGTGGCTTCGCCCAGGGGACCGCGTTCCTTTGGAGCCAGACCGGAACCTTGCTCGCTACGGCCAGTCAATCGATCGCGTCCAAGATTTGGGAGCCGCGAGCGCTCTAATTCCCTTGTGGCCCTGGTGTAGATTGGTACCCCTGCGGGGCTATAGCTCAGTCGGTTAGAGCGCGTCACTGATAATGACGAGGTCGTAAGTTCGATTCTTACTAGCCCCACCACGGGGGATACGGACAAGTACCCCGAATCCATTCGCAGAAACTTTAGGATAAGTGGCTCACACCCCGTGAGCGGTCGTCCCCTTCATCCTTCTTTTAGGCCACGAGTACCTCCGTCACGTCCAAGTTCTTCAGGTTCCCGGGCCCGGTTCATCTTCGTGATCTACCTCCTCAACATCATGCTCATGGACTTCGATGTCAACTCGCGAACGGTGGTCGTCACGTGGTCCCCACGGTCTGGGACGCGGCGCAGTCATTGGACTCGCTGGTGACCTGCGCTGACCTCGGCATCGGGTCAGAACTGACACACGTCCCGCTGGTGATCGAGGGGAGACATCCGTAATCCTCCGTCAGAGGTGCCTTCGTTCATACGCGGCGATAGGCGGCACTCGGACGACTGCTATCTGCCGGTGCGCTCGCGGTGCTTGCACCCTGGCCAGCAGCAGGGCCGACGCTGGCCCTCCTCCAGCTCCTCCCGGGTCCGGCGAATGCGCCGTTCTCTGGTCACCTTCTGTTTGGCATCCTCAACCCAGCAGATGAACTCGTTGCGGGCCAGAGGCGTGATGTCCATCCAGGCGCCGAGTGCCGTGGGGTTAGCGATCAACGCCACGCGCAGATCGGCTGGAAGTATGTGCACCACCCCACCGGGCACTCGCGGGCTGCTCATAAGGTGACAGTACCGGGTCAGGGCGGCTCTTCGGACCCTCCAAGCGACCCCGATCGCAAGATCGAAATTCGCCAAAGCGTTTAGGGGATCCGAGTCCGAAATGGCCCCCGGGCGCGAGCTGCGGATCGCGTTGCTCAAAGCAATGGGTGAAGCGATCCCGGTTCCTGGGCCGGCATCGTTTGAGTGGTGGGCATCGGATAGTTCGCGAAGGTCGTGGCTGATCCGTTGATGTCGCTCAGGGTACAGCCTTCGACGGAGCGAGCCAGGGAACGGTAGGCCGCCGTCGAGGGAAGGCGGGGCGGCGCGATTCTGGCCCCGGACATGCGCAGCGTCGAGGTGAGATCGCCCACGGTACTTCGGCGCCACTGAGAAATCTCCGGGGAGCGGATGGCGAATCGGGCCTCGAGGAACCGGATGAGCGACGTGTGATCGAAGACGTCCGACGAAAGGTAACCGCCGCGACTGAAGGGCGAGACCACGAGCATCGGTACCCGAAAGCCGAGTCCGATGGGACCGGCGAGCCCTCCCGCGGTTCGAGGGAGAGGATTCTTGGTCACGTACTCTCCACTCGTGCCCGGCGGCGGTGTGGGAGGGGCGACGTGATCGAAGAAGCCGCCGTTCTCGTCGTAGGTGATGAAGAGGACGGTCTTCGCCCACACCTTCGGGTTCGAGACGAGCGTCGAAAGGATGCGACTGGCCAGCCACGCCCCGTAGGCGGGCGGCGCGGGCGGGTGTTCGTCGTAGCCGTTGGGCGACACGATCCACGACACGTGGGGCAGCGTGCCCGACGTCACGTCGCGAACGAAATCGTGCGGATAGGTCGGAAGAAACGCCTTCTGGAAGAGTGGCGACGAGTGACGGCGATAGGCGGAGAAGTACTGCAGGATCGCGTCGCCAAATCCGAGTGTTGGTGCTTGGGGCAGATAACCCTCACCGGGCGGTGTGTAGGTCTTCCACGTCACGCCGGCATCTTCGAGGAGTTCGGGCACCGACGTCCATCGAGCGCTGAAGAGGATGTCCGGGCTCGAGTTGGTGGTGAGGACCGGACCACCGTGCGTCCCGGCCGGGTCAATGCTTCCCGAGAGCGCCATGAGGCGATTTGGATGCGTGGGTCCCAACACCGAACAGAAGTAGCGGTCGCAGATCGTGAACGCGTCGGCCAGGGCGTAGTGGAACGGCAGATCGCTTCGGGTGTAGTAGCCCATGGTGAGTGGGCCCTGGGACGGGCCCTCGTTGCGGCGCAGGGTGTGCGTCGACACGAACGCGTCCATGGCTCCCTGGTGCCAACTCTGGTGCTGCGCCATCCAGTCGTGTGCCAGGTCGTGCGTGCATTCGCCGAGTCCGGTGGTGGTGTCGAGATGGAAAGGGAGCTGGTAGCCCAGCGGCGCACGGGTCGTGTTGGACGGATTCAACTGGGCGAACACGCCCGGCGAATCGCTCGCGTGATCATTGAATCCGCTTACGCCCTTGTACGCGCCGAAGTAATGGTCAAACGAACGGTTCTCCTGGATCAGGAAGATGACGTGTTCGATGGCCCCGAGGTCCGAGCCCGCGGGCGCGGTGGAGCGTGCCGTCTCAATTGTGCGATGCGTCCAGTCGTTCGACATCAACCAGCCCGAGCTGAGCGCGGCCCCACCACGGAGAAACTGTCGTCGGCCCAGTGGAGTGGCGCCGGAAATCGATGGACGCGTCACACGGATCAGCCTTTTCCAGCGACGTAGCGGCGAGCGAACGTCAGTGCTTCAAGCACCGCCTCTTCGACCGTGCGCGGGGCCAGACAGTCACCGAGCGCGACGTAGGGAACCTCGAGGGCGTCGAGCTCGTTCGCCAAGGCACTGTGGGGCCGACGCCATCCGGCGGTGACCAGTGCGCTGATTGGCGAAATGAGTATCCGCTCGCCGCTGAGGACGTGCTCAAGGTAGGCGGTGTCGTCGTCGACCCCGAACAGGCGCGTCAGAGCGAGGACCTCCACGCGATCCTTGGCGAGGTCGCGAAGTTGTTGGTCGCGCACGTACTGCTGCAGGGCTTCGCCCGGCGCGGCGGTGTTCACCGAGAGCGTCACCCGGTGGCCCCTCGCCCGCAACAGTCGTGCGACCCCGGCACCAACCCAGTCCGACGCAAAATCGACGACCAGGACTCGCCCGACGGGCAGGACGCCTCCGATGAGCACGTCGTGGGCGTCAACAATCACGGGGTCGCCCATGCGCTCGATTACCGGAACGTACGCGATTGCCCCGGTGGCTATGACCACGAGGTCAGCCCGCTCGTTCACGACGTCGACTGCGTTGAGCTCATGGTTGAGGTGGACCGTGACGCCGCTGCGACGTGCCTCGCGCGCGAGATTGGTGGTGACGCCCCCGAACTCCTCGCGGCCGGGGATCAGTTGTGCCAGCGTAACCTGCCCGCCGAGGTGTGCATCCTTTTCGTAGAGGTCGACGTGGTGGCCCAGCGAACTCAGCACGGCGGCGGCCTTGAGACCTCCGGGCCCACCCCCGACGACGAGGGCCCGCCGGGCCGTTGTCGACGCGCGCAGGTTCGGATAGAGCAACTCACGCCCGGTTTCGGGATGCTGAATGCACGAAATCGCCACACCCAGTTGAAAGTGGCCAATGCAGGCCTGGTTGCAACCGACACAGGCCCGAATATCCTCGAGTTCACCCGCGAGCGCTCGCCGCGGCATCATCGGGTCGGCGATGAGCGCACGCGTCATGACGCACGCGTCGGCACTCCCTTCGCTGAGGAAACGTTCGGCGTCCTGAGGCTGGTTGATGCGCCCCGCGAGCATCACGGGGACCTTGACGACGTCACGCACGCGCCTGGAGAGCGGGGCGACGTAGCCTGACGCGAAGGACGCGTCGGGTGCGATGTGGTCGGAGCCCGCGAGGGTCGCCGAAGTGCCGGTCGTGACGCTCACGTAGTCCACGAGCCCGGCGTCACCGATGAGTCTCAGTACGTCGAGCGCCTCGGACACTGCAAGACCTGCCGGGTCACGCTCGTCGAGCGAGATCCGCAGTCCCACGGCCGTGATGGGCGCCGCAGCACGAACGGCTGTCAGAACCTCGAGCAGGAAACGTCGACGGTTCGGCGTCGATCCTCCGTAGCGGTCGTCACGCAAGTTCACGAGCGGGTTCAGGAACTGTGACGGCAGGTAGCCATGACTCGCGACGATCTCGACGCCGTCGAGTCCAGCACTGATCAGACGTTTGGCCGCGGACGCGTAGCCATCGATGACCTCGCCTATCTCCGATAGCGTCATCGCGCGTGGAATAACCCGTCCGCGCTCGTTGGGCACCGACGACGGCGCCAGACAGACGCGCCGGACGCCGCCTTCGAGGTCGAGCACCTCACGCCCGGGATGAAAGAGTTGCCCGAAGAGTTTTGTGCCGTGGGGGTGGACGGCGGCGGCGAGTTGGCGATAACCCTCGACGCACGAGTCGTCGGTCGCCATGAGCATGTGGCTCGTGTAACGAGCGCTCTCGTGCACGCCCGCGACCTGGGCCACGATGAGCCCCACCCCACCTTCTGCCCGAACGCGGTGGTAGGCCACGAGCTGATCGGAGACGAGTCCGCCCTCGGCCATCACGGTGTCGTGGCCCGAAGAGACGATGCGGTTCGCAATTGTGACCGGTCCGATGGCGAGTGGAGAAAAGAGCAGTGGGAAGAGAGTCGGCGTGGTCACTTCCTCTACGGTGCCACACTTCGCGCACGATCTTGAATGACCGCAGCGTGCCATGGGATTCTTACGAAAAGTTTCCGGTCCGCTCAGACCGAACTTCGTCACCCGCAATACGCTCCTTGGTCTGAGGGTTGCGCCAATAAGTGCCCCAACCCTCCGGCGGCTCGACCAGATTGGTGATGAACGCCCGTGGGAGAAACGTTCGTGAGTTCAATTCGGAGTGCAACACACGCGATTATCGTCGCCTCGGTGCTTGCCGTTGGATCGTTGCTCGCAACGATCACGGGAACCGGCGGCGTCGCCGGCGCGGCGACGCCCACGACCGCCTTCTACTTGGATCTTGGAGCCTCACAGTCGGTTGGCGTGCAGCCGATGGCCGGCAGTCGGCACGGGCAACCAACTAATCGGGGATACGCCAACTATCTCGTGGCCCTCGAGGCAGCCAAGGGCACCGCGCTGCAACTCACGCAACTTGGATGTCCGGGCGAGGCAACGACGACGATGATGAGCGGGAAGGATCGGTGCTACAAGGCACCGGATTCTCAATTGGCCGATGCCGTGGCCTTCCTAAGAAACCACCAGAATGAAACCGGCCTCGTGACGGTGGAACTCGGTTTCAACAACGTAGGGCACTGCCTGAGCTCGACAGCGCTCGCCGCAACCTGCGTGCGCCATCAGATCGGTGTCCTCAGCGAACAACTTCCTCAAATACTTAGCGCACTAAAGGCCGCGTCTGGGCCCAATGTCACCATTGTCGGTCTCGGACACGCTGACCCGTTTCTGGCCAATGCCCTTCACGGCCCAACTGGGGCCGTGTCCGCAACGGCGAGCCTGAAGGCAATGCTTGTTCTGAACAGCGCCCTCGCCAGCGTCTACGCCGCCTACTCCGTGCCCATGGTGGACGTGGCGACAACGTTCAAGATGACGCAAACGACTCCGACGGCCTTGGCCGGTGTGGGCACGGTGCCGCTCAACGTCGCCGAAACCTGCCGACTGACGTGGATGTGTCAGCAGCCACCGCTCGGTCCGAACATGCACCCGAACGACGCCGGCTATCAAGCCATCGCTGGTGCCATAGCCGCAGTGCTTCCTGCGCCTTGGTAGTCCGCATTCGTGGAGCGAGAATTTGACTGCAATCGTAACTACAAGTTGACGTCTACCTATTTGTTGCGCACCTCCGATGGCGGAGCCACGTGGAGCAGGGTCACCTTGTTCTGACGATGATTCTGACCACGCGGTGACGAAGGTACGAACGGACCCGACACGATTGGCGGTCATGAGCGTGGCCGCGTCGCCGAGTGAACCGACCGTTCCGGCGACGTGCAGCAAAGAATGTTGACCACCTATTCGGTCGGCGCGACAACTGACCTCACGTCAGAAGCCGACTCCTCCCCCGCCCGGCACGGTAGTAGTTGTCGTCGGGTTAGTAGTCGTGGTCGAGGGCGGACTTGTGGTCGTCGTCGGTCCCGAGCCCGCCGGCTTGTCCGCCACAACAACGAACCACCGACCCCAGGTGTCGGTCACGTTACCTTTCACCTGTCCAGGAGCGTTGTCGAGTGCGAACCTGTAGAGCGCCTTGCCGCCGTAGGTGACTTGGAGCTTGGCACCAGAGCGCTTCACGGTGCCGAGCTTCGACGCGTCGACCCCCACGCCGGCCGTCGCCTTCGTTACGCCTTTGGGTAACAAGACAGCGAGCCAGTAGTTCTGGCACGCGGCGTTGCAGCCCGCGCCTTTGGGCGTCAACGTGTAGAGCGTGTTGCGACTCACGAGAATTGTGCCGAACTTGGCGGTCTTCAACGTCGAGATGACGAAGCCCTTCGCCGCGTGGCCCGTGACCGCGCCCGACGCGCTACCGGCAACCGAGGTGAGGGCGAGACCGCCAATGGCGAAGACCAGGACCGCGATCGTTCCTCGGGGAGCCCAGCGCCATCGAGTCAACATTCCAGGCTTCGTCATCTCGTCGTTCTCCTCGGGTCCAGGGGGCGCACGCGTTCCTTCGGGAAAACGGCCTGCCGGGCGGTCGGCGTGGCGGGGGGGAAGTTATTCATTGCATAGGAATACGACCGAGAGACGGTCTTGGATCACATGATTTGATGTCCGGGCCGCCTTTGGCCACCGACTGACCCATCGAGAACCACGACACACCGAGTTCTCGTCATGTCGATGGACCGCGCCACGCGGACGGAACCGAAGGTGACCACCCCAATTCGGGCGTCTATCCCCAGGGAACTGATCGGCGAGACTGGCACGCTGGCAACGCGTACGTCGCAACGATCCATTCCCGATTGGCCCGCACTCGGACGAGTCGTGGAGCATCCTGATCGCGTGACTCGAGGAGATGGCAAGAGTTAGGCCACTCCCTGATGAGGGGCGACGAGATTTCCGGTGACGAACGCGTCCGTTGTTCCGGGGCTCGTCGAAAACACTGAGTCCAATTGAGAAATCCAATATGACCGTACCCCCGTCCAGCAGATTGTCGACGGCGACACCTCGTGCGTTACGGTTTCTGGTAACGACATAAAGGACCACACTATGGGACACGATCGCTCCGCACTCACCTCCTCCGAACGCGAAAAGGCATCGGTCTTTCACTCGTGGTCGGCGCAGGCAACCATCAACCCAATGATGGTGCGCGACGCTCACGGCGTCTACGTCACTGCTGAAGACGGCACGACGTACCTCGACTTCTCGTCACAACTGGTCAACACCAACATCGGTCACCAGCATCCCTCGGTCGTGCGGGCAATACAGGAGCAGGCGGGCCGGCTCTGCACGATCGCGCCCCAGCACGGTTACGAGTCGCGGTACCGGGCCGCCGAGCTCATTCTCGACCACTCGTTTGACGGCGCGGCGAAGGTCTTCTTTACCAGCGGCGGTACTGAATCAGTGGAGCACGCGGTTCGTATGGCGAGACTCCACACTGGCCGGCGCAAGGTGCTCGCCGCGTACCGGAGTTATCACGGCGCGACCTCGACGTCGATCAACTTGACCGGCGACCCGCGCCGGTGGCCGAGCGACAATGGATCCGACGGCGTCGTCCACTTCTTTGGACCGTTCCTTTACCGCTCGGCCTTCCACGCCGCTTCAGAACAAGAGGAGTGCGAGCGGACCCTTGAAAATCTCGAGAGCACAATCCTCTTCGAAGGACCCTCGTTGATCGCCGCGATCATCCTCGAGACGATTCCGGGTACGGCGGGCATCATGGTGCCACCACCCGGATTCTTGCGCGGGGTACGCGAAATCTGTGATCGCTACGGCATCGTACTCATCGCCGACGAGGTCATGTCGGGATTTGGTCGGACCGGTTCGTGGTTCGCGTATCAGGCCCACGACGTCAAGCCCGACCTGGTCGCCTTCGCCAAAGGCGTCAACTCGGGCTACGTGCCCCTCGGCGGTGTCGTGATCAACGAGGCGATCAGTGCCACCTTCAACGATCGGGTCTACCCGGGAGGTCTCACGTACTCGGGTCATCCGCTCGCCTGTGCAGCAGCGGTCGCCACCATCGAGGCGATGCAGGACGAGCAGATCATCGAGAACGCTCTGCGAATCGGTGACGAAGTGTTGCGTCCGGGACTTGAAGCCCTTTCGGCCAAGCATCGGATAATCGGCGACGTGCGAGGTCTGGGCGTGTTCTTTGCCCTCGACCTCGTCACCGATCGCGCCACGAAAGAACCACTCGCTCCCTACGGATCGACTTCGCCAGCGATGAACGAGATCGTCGCTGCGTGCAAGGCCGAGGAACTCCTGATCTTCTCGAACTTCAATCGAATCCACGTCGTGCCGCCGTGCACGGTCAGCGACGCGCAAGCCCTCGACGGCCTCGATCGGTTGGACCGAGCCCTGTCGGTAGCGGAAAAGTACTACGTCGGCGCGTAATGGATAACGCCCAACGTCGTATTCACGTCGCGACGCTGCTGCGCGAGTTCGGCCACGAGTTCGTGGGTCGCGAGCTCAGTGACGCTGGGCTCGACGCTATCGCCGAGACGGTTCGGAGCCTTCTCGACGGCGTCACCCGCGCGCCACTGCGTCAGCGGTCGGTGCCGAGCGCGAGTGCCGAAGGCTTCAAGATGACGGTGCCGAGCGATGGGCGCGTCGAACGCCATCAACTCTTCGCCGACTCGGTAGTGTCGGGTGGCGCGAATCCGATGGGTCTGGGCGCCTACCTTTGGCGCGAAGGTGATGTGGCGGTGATGGAGGTCACGCTCGGCAACGCGTTCGAGGGTGCTCCGGGCCGCTCCCACGGAGGCGTGGTGGCGTCACTGATCGACGAGACGATGGGACTGGTGATGGGGATGCAGGGGGTGCTGGCCTTCACCGCGCAACTGGACATCACCTACCGTGCCCCCACGCCGATCAACGAGCCCATCACCGCGAGAGCCTGGCTCGAAGGCCGTTCGGGTCGCAAACTCACGATCAGGGCAACGGTCTCCTCGGAGGAGGGGATGGTCGCCGAGGCGACCGCCCTCTTCATAGAAGTCGATCCCGCTACGTTCCTCGAGCACATCATCGACGCGTAGTTATCATCGCAGTGAAAACTCTGTCGCTCCGTCAACGCTTCTTCTCAAACAAGGTCGCCGACGTCGACGTCACCTTCTGGGTCTTGAAGGTTCTCACGACCGCGATGGGCGAAGCGACCTCGGACTTTCTCGTGCACCGATTCGCGCCGGTACTCGCGGTAGCCGCCGGTGGTGTCGTGTTCCTCGCGGTGCTGTGGTGGCAGTTGACGACGCCCACGTATCGCGTGGTGCCCTACTGGTCAGCGGTAGTGATGGTGAGCGTCTTTGGCACCATGTGTGCCGACGTCGTGCACGTCCAGTTCCTCGTTCCCTACGTGGTGTCGGCTTCAGCGTTCAGCGTCGCGCTCGCCATCGTGTTCCTCTGGTGGTATCGCTGCGAGCGGACGCTGTCGATCCACAGCATCACGACGACACGACGCGAAATCTTCTACTGGGCGAGTGTCACCACGACCTTCGCGCTCGGCACGGCCGTCGGTGACCTGACGGCGTACACACTGGGGTGGGGCTTCTTCGTCTCGGGCGTCGTCTTCGCGGTACTCATGATGATGCCGGCCCTCGGCTACCGATTGACGCACCTCAACGGCGTCGTGGCGTTCTGGTGGGCCTACGTGCTCACCCGACCGCTCGGCGCGTCGTTCGCCGACTGGTTCGGTGT
>Ga0075520_1001335_pt1 | contig 11817 bp, 8 predicted proteins | sample NGEPerB_FD_75100 | JGI IMG/M metagenome (GOLD analysis project Ga0075520, IMG submission 75100) | Arctic peat soil microbial communities from the Barrow Environmental Observatory site, Barrow, Alaska, USA - NGEE PermafrostAB12-B | ecosystem: Environmental > Terrestrial > Soil > Wetlands > Peat ... | reverse complement strand
TCGAATACGGCGAGGCTGGTGGCGAAAAATTATTGCTTGATGCGCATGTGCCGGACGGCGACGGAAAATTTCCCGTGGCGATTTTGGTTCACGGCGGCGGCTGGAGCAGCGGCGACAAGGAAGGCGACATCGCCTCCGCATTCGCGCCCATCGGCACAAATTTTTCGTGGTTCACGATCAATTATCGGCTCGCGCCGGAGAATCGCTGGCCGGCGGGTTTCGACGACGTGCAAACGGCGATCCGCTGGGTGAAAAAACACGCGGCGGAATTCAAGGGCGATCCCAATCGCATCGCGCTCGTCGGTTATTCTGCCGGCGGACTTTTAACCTTGCTGTCGGGAACGCTGGATGAAAAGGACGCCCGCGTTCAAGCCGTCGTGGGCCTCGCGCCGCCGGCGGATGTTTTTGGCGATGCGACGCGGCGCGGCCTGGACAAATGGCCGGCGATGAAAAATCTTTTGGGCGCGGATTCTTTGGACAAAAAAACTTTGGCGCTGATGAAAAAATTTCTCCGGTCAATCATGTAAAACCCGGATTGCCGCCGTTTTTATTGATTCAAGGCGATGCCGATCAAAGTGTGCCCTGCAATTTCACCGTGGCTTTCGCCGCGAAATTAAAAGCGGCAAAGGTGCCGTGCATGTTCATCACGATCACGAATGCCGGCCATCGCATTGCCGACTGGCCGAAGCTGGCCCCGGATTTCCAGCCGAAATGGCGCGCGTGGCTTGAAGAAAATCTGGCGGCAAAATGAGTTTCGGAAGGACACATTTTTCAAACTTGTTTGCAACAATCCGGTGACGGCAGTTATTGTTTCTCCGGGTTTTGCGTTTATTCTTTCTCAAGAATCCTGTGAAAAAAAACATGAAAACAAATCATATTGCCGTTTATGCTGCGGTTGTAGCCTGTGCGTTTGGCTTACCGCTGGTTGCCGTGGCACAGACCACTGTGTTCAGTGATGATTTTACAACGGACACCAGCCTTGCTTCGCCACCTTGGTATAACATGAATAATACTGCCAATGCGGCGGCTACTCTCAATCCTACCGCCGGTCAGGGGTTGGCACTTACCGTCAGTTCCGGGACTGGCAAAGTGAATCAGGAATTTGGGCAATTTACAGTTACACCGATCACACTCGCCACCGTCGGAGATTACCTCGCTCTCACCGTTAATTTTAACTCTCCCAATGTGGCCGCAAATACCGGCGGTTTGGTGGCGGGCCTCTACAATACGCAGGGAACATTAGCAACTGGAACGCTGCTTGGCACGGCCACCGGCGGTGCCACCGCAGATGACACTGGCTATTTTGGATTAATGGGATTCAACACTTTGGCTGGCACATCAACAAAGTTTTACAGCCGGCAAGGGGGTGTCAGCGATGCCAACGAATTGGGTTACTACTCTTCAATGACGGCGGGAAGTTTTACTCAAATAGGTAGCAGTTTTGCAGCCTTGGGCAACGGCACCATAGCAAATAACTTGGCTTACACTTTGACCTACACCGTGACAAAAGGTGTCGGTGGAAACACCGTGAATGCCGTTATCATGCAAGGTGCTACAACAGTGGATAACTGGATCGCCACAGATGCCTCTGGCCTTTACAATACTTTCGACGAGCTTGATTTTGGCAGTTATGGCAAAAATGCCCTTGTGAATTTCAACATAACCCAAATTCAGGTTGCCGATTTGATTCAGGCGGTGCCCGAACCGAGCACGCTGGCCTTTCTGGGTGGCGGGGCGGTTCTCGCAGTCGTCTTCCGCCGTCGGCAAACGCGGGGCTGATCTTTTCAAGAATTTTCAGGCGCTGGACTTTTCCAGCGCCTTTTTTATTTCCCAAATCACGGATACACCAGCCGCAGGAAAACCGCGCCGTTTGTGGGATTGATGACGAGGTTCGTCTGGTTGACGTTCGTAGAATTGGGAACGGTCGCCCAGTTCGTCCAAATGCCCCGGCTCAAATCGTTCGTCTGGATTTGCAGCCGCCAGCCGAGGTGATCCTGCGGCCAGGAAAGCTGCCATTGTCCGCCGACAGCTTGCAGGACGATGTTCGTCGGCTGTTTTGACGGCAGCGGAGCGGCGGTGGCTTGCAGCGAGTTGGAACTTTCACCGCCTGCGCCCAGCGCCGTGACGACGTAAAAATAATTCACGGCGTTCGTCACATTCGCGTCGGCGTAATTTGTCGCGGTCAGCCCGCCAAAAGTTGCCGGATAAGTCCCGCCATTGGTCGTGCCGCGTTTTAAGTTGTAACTGGTCGCGCCGCTGACGGAATTCCATTTGAGATTGATGAGCAGATTTGTCGCCATCGCCACGAGATTCGTCGGCGCGGGCAAAGTCACGACCAGATTCACCTGGCCGGCGATGTTGGTGTTGAAACTGTAATTGTAATTTGCGGGAAGCAGACCGAGCGACGGCAATGAGCCGGTCAAAGTGCCGGTGTAAGTCAGCAACGTGTAAGCCCCATTCGCAAATCCGGCGCCGGCGGAAATGTTGTTCGTGCCGCCAAGCGCGAGGTTGCCGACGACGGCGACTTTGGCCGCATTGGTTCCGAGCGTGAAATTCAGCGTGGTGGTTGGAAACAGCGCGAGATTATTGCTCACCGTCAAGGTGCTGGCGGAGAGGGTGAACGGCCCGTCATCAAAAACGTTCGTGTTTTTCAGTGAGGCCTGCGCGTTGTAAAATGCAAAACTGTTGCCGTAACCGTTCGTCGTCAGGCCGTCGAAGGTGAAAAGCGTGTTCGTCGGGACGCTGTTGCTGACGATGATCTGCGCGTGGTAGAGCAGAAAATTCGTGACGCCTGCGGGCAGATTGATTTGCGAATCAACAAACTGGATGCCTCTGGCATTGTAAATATCGAAGGGCTGCGAAGCCGTGATGTTGACATGGCTCAAGATGACGTTGGTTACGGGCAGTTCAGTCCGTCCCCAGATGATGCCGGCCGGACGTCCGCTCGCAACGGTCGCGGTCAGGTTGCTGATGACGATGTTGCGCCAGGTGACAGTGGTGCCAGTGACGGTGGCGGCATTCGTCCCGGCGGCGAATGCCGGCGTGATGGCCGACGGTGTGCCGATCAAATTGTAATAACTGTAAATGACCACCGGGATTTTAGTGATGTTGGTCATGCCAATGTTGACGTAAGAAAGATTTTGAACCAGGCCGCCCGCGCCGCCGCCGCTGCTGGCGTTGTCGGACTTCAGGCGGATGCCATAATCTGTTCCGCTGAAGGTGCAGTTGGCCACCACCACATTCGATACTCCGCCGGAAGTGATGCTGCCGATGGACACGCCGTGCCCGGTGCCGAAAGTGCAGTTGGTGATCGTGATTTCCGCCGCCAGTGCGCTGCCGCCGATCTCGACATTGTCGTCTCCGGCGCTGATGTAGCAGTTTTGGATCAAAACATTGGTTGAAGAAATATCGAAACCATCCGTGTTGGGCGAACTGCCCGGCGTATTGATCGTAATGCCCTGCACCGTGATGTTCGCATTGTTGTTCTTGATCATGATGTGAAACGTCGGCGGATTTTGCAGCGTCACGTTTTGGATCAATATCCGGTTGCTGGTTTTGAACTCGATGAAGTTTGGGCGTGAGATGCCGCTGGAATTGTAGGCCGTCCACCAATCCGCCCCCTGTCCGTCAATGGTTCCTGACCCGCTGATTTCGACATCTTGAATACTGGAACCGTTGATGAATGTTGTGCTGGCATTGGGCCAGTTGCTCATGGGAAGCATCTGCAGCCTGGCGTTGGCATCAATTTGCAAATTTACTTTGCTCTTCAGAGTAAGCGGGCCGCTCAAATATGTTCCGGCTGGAATTTCCACAGTGCCCCCGCTTAAACCATTGGTTGTCCCGCCCGCCGCCGCCGCATTTATCGCATTTTGAATGGCGGTGGTATTCGTAATGATGCCATTGCCAACCGCGTTGTAAGGGGCATTGGTGATGTTGATGATATGGTTCGTATTGATATTCTGCGGCAAGGTCGGCACCGATAGCGCGACAGACTGCGCGTTCACCAGTCAGGGAGAAAACCAAACAGCCGCCAGCAACAGCGGAACGCACGACCAAAAGCTGCAATGCGACTTCATGGTTTGTGCATGGGTGGTTCGCAGGAATTATGCCACAGTTCGGATTACTTCGCCGGTTCGAGCGAGCAATTCACCAGCTTCACATCGGCGTCTATGATTTGATCCGGCTTTTGGATTTGTTTGAAAGTCGAATTGTAAATCCGCACACCGCTGATGGTGGCGGCGGGAAAACCGCGCACGTTCAGCACACGTGGCGTCTGCGCGACCTTGACATTTTCCATCACGACATTTTTTGCGACCGGCATGTAGATGCCGTTGGTTCCTTCCTCGTAAAGAAAATCAATCTGCAAAACCGAATCCTTCACGACTCCGACGTTCACGTTCCGCATGAAAATATTTTGCAGCACACCGCCGCGCACCGCGTTCGATTTCAACCGCAGCGCGCAGACCAGATTCGGGCTGCTCATCTCGCAGTTTTCCACGAACACGTTGCTGCAACTGCCGGAAATTTCGCTGCCAATGGCCGTGCCCGCATGACCGTCGCGCATCGTGCAATTGCGAATGATCAAATTCACCGACGGCACGCCGACGCGGCGACCATCATTGTTGCGGCCTGATTTAATCGCGATGCAATCGTCGCCGGTATCGAACAGGCAGTTTTCAATCAGCACGTCGCGGCAGCTTTCCGGGTCGCAGCCGTCGTTGTTCTCGCCGTGCGAAACGATGTCCACGCCGCGCACCGTCACGTTCGTGCAGAGCAGCGGATGAAGCTCCCACATCGGCGAGCGGCGAATTTTTACGCCTTCGATCAAAACATTGCGGCAGCGATTAAACTCAATGAAATCGGGGCGCAGATTGTCGCCTTCACCGAATTGCCGTTGTTCCACCGGCACGCCGTCCGCAGCCATTTTCACGAGCCGCGCGCGCGCGGAAGTTTTTTTCCAGGCGAGCCAGTTGGTTTCATTGGCCTGGCCGTCGAGCGTGCCCGCGCCCGTCACCGCGACGTTTTTCTGGCCGAGCGCGTAAATCAGCGGCGAATAATTGTAAAGTTCCGTGCCTTCAAACCGTGTGAACACGACGGGCAGATATGATTTCGGATCCGTGCTGAATTTTAAAACCGAATTGGTTTCCAGGTGCAAATTCACATGGCTCTTCAAATGAATCGCGCCCGTCAAAAATTCGCCGGCGGGAACCACCACGCATCCGCCGCCTTTTTTTACACAGGCGTCAATGGCTTCGGCAATCGCCGCCGTGCAATCCATTTTGCCGTCGGCGACCGCGCCAAAATCGGTGATGACAAAATCGCGCTTCGGAAATTTCGGCGCGACGATCCGTTTCAAAATTTTCGGCACTTGATCCCATTCGGGCTGCGCCGCGCCGGTGCTGGAAATTAAAAGCAATGAAGCCAGTGAAAGGGAAATAATTTTCATGTTGGATTTTTTTGAGGAATGATTTCAGCCGGTGGTCACGGTGCTGCTGGAGAAGGCCGTCGCCAAAACACCCAGCCCGATGGCAACGGCGCGGCGACGAAGCATAATCCCCATTAATGAAAAAAAGATGTCATGCATTTGAAAAAAGTCGGGGTTGGATCAACGCCAGCTTGCTTTCAAACTGTTCGGCTGTCATCCCTGCCGCCTGCATTTTCATTTGAAAATTATGCACACGCCAATGCGCCTTATTTTTTCCGGCCCACAACCTCTGCGTTTTCCAATTTGAAAGGTTCGCCTGTGGCCACCGTAACCGAAGAATTTTTGAATTGAATGCCTTTCGCATTGCGGATCTCAAAACTTTTCGCGGCGGAAATGTTTACGTTCTCAAAAATCACATTCGTGATGCAGCTCTCCGGCAGTCCGGCGATGACGCCCGCACCTTTGGGACACGTCGCCGTCAGGTTGCTGATGCGGATGTTGCGGTAGGTCGGAATTTTTTCGGAAACTTTCGTGGCCTCGTTGGCCGCCGCTGGTGGCGCTGTGTCGCCTGCGGAATTATTCGCGTAATAACACGTCAGCGTGATGGCCGGGTTCACGTTCTTCATCGTGATGCCGTCGCAGACGAGATTCTCCACAATGCCGCCTTTGCCACGCTGCGACTTGATGCGAATGCCGTTCTCCGTATTTTCAAACGTGCAATTCTTTACCGTCACGTTGCGCACACCGCCCGCCGTCTCGCTGCCAATACTCATGCCGTGACCGTGCAGAAACGTGCAGTCCGTCACTGTGATGTCCTCGCAGGCGAACTCGCGCCCCGCGACTTTTTTGCCCGCCTTGATCGCCACGTTGTCATCGCCCACGTCAATCTTGCATTTGGTGATGAGAACATTTTTGCAGTTGCTCGGGTCAATCGCGTCCGTGTTCGCCGCCCGTTCCGGCGCCAGCACGGTCACGTTGGAAATGACCACGCCCTCGCATTCCGTCGGCACGAAATGAAACTTCGGCGAGTTTTGCAGCGTGATATTTTCCATCCGCAGATTTTTGCAACGCTCAATGACAATCAAATTTGGTCGCGGCAAAGTGAAGCCCGATTTTATCTGGCGCGCTTTCTCGGCTTCGCCCCACCAGACCGCGCCGCCACCATCAATCACGCCACCGCCGGTGAACGTCACGTCCGTCAAATCCTTGCCGCCGATGAACGGAATAAAATCGCTGCCGCTCTTGGCCTTCAGCCAGTCGCCCGGCATTTTCATGAAATCACTTTGGTTCGTGCTGGCCTGCAACGTCGCGCCGGCATTGAGTTGAAAAATTGTTTTCGCGCGGATGACCAACGGCTGGCTTAAATAATTTCCCGGCGGAAACTGAACCGTGCCGCCGGAATTTTTGCAGGCGTCGAGCGCCTTTTGGATTGCCGCCGTGTCAAAAGTTTTGCCGTCGCCGGCCGCGCCGAAGTCGCGGACGTTGAAAGTCGCCGCGCACAGCGGCAGAGCGAGTGACAAAAAGATTGCGGCAGCAGTTTTCATTTGGTGTGCGATAAAGATGCGGCAAAACGCAACTTGGCGAAACAGAGTTTTTCAGCAAATCGCTTTGAAAAAATTGCACGAAGAATTCACTTCACGCCCGGAAAAGCCAGATAATTTTTTGCGTTCGTGTAGCAAATGTTTTTCACCATCGCGCCGAGCAGTTTTTCGTCGTCCGGCAGCAAACCATTTTTCACGTCGCGGCCGATGAGATTGCAGAGTGTGCGGCGGAAATATTCGTGGCGCGGATAGCTCATGAACGAACGCGAATCGGTGATCATGCCGATAAAACGCGAGAGCAAACCGAGGTTCGAGAGTGCGTTCATCTGCATTTCAATGCCTTCCTTCTGGTCGAGAAACCACCAACCGGAGCCGTATTGGATTTTGCCGGGAATGGTGCCGTCCTGAAAATTGCCAATCATCGTGGCAAAGGCGTAATTGTTCGTCGGATTCACATTGTAAATGATCGTCTTCGGCAAAGAATTTTCCGAATCCAGCTTGTCGAGATACGCCGCGAGCGTCTGCGTCTGCGGAAAATCACCAATGGAATCAAAGCCGGTGTCCGGTCCGAGCTGTTTGAGCAGCCGCGTATTATTGCTGCGCAACGCGCCGAGGTGAAGCTGTTTTGTCCAGCCGCGTTTCGCATCGAGCTGACCAAAAAACAACATCATGTAGGAAGCGAACTGTCCATATTCCTGCGGCGTGACTTGTTCGCCTTTGCGCGCCTTGGCGAAAATTCCGGCGGCCGTTTTCTCGGAACAAAAATCCGCGAAACAATGATTCATGCCGTGGTCGGACAAACGGCAGCCTTGCGAATGGAAAAAGTCATGGCGCTTTTGCAATGCGCTTTGGAACACGCCAAAGCTGTTGATGTCCACGTTCGCAGCGGCGGCGAGCTGCTCGACCCATTTGTTGAAGCTCCCGGGCGAGTTCACCGTGAGCGCCTTGTCGGGACGAAACGCGGGCAGCATTTTCGTCGGATGACCTTGTGACGCGAACGCACGGTGATGTTCGAGATTATCCACCGGATCGTCCGTCGTGCAGACGACTTTGACTTTAAATTTTTTCAGGATGCCCTGGGTCGTGAGCGCAGGCGTGGCGAGTTTTTCATTCGCTTTTTTCCAGATTTTTTCCGCCGTCGTTTCGTTGAGCAAATCCGTGATGCCGAAGTAGCGCTTCAGTTCAAGGTGCGTCCAATGATACAGCGGATTGCGCAGCGTGTGCGGAACGGTTTTTGCCCACGCGAGAAACTTGTCATGCGGCGAAGCGTCGCCCGTGCAGAATTTTTCCGCGACACCGTTGGAACGCATCGCGCGCCATTTGTAATGATCGCCTTCCAGCCAGATTTCAAAAAGGTTTTTGAACTGGCGGTTGGTCGCGATGTCCGACGGTGGAATGTGGCAGTGATAATCGAAAATCGGTTCGGCTTCGGCGTATTTATGGTAAAGCCGGCGCGCGGCTTTTGACCCCAGCAAAAAATCCTCGTGGATGAAGGGCATAATTATTTGCCAAGTAATAACGGTTTCATGTGCCGCTCGAAAAGATTTTCCGTGACATTTTTGGCGACGACGGCTTCATGCTTCTTGAGCGCATTCAGGTAACGGTCGCCTTTTTTGGCCGCGACCTTGAAGCTGACGTGCAGCAACTGGCGGAAACTTGGATTGAACGCCGGATTTTTCTGGTCGTGACGCAGCGCAGAGACAAATTGCTGCGAACTCCAGCCGTTCACCGTCGCCGCGCTCGGCAGTTTCGCTTTATCAATGTCAATGACGCTGGCGTAAGGCGCGCAAAATTCATCCACATGCTCAATCGCGTAGGCGTAAATTTCCTTCGTGATTTCCAGACCGTCGCCGCCCGCTTCCGCGAGGCCGATGAGTTCTTCGAGCCAGGTCGTGCCGGCGGTTTTGATGTGAACGCCCGCGCCAAATTTCTTCAACGCGCGGCGCATCGGCTCGTAGATGGAAAACTTGTCGCTGCCGGAATGGACGCTCAACTTGAGCGACGGCGGCAGGCCGTATTTTTTGATCGCAAACGCGATGACGGCGAGGTCCTCGTTGAATTCTTTCTCGAACTGTTTTACGTCGCCGACGTAATCCACGCCCTTGTTGAAACGGCCGGTGAACTTGGGCGCGATGGTCTGGATGGGAATCTGCTGGTCGGCAATCGCGGCGAGAATGATGAGCAGTTCCGGCGGCGTCTGCGGGCTGTCGGTCTCGTCCATCGAAACTTCGGTGATGAAATTCTCCGCGCCCTTGGCCTTGACAATGTGCTGGTAAATTTTCCCGGCGTCCTGCGTGGCGAGCAAAAACTTGTTGGCAACGCGTTCGACCTCGGCGCGTGTGATGGCGAACGGCTGGCCAATGTGCGGAATGGAAACCGTGCCGATGAGTTCGGGATGCCGGTCCACGAACGCCTTCACGTCCGCTGCGCTGGCGGGTTTGCCGATGCTGTCGGCCACGTCAATCGTGAAGAAATCCGAGGGCGCGATAAAGCGGTCAACCGTTTCGATCCGGATGTGGTCGGCGTCCACATGGTAAGGATTTTTCCAGCCGAGCGCCTTCACCGCCGCATCGGCTTCGGCGCGCAAACTGGACGGCTCGGTGCCGATGAACATGTGTTCGCGATTCGATTTGTTCCAGACTGGCACAAAATGCGCACCCAGTTCAGTAGCGAGAATGCACGCGCGAAGCTGCGCCTTGCCCTGATGACCAAAACGGTCGCCCATGCCAAACGATAATTTTCCCAGTGGTAAGTATTTATTCATAACAGTCGGTTGAATACGCACAATCTAGCAATTTTTTGCTGCAAAGCGACATGCGAGTTCTGCAAATTTATTTGATAAAATTGCACTTGAAAATCACCAGAACTGGCGATGGCCGCCATCGTATCTTTGTTCGACTTGTGAGCAAAACGGAACCGGCGACGTCTCGACCGGCTGGTCTTGGTATGAGCGATATTGTGCGCCTTAGCGGGCAGTGTTGGGGTCTTTGGAAATGCTGGCCAAATTGCTCATGCCGCTGGATTTTTCGCCGGTCTTGTCGCAAGGATTGTTTCCGGACTGAGGGCAAAACCCACAAACAAAAAGGCACTCTGAAAAAACGGGCGGACAAGCACAGCGCAGATTAACCGGGATTTGTTTGAAAAACCTTGGTGGGGGGACTGAAATTATTTCGTTTTATTTTGCTCTGACCCCTTGACCAAAACAAAAACAGGACGATGTTGCTTTGGCTGGTGTGGACGTGAGTGCAGTTGACGGTTGCAGGCAGAGGCAGTTGTCGGTGTCTGAGTCGGTCAGTCGGTAGATACGCCCACGCCAGCCAATCTTTTTTCAATCCTCACAGTCTAAATTTCATCCGCAGTTCCGACAACAAAGTGTTTTCCAACGAACTCACATGCTGGTCACTGGTCATGATCTGCTCAACCGCCGCAAACACGTGTTTCTGCTGACTACTAACTGTGAATGTCTCGGCCAGCAATAACGCTTGTTCCTTGACTTTATGGATTGATTGAACGCATGGCCGAATCCTAGTCACGGCCGCATCAAATTCACGTTGGCGATCAGATTCTTCCGCGTATCCCATGGCCGCAAGCAACTGCTGCAACAACTCGTCTTCAACCGTTGTCAAATGTCCGTCGGCATACATTGCTAGAATCAAAAGGTCGAATAGTGCCCGTTGTTGTGCTGCTGAAAAATCAGTGAGGGCAATGTCCATGTGCAGAGTTTGCCGGATAATGAAGCTGATTTCAACGGCTCTCAGTTGTTCATCAATTCGGGTTGTGGCCTGAAATAAAAAAACTGGAGTCGGTTAAAACTCCAGCCTTTTCAGAAAACGTCAAAAATTTATTGCTGCGCCGCCTTGATTTTCGCCCATCTCGCCTTGGCCGCTGCACTAATCTTGGCTTTGGCCGCTGCACTCATCATAAATTTCTTTTTAACCGGTTTGGCAGCCTCGAATGTCTGGATTGCAGGTTTGACCGCCACGACTGCTTTGACTGCCGGCTTTGCGGCTTTGATCTTGGCCCAGCGCGCTTTTTGAGCCGCAGCAATCCGGGCTTTACCGGCGGCGCTTAATCCGCCCTTTTTCTTCGGAACCTTGGTGGCCGCAGGTTTGGCAGTCGAACCGAACAACTGGCTCAACTCGTTTTCCAATGACTCAATCTGTTCTTTGAGATTGGCGGCCTGGCGTAATTGTTGAACTGATAGATTAGTGATTGAACTCATAATTTGAGTTATTAAGCATTTTCTGGGCAGCAAAGTCAATTGATTAGCGAGACCTTGCAGTTAGGTGCTGGCGAGTTAGTCATGACAACCGTTTCCAGAAGCCACCGACCGCCTCGCACAGCGCGTCCGAGTATCGGACCCGCACAAATCGCCACCAGACCGGGAACAGACGGCGATAACGCAACTCATTGAACCGGGCGTCAATGAGCAGCACCACTCCACGGTCGGTTTCCGACCGGATGACCCGCCCGATGGCTTGGAGAACGCGGTTCATGCCGGGAAAGGTGTAAGCGTAATCAAATCCTGCAGCGTTCTGCTGCTGGAAATAGTCGCGGATCAAATCCCGTTCGATACACAGTTGAGGCAGGCCCACCCCGACAATGACGGCACCGATCAAACGCTCGCCCACCAGGTCAATTCCTTCTCCGAAAATTCCGCCCAGCACGGCGAACCCGGCCAGCGTTTCGCCATGCTCAACCGAAAAGGCGGACAGGAAAGCATCGCGCTCCGGTTCGGTCATGCCGGGTCGTTGGACGAGAACCGGGACTGACGGGTAGCGGGCCTGAAATTCCTGTAGCACGGCGTTGAGGTATTGATACGAAGGAAAATAGATGAGGTAGTTGCCGCGT
>Ga0075520_1001334_pt1 | contig 11826 bp, 11 predicted proteins | sample NGEPerB_FD_75100 | JGI IMG/M metagenome (GOLD analysis project Ga0075520, IMG submission 75100) | Arctic peat soil microbial communities from the Barrow Environmental Observatory site, Barrow, Alaska, USA - NGEE PermafrostAB12-B | ecosystem: Environmental > Terrestrial > Soil > Wetlands > Peat ... | reverse complement strand
GCAGGCATAACGCTCGGCAGTGTAATCTTCACCGTCTATAACAACAAGAAACTCAATGACGCTCAGAATGCTTATGCCGAGATCCTGTATGAAAGTGTCGAAAGGTCAGGTCGGCGCTGCGACGTACTTAGCCCGAGTATTGACCGGGCTGCTTGCCAGCAAGATCTCTCGGATCGTTACGACAATCTTCAGCAACACAAAACCTACCGCACGGTTGGATGGGTCACAATGGGCGTCGGCGCAGCCGTGACCGTGACGGGTGTCGTATTGCTATTGACCAACGACAGTCCGCATCGGTACGATCGCCGCCCCAATGCAAGGAACGGACTTAGCCATTGGTATCCGACCTTTGCCTTGAATTCCAATATAGGTCTGCTGGGCCTGCGAGGAACTTTCTAAAGCTATTTAGACGGGATCTGAGGCAGGTGCCAGGGGCCTGTTTGAATCCATAATGACAACTCGCAGTTGCCTTTGAGTCACCGAGTGCAGCGAAGGCGCCGCGCCCAGGTTCGGTGATCGGCGACGTAGACCAGTAGTGCGCCCGACTCCAGCGATGCTAGGGACACATCGGAAAAGCCGCGGCTGGTACCAATCAATGTCGAGGGGCCTAGCCCGGCTGCCGTTACAGCCGCCAGGTGAAGTTCCTGCGGCGAGTGCGGGGTGGCTGCCATTGGACGCGCGTAGACGGCAACCAGCTTGCCACACAAATGCCCTGTGGTTGCTGGCGCCGGATCGATACCGTTGGGGTAGTCGCGCCAGGTGATCTCTTGGTTTGGATTGGGGCTTTCATCCACATGGACGCGGGCCAAACCAAAGCGCGAAATGTCGCGCTCAATAGGCAATATTGCCCAGGTGTCCTTGTCGTCACCTACGCCGTGAATCATTGTCATGGGCTGCGCCGAGCCTGCTACCCATGCAATATTGTCTGGCCCCAATTGCGGCCCCGCCGCCGTCAGGGATACCATTCTGGCGTGCAGAGGACTCATTCCTGTACGTGCTTCCAGCGTCAGGGCCATCCAACCCGCCCCCCTTGCAACCAAGGCCACGGTGTTGGCCGAAGTACCCTCCGGGCTCAATGTCCGACTGCCTTGTCCTTGTGACCAAAGCCGCGCATGAAGCGATTGGGTATCGGTCGAACTTACCGCAATATACGCGACCAGGGCGGGCGCGCCGTCCGTAAAGTCTCCGGTGCCCGCAACCTGCGTAAACGCGCGTGCGTCATTCGCGAGAATCTCCAGCTCACCCCCAGCCACAGCTCGCCTAACCAATTGCGAGCCGTCAATCCAGTAGGCAAGCTTTCCGACGACGGCCGGACCTCGGGCGCGAGCGATAAAATCCTTCGGATCGGCGTCCAGAGCTGCGATGGGAGTGGGCGCGGCACGAGGCCCTGCCGAGGTGTGACTCAGCGGAGCGAGCTTGACTTCCTTATCACGGGTCACTAGCGCCACGCCCTCTGATGTCGCAGCCGCGGGGCCCGCAGGGGCCACGTCAACAAGTTCGTCGACGATCCAAGGAACCTTGATTCGACTGGGACCGACACTTGTGACCTCCGGTGGCTCGTCGCGCTCCCGCCTTTCGTCACGTTTCAATAACGCTTCGATTTTCGACCGCGCTGGGGCATCCGCCCGGTGCGTGATTCTTGCGGAAGGAATCGCCTTTATTGCCGGTTCGCGCGGGGGATCCTGACACGCAACCCCAAGTCCAAGTGCCGCCGTAACAAGAAAATAGTCCCCATAGAGTGAGATTTTGACAGATTTTAGGTGAAAATTTCGCAATGTTGTCTTCGCAATCAGCCGTCAGCGATCAGGATTTCGGTATTACGTCGGGGTGAAAGGTTTGCCGCATATTCGCATGCCGGAACCGGAAAATGCTATGCCGGCCGTATGTGCTCCACCCTAACCGCCCTGATGGGGGCCCTTTTGCCCATTTGCCTCAGCTGCACCTCGGGTGCGGGGCTTTCGGAATGCCCGGAGGCGCGCCAGCCCACAGCGGCGCAGCCGGGGGCGACAGTTACCGCCGTGCCCGCGGCCTCGGTGACGGCCAGCGCTGCCCCAGCTGCGGTGCCGACTCCCGTCCTAGTGCCGGGCACCAGTCCGACGGCGCCGACAGGGTCGGCTTCAGTCACGGCTCCCATGGCAAGCGGGCCGTCGCTTCCGGAGCTTAAGGTTCAATTGGCGGGTATGCACATCGGGGGTGGCCCGAATGACGATGTCAGCAAGCGACCCTTTATCCAGGCGATTGAGGGTTCATTTGACGCTCTGCGCGTCTGTTACAAGAAAGTCGAGGACCCCTCCCGTGGCGGGACCTTTGGTGTAGATCTGAAGATCGGTCAAAAGGGCGGCGGGGCTGACCTCCAACAAGTGCGCACGGCCCTGAAAGGGGAGGGATTGCGCGAATGTTTCGAAACTGCATTCAAGGCGATCAGTTTTGGACCACCGCCAAAAGGGCCGACAATCGTCAGTGTGAGTGTCCGCTTTTCGCTCGGCCAATAAGGTTCGATTGGTGCAAAGTGGTAGCGACAATGGGGAATGTTTTGCCCAAAGTGACTTTTCTCGGCGTGGGTGACGCGACGCATCCCGATGGCGCAACGACTAGTGTGCTCTACACTGGTAAACGATCAATCTTAGTCGATTGCGGCCCGGCGATTGCTCACCGGTACTATCAGTTATCGGCGGATGCCGAGGCACTAGACGCAATCTGGATTACGCATCAGCACGCTGATCATTGCTTTGGTCTGCCCACGTTGCTCTTGACTCTGCGACTAGCGGGTCGAAAGAAACCCCTGGAATTGATGGGAGGACCAGGTTCTTCCAAATATCTGTTGGCGCTCCTTGAATTGGGCTACCCGGGGTCCTTTAACAAGGAAAGGTGTTTCCCCATCACTTTTACCGAAGTTGAGCCAGACAGGCCGATAGAGCGCCTAACCATGAAGTTTACCACGACTCGGACGCAACACCGAGTTGCTTGTTTCGCCCTGCGTATCGATGCAGGTGGCTGCGCGGTGTGCGTGAGCGGTGACGGTAAGGTAACACCGGAGAGTTTACGTCTCTACTTGGGAGCCGACTTGGTCGTGCAGGAATGCCAATGGGCGACCCGCACCTCATACGAACACTCTTGCGTGGCCGATGTGCGTCCGCTCATCGAGCAGGCTAACGTCAGACGCATTGCCCTGGTGCACCGCAGCGGCAAAGACGAAGCGGCAATTGCCGAGCTTAGCAGGGACTTACTGGGCGAACGAAGTTGGTTGCCGATTGCTGGGGAAAGCTATCAGGTAAGCTCAAGCGATGCTACGACGGTTGAACAGTGACAGCAGCGCATTGTACAATGCCTTTGCACTCGAGAACCGCTCTTCCGGCAAAATGGCCAGGGCATGTTCGACCCAGGCGTCGATGTTTGGCGGTAAATCCGGGCGCAGTTTGAGAAGGCTTGGCCGGGGTGCCGTTGTGACTAGCGTGAGCACTTCGCTCAGTTCCTCGGAAAAGAAAGGGGGCCTACCCGCCAGGGCGCGGAAAATAATGGCGCCCAATGAGTACACGTCGATGCGTTGATCGAGAGGCGAGACATCCGCCCAGATCTCGGGGGCAATGTAGCTGGGTGAGCCCGCCACCGTACCTGCTCGAGTTAATGGGCGCATCCGAGTGAACTTTGCAAATCCGAAGTCAAGGAGGCGCACCTCACCGCTGTCCAGAATGAAGACGTTTCCAGGTTTGATATCTCGGTGCAAGATGCCAGCGGCGTGAGCCACCTCGAGCGTCTCGATAATTGGAGCGAGCAGCGGCAAAAGATCATCGGGGTCGAGTGCTTGGCCTAGCTTTTCACGGTTTCTCAGGTACTTCTCCAGGTCGACGCCTTGCAGAAGTTCCATTACGATGCAAAACGCCCCGTCCCCCGTCCACGCTTGGTGTAGGACATGGACTGCTGCTGTTCCGGTGAGCACGGTGAGTGCGTGGGCTTCGCGAAACGTGCGCTCGCGCCATTCGGCGTCGTGGGGCGTGGGTTCCATCACCTTGATGGCGACTTCACCACCCTGTTGCAGGTCAATACCCCGATAGACGGTGCCCTGCCCCCCACTACCGAGTTCTGTACCGAGCCGATAACGATGGCCGATAATTTGTCCCGAACGATCGGATTTAAGTATCTGCTGCATGCCGCTCTCTCCGACGATAGATAGTGCAAATTGGCAAAGTCGGCAATGGGCAGCGTGCCCCGATGACCTTTCAATGGCGACTCCGTGGCGATGCTCGACACGGGGTGCCTAACGGGTCAGCACCTGTCGAATTTCTTCGAGGAGTTGCTTTGGGTGGAAAGGCTTTGATAGCAGGTAACGCGTCGCGAGCATTGAACAACAGGTTGAGCAGTCTTTCGACTTGCCGTTTTCGCACTTGCCGTTTTGGAGTCGCAGCTTTGAGCACATTCATAGTGAGGACCGAGGCTAGCACCTCGATTCTATTGAATTGAGGTACTAGAAATTCGCGAAGCGAATTCTGGGTTTGGGCGAAGCCCAAGAAAATATGGCTAGGGGCGTGATGGCCGCGAAGCGGCCTGTCCGAAGGACCCATCAGTTCGATGGAATCGCGCCACTAGTGAGCCCTGGGTTTCATCAAATCCGGCGGCAGCAAGTCCGGCAGGCGAATGCTGGGAACTGGCGGAAGAAGAGCTCCCAAGTGGGGTAAATCCTGACCGATATGTGTGAGAAGGTCGGCATCCGGAACGGGCGGCAAACCTAGCGAGAGCAAATCGCGCACGGTTAGAGGCCTAAGACCACACCCCACGCCTATTTGTTTTACGACTTTCGCTTGGCTTACAAAGCGGGAATCTGCATTAACTTGTAACGTTATCTCTACGTTTCCTTGCACGATTTGGCCGGCGTGGCTCCCGACCCACGCGCCGTAGGCCTTTCCCAACTTCGACTCGGCAACCGCACCAGCCAAAGCCGTACATGGAATATGGCCCTTGAGCTCTCCTTGCACGCTTGCCGAAAGCAGGGAATTGCGTCGAGCTATGGCTTGCCCTTTGAGCCTAAACTCGCCGGACGTTATGCGGGTTTTTGTGAACATGGCGGAGGTAAGCGCCCGATCAATCTCGAAAGAAGTTTCAAACTTTGTAGAGTTGCCAAAGGGAAAACCTTGAAGCTCCTCGGGATGGGGTGGCGTCCATCCCTGTACGTCAACAGCCAGGTTACCCTGGTAGGGGAGCTGCTCATTTCTTGGAATTAGCGCCGAAAGTCCGCCATAAAGGGAAGCTGCAGCCAGGCTCCTGTCTTTTATGAGCAGACCTGTCTTGGCGAGCCAGGGCGCCAGCTCCACGGGGCCGAATGATACGTGCAGTTCGTCGGCGCCCGGTCGATTCATCCATCCACCACGTACCGTCAACCCTTCCCAACGATTAGCGCCTAGGCCAATCTCGATCGAGTCAGCTTCGTTGTGAAGGGCGAGCAGTAAAGGCGCTAGGCTAAAAGATCCTACCTGCGCCCGCTCCGCTCTCAAGGCAATATCTTGGCCAATAGGGCGATACGGTTGCTCAATTGCGCTCAGTGTCACGTCTTCCAATTGGAGAAATGGTGGGGTCCCCAAGGTTTCTTGCCATGTAATCTTGATGTTCTTTATTTGTGGTTTTGGCGGCACGTTCAAGGATGCTGCCGGCTCATGCCTATCTTGCCACGACAGAAAAGCACGTCTGAGTGCTAGGGGAGGGCCTACAGTCTGCACAATTAGGCCTTGGACTTGAATACTGTTCGGCTTGAAACCGGTTATGCCCACGTCGACGTCCTTTAGGTACGCAGTTATGCCGTCGACACCCTCTAGCTGCGCACGGGCGTCTCGCAGCCGTAGCAATGTGAAAGATACATCGACCTCGGATAATTGTAGGACTACCCCCTGATCTTTTGCCGTATCAATGATTTTCTGCTTCGCCCAATTGCTAACATTTGAAAGGACCACGAATACGGCCGCTGCCGCCAAAGTAAGTCCGACGACGACAATGACAGCCGCCCATTTTAGCCAAACGCGAGAGGACGCCAATGCAGCCGGCACGGATCTCTCACTAGAATCCACCTGAGTTCTGTACCACCCGGAGCCGCTAAAAATCACGCACTTTCGAGGTGTAAGGGCGCGGCTGTTTGCCGAATGAGCTAGAAAGACCCCAAACACCCAATTTGAACCCGTCGGAAGCCTTGCGTACTCGGGCCACGAATTTCAAGCTATCCCCGCCTATGCCGAACTACCTTACACCCGAGGGAGCCAAAAAACTGTCGGCCGAGCTCGACCAACTCATGCGTGTTGAGCGGTCACGCGTCGTACAAGAAGTCGCCGAAGCCGCAGCCCAAGGGGATCGTTCGGAGAACGCAGAGTACATTTACGGCAAGCGACGCCTGCGCGAAATCGATCGTCGCGTGCGGTTCCTCAGGAAACGGCTAGAAAGTGCTGTGGTCGTGCGTCCGGGTTCTGTAGGGGGTGACGTGGTTCGCTTCGGGGCGAAAGTCACAGTGAAGGATGAGAACGGCAAGTGCAGCAGCTACAGTTTGGTGGGTCCGGATGAATCCGACCCCAGTCTCGGTAAGTTGAGTTTTCAATCGCCCCTCGGTCGGGCAATGCTCAACAAACGTGTGGGTGACGTCGTGACCGTGCATCGACCGGCCGGTGACATCGAAGTGGAAATTCTAAATTTACAGTGGGAGCCCTCGTGACGGATGCCGCAATACACTCCCCGGAGATGATTCGAGTTTGCTTCGTATGTCTGGGCAACATCTGTCGCTCGCCAACCGCCGAGGCTGTGTTTCGCCGCGTCGTGGCCGATGCTAAGCTTGCCAGCAGATTCAAGATAGATAGCGCTGGCACCGGCGGCTATCACGTGGGGGAATCAGCGGACGCTAGGGCGCGCAGTGCCGCGAGTCACAGGGGTTATGAATTCTCCGGTCGCGCGCGCCAATTCGAATCCCGAGATTTTGATCAATTCGACTATGTTCTCGCGATGGATCAGGACAACCTGCGAACTTTGCGACGCATCGCGAACAGCGAAAGCGCCCGACAAAAGATTCGATTGCTCCGCTCCTTTGATGCAACGGCCGCACCAGGGGCTGAGGTCCCCGATCCCTACTACGGCGGGCCGCAGGGCTTCAACACGGTCATTGACATCTGTGAACGGGCGTGCCGTGGACTACTCGACCGCATTGCCCGAGAACACGGTCTCCTATGACACCCGATACACGGGCGCGAATTGAGTTAGCCTTGGGGTCCCGCATTGTGAAATCTACGCCTGTTGCCGGCGGAGATATTAACGAGGCGGAGCGAATCGACCTTTTGGACGGGCGTCAAGCCTTTGTAAAGACAAACCTGAACGCACCGCGCGGGATGTTTCCTGCCGAAGCGATCGGGCTGCAATGGCTTAAGGCAGCAAATGTAATTCGATTGCCAGAAGTATACGCGGTTTGCGGCGACGCGGCGACGGGACAAGCCGCATTTCTAGTGCTCGAGTGGATTGGACAAGGCTGCCCAGCGCAGGACTTTGACGAGCGTCTGGGGCGTGCCCTTGCACAGTTGCACCAGACATTTGCTGGCAGTTTTGGCTTCAATTCGAATAACTTCATTGGATCGCTGCCACAGGACAACAGTGAGAAATCCAGTTGGTCAGAGTTTTATTGGACGCGAAGGTTGGAGCCTCAGGTAAGGCGGGCTGCTAGCAGCGGCAAATTGGAACCTTCGACCGTGCACGCCTTCGACAAACTTTCACTTCGACTAGCCGAGTACTACGGCACGGCAGAGCCGCCGGCGCGGCTGCACGGCGATTTGTGGGGTGGCAATCTACATATTGATTCTGGTGGAAGCCCTTGTCTAATCGATCCCGCTGTATACGGCGGACACCGCGAGATGGACCTGGGAATGATGCGCCTGTTTGGCGGCTTTTCGCCGCGAGTGTTCTGGGCCTATGCCGAGTGCTATCCGCTGCTTCCAGGTTACGAAGAGCGCGTCGTCTTGGCCCAGCTCTACCCTTTGCTCGTGCATGTCAATTTGTTTGGGGGAGGCTATGCGACAAGCGTGAAACGTGGCGTCGAGCGCTACCTGTGACGCTTGGCTCCGGCTAACGACGTGGCACTTCGAGTGCAGCCGGCGATTCGATTTTCCCGGCGGCCCAGATTAAAGCTTCGCCGATTAGAGCGTGCTGCCAGGTGCCCAGTATTGATTTCAGCACTCCGGACTCGAAAGCACCGAGGCCGTCCTTTGCGACGGCTTCCTTCAATTGGCGCAATCGGCGACCCGCCAGCACGAGTTCTTTGGACACTTGCGCCTTTGCACAGGCCGTCGCGCGCACGTACTCGAGCCAAGCATCAAGCTGCAAACGCTCATACGTGGCGTAGGGCAGTGGTTCTAGTAGATTGACCGAGGAATGCACAGCCTGATTGGCATTCTTAACAATCGAAATGATGCGGTCTTGGTGCAATGAGTCTAAACGCCGGGGCATGCCCCGCACTTGACGCAGCGCTTCCACCGACGTTGGGAGGCGATTCGCAAGTGACCACAACAGCTTGGCTTCCAGGGTCTTTTCACGCTCACCGGGACTTAGATCATTATACCAGGCGATAAGTTCGCGTAGTACAAATTGGCCTGTTGGCTCCAATTGCCAGGCGTTGCGGTAACTCTCCAGCGAAATAGGCTCCGGCGATTCAGGTGTTCCGCACAGGTGTTCGTAGCAGGCCGCAAGGACCTGTTCATGACGGCCCAACTCGGCTGCTCGTTGTATGAGAATCTCATAAAGTTGCGGCAGGCAATCGACATCATGCGCCGCATAGGCAAGTTGGGAATTGGAAAGGGGACGCCGGGTCCAGTCGTCCGTTTGGTGCTGTTTGGAATTGCGGCTGCCTAGCAATTTGTATGTCAAATAGGTGAAGGACGTGGCGGACTCCGGGCTAACTAGGCCCCAAGCAATTTGAGTGTCAAATAGGTGTGGTAAATTGGAAAGCCCCAAAGCGCGACGAAGCAGCGGTATGTCTTGATGGCCCCCGTGCAACACCCAGGTGGCGTCCGGGTGGCCTAGGGCTGGTGCAAGTGGGCTAAGATCACGCAAAGCGATTGAATCGATCAGGTATGTTTGATCGACCACGCACAGCTGAAGCAAACATAGAATAGTTCGATCGGCGCGCGAATCGAACTCAGTGTCCAAGCAGAAAGTCGAGCCCTGGGGTAATCGTTCCGCAAGGGATGTGAGCTTTTGTGGTTGGTCCACCAGAGTCAGCATTGGGGGAGGTGTGCGCCCGCCCTTGGCCGCCTGTCAACTGGGGAACATTATATTGACCCGGGACTCCCGGGATTTCCTGGGGAGGTGGTACTATTTTGCTACTGGCGGATTCATCCTCTGTTGCTGGCGGGCCCTAAGTACTCGATAATACCCGAGCGAGTCGAAAGATCGGCGAGCCCCTGGACCCCATGTACGCACGGCGACGCAACCCAACTTTGGAACTCATTCCCAAAGATCCAGTACTTCCGCTGACTCTAATAGATATTAGGGCCAGTTGTTTCTCATATCCCTGGCATCACCACCCAGAGATTGAGCTGACATTAGTTATCCAAGGTCGGGGCCTGCGTTACGTTGGAGATTCAATCAAGGAGTTTGAGTCGGGGGACATGTGCTTGATCGGGGCAGGAGCACCTCACTGTTGGCTCTCAGAACCCATTTCGGGTCGACCTGTCAGAGCCATGGTTCTGCAATTTCCAAGTCATGTTTTTGGCAACGGTTTCCTAGATCTTCAAGTTGCGCGTCCGATTCGCGATCTGTTCGAGCTAGCCGAACGCGGGCTGTCACTGAATGGTCAATTGAACAGCAGAGTCGCCGATCGAATGCAATCGGTATTTCTACCGCGCCGCAGTCCTCTCGATCGATTGGGCCAGTTGCTACAACTATTGGCGGACGTAGCCCAGAGCAAAGAGTACTCAATTCTTTCGCTTAGCACGATGACGCAACCCGAGTCACCAAGTCAGGTGGCGACCATGCGTCGAACATTGACATACGTACACGAGAACGCCACGCGGGACATCTCTCAGCGTGATGCGGCGCGTCTTGCCGGTTTGTCACCCGCGGGATTCAGTCGCTTTTTCAGTCGTCATTTTGGAAAGCCGTTTGTAGCGTATGTGGCCGAAGTGCGTGTAGGGCAGGCGTGCCGATTGTTGCTCGAAGATGAACTCGGCATTGCGGAAATCGCTGAGCGCGCTGGATTCAACAACCTGGCTAACTTCAATCGACGATTTCGCCTGCTCAAGGGCGTCACACCGAGTGAGTATCGCCGCATGGCACGTACCATGGGCCAAGGCGACTAACGCTGAGGTCAAATGCCCACCTATGTTGCCGCGGCGTGTCGCACGCAACGGATTTGAAAGAACATTTCGATGGAATCGCGCCACTAGACACAGGGGGCGATTGCTACCAGTTAGCGGCAAGACTGCTCTAATCCGCCGGAATTCACTGTGATTCGAACAAATGGCCGGAGCTTTGCACAAATATGCCTTTTCGCAGGCAATCGCCCATGCAAAAGCTGCCGAGCCCCAAGGATGGGCAGTTTCGATGCAACACTTCACCGAACGAGGAAACCTCTGATGAGTATCGCGCCGACACAAAACGCAAAGCTCAAGGCTTGGGTTGAGGAGATGGCCACACTCTGCTGTCCAGAGGCCGTTGAATGGTGTGATGGTACCAAGCAAGAATACGACCGGCTCATTCAGCTTATGGTTGATGAGAAGCTCGCAACTCCCTTGAATCCACAGAAGAAACCCAATTGTTATCTATTTCGGACCGATCCATCGGACGTAGCGCGCGTCGAGAACCGTACGTATATCGCGGCCAAATCGAAAGATGCCGCTGGTCCAACGAACAATTGGATCGATCCGGAAGAACTCAAGACGACAATGAAGGGGCTGTATGCCGGGTGCATGCGTGGGCGAACGTTGTACGTCATCCCGTTTAGTATGGGACCGGTGGGCTCGCCAATTTCGAAGATCGGTGTTGAGATTACCGACTCGCCGTATGTCGTCGTGAACATGCACATCATGACGCGCGTGGGCAAGGCGGTCCTGCAAACACTTGGAGAGCAGGGTGAATTCATTCCGTGCCTACACTCCGTGGGAAAACCCCTGAGCCCCGGCGAGCACGATAACGGCGTTTGGCCCTGTGCGCCTCTGGACAAGAAATACATCTCGCACTTCCCCGAAGAGCGCACAATTTGGTCCTACGGTTCTGGGTACGGCGGCAACGCGTTGCTCGGTAAAAAATGTCTGGCGCTGCGGATCGCCTCCGCAATGGCACGCGACGAAGGTTGGTTAGCCGAGCATATGCTGATACTTTCGATAACCAACCCGCAAGGGGAGAAGAAGTACATCGCGGCCGCGTTCCCCAGCGCTTGTGGGAAGACGAACCTTGCTATGCTTGTCCCGACAGTCCCAGGCTGGACCGTCGAGACTGTGGGCGACGACATTGCCTGGATGAAATTTGGCGCCGATGGCCGACTTTACGCAATTAACCCGGAAGCAGGTTTCTTCGGTGTGGCTCCTGGCACTTCTGCGGATTCAAACCAAAATGCAATGCAGTCAATTACCCAAAATACTATCTTTACTAACGTCGGGTTGACCGAGGACAAGGACGTATGGTGGGAAGGCATCGGATATCCGGCACCTGGAAAGCTGACGGACTGGACAGGCAAGTCCTGGGAAAGCGGTAAGAACGACAAACCCGCCGCACACCCCAACGCGCGTTTTACGGACCCCGCCGCCCAATGTCCGGTGATTGCCAAGGAGTGGGAAGACCCCAAAGGTGTGCCTATCAGCGCCATCCTGTTCGGCGGTC
>Ga0075520_1001333_pt1 | contig 11827 bp, 9 predicted proteins | sample NGEPerB_FD_75100 | JGI IMG/M metagenome (GOLD analysis project Ga0075520, IMG submission 75100) | Arctic peat soil microbial communities from the Barrow Environmental Observatory site, Barrow, Alaska, USA - NGEE PermafrostAB12-B | ecosystem: Environmental > Terrestrial > Soil > Wetlands > Peat ... | reverse complement strand
GAGCAATGGCGTGCGAATCCCGAACCGTCATGTCTGGCGGTAACTCCAAATGAATCTCAACAAAGCGCCAACCGCCAGCTTTGCGCGTTCGCAAGTCATGATACCCGAGCACGTCCGAGCGACCCCGCATGTACTTTTCGATGCTGCCGAGTTCTTCGAGCGGCAATCGACTATCCAGCAGATCGTTTACCGCACCTATCGTAAGTTTGATGGCGGTTCTGACGATAAATAAAGCCACGAAAAGCGCGACCACCGGATCAATCCAGGCGAAGGAACGCTCTGGAGCGAGGCGCCGCGCAATTGAAACCATCGCCAAGCCCGACATTACGCCAAGCGAAGTATAAACGTCGGTTCGAAGATGCCAGGCATCGGCGGTGAGCGCCACCGAATCCGTTGCACGCCCCACCCGCATCAACCAATTTGAAACGAAGAAATTGATAATGGCCGAAGCAGCCATAATGCCAACCCCAAGAGCAGTTCCTCCCAGAGGTGTCGGATGCACTAGCTTTTTTATTGCCTCAATGACGATCCAGACGCCGGCTACCAATATGAGCAGTGCTTCGATAGCCCCCGACAAATTCTCAAATTTTCCATGACCAAAGGGATGTTCGTCGTCCGCCGGAACCGAGGAAGCCCGAACTGCCCACCAAGCAATGAGCGCCGCAACCAAATCAATTCCCGAGTGAATGGCTTCAGAGATGACAGAAACACTTCCGATGGTAAATCCAACCGACAGCTTACCAACGACCAGTACCGTGTTGGACGCCACTGAAACTGTCGCGGCACTATTCTTTCGTTGCGAGTGGTTTGTCACCATGGCGTCCCTTTCCCCCAACCTTTGACTCAGCGTCCATCCCAGCGAGCCTTACGAAGTTCCCGACTTCGTGCTAGCACGCGCAGTGCCGCAATTTCCAGCTGCTCTACTCGCGGCCTTGGGAGCCCCATAAGCATTGCGACCTCCTCAAGGCGCATGCCACCAAGATCGGACATATCCAATGCGCAAGTCGAAGGCAACGCATCAACCAGTTCCGCAAAATCCTCCGGATCCCAATCGGCTACACGCGGTCGTTCCTGGAGCACAGAATACCGACAATGAAAATGGACGCATTTACCCGTGCCTTCCCAAGTACACTCGGCTACCTCGCGGTAGCGCGTCCTGCGCGTCATTGGTGATTCTGAGGACATGCCGTACCCGCGTTGTCGCCAGCGCCCCCAGGTTAGCCACAAATGTTTGACATGTTTCGAGGTTTCGAGATTCGGCAGTCCCATCCGAGCGTTCGGCCATTTCCAATTTCTGACTCGGGTCGCCTCGGCAGATCGGGGCATTATTGGGTCTTTGCGGCACGGAAAGCCAGTAGCTAGCTCGCTAACTTGACGTCGCGCGGGGAACCCGCCAACAACAAGCTCATGCTGAATCGTCGCTTTGGGCGCACCGAACTCAAGATGCCGGCTTTGAGCTGCGGGGGGATGCGTTATCAGCAATCGTGGACACCGAACGCGCCGGTCAGCGTTGAAAGCCAGGCCAACGTCGAAGCCATTTTGCGACGCGCACTTGAAGTTGGGATTGTGCACATTGAGACCGCCCGCGGATATGGCACCAGTGAAAAGCAATTGGGCCAAATCTTACCAATGCTTCCGCGCGGCGATATTATCGTTCAAACCAAGGTAGCCCCTGCGAACGATCCGGATCAATTTGAGCGAGACGTATTGGACTCGCTTAATCGACTAAACTTACCCTGGGTGGATTTGCTTTCGTTGCATGGCGTTAACAATGAGGAAACGCTGAACTGGTCGATTCGTCCCCAAGGTTGCCTGGAGCGCGCAGTCGCCCTCAAAGAGAGGGGTATTGCGCGACACATAGGGTTTTCTAGCCACGCGCGAACAGACATAATCATTTCCGGAATTCAAGACGGGCGCTTTGATTACGTAAATCTGCATTACTATTGGGCATACCAAAACAATGCCAGTGCTATTCGAGAGGCGGCGTCGCGCGACATGGGGGTGTTTATAATTAGCCCCTCTGACAAAGGTGGACACCTTTATGACCCACCCGCTAAACTTGTCGAGTTAACGTCGCCCTTTTCTCCAATAGTCTTCAATGACCTTTGGTGCCTTTCACATTCAGAGATTCACACGCTCTCGATTGGAGCTCAACGACCCTCCGATCTCGATGAACACTTGAAAGCCGTTGAGCTCACTGGCAAAAATACCTTGGATCTGCGCCAACTTATTGCACCCATTGAGGCTCGATTGCACGCCGAGCTAGAGCGGTCGCTCGGGAAATCTTGGGCGTGCACTTGGTACCTGGGCGTTTCGGATTGGCAACAAATGCCGGGACAGGTCAACGTTCTCGAGATTCTACGACTTTACAATATGGCAATCGCTTATGATATGCTCGAGTACGCTCGAAGTCGCTACAATCTCTTGGAAAATGGTGGCCACTGGTTTCCCGGTCGTAATGCGGCAAATGTTGAGGCGCTCGATTTTGCGTCGGCCTTGGCAGAATCACCTCATAGAAAAAACATTCCCGAACGCCTGGCACAGGCTCACCGTCTTTTAGCGGGGACGAAACAACAACGGCTGCAAAATGATGGTGCCTAGAGCCCTTTTCAATGGCTTGGACCGCCATTGTAGCGCGCCCTTCGTGCGCAAAAGGGCTCTACTTTTGTTTGTAGGGGCATTCGCCCCTCCCTCCTCGCTGCGCTCGTCTATTCACCCCAGATTCCGCTTGCGCGGATTCCTTAGAGCGGTTTCTCGGTTTTCGGTCCAGTACTGTGAAAACCGCTCTAAGGCTCAGAACGCAACAATCCGAACCCGGACAAGCCAGAATCAATCTGGCCCTCAGCGCTGGGCGTTTCGAGTACTTGCACTTGTTGTTCTTGTCTCATTGACGGCGTGCGCAAGACGCAATTCGGCACCTGCGTCACAGCAAGCCCCAACATGGCACGCGCCTGCGTCGCTGGCGTCGGTCACGATCCCTTCAGGGTCGAGTCCCGGGTTTGCGTGGTCAGTAGCAGGCAAAGCTACCATTGTTACCCTGGTCGGCAGCATTCACGTTGGATTTGAAGGCCTGTATCCTTTACCGGAACCGGTCGAAAAGGCTTTTCGCGAGTCCACAACGCTTGCCATGGAATTGGCTCTTGATCAGGAGCCACCCGAGCAAGTTGCAGAACTCATGATATCGGGGGCGATGCTACCAAAAGGTCAGACACTCCACGATTGCTTGTCCGAAAAGACTTGGGCTAGGTATCAAACATTTGCCGCAGCCCACTCGGAGCAGGCAACCTTTTTTGAACGGTTTCGACCTTGGTTCGTGGCCGTGTTCTTGTCGGGGGAGCAAGCTGCGCTGGACGGCTACGATCCCAATCAAGGAATAGATATTCATTTTTTCAGGCAGCGCGGAGCCCGCGCAATTATTGGTGTAGAAAAGGCCGCGGAGCACGTAAAGGTGTTGACTGAGCTACCCGCAGCGACTCAGGAGCTGATGCTTCTGGAGCAATTGGAAGCCATGAATCGACATGAAGACGAGCTCGCAACCCTGGTGAAGCTCTGGAAGAAGGGTGATGCAGACGGCTTGGCGCTAGAAATGTTCTCAGAATTCGACGATCCCCAATTCGCCCCAGTGTACGATGCACTAATTGTTCGAAGAAACGTTCGAATGACCCAACAGATCGAAACGTGGTTAGCCGGAAAGGAGCCCGTGTTCGTGGTGTTGGGAGCCGGACATTTCGTGGGCAAGGATGGAATCGTTGCTCGGTTGCAGCGCGACGGGTGGTCACCAAAAAGACTCTAGGGGCGTACATCGATTCCCTAGAATCGATGTACTAGGATAAAGCACCAGCGCATCGTGACACCATGTCTGAGCGGCTAATCGACCGAGATCGGTTGCCGACCATTCCAGGGCTTGCGAGTGCCATTGGGCGATGCATATTCACTTTTCGCTGGCCATGTCGCTGTTTCCGATCCTGTTTTTCACGGTATTGCTTGTATTTCAAATCTGGGTGACGTGGCGCGTTTGGCGAACGGATCTGTACCTTCGCACCGAAAAACTCGCCCAGTTTAAGCTGATTTGGTTCCTGCCTTTGCTCGGCGCCGTCATCGTCTATTCGGTACTTTCGGAGGAAGATCATCGCCAAGGGCCACCAACCAGCCATCTGAAAGGATAACGGACCACCGCGGGATCGATCCGGGACGGCCGCGGGTTTGCCCACATTTTTGTCGGGTATTAGGCAGCGAATGGCCCCAGCCGGCCGACAGGTGACCGCCTAAAGTGTTGATCAATGTGGCCGTCTTTAGGAGTGGTGAATATCCACTTCGCAGCGCACGCTAGGCGCGCGTCGCTTCCAGAATGATCGAGTATGTCAGCGGCCGCTATGCAAGACCTCGCCTCGCCTTTGACAACGGAATTGGAACCCGAGGGGCCTTCGTACGCCGCCCGCCGGGCAGAAGCTCGCGAAGCCCTTGAGCGATTGAGCCAACTAATTGCAGCCGCCACACCTGCCACGGCCGTCGCTGTAGTCTTGCTCGATGGCGAAGTCGAGCGCGCGATCGCAACATCGGGCTTGGCGCCTTATACCGTTTCGCAACGGACAGGGCTGAGCGCGCACGTATTGACCTCTGCACTCGCTAGGACTTTGAACGGTGCAGAGCTTCTTGCGTACGGCGTCGTCTTGCCGATCAATGAAGCGTGGCACAGTTGGTCATTTTGTCTGCGACGTCTGCAATCGCGATGGGGCAACAGCGTCGGCCTGCTCTGGATGGCGCGGGACAAAGACAGGCCCTTCTTGTCACCGGACATCACGTTGTTCGACCAATCTGCGATGCTAGTGGAACGCGAGCTTGGCTTTTTGGCCCGGCATGAAGACATTATAAATCAGCGGGAACGTGCCACCGTCGAGGTTGCTCAATTTCATGAAGATTTGCTGCAACAGCACAACCTATATCGCGAATTGGTAAAGCACTTACCTAATACTGGCGTTCTGATCTTCGATTCTGACTTACGCATACAACTGAATGAAGGCTGGCAATCGTTTTCCTCATTGCCCAAAGGTTTAACAGAGCGCCTTGGACAACACGTCATTGACTGCTTCTCCCCAACAGAATCGGCACGAATCGACGCTGCCTGTCGGCACGCCTTACTAGGCGGCCATGAATCCCTTGAGCTGCAATGGAATGAGCGCACTTTTGACCTATCGGTTGGCCCTTTGCAGAGTGCAACCGGCGCAATCACGCTCGGAATGATTGTCACGCGGGACATAAGCGAAGAACGCCGGAAACACGAACGCTCGACGGCAACTAATACTCGGCTTGAGGCACTTGTTCATAGCCTTGAAGCCGGCATTTTGGTCGAGGACGAAAACAGATTTGTGCAAGTGTGCAGCAATCGACTCTGTGAACTTATGCAGCTCGACGTACCTTCTGAGCAGTACGTGGGGAGCGAAAGCTGCGAACTTACCAGCAAAATGGCGTCCATTTGTTTCATTCCAGAGGCCTTTGAAGAGAGCACCCTGAACCTGATTGATTCCAAGAAGTCGCACCGGCAAGAAGTCATTTACCTCGCCGATATGCGAATAATCGAGCGCGACTATTCACCCTTATCCATGTCCGATCGCCCCATGGGACATTTGTGGGTGTATCGCGATGTAACGCAACGGGAGCAGTCCAAGGACCTGCTGCAGCGTCAAGCTGACGAGTTGCGAGCATTATCTTTAGTTGACGAACTTACCGGGCTTTACAATCGCCGTGGCTTTCTCACGCTGGCAACCCAACAACTCAAGCTATGTGATCGCACAATGCGTCCGGCGGTAGTTGTCTTTGTCGATCTAGACGGGATGAAACGCATCAATGACGATTTTGGTCATGATGTTGGGGATCAGGCGTTGATTGAAACTGCCAACATTTTACGCCAGTGTTTTCGCTATTCCGACGTTGTGGCCCGCCTGGGCGGAGACGAGTTCGTTACGCTGGCGATCGACGCCGATTTTGAATTGAGCGGATCAATTCAGCAAAGGTTGTACGACAAGCTGGCCGAGCTCAACGCCCGAGTGGGCAGAACATTCGAGCTTCAATTCAGCATCGGGATGGCACCCTATGATCCCGCCAGCGCTGAGATGATTGAAGAAGTTCTGGCCCGCGCGGATAGCCTCATGTACGAGCAAAAGCGAGCACGGAAGGCAATTCGCAAGTCCTAGTGCCGTGTCTCACAATTCGCAATCGCGAATTGTGATGCGTGGCTTCGCCCCGCCGCGCTGCTGCGCAGCGCAGGCCCTAACTCATCATGGGGGGCGTTCCCGCCCCCCGAAACCGGCTGTGCCGGTTTCTCCCCCTCATGCGCTTCGCGCATGCCTAGTGCCGCTTCCAATTTCAGGCTCTTCCCAAGACGATTGTTATTTAGGAGACGCGGCACTAGTACGCATACACTTCAAGACCAACGCTTGGAATGGCTACTGGCCCCGATATCTGCTGTTTGCACACGGTAGTGCTACACGTCAGTGAGGTGACTTCTTTGGACAGCGTGGCATTGAGCATTTCGAACACGACAGCCCAATAGCCATTGGGACTAAAAGGCCAACGCTTTTCCAGTCGGACATCTACCCTATAAAATGCGGGCGCACGTTTACGACCGTCGTAAACATAGATGCCGCTATCAGCCACGAGCTGCTTGGCTGGGAAGCCCGAATAGGCGATAAGCCGGGAGCCGGCACGCCAGTGTCGCCCCAGATCGTACCCTAATGCGCCTTGAAAAACGTGAGGCCGATCATATCCGGACAAGGATTGCAGGCCTTGGTTGACCCGTTCATTGCGCGATAGTGTGTAAGCAATGAACCCGCCCAGTCGATGTGTCAGGGGGCGTCGCAATTCAAACTCTAGTCCCATTGCTTTTCCGCTGGATCGATTGTGGAGGATCGAATTGGCGTCCAAGGTTGTCAAATCGAAATTGCGGTCTTGGCTGATCGGATCGACCAGACCGGTAAATTGCGATTCGAACGCCGTAACGATCGCGGTAAATTCTGAGGAGACATCGCAGGCGAGGCCGCTGCTGATTTGTACTGCCCGCTGCAGGCCGCTTGATAGCCCGCCAGCTTGGGCGCCCGGGATTTGCGGAACAAAACCGGGCGGCTGATGGGTAGTTCCAAATGTTTCAATGGCGCGCAGGTGACGCCCACCGAGTATAACTGCGGTGAAACGCGCATCAGTCGAATTGGCCGTTTGAGTTCCAGACCGATACGTATCTGCACGCACTCCGGGTGTCAAAGTAACAAAAGGCGCGGGTGCCCAAGTTACTTCAAGATGGCCTCCAGCGGACATGTCGCGCCGAGTGGGAAAAAGAACTCGAAGCACGTCATATCCGGCAACCGTCGAGGGAACCTCCAATTCATAGTTTGCAACTTGGGCATCATGACCGAATGCCAAGAGCAAGTCGGGGGTCAATCGATGTTCGACCAGTGATCGACTGGCGACAAGCGGATTGCGTATGAATCCTTCAGAGGTTGTAGTGCGATCATAGCCGAAGGTTGCTGCAATTCGCGCGCGCGTGCGGGCACTGACATAGTCATCGCGAACATCTACGCGGTGAAACTGGAGCCCTCCTCCATATAGATTGTTCGAATCGCCGGATTCAAAGCGGTCAAATGCACCGAAAGCGGTTATTGACAATCGATTCGAGCGATTCAGATCGTAACTGACCCGGGATTGATAGTCCCAATATTCCAGAGTTGCACCGCTTAGCAGTGACGCAATAAGAGCCGTATAGGAATAGCGGCCACCGGCGAGAACATGTAGACGGCCATCAGCTAATGGCACTTCCGCCAATCCACCGACATCGAAAACACGCAGGTTTCCTTCACCGCCCGCGCGCTGCAACGGTTCGCGTGATTCCGCCACCACCGAGGCACCGGCATTGCCTCCATAGCGCGCCGGGGCCGCACCTCGGTATATATCGACGTGGTCAATCAGCGCTGGATGAATCACAGACGGACCAACTAGCGCGTGATAAAGTAATGGGATCCGAATACCGTCAACGTAGAAGGCCACATTGCCCGGAGGTGCTCCGCGTATGTAGAAGAACGGGACACCCGTGTAGATTGGAGTAACTCCCGGGTTAGTTTCAACAGCACGCAATGGGTCGCCGAAGGTGCCAGGTATTTCGCGCGCCTCGGCACGGGTAATTCGAGTACTAATCTGAGTTGACCGCGTTCCAACTACTGTCACTTCGAGCTCGTTGGGTGCCACTTTGCTGGGCGTCGCTGCAATTGACTTCTCGGCTCGGCGCGTTGGGCGCTCAATGGTCGACTCAGCATCCGAGTTCAAGGAGGGTTCGAATCGAACCAAGAATCGAACCTTAGAAGCAACGGCGTTGCCCTGGCGTAGCGCCGGCGAAAACAGGAATTTGAGAGCGGCCGACTCTGCGGCAGATCGGAAGGGTTCCGGGCCCTCGATTGCGTTCGCGCCCGTCACATGTCCCTGGGCATCAATGAGAAGCTCCAGAATAACCTCGACGTTCTCTGAAACCTCCGTCGGAGAAGTAATATTTGTTTCTAGGGCGCGCGGCGGAACAATATCTTCGGCGGCCTCGGTCAAATGAGGCACGTTGTCGTTTTCCGACTTGCCAGGTTCCGCTCGAGCCAATCCCCGGATTGTCAGCATTAATGCAAAAGCAAAGGGAAAGTGTGTAAGGCGCACAGTGCGGCCGAGTCTAATACGGAGTCCCGCAATGAGTGAATTCCCCTTTTCTATTCACTTAATCGATCGGCCTTACGCAAAGCCCAAGTGTGGACAACCGCGCAGCCAGCTCTGCGAGCCAATCCGCAGCGACAGGGCCTAGGTTGGAACCCTCGGGCAATAGCGGCTTGCGGGCCAAGGTGTATAATTGCACGCCTTCGGGTGTTGCTCCATCGCGAAGAGATTGGGCCATACAGTCGATGAATGCGTCGACTTCCTGAGAGCTGGGGGTTTCGGAATCCTTGGTGTACCAGCAACTCTGCACCCAGGTTCTGCATATCTTGGAAGTCAAGTGCAGCCGCGCGAGATGTCGAGCGATCGAAACGGCGGTCCCGTTCGTGGTTGCCAATGCGAAATCACTACCGCGATCCAGCTTGAACCATGCCTCACCATTGTGCAAGCAAAGCGTTTCCAGTCCCTGCCTAACAGAAGCTTGGTGAACCAGCGACCCATTCGTTATCAGAACGATCTTCACTGTGTCTATCAGACCGTGGCGTTCCCGCAGCGAAGCTACGTACTTGACGACTTCCGGGAAATCCGGGCAACTGGTGGGCTCCCCATTGCCAGAAAGTGCAAAATCTCGCAGAACTTGGGATTCCGGTGCAACATGGTCGGCGAGAAATGACCCATGGCAAATCTCATTCACAACTTGTTCGAGCTCAGCTTTGAATTGTTGCCAGTCCACCGCAGGTGAGGCACCGCGAGCAAGGTCAGGCACCTGACAATATTCGCAACGCCAGTTGCACGCATTATTTGGGCTCAAATTGATACCAATTGAAACACCCTTCGATCGACGAGACACGACCGGATACACATACTTCATTTTTGAAAAATTGCGATCGTGGTTGGTGACGGTCAGAAATCTGGCCGACGATTTACCGGAGCCTTTAGCCACTTTGATTTCCTATTGCAAAGTCACCAGTTTCATTGAGAACTCGACTCGATTGTGGCCTTCGCGGACGACGGTCACCTTGATAGTCTCATCGGGCTTCTTCGTGTCAAGGGCGTTATAAAGATCGTCGTAGTTCTCAATCGGCTTTCCGTCGATGCCGACAATCACATCGCCCAGATCAATACCGGTCACCGTTCGGTTAAGACCTCGGATTCCAGCGGCAGCCGCGGGACCCTCCGGGCGTGCGGCAATCACAACGACGCCACGAATCCCGAGCCGTCGCTCAAGACGTTGCTCGGGGTCAATGTCGACTCCAATGCCAACCTGTTCAACATGGCCAAGTTTTATTAACTGCGGGACGACTCGCGCAATCGTCGTCGCGGGAACAGCAAATCCGATACCTGCAGAGCTGCCACTTCTCGAAAATATCATCGTGTTCATTCCGATTAGCCGCCCTGTACTATCCAGCAATGGCCCCCCCGAATTGCCGGGGTTGATCGCAGCATCCGTTTGAACCATCTCGCGGATCTTGACTCCGCCGATTCCTTCGACCTGTCGTCCCAATGCGCTAATCACCCCGGTGGTCAACGTTTGGTCAAGTCCAAAGGGATTACCTATGGCAATTACCTTCTGCCCCACGTCTAAATCAAGGCGCCCCTCGTGGCGAATGATTGGCACCAATGCTCCGGTGGGCGCGTCTATCTGCAATACGGCAATGTCTTTACGTGGCTCGCTCCCAACAACACGTGCTGGAAACGTTCGTTGATCTTGCAGCGACACGGTGAGGCTCCGCGCATCGGCAATTACGTGAAAGTTGGTAACAATGTGGCCTGCATCATCCCATACAAATCCTGACCCGGATCCTGCGGGCACGTCGTGCGCTCCACCGGCAAAATAATCAAACACGACTTGGTGCTGAGTAACGAAGACACAGGATTTGGCCGCGCGCACAAATACGGCAATTGTGTTTCGTTCGTCTTCCGTTCTTACCTGTGAAGAAAGCGGGGGCAGTACTGAACCGATTGTCGTCGGTGCCTGTGAAGGAGCCGGTGTCGTTGCTTGTGCGGCATTGGGGACTCGCTCCCGGCCGCGTGAATGTATCAGCGCTAAGGTAACGAACGCACCCAAACCCGCGGCAAACAACAGGAATAGAACTCGATGGCGGAGCGTCATTTGAAACTCACAAGGGGTTGCCCGAGAATCCAAAAGGGGCTCTCAACCCATAGCCCAATTGGGAACATTTTGGCACCGCAAAAGAATTGTAGTGCCAACGTGATTAAATTGCATTGAGGTTTTAGCCTGACATTTGACGAAACGGTAGGACACGCCATAAATTAGCAATTCTGGCCCAATTGAAAACGCACGGGGGTATCCCCGGCGTTGTTGTAGGGCTAGCCAAAGCTTGTGCAATGAACCAACAGAATCAATGGTACGTCACAATTGAAGGCAATGCCGTGGGACCGGTTTCGACGGATCTCGTCGTTCGGGGCATCAAGCACAAAAAAATTGCGACTAACGCTTTCGTTTGCATAGTCGGAGCGAGCGAATGGCAGTCGCTCACCGACATCGCCGAATTTCATGAGGCATTATTGGACGGCGACCCGTCAAAGATAGCAGCTCCTCGCAACGGACATCAACAGCCCCTCAATGGCGTTGAGTTGCCTTCTGCGTCAACCCCCGAGGACCGAATTGTTGCGGGGCGATTGCCCCTCAAGGACGCGGATGACGGTGACGAGTCAGAAACAACAGCGTCGTTTTCAAGCCGCCGCCCGGACCAAATATTGACCCAGGCGGACGAAGGGACTTCTACGCCAATCGATGGACCGCTGGACAATCACAACCATGAAGCCGGGCCGCGCAATGGCAATCATGCGGAGTTGAAAATTGAGGGTCGCGAAGCCGGCCCGCACGATGGCAATCATGCGGAATTGAGAATTGAGGGTCGGCTTCCATTCCCAAGTATTGATTTGGACATTGATGTCACCGTTGACGATACGCACGAAGCCGACATTGATTGGGGCCATGGATTTGCCGCCTATTTTTTGGTCGATTCAGACGTAACGCTGCCTGATGAACACCGCTTGCTGCGGAGCCTGTCTTCCGTGCCTCGCGATAAGTTGCTTCATGACGAAGCTATGTGGAACTTGGCGCTTTGTTTAGCCTATGGCTCCGATGCAGTCGCAAATGCCGCCGCGGAAGCGTTTTTTGAAGTCG
>Ga0075520_1001332_pt1 | contig 11828 bp, 14 predicted proteins | sample NGEPerB_FD_75100 | JGI IMG/M metagenome (GOLD analysis project Ga0075520, IMG submission 75100) | Arctic peat soil microbial communities from the Barrow Environmental Observatory site, Barrow, Alaska, USA - NGEE PermafrostAB12-B | ecosystem: Environmental > Terrestrial > Soil > Wetlands > Peat ... | reverse complement strand
TCCTCCACTTCCTGCGCCACGCCTTTCAGTTGCGGCGTGTGGAACAGCGCCAGCAGGGTGGTTGGCTTCAAGGTGGCCAGAATGGTTTTGCCGCCCTCCTCGTAAATGGAGATCCGGCAGGGCAGGGCGGTGGAGACGCTCATGTTTTGGTCAAGCACCTTCTTCGCTTGCTGTGGCTGGCAGACCTCGAAGATCAGACATTCATGGGCGAACTCCACGCCTTTCTTCGCCATGGTCTCCTTGAGGTTGTGAACCTGCATTACGCCAAAGTGATTGGCCTCAACGGCGGTCTGCAAGGCAGCCGTAGTCTCGCTTACGGTTTTTTTAGTAGGTAATTTGATCAGCATAGGTTTGCTTTCTTGGTTAAAAGAGTTCACTTCGTAGCAGTGTCGAGCGCTGAATTATTTCTTGGACAGCTTGCTTATCACGACGACGAGCAGGACTACCACCGCCACGCCGATTACCGTCCAAAGCCACATTCCGCCGCCCGCCCAGCCGCCCATCCATCCGTTAGTTTGGTTCATCATGTTCTATCCTTTCAATACACAAGCGGCCCGGAAGAATTCCCACCGGACCGCTAGTGAGCAGCATCTTCGGTTCTGATGGCTGCTTGCCGCGTGAAAATTTACTTCTTTTTCTCTTACATGCCTGTTGTCGGGCCGGACCCCTTCTTCATCAAACAGCAGGAGACGTCCTCGCTGCCGCAGACTTTGCAGGTGTGGACCAACACATCTTTGGCCTGCTTGCCAACGCCCTTGGTCACAAGTTTGGTGTCGCAACTGGAGCAGAGGTGAGTCCCCACGGTTTTCAACTCGTCCGGCGTGGCGGCGTGCTGGCTTTTTACCACGACTTGCGTGTAAGTGTCCTTGCACTTCGGGCAGGACATCACAATGGTGTCGCCCACATCAATTTTTTGGACGTCCTCCACCGTCTGGATTTTCATGAGCTTTTGGGCTCCCTTCATCTCCTGTGCCTGCGCCGAACTGGGCAACCAAGCCAATGCGGCGACGGCCAGGCCGGTAATGAGGATGGTTTTGCAGACGGTCTTTGCGGTTTTCATTTTGTTTCCTTTAGTTTGGTTGTTTAGTGTGGTTCTAATCGGAGCAAACGGATGTGTTTGCCCGAAATTTGTTTCGCACACCGCACACGCTGCGCCGACGGGGGCGGCTTCGCTATTAGGTATAACCCTACCTTGGATTATGGGCGGATCCGCCCGCCAAACTGGCATTGTTCACATTGCCGTAAAACCACGCCAACTTCACGGGCCTGTCCCATGGATGCTTTTGCCCGTGCCGTGCAAATAGCACCACCGAAAAAAGAGAACCGGGAACGAAAACAGCTCAAATCTGATGAAAGAAGCGGGAAATCGGGTTTGGCATGTCAGTTGCGTGCGTCAAGTGCATGCGGATTTTTTACAACGCACTTTGGTTTTGCTTCGCGGTCTTCGGCGGCGCGCACGCAGCGTCACCCTCTCCCGCAAACGCCATTCCTTTCGAATACTCCGAAGGCCTGTTGTGGGTGCAGATCGAGGTTCCGCAATCGGCCCGTCCGTTGAATTTTCTTTTCGATACCGGCGCGGAAGTCAGCGTCATCAATGCCGACACTGTCGCCGCGCTCGGGCTTTCCGCCGGAAGAAAAATCCAGGTGCAGGGCGTGCAGGCGACCACGACCGGTCACTGGCCCGTCACATTGGCGGCGAAGGCGGGAAACGTGGAACTGCCGGCAAAATATTTGTCGCTGGATTTGAGCCGGCTCGCGCATTCATGCAGCCGTCCGCTGGACGGATTGCTCGGAGCCGACTTCATTCAAGGAAAGGTGGTGGAAATTGATTTCCAGTCTCACCTGATTCGTTTCCGCGAACAGATTTCCCCCGCAAAATCGGGTGTTGATCTGCCCTTGAAGGTTTCCGGCCAATGTTTTTGCGTGCCCGTCCGCGTCAACCACGGGCAATCACAATGGTTGCGACTGGATACCGGCTGCGCCACGGCGCTGCAATGGGTGACTTCAGACGCGGAAGCTCGCACCCAATCGGCAATCCCTGCCATCGGGCTGGCCGGATTCGCCATTCCGCAAACTCAAACCACGGTTTCCCTGAGTGGAAAACAATTTGACCAGGTTCCCACCGGCCTTCATCGCCGCGCTATTTTCGCCGGCGAATCCGGGCTGCTGGGCAACGGCCTGTTGAACCTTTTCAAGACGGTGACGATTGACACCAAAACCAAACGCCTCGTCTTGAGTCCAATTTAGACTGCCAGCATCCTACACGCGGCTTCATTATTCCCGTCCCGGCCGGCGGATCAACCTTCCCGGCCGGGGCCTGCTTTTTTTTGAGGGTTTTTTTGTTCGTCGGGGTATTACAGACACCGGCAGCGCAATGAAGCGATGTCTTAACCAAGAAAGAAACTAAAAATGAAAACCAAAGTCCTCCTCCTCGGTGCAGTCGTTACTGCGTTCACATTCACAAGTTTTGGCGCCGATGCGCTGCTCTCGCCGCGCGCCAAAGAGAACCAAATCATGGTTGTGAGCAGCTCGACGGAAACACCGGTCACCACCATTGCCTACGTTGATTCCGCCTCCCCGGCGCTGCTCTCGCCGCGCGCCCAAGCCAACCAAATCAAGGTGGTCAAAGGTGTGTTCAACGACCGGAATCCGTATCTGGAATGCCGCAATACGATGACCGGCAGCCCGAAAGCCGTGCAGGCGTGCAGCGAAAACCCGGCCATGCCCGGCTGTGTGACGGTCGCTCCGCTGAAGTAACCAAGCCGGTTCGCTAAACCATCAACCGGGTTGTCCCGGCATGAAAAAAATGGTAAACAACGGGCGGCGGACAAAAATCCGCCGCCTTTCAACCAATGAAAGAAAACATGAACTCCAACGACGCCAAATTGGGTGCGCTCCTGCGCGAATCGCGCGAGTCGCCATCGCTGCCGCCGCGCTTTCAAGAAAATGTCTGGCGGCGCATCGAAGACGCCGAGTCGCCACTGAAATCTGCGTCGTGGCTCGACGGGCTTGCCGCCTTGATCCTGCGTCCGCGACTTGCGTTTGCGACCGTTGCCGTGCTGATGCTGGCGGGCGTTTTGCTGGGATCGCACGACGGCGTGCAAACCGCGCGGCACGATGCACAGGCGCGCTATCTTGCGGCGGTCGCGCCGAATTCGCTGCGCTGAAGCATGAACCGTTCGCTTGTCATCCTGCTTGGCGCATTGGCCTTGGGCGCGGCGATTTTTACCGGCTCCTATTTTGCGGGCCAGCGCGCGTGCGTGATGTGCCAAGCGCAACCGGCGGATGACCTCGCCTGGCTGCGCGAGGAATTTCATCTGACCGACGCGGACATGGCGCGTGTCCGGCAGCTTCACGAAGGTTATATGCCGCAGTGCGCCGAAATGTGCGCCAAGATCGCCGTCAAAAAAACCGAGCTTCAAACTGCGCTGGACAACGGCACAAACGTCACCGCCGCCGCACAAAAAAAATTGATCGAACTCGGCGAACTCCGCGCACAATGCCAGACGCAGATGCTCCAGCACTTTGTTGAAGTCAGCCAGGCCATGCCGCCGGAACAAGGCCGTCGCTATCTCGCCGAAATGCAGAAACTCACGCTCGGTTTCCACGAAGAAATCGAGCAGTCCATGTCCCACCCCGCCGGCCATGAGCATCATCAACCCTGATGCCGACGCCCGCGACCGGGGCGACATGGAACGCTTGATCGCCGGTCACGACGCGGCGCTCAATGATTTGATGGAACGTCACGCGAAGCCGGTGTTCCATTTTCTCTGCCGGATGCTCGGCAACGAGGACGACGCGAACGATCTGGCGCAGGAAACGTTCGTCCGCGTTTTCAAATCGTGCAAAAGTTTTCGCGCGGAACAGAGATTTTCCACCTGGCTGTTCACCATCGCCGCGAACCTGGCGCGGAATCATTTCCGCTGGCGTTCGCGGCATCCGAACATTTCGCTGGACGCGGAAAATTCCGAGACCGAACAAACGCTTGGCAGCACATTGCCGACAAATTCACCGACACCCAAAGAAGCTGCCCTAGCCAGTGAACGCGCCAAAGCCGTGCGTCTCGCCGTCGGCAAATTGCCGGAAGACTTGCGCGAAGCAATAGTGCTATGCGAATGGGAGGAACACACCGTCGTGGAAGCGGCGGTAATTTTGGAAACGACGCCGAAGGCCGTGGAATCACGGCTTTATCGCGCCCGCCAGCTGTTGCGCGAGCGCCTGAAAAGCTGGCTGTGAAGTTTATTCCGCCGATTGCGCAGCTTCATACTGCTCCAGTTCCAGCGACGCCGCCTCCCACTGCGCCGTCACTTCCGGCAGGCGGTCGGAAACGTGCAGCAGCTCGCGGTTGACCTGAGTGGCGCGACCGCCGGAATGGTAGGTTTCCGGCTTCTCCAGTTCTGCCGCCAGCTCGCGTTCCTGCGCTTCGAGCAGGGCGATTTCCTTTTCCAACGCGGTGATGCGTTTCTGAATTTCCTGTTTCTTCCGCGAAGAGGCCTGCCGTTGCTCGGCTTCAAGGCGTTTTTGATCCTTGCGGTCAACTTGCGGCACGGCGAGTTTGTTCGCCGATGAATCCTTGCTGAAGCTGGAACTCGTCAGCGCCGCGCGCGCCGACTGCGCCGTTTTATCAAGGTAATACTGGTAGCCGCCGCCGAAATGCCGGAGCTGCCCCGCCTCCACGCGCACGACGTGCGTGGACAAAGCGCGGATGAAATGCACATCGTGGCTGATGAAAACCAGCGTGCCCTGGTATTGCTTCAGCGCGATGATCAGCGCGTCCACACTGGCCAGATCCAGATGCGTCGTCGGCTCGTCCATCAGCAGCAAGTTCGGCGGATCAAGCAGCAGTTTCACCAGCGCGAGCCGGCTTTTTTCGCCGCCGCTCAACACGCTCACGGGCTTGTAAATGTCGTCACCGCGAAACAGGAAGCTGCCCAGCACCGTGCGGATGGCCTGCTCGGTGATGCGTTGCGGTGTGTCCATCGCCTCCTCGAAAACCGTGCGCGCCGGATTCAACATCGCCGCGCGATGCTGCGCGAAATAGCCATATTTCGCGTTGTGACCAAGCTTGTGCATGCCGGCCTGCGGCTTGAGCACTTCCGCCAGCAGTTTTAACAACGTGGATTTGCCCGCGCCGTTCGGGCCGACCAGCACGATGCGTTGATCGCGTTCCACTTCGAGATCAATGCCGTCGTAGATCAATTTTTCGCCGTAGCCGAACTTGATTTTCTCCAGCGTGATGACGCGCTGGCCGCTGCGCTGCGGCTGAGGAAAACGAAAACCCATCGTCGCATCCGGCCCGTCGGGCAGCTCGACCATGTCTTCCTTGATGCGCTCAATCTGCTTCATCTTGCTCTGCGCCTGCGCGGCCTTGGTGTTCTTCGCACGGAAGCGGTCCACGAAAAGCTGCATCCGGTCAATCTCGCGCTGCTGCGATTTCGCGGTGGCGATCAGCGTCGCCTCCATCGCCGCGCGCTGTTCGAGGTAGCTGTCGTAGTTGCCGGTGTAGCGCATGATGCGCGACGACCGCAGTTCCGCGATGTGCGTGCAAAGATTGTTCAAAAATTCGCGGTCGTGCGAGATGAGCAGGATCGCGCCGGGATAATATTTCAGATAATCTTGGAACCAGATGAGCGTTTCGAGATCGAGATGGTTCGTCGGCTCATCGAGCATCAGGAGGTCGGGTTCCTCCGCGAGCAGCCGCGCGAGGTGCGAGCGCATGATCCAGCCGCCGGACATTTCGCGCGCCGGGCGGTCGTAATCCGTTTGCTTGAAACCAAGGCTGGCGAGAATCTGTTTTGCCTTGGCGACAAACGCGCCGTCGTGTTCGTGTTCGTGTGGCACGGCGATTTCCAAAACCGTTTCGTTGCCCGCCGGCTCGCTTTCCTGCGGCAGATAGCCGGTGCGCGTGCCGCGGATGAAGGTCACGCTGCCCGCGTCCGGCTCCTCCTGGCCGAGGATGATCTTGATGAGCGTGGATTTCCCCGCGCCGTTCGGCCCGGTGATGGCGATGCGGTCGCCCGACATCACATTCAACGAAACATCGTCAAACAGTTCACGTCCGCCAAATGATTTGGAAAGTCCGGCAACAGTTAACATGATAAAAATCTGAATTTGAAGAAAACCACCGCGCTTACCTCAACTCCACAACGCGGTCGCCTTGCTGCAGGGCTTGAATCAGCTTGGGCAGGGCGGTTTCAAACGCCGCCAGCAACGCCGGGATCCGGCAATTTCCCAACCGCACCCATACGACTTGATTCTTCGCCCCGGTTTGCAGGCTCAAGCTGATAAAATCTTCATCCTTGGTGATGATCACGCGATTGTTCTTTCCCGCGTAATTCCAGATGGCCTGATCGCCGGCTTCATCCATGCCGAGGTCGAGAACGTGTTCGGCTTGGTGCCCGCGCGAAACCAAAAAGCGAACCAACGCCTGCGGAAGCTGGTTGTCCACGATAAAGGTCACGCGGTCTGAAGCACGACGTGGTCGGTCTGGCAGGCGGCGTATTCAATGGCCGCAAGAATGTCCTCGCGTTCCAGAAAAGCATAGTCCTTCAGGATTTCCTCAAACGAAGCTCCGGCGCTCAACAATTGCAGCACGTCCGTCACGCGCATGCGCTTGCCGCGAATGCACGGACGACCGCCGCACTTGCCGTCTTCAATCGTAATGCGCTTGAGCAGTTCCGAATTCATAACTGGACTATCGCAAATAACGGTGCGGGTTTCAAGTGCCGCACCGTTATTTCGGCTTCAACGGCGGGAACAGGATCGCGGCGGGGATGCGATTCGCCGGATTGGATCGTGAACAAAACGTCATCAAACAGTTCGCGCCCGCCAAATGATTTGCCAAGTCCGGCTACGGTCAACATGCTTTGCTCATTCCTTCAATTTTTTCGGCGGAAATAAAAACGTCAGCGCCCGCCAGGCCCGCAGCCGCCAGTAAAATTCGTTGTGCTGGCTCGTTTGCGCGTCGGCCCGCTTGTCGCGTCGCAGGCCGGACTTTTCCAGCTCCGCCGGCGTCAGCACTTTCTCGTCCACGAACCATTCCAGATTATTCGTCCAGCCGATGCGCCGAAATTCGGCGGCGAGCTGTCTGGTCAGCGAGCAACCATCGTCGCCGCCCGTAAAATCCACCACGCCGGAATCCAGATAAACGCGGAATGGTTTGGGTTGTCCATGAAAACTCTTCAGCACCTCGTTCAAAAAATTCGTCTGCTCCACCGTGTCGGCACCGGACAGGCTGGCCGCGCCGCCAAAAATTTCCGGGTGTTCCCATGCCAGCGCCACGCTGCAAAGGCCGCCGATCGATGACCCCATCACGGCGGTATGCGCCGCCCCGGGCAGCGTGCGATAGTCGCGATCCATTTGCGGTTTCAGTTCCGTCAGCAGAAACGCGGTATAATTTTCAAAGGCCGTGTTGGTGGCCGTGTTCGTTGGATGATGGCGGCCGCCATATTCCTCGCGGCGTGCAAAACTGTTGTCCATCGCGACCATGATGAGCTCCTGCATTTTCCCGGCGCGCGAAAGCGCATCCGCCGTCCGGTCCAGCTCCCAACTGCCCCAGCCGAACATGGCGTTGGTGCCGGCGGAACTAAAAACATTCTGGCCGTCGTGCAGATACAGGACGGGATAACGCCGCAGCGGTTCCGTGCCGTAGGACGGCGGCAGATAAATGTGGATGCCGCGATTCCAGCCGAAGAATTTCGACGGCAGATTCGTTTCCAACAATGAGCCACGGCCCGGCGGCGCGAACAAAAGCGAAGCCAGCAGCGCGAAAGAAAATGAAATCCTGTAAGTCGCGTTTCCCTTCAACCTGACCCTCTTCCTCGGGGAGAGGGAACAGTTAGTGGTGCTCGCTGATTTTTTGGCTGACCGTCCGGCCAATCCAGTCGCGCAATTTTTTGTGAGGCTGGAAACAATTCTCCCTCTCCGCTGGGGAGAGGGCCGGGGTGAGGGGAAAGCGGTCATCCTTTGTTCAGCGTGCTGCAAATTGAAAAGCCGATTTCATTTCGGCTTCAACTGCGGGAACAAAATCACGTCGCGGATGCTTTCTTGTCCCAACAGCATCATGCACAGGCGGTCAATGCCGATGCCGATGCCGCCGGCGGGCGGCATGCCGTGTTCGAGCGCGATAAGGAAATCCTCGTCCAGCTTCTGCTGCTCGCCGCCGGCCTGATGTTCCAGCGTGGCGCGTTGCGCGATGGGATCGTTCTGCTCGGTGTAGCCGGGTGAAATTTCCTGACCGTTGATGCAGCACTCGAAGACCTCGACGGTCGTCGGGTCGTCGGGCGAAAGCTTGGCGAGCGGCACGAGTTCCTTCGGCAGATGCGTGACGAACGTGGGCTGAATCAACCTCGGTTCGATAAATTTGCTAAATACATCATTCGTAACTTCAAAATCTTCGGGCTTTCCAAAAGTTTCCATTTGTTTGGAGAATTTTTCGAGTTGTTGTCGAACTCGTATTTCTCTGTTGTTTTCATTCTTTCGAATCAGGATTGCGAGTTCTTCAAGATCGCGAGCCGCTAGAAGTTCAGGTTCTTCTCCTAAAGCAATGAGACGGCATAACCGTTCATCTGGACTAATCTCAAACCAGTTTTTGAAAATTGTCTCACGAATCAAATCTTTATATTTCACGCGCCGCCAATTTGGCGTTAGGTCAATAATTTTTTCCGCGCAAAGCCCATTTAGCGTTACACGCGCGGCGTCAAATTCCCTGTAAATATTATTAACTTCTTCGTCGCCTAAATCTGGTGCGCCACGTCCAACAGCATAACCCGGCATAAAGCATTCCACAGCACTCCAAGCTTCAAGTGCAATTTTGTGCGAAGGTTCTTTGTTAATTTTTTCTGCGGCAGCTTTGAGTTTTGCTAGGCATTCAGATGCTTCCGTTTCGACAATTCCTTTTTTGAGCGGGTCAAGGTTTCCTCTCAATGCTTGAAGAGCGGCTGCCATCGCCTTGTTTTCTACAAATTGGATCAAATGGTTTATTGCGCGTGCAACTTCAGGCGAACGATTGTGTTCAATTTTCAGCGTTCCCAAAACTTTCTGCGCCACCGTCGTGATGAGCGACTCCACCGTTTCCATCATCGTCGCGTAATCGCCGAACGCGCAGTAGGCTTCGAGCATCGTGAATTCGGGATTGTGCCGGCGCGAGAGGCCTTCGTTGCGGAAGTTCTTCCCGATCTCAAACAGCTTGTCTATGCCGCCGACGAGCAGCCGCTTGTGGTAAAGCTCCAGCGCGATGCGCAGATAAAATTCGCAGCCGAGCGCGTTGTGAAAGGTCTTGAACGGCTGCGCCGCCGCGCCGCCGGGAATCGGCTGCATGACGGGCGTCTCGACCTCGACGTAGTTGCGTTCGTGGAAAAAATTCCGGATTTCGTGGATGATCGCGCTGCGCTTGAGCATCACGTCCTTCACGTCGGGATTCGCCATCAAATCGAGATAACGCTGGCGGTAGCGGATCTCGGTGTCTTCGAGGCCGTGCCATTTGGCGGGCGGCGGGCGCAAGGCTTTCGCCAAAATGACAAAGGATTGCAGCTTGATGGAAATTTCGCCGGTCTTGGTGGTGAACAAAGTTCCCTTCGCGCCGATGAAATCGCCAAGGTCTAGGTGCGTGAAAATTACAAACTGCTCGTCGCCGAGCGTGTTTTTCTGCGCGTAAACCTGGATGCGTCCGCTCTGGTCGCGCACGTCAATGAACATGGATTTGCCCATGTCGCGGTGCGCGGTGATGCGGCCGGCGACGGAAACTTCGCGGCCTTCGACGTAGTTGCCGCGCGCAGCGGCGCAGGTTTCACCGGGCGTAAATTTATTTTGGAACGGGTCAATACTCTTGGCGCGCAAGGCGGCGAGCTTGGCTTTACGCTGTTCGATGAGTGAATTCGTGTCTTCCATAAAAACTGGCGGCGGACATTGAAGCACAAATTACGGGTGAAAACCAAGAAGCAAAACGGGCTGGCATCGTCTGCTGGATTTACCGGTGGAAACTCACCGCATCCCGCATCCATGTCAGCCCGCAACAAAACTACGCCCGCCCGGCCAAAGCGCAAGGGGTAAAACGAAAATATTTTAACGGAACGCGGGTCGGTGACCTCCAGCCTCTCATTAACACCCGGCTTCAGCCGGGTGATGGACAATCACGCGACCGGGAAACCGTTTCAACGGTCTCATCGTGCGGGACAAACCGTTGAAACGGTTCGTCGGAGTTTTGAACACCCGTCACCGGGCTGAAGCCCGGGGTTAATGAGAATCAGCGGACGGGGGCGGTGCATTTCAAAACGCTGCGGCTCACAAAGCCGCGCTCCACCACAAACGGAATGCTTGCCTTGAACGCGGTTCCACCTAGGATTTGCACAAGTGACCGACGAAATTAATTCATAAACAAACACCCCACCCCGGTCCTCTCCACATCGGCTGCCGAAGCCGACGCGGAGAGGGAGGAAAAAAGCAATGATCCGTTCATTCGCATTCACCACGCAGGGCAAGCTGCACACGAAGGACATCGAGCCGTTCCTGATGCCGACGCTGCTGGCGGACACGAATCTTTTTCTCTGGGTGGACCTCGAAAAGCCGGCACCGGAGGAAACCAGGGAAGTGCTGGAGATGATCTTTCATTTTCATCCGCTTTCCATCGAGGACTGCGTGAAGGCCAGTCCGTCGCCGAAAGTCGAGGAATACTCGCCGAAGGAAGGCGACCTGTTCACGCCGTATCTGTTCATGGTCATCCACGCGGTGGATTACAGCCGCAAGGACGGGCGGTTTGCGACGAGCGAACTGAATTTCTTCCTCGGCAAAAATTTTCTCGTCACCTTCCACGAAGAACCGCTGCGCAGCGTCACGATCGTGGAAGAGCGCGCGTGCAACGGCACGGTGAACATCGCCCGCGCGCCCGACCGCGTGGCGCATTCGCTGCTCGACAACCTGGTGGATAATTACAAGCCGGCGCTGGACGAGCTGTCCATGGAGATCGCGGAACTGGAACAGCTCGCGCTGCAAAAGCCGAACAAGAACACGCTCAATAAAATTTTGCAGATCAAAAAGGAGGTGCTGCACCTGCGCCAGATCATCGGGCCGCAGCGCGAAGTGCTGGGGCGGTTCGCGCAGGGCGAATTCAAGCTCGTGCGCCCGCATCTCGTGCCGTATTTCCGCGACGTTTACGATTCGTTGCATCACATCGGCGAAATCGCGCAGGGCTACACGGATTCGCTCACGGGCATTTTGCAGGTCTATCTCAACATGTCGTCCAACCAGACCGGCGAAGTGGTGAAGCTGCTCACGCTCATCACCGTCATCACCACGCCGTTGATGATGGTTGGCACCTGGTATGGGATGAACTTCAAGGACATGCCGGAGCTGGATGCCAGACACGCCTATCCCATCGCCGCCGGCATCATGGTGCTGTCCACGGTGGCGACCTACCTGTATTTCAAAAAGAAAAAGTGGTTCTGAACCCGGCGGTCCGGGTCGCAGATCAAAGCAACTCCCACCGGGCAAACATCGCCGCCTGACCGCACGGCCGGCCGGCTTCCGTCAGCAAATTCCAAACCGTCGCCTGCGCGATGCGAAAACGCCGGCCACTTTTGGAAATGCGCACGCCCGAATAATCGTCAATGAATCCGCGTGCCGCGACCGCTGCGAGCAATCGTGCGCGTTCCTCGCGGTCCGGCGCTTCCGCCGTGAGCCGCGACGGCGTGCGCGTAAGTTCGGCCCACGACATTTCCCAGAGCGCGAGCGCGGCGGCATTGCCGTAATTCAAAATGGGATCGGCCTCCGTGCCATGCGAGACGACAACGAACGGTGCTTCAAAAACCCTGCGCGCCAACCCTGCCGAATCG
>Ga0075520_1001331_pt1 | contig 11829 bp, 10 predicted proteins | sample NGEPerB_FD_75100 | JGI IMG/M metagenome (GOLD analysis project Ga0075520, IMG submission 75100) | Arctic peat soil microbial communities from the Barrow Environmental Observatory site, Barrow, Alaska, USA - NGEE PermafrostAB12-B | ecosystem: Environmental > Terrestrial > Soil > Wetlands > Peat ... | reverse complement strand
CCTCGTGCACGCCCGTGCCCATCCGGACCCGCACCACTTCCTCCTCATGATCAAATTCCAGAACGTCAGGAAGACGTACAAGGGATCGACGGTCGCCCTCGACGACTGCACGGTGGAGATCGACAAGGGTGAGTTCGTCTTCCTCGTCGGTCCATCGGGCTCGGGGAAGACGACATTCATCCGGTTGCTGCTGCGCGAGGAGATGCCGGACTCCGGCCGCATCTGGGAGGCCGGCAAGGAGATCGGCCAACTACCGAAGTGGCGCATCCCGTACCTCCGTCGCAACATCGGCTGCGTGTTCCAGGACTTCCGACTGCTCCCCAACAAGACCGTCTTCGAGAACGTCGCCTTCGCCCTCGAGGTGATCGGGCGACCGAAGCACGTGATCGCCGCCCAGGTGCCCCAGGTCCTGGACCTGGTGGGCCTGGCCAAGAAGCGGGACAACCTGCCGAACGAACTCTCCGGAGGCGAGCAGCAGCGCGTGGCCGTCGCCCGTGCGTTCGTCAACCGCCCGCTGATCCTCCTGGCCGACGAGCCGACCGGCAACCTCGACCCGACGACCAGCCTGGGGATCATGCGGTTGCTCGACCGGATCAATCGCACCGGGACCACCGTCATCATCGCCACCCACGACGCCGGGATGGTCAACCAGATGCGGCGACGGGTCATCGAACTCGACCGCGGGATCCTGGTGCGGGACCAGGCCCACGGGGTCTACGACATCGACAGCACGACAGTGGCCGGCGGCGCCGGGTCGCCGACCGGGGCGCTGGTCGACCAGATGCCGCGTGCCGACGACGACCTCGATGAGGTGCCCGACACCTTCATGGCGCGTCCCTGATGGCGGTCTCACCCGGCTACGTGACGAAGGAGGCCGCCACCAATCTGTGGCGCAACCGCCTGATGACAGCGGCTGCCATCCTGACCGTGGCCGTGTCCCTGGCGCTGGTCGGCTCGTCGCTGCTGCTGAAGCAGGGGGCGTCGAAGGCCACCGAGCTGTGGCAGAACGGCGTCCAGACGATCGTGTGGGTGAACCCCACTGCCGGCACCACCCAGACGGACGCGATCAAGACGCAGCTGGCCCAGTCGCCCTACATCGCGTCCTGCGTCTACCGGACCCAGGCCTACGACTACAGCGAGGCGAAGAACGTGCTCCCGGCCGACGAGTCGGCCGTCACCAGCGAGAACCAGGTGCCGGCCTCGTTCCGGTGCCAGTTGCACGACCCGTCACAGGCTCCGGCGGTCTACCAGGCCTTCCACGGCAAGTCCGGTGTCTTCGACGTCAAGTACCCGGGCCAACAGATCAAGACGATGCAGAGCGTGATCCGGGTACTGCAGTGGGTGTTCCTGGCCGTGGCCGTCGTCCTCCTGCTGTCGGCGTCGGTGCTCATCCTGAACACCATCCGCATGGCCATCTTCGCCCGGAGGCGCGAGGTGTCGGTGATGAAACTGGTCGGTGCTACGAACTGGTTCATCCGGCTGCCGTTCATGGCCGAGGGGATGATCCAGGGACTGCTCGGGGCCGGTGTCGCCGTGCTCGTGGTCCTCGCCCTGTATTGGGGCATCGGCCTGGACCAGGGCAGTACCGCGGCGGACTCCAACAGCATCATCCATCAGATGTCGCTCAGCGGGTGGGAGGTGTTCGGGACCTGCCTCCTGGTCTCCGTGGTGGGTGTCGGTGTCGGTGTGGTCGGATCGGCCTTCGCCGTCCGACGCTTCCTGGACGTCTGACGCCTCCCCCGACGCCGCCCGCGGCTCCGTCACATCCCGTCGCACGCCACGTTGCCGCTCCGCCCGCCGCCGGCGTGACTCAGCGGAGGTGGCGGATGCCCAACCCGGGCCGCAGACACGAGTCGACCATCGGGGTGCCGGCGAAGCGGGCCCGAATCCATCGGTTGATCGTCGTCGCGGCTGCGTCGAGCGTCTGGCTGTGCCCGGCCCGGGGCTCGACCAGGTAGTCGACCGCGTCGTACTGGCTGTGGCAGAGCCGGCTGCTCACGAAGCTGGTCGTGCGCCCATAGGGCACCACCTCGTCGCCCGTGCCCTGCACCACGAGGATCGGTGCCGACGTGGGGGAGCCGCCCGGCTGATTGGCGCGGTTGGCCGCTTGCACGGCGGGGTCCTGCTCCCAGCCGGTGACGAAGACACGGGAGGGTGCGACGGCATCGAACACGGATGCCACGCCGTCGACGCACGACGTCGACACGGCGGGCAGGTCGGCCAGTCCGGCCGGGGTGAGCACCGAATCGAGACCGAACGTCCCATAGTGCCGGGCCCAGGCGAACAGGGCCATGGCCGTGAAGGCGGACTGCCCGGACGGCGGTGGCTCGTCCCCGGTCGGGGCCAGCTCGAGGACCGAGGTCACCGGTGCGACCGCCGCCACCCCGGCGACGAACAGCTCGGGCGCATAGGTCTGGGCGATCTCCCCGGCGAACAGTGCGGCCTGGCCGCCCTGGGAGTAGCCGAGGACGACGACGGCATTGGAGGCGACGGGTCCGACCAGCGAGCGGGCGGCACGGGCGGCGTCCAGTACGTCCTCACCCTCGCTGCTCCCGACCAGATAGGGATGGAGGCCCGGCGTGCCCAGGCCCCGGTAGTCGGTGGCAGCGACGATCTCCCGGTTGGCGACCAGTGTGGCCAGGTCGGGGAGCGACGCCGTGCCGTCGAGGGAGGGAGCACAGCCCGATGCCACCCCTGTCGTCCCGTGGGCCCAGCTCACGATCGGGAAGCCGCCGGGGGGAGGCGACCCGCCGGGCACCACCACGATGCCGGACTCCGCCAGGTCGCCGCCGGAGCCCGAGGTGGAATGGAACAGGACGCGGTAGGCGCGTGCGCCGGCCAGGATGCCGGCGGCGGGGCTGATGGGTGCCGAGCGGATGATCGAGCCCGCCGGCGTATAGGGGAGGGGGCTGGGTGGCCGGTAGAAGTCGGCGAGCGCACCGGTCACAGCGGCATCCGCCCCATGGATGGCGACGGCGGACGGAGCCGTGGTGGCGCCTGCCGCGGCCGTGGGGACGGTGGTGGGCGAGACGGTCAGCGGGGCGGAGGCCGACGGTGCGGCATCCGCCGGGGAACGGAACATCCCCGCCGTCGCGAGCGTCGTGACGACGACCAGGGTCACGACGACCGCGAGGCTCGGCGGCGCGTGCAGGCGCGAACGGGAGTTCACCATGGTCATCCAACAGTAGTCAACCGGGGTGCACCGGCGTCTTCCCCTACGCTGGTGGCATCATGGAGGCGTTTGCTGCAGTGGCCGACTGGCCAGTCGAGTCGGCGTCGGTCGGGGTGGTGCGGCTCGGGCCGGACGGACCGGGTCGCACCGATGTCGTGGGGGACACGGGTCGGACCTATCCGTGGGCGTCGGTCACCAAGACCGCCACCGCACTGGCGGTCCTGGTCGCCGTCGAGGAGGGCACACTCGCCCTCGACGACCCGGCGGGTCCTCCGGGCTCTACCGTCCGCCATCTCCTCTCCCATGCCTCGGGACTCGGACCCGATCCCGGTCCGCCGGTCGAACCACCGGCCACCCGTCGGATCTACTCGAACGCCGGCTACGACGTGCTCGCTGCACTCCTGGCCGACCGTTCCGGCATGTCGTTCGTCGACTACCTGACCATGGGTGTCCTCGAACCGCTCGGCATGCGGGCGACGACGCTGGACCCCGCCGCCGGTTTGGGGGGCAGCCCGGCTGCGGCCGGCCTGCGGGGCTCGCTGGAGGACCTGCTGGCACTCGCGGTGGAGTGGGCCAGTCCGACCCTGATCGGAGACGACACCTGGCACCAGGCCACGTCGGTGCAGTTCCCCGGCCTCGGAGGGGTGCTCCCCGGGTTCGGTCCGTTCGCCCCCTGCGACTGGGGCCTGGGGGTCGAGGTGCGCGGTCGGAAGCACCCGCACTGGACCGGTCGCACCAACTCGCCGGACACGTTCGGCCATTTCGGCCAGACAGGGTCCTTCCTCTGGGTGGACCGTGGCGCGGGCGTCCTCTGCGTCGGGCTGGCCGACCGCAGGTTCGGTGTCTGGGCGTCGCGCGCCTGGCCGGCCCTGGCCGATGCCGTGCTCGCCGAGATCGCGACCTGACCCGACCCGACCCGCGGACGCATGGTGGGCCGGGCCACGTCTAGGATGCGCGCCATGAAGGGTGTCCTCCTCGCCGGTGGTACCGGCTCGCGTCTCCATCCGCTCACCAGGATCACCAACAAGCACCTGTTGCCGATCTACGACCGCCCCATGATCAACTGGGGCATCGAGGCGCTGGTGAACGCGGGGATCACCGAGATCATGCTGGTCACCGGCGGCACCCATGCCGGAGAGTTCCTCCGCCTGTTGGGGAACGGGCACGAATTCGGCATCGACCGCCTGAGCTACGGCTACCAGGACAGGCCGGGCGGTATCGCCGAGGCGCTCGGGCTGGCGTCTCGGTTCGTCGACGGGGACCCCGTGCTGGTGATGCTGGCCGACAACATCGTCGGACGGTCGATCCGACCGATGGTCGACGGGTTCCGCGCCGATCCCCACGGAGCACGCATCCTGCTCACGCCGGTCGAAGAGGACGAGCACCTGCGCCACCTCGGGGTCCCCACCTTCGACGACCAGGGTCGGGTCATCGGCATCGTCGAGAAGCCCGAGCACCCGGCATCCAAGTTCGGGGTGACCGGCATCTACTGCTACGACGCCGACGTCTTCGACGTGATCCCGACGCTGGTGCCCTCCGGTCGTGGCGAACTCGAGATCACCGATGTCAACAACCACTACATCGCCCAGGGGGCGATGGCCTACGACGTCCTGGACGGCTTCTGGGGCGATGCCGGTGAGTCGATCGACGCGTACTACACCGTCAATGACTTCGTCCGGAGGGAAGGTGCCAACAGGGGCTGAGCGCCGGGGCGCGACGTCCTCGGACGGTTCTCACCGGGCCCGGCGGTTCAGCCGAGCGGGACGCCCAGCCACTCCGCCGACTCACTCCGGTGGCGGCCGTAGTCGACCTTGCCGGACGGGGAGCGCCCGATCGTCTCGACGAAGCGGACCTGCCGGGGAGCCTTGTAGCCGGCCAGCCTGTCCTTCACGTGCTCGATGACGGCGTCGGGTGCAACCGACCCGTCGGGCGTACCCGGGGCGAGCTGGACGACGGCGACGATCTCCTCGCCGAAGCGTTCGCTGGGGACACCGACGACGACGGCATCGAGCACCCCGTCGACGGTCTTGACGACCTCTTCCACCTCTTCGGGGTAGACCTTCTCCCCCCCGGTGTTGATGCACACCGAGCCGCGACCCAGCAGGTGGATGGAGCCGTCCGCACGGATCTCGGCATAGTCCCCCGGGATCGAATAGCGGACCCCGTCGATGACCCGGAACGTCGCCGCCGACTTCGCCTCGTCCTTGTAGTACCCGACGGGGATGCGACCGCCGAGGGCGAGGACGCCGATCTGGCCCGACCCGGGCTCGATGTCGTCGCCGCCCGAGTCGACGACCCGGACGTCGGCCCCGAGCCTGAACTGGGCCGTCTTGGCGGCACCCTGCGAGGATGACACCGAGTTCCCCATGCCCAGCGCCTCCGACGACGAGAACGCGTCGACCAGGACCATGTCCGGGTGATGACGGAGCAGGGCCTGCTTGGACTCCTCGCTCCACATCACGCCCGACGAGATGATGGCGACCAGGCTCGAGAGGTCCCACCGGCCAGGATCCCGGTCGAGGGCGCCGAGGATCGGCTTGGCGAAGGCGTCTCCCACGATGACGAGTCCGTTGACCTCCCGGGCCTCGACGGTGTCGAGCAGCTCCACCGGGTCGAACTGGCGTGACGTGAGGGTGACGACGTGGCCGCCCTCGCTCAGGCACTCCATGGCCGTGAACCCGCCGGTGCCGTGCATCAGCGGGCAGGCGGGCAGCAGCGTCATGCCCGGGCCGTCGGCGACCAGTGCCGCCCGGACGTCGTCGACACCGCCCTCGGTCGGGTACCGCCGGAAGCCGCTGCCGTTGAGGCGGGCGAACAGGTCGTCCTGGCGCCACATGACACCCTTGGGCATCCCGGTGGTGCCTCCGGTGTAGAGCATCTGGAGATCGTCCGGGCCCCGCCCCCACGGTGCACGCACGTGTGCGTGGCCACCGCCCTGGTCGGAGCCGGTCGTCCCGGCCGCCTCCTCGTAGGGAGTGGCCCACGGTGGGCACGAGGTCGTGGAGTCGTCCACCCACAGCCAGTTTCGAACACCGGGCACCCGCTGTCGGATCCCCTCGATCCGGTCGACGAAGGCACCGTGGAAGACCACGGTCACGGTGTCGGCGTTCTCCCACAGGTAGACCAGCTCGTCATCGGCGTACCGGTAGTTGGTGTTGATCGGGACGAGGCCGATCTTGTGGGCGGCGTAGGTGGCTTCGAGGTACTCCGGGCCGTTGTAGAGGTAGAGCGCCAACTTGTCCTGTTGGGCGACCCCTGCCCCGAGCAGCCAGCGTCCGACGTTGTCGGCCCGGTGGTCGAACTCCTGCCAGGTGATCGTCCGCCCCCCGTGGACGAGCGCGGGCGAACCGGGGAGCTCCTCGGCCACCGTCTCCCACACGTCGGCGAAGTTCCACTTGCTCATGACCGTCTCCTCGTTCCCCCTGGTCGCCACCGGGCCGGTCCGGTGCACCCGACCGGCCCGCCGTCGAACCTACCTGCACCTGCCCGCCCGGCTCCCGACGCCATACCGTCGCAGCGACTCCCTTGCCGGCTCCCGTCGCCCGACGGCAGGCGCCGCCGGGCGACGGGTGGGCCCGAGCGATCGGCGCAGCCTACGCTGGCGGCCGTGGACACCGCACTGCCCCCCGATGACGATCCCAGGCGGGCAGCACTGCGGGCGTGGTTCGCCGACCATCCGTCGCCGACGGGCCGGCAGCTGGCCGAACGGGGACTGGTGGCGCCGCACTGGCCGGCCCCGTGGGGTCTCGGGGCCGACCCGACCCACCAGCTCCTGGTCGACGAGGAGCTGCGCCGGGCCGGCGTACGGCGCCCGGAGAACACCATCGGGATCGGATGGGCGGGCCCCACTCTCCTGCACGCAGGAACCGACGAGCAGAAGGACCGCTACCTGATGCCCCTGCTGGCCGCCGAGGAGATCTGGTGCCAGCTGTTCAGCGAGCCCGGGGCCGGTTCCGACCTCGCGTCGCTGACCACACGTGCGGAACTGGACGGCGACCAATGGGTCGTCCAGGGGCAGAAGGTGTGGACGAGCTACGCCCACCGGGCCGACTTCGGGATCCTCCTGGCCCGAACCGAGCCCGACGCGCCCAAGCACCAGGGCGTCTCGTACTTCATCTGCCCGATGGACGCCCCCGGCATCACGGTGCGCCCGCTGGTCGACATGACCGGGACCCACACCTTCAACGAGGTGTTCCTCGATGAGGTGCGGCTCCCCCGGGCCAACCTGGTGGGCGACCGGGGCCAGGGGTGGTCCCTGGCGAAGGTGACCCTCGCCAACGAACGGGTGTCGTTGTCGGGCGCCGGAGCACTGTGGGGCATGGGCCCGACCGCCGACGACCTGGTGGCCACCGTGCGGGCGGCGGGCGGAACGGACGACCCCCTCGTTCGCCAACGACTGGCCGAGGTGTGGATCGAGGGCGAGATCCTCCGCCTGCTCCGCCTGCGGACCGTGTCGGCCGCCGTGGCGGGAGCGCCGCCCGGGCCAGAGGGGTCGGTGCGGAAAGCGCTGGCCGACGAGCACGGGAAGCACATCATGGAGCTCGCCCGGGACCTCGCCGGCGCCGCCGGCATGCTCACCGGGAGCGGACCGGTGCCGGCGGGGACCGCCACCGGTGGGTGGCCGGACGCTCTCTGGTCCTACGGGTTCCTGTTCGCCCCCGCGCTGACCATCGGCGGTGGCACGTCCGAGGTGCAGCGCAACATCATCGCCGAGCGCACCCTGGGTCTGCCGCACGATCCCCAGGTGTGACCGGGGCATCGTGCGCTCCCCGAACCGGGACATCGTGCGGTCCCCGAACCGGAACCCGATGTCGGTGCCGGCCACGGCGTGGCACCGCCGGCCCTTCGGGGTCAGCCGACCAGGGGCCCGGCGTCCTCGTAGCCCTGGCGCACACCCCGGCCGGCGTTCCGGGTGAGCTGCTCGGGCTCGTAGAGCATCCAGTAGGCGTTGCGTGCGTGTTTGCGGGCCCGGTTGGCGCAGACCACCGCCAGCTTGGCCGGGTCCGCCTCCTCGTTCTCGTGGACGAAGACCTCGAGGATGTGGGTGGAGGTCATCAGCTGGGCGAGCATGATGCCCTGCGAGGCCTCGTGGGCGCACACCTGGTCGATCGCGGCCTTGCCGGGCATCCCGAGGGCCACCACGATCCTGCAGTCCTCCTGCTCGATCAGGCGCTTGCACGCCACGCCCAGGTCCTTGAACCCGGGCACCGTGCGACGAACGACCTCGAACGCCGTCCCGAATCCGGGGCAGTCCGCCAGCTCGTCGAGCGCCTCGGTGCCCATGTCATACCGGGCGAACATGGTGTCGACGACGCCGATGCGGTCCATGGCGCCACTCTACCGGGCACCCTCCCGGTCGGGCCCGGCCCGGGGGGCGGGACGGGTGGTTCGCCCGAGGTCTTCCCGGTGGGCAAGACTCGTGCCCGATGACCGACGAGACATCCGAAGAGGCCGCTGTGGATCCCTGGGTCACCCGTGACGTGGCCGTGGTCTGGCACGGGTTCACCCAGATGGCGGCGTACCCCACCAACGGGCCCGTCACCGTCGAACGGGCCGAGGGCCGTGAGCTGATCGACGTCCACGGGAACCGGTACTTCGACGCCATCTCGTCGTTGTGGGTGACGACGCTCGGCCACCACGTGGCGGAGCTCGACGCCGCACTGGTCGACCAGCTCGGCAAGGTCGCCCATGCGACGCTGCTGGGGAACGGGAGCCGGGCCGTGGTGGAGTTCGCCGAGGCCCTTGCTGCCGTGGTCCCGGTCGACGACGCCCACACCGTGTTCGCCTCCGACGGGGCCGTCGCCGTGGAGCAGGCCCTCAAGAGCGCCGGCCAGTACTGGGTGAACCGGGGGGAGGCGGGGCGCACCGACTTCCTGGCGCTGGGGGACGCCTACCACGGCGACACGGTCGGTGCCCTGTCGGTCGGCGACGGAGGATTCGGGACGACCGTGTTCGACCCGTTGCGGTTCCCGGTGCTGCGTACACCGGGCTATGCCAGCGCGGACTGGGCGGACAAGGCGGTGGCCGCCATCGCCGCCAATGCCGGCTCGCTGGCGGCCATGATCGTCGAACCGCTCGTCCAGGGTGCGTCGGGCATCCTGGTGGCGGACCCTGAGGACATGGCCGCCGTCGGACGGGCATGCCGCGAGCACGGCGTGCTGCTGATCTGTGACGAGGTGGCCACCGGGTTCGGCCGCACGGGCAAGCTGTTCGCCTCGGAGTGGGCCGGCCCCGGGTTCCGCCCCGACATCATGTGCCTGGGCAAGGGGATCACCGGCGGGTACCTGCCGTTGTCGGCCACGGTGACCTCCGCACGTGTCTACGAGGGCTTCCTCGGCGAGGACCTCGGGACGGCGACCTTCTACCACGGGCACTCCTACGGCGGGAACGCGCTCGCCTGTGCGGTGGCGCGCCGGCACCTGCAGCTCATCGAGGAGTGGGACGTCCTGTCCCATGTCCTCGACGTGGCCGACCACCTGTCCGCCCGACTCGACGAGTCGGTGGCCTGCCTCGACGGAGTCGCCGCCGTCCGTCAGCGGGGGCTCATGGTCGGGGTGGAGCTGGCACCGCCCGAAGGTGCCGCGCGGTGGGGGAGACGGGTGTGCGCCGGCGCGGTGCGACGCGGCGTGCTGCTGCGCCCGCTCGGCGACGTGGTGGTGGTCATGCCCCCGCTCACCAGCACCACAGAGGAGCTGGACCGGGTGGTGGACGTCCTGGCCGCATGCATCACCGAGGTCTGGGTCGAGGACACGCCGTGAACGAGGGGATCCCGTCGGTGTGGCAGACCTGGGTGGAGGACGCCTGTGCGACGGTGGCCGATGCCGGCCGGTGGCGTGCCCCGCGCTCCTTCGACGCCCGGGGGCACGCGGGCCTGGTGGCCGACCACGGGGACGACGTCCCGTCGCGCCAGGTGGTCTCCTTCGCCTCCAACGACTACCTCGGGCTCGCCACCCATCCCGCGGTGGTGGCCGGTGCCCGTGAGGCGCTCGAGCGGTGGGGCGCCGGATCCGGGGCGTCGCGCCTGGTGACCGGGTCACGCCCCGTCCACCACACCCTCGAGTCCGCCCTGGCCGCCTGGAAGGGCACCGAAGCCGCCGTGCTCCTGCCCACCGGATTCGCCGCGAACCTGTCGGTGCTGTCGGTCTTCGCCTCGGACGGGGCCGTGGTGCACTCGGACGCGCTCAACCATGCGTCCATCATCGATGGCTGTCGCCTGGCCCGGGCCGACGTCCGGATCTACCCACACGGGGACCTGGGACGGCTCGACGCCGCCCTGGCCGAGTCCTCCGGTCGCTCCATCGTGGTGTCCGACACCGTCTTCTCCATGGATGGTGACTCCTGTGACCTCGACGGGCTGGTCGAGGTGGCCGGTCGCCACGGGGCACTGCTCGTCCTGGACGAGGCCCACGCCGTACTCGGGCCGGACCTCGGTGCCACGTCGCACCCGGACATCCTGCGCGTCGGCACCCTGTCCAAGACACTCGGCTCGCTCGGCGGGTTCGTCGCCGGGCCGCGGCGCTTCGTCGACCTGCTGGTCAATCGGGGGCGTCCCTACATCTTCACCACGGCACCGACCCCTGCGGACGCCGGTGCCGCGCTGGCCGCGCTCGACGTGCTGCGCTCGGACGAGGGGGTCCGTCTGCGTGCACGCCTGTCCCGGCTGGTGAACCGGGTGGCCGACGGCATCGGCGTGGTCGGGCACGCGTCGCCGATCCTCCCGCTCGTCATCGGGCGGGAGGAGGACGCGGTGGCTGCCTCGGCGGCCCTGCTCGAACGGGGCCTGTGGGTGCCTGCCATCCGGCCGCCGACGGTGGCTCCGGGAACGTCGCGTCTGCGCATCACGTTGTCCGCCACCCACACCGACGCCCAGGTCGACCGGCTGCTGGCCGGACTGGCCACGCTGGTCCGACCAGACGACCGTGACCGGCCGGGGGTGCACAGTGCGGCCTGACCGGCTCGTCCTCGTCTGCGGCACCGGGACCGAGGTCGGCAAGACCTGGGTCGGCGCCCGCCTGTTGTCGGAATTGCGGTCCCGGGGGCGGACCGTGGCGGCCCGCAAGCCGGCCCAGTCCTACGACGTCGACCGCAACGGCGACCGATTGGGCGGTGGCACCGATGCCGAGATCCTGGGCGCCGCCTCGGGAGAGCACCCTGGCGAGGTCTGTCACTCGTTCCGCTCCTACCACCGGGCCATGGCACCGCCCATCGCCGCAGCAGCCCTGGGACTTCCCCCCTTCACGGTGGCCGATCTCGTCGACGAGCTGGACTGGCCGGTCGACGGCACCGACGTCGGTCTGGTGGAGACGGCCGGTGGCGTCCGCTCGCCCCAGGCGGACGACGGGGACGTGTGCGACCTGGTCGACGCCGTCCACCCCGACCTGGTGGTGCTGGTGGCCGACGCGGGCCTGGGGACCATCAACAGCATCCGACTCTGTATGGATGCACTGGCCGTGCGGGTCGCACGACCGGTCCCGGTGGTCGTAGTGCTCAACCACTACGACGGTCATCACGGGATCCACCGGCGGAACCACGTCTGGCTCGACGAACGCGACGGCTACCGGATCGTCACCCTCCCGGGTGGCGAGCGCGAACTGGCCGACGCCGCCGTCGATGGCTGAACGTGGCGTTCCCGTGGTCGGCCCCCGCAGTCGCCGCGG
>Ga0075520_1001330_pt1 | contig 11833 bp, 11 predicted proteins | sample NGEPerB_FD_75100 | JGI IMG/M metagenome (GOLD analysis project Ga0075520, IMG submission 75100) | Arctic peat soil microbial communities from the Barrow Environmental Observatory site, Barrow, Alaska, USA - NGEE PermafrostAB12-B | ecosystem: Environmental > Terrestrial > Soil > Wetlands > Peat ... | reverse complement strand
TCCTTCCACACCACCGCTTCACCGTCGAGCACGGTGCCATTCGGCAGCGACTGCGCTGCAGCGACGATCTCCGGAAAGCGCTCGGTGACGAGCTCCTCGCCGCGCGACCAGATCCACACTTGCGAGGCGCGCTTGACGAGCTGGGCGCGGATGCCGTCGTACTTCCACTCCACGATCCAGTCGTCCGGCGACGCGAGCTTCGCGTCGAATTCCTCCGGCGCGAGGTCGAGCTGGTGAGCGAGAAAAAACGGATACGGCTGGCCGAGATCGAGCGGTCCCGCCGCGGCGCTCGAGGTCAGCTGCGTGTAGCGCTCGGCGCTCGGCGCGATGCGGCCGTCGGTATAGCCCATCATGCGTTGCGCGACCAGCTTGGCGTCGACGCCCGAGCCTTCGGCGAGCGCACGCTGCACCAGCAGCTTGCTGACGCCGACGCGAAAGCTGCCGCCGATCAGCTTGTTGAGCAGGAAGCGCTCGGCCGCGTCGAGCTCGTCCCAGTAGGAGGCGACGCGATCGGTCTGCTCTTGCGGCGCCAGGCCGCGCAGCGTCAGGAGGCGCTCCTCGACCCAGACGGCAAGACCGAGATCGCTCTGGTGCGTGGGCGGCGGCAGGACGTGCGCGACCGTCTCCGAGAAGTCGCCGACTGCCTGGTAGCAGGCGTCGAAGAGCCACTCCGGGATGCCCGCCTGGCGGCAGGCGATCGCCCACAGCACGCCGCTCGGCACGACCTGGCGCGGCTTGCCGCCGGCCAGGAAATAGACCGCCCAGGCGGCGTCGCGCGGCGCGGCAGCGGCGAAGTAACGCTTCAACGCGTCGACCTTGGCCAGGGTCGCGGTGCGCTGGTCAAGCTCGGCGAAGAGCTGAGCGAACAGCTTCATGGACCGGCGGAGTCGACAGCAGCATCGGCGATCGGCGGCGACAGCTCGTCGTCGTCGTCCCCGTACTCGGTCTCGAACGCGCTCGCCTCGAGGCCCTGGTCGGTGAGCCAGCGCACCATCACCGCCTCGTAGCCGTGCGTGACGATGACACGCTCGGCGCCGGTCGCCGCGATCGCCCGTTGCAGCCCGGGCCAGTCGGCGTGGTCGCTGAGCACGAAGCCGCGGTCGACCGAACGCCGACGGCGCGCGCCGCGCAGCTGCATCCAGCCGCTCGCGAACGCATCGCTGTGCTCGCCGAAGCGTCGCGTCCACACTGAGCCTTGCACCGAGGGCGGTGCGACGATGAGCGCCCGCTTGAAGATCGACTTGTCGGCGATCTCCGTGACGAGCGGCGTCTCGGGAATGTCGACACCCGCGGCGCGGTAGGCGCGGTTGAGCGGCTCGACAGCGCCGTGCACGGCGATCGGCCCGATCGAGCGGTCGACGCCCTTCAAGATGCGCTGCGCCTTGCCGAAGCTGTAGCCCAGCAGCAGGCTGGCACGGCCGGCGTCGGCGTTGTCGCGCCACCAGGCGTCGATCGAGGCGAACAGCTCGGCCTGCGGCTGCCAGCGATAGACCGGCAGCCCGAAGGTCGATTCGGTGACGAAGCAATGGCAGCGCAGCGGCTCGAAGGGAGCGCAGGTCGCGTTGTCTTCGCGCGGGTCGGCGCGGGCGCCCGCGACGTAGTAGTCGCCCGAGGCGACCCACACGCGCCCGGCATGCTCGAGCCGCACCTGCGCCGAGCCGAGCACGTGGCCGGCCGGATGAAAGCTGACGCGAACGCCGAAGTGATCGATCTCTTCGCCATACGGCAAGGTTTGTAGGTCGATCTCGCCGAGCCGGATGCGCAGCACGCTCTCGGACGGCGCCGCCGCGAGGTAGCGCGCATGGCCGCGCCGCGAATGGTCGGCGTGCGCATGCGTGATGACAGCCCGATCGACCGGCCGCCACGGGTCGATGTAGAAATCGCCCGGCGGGCAGTACAGGCCTTCGCGGCGCTGGACGATCAGGTCGCTTTCCGAGGTGTTCATCGCGCGGTGGCCGGCCGGGCGCCGGGCCGCCCCAAGCCCGGCCGCGCCCCCTCGGGGGGCAGTGAACGAAGAGAGCGTGGGGGCACCATCAGCGCCCGCCGGGCCGCCCCAAGGGCGCTGACGCCCCCTCGGGGGGCAGCGAATGAAGTGAGCGTGGGGGCACCATCTAGTAGCGGTGGCGCGTCGCGAACAGGGCGATGCGCATCAGCGCGTAGGCGAGCCAGGCGAGACTGCGTGTCGTGAACGGGCGCTTCCGGTGCGACGACGATTCGATGCGCATGCCGACCGTCTTCACCGCATCGACGAGATGCTGGCGCAGCTCGGCGGCGAAGGCGTCGTCGCGGACGAAGACATTGGCCTCGCGCGCCAGCAGCAGGCTGATCGGATCGAGGTTCGAGGAGCCGACCGTGGCGATCGCACCCTGCGCGCCATCGAACACCGCCACCTTGGCATGCAGGAAGCTGGGCTCGTACTCGATGATCTCGACGCCGGCATCGAGCATCACGCCGTACATTGCCCGGCTGGTGTGGTGCTGCATGAAGTACTCGTATTTCCCCTGCAGCAGCAGCGTGATGCGCACGCCCCGCCTGGCGGCGCGCAGCAGCGATCGCTGCAGCGCGAGGCCGGGAACGAAGTAGGCATTGGCGATGACGACTTCGCTCTTCGCCTGGGCGATGGCGTAGCGATAGAAGTGCTCGATGCGTTGCCGGAATCGGATGTTGTCGCGCACGACGAGCCCGGCCAGCACGCCCTGATGCGCGACCGTCGGATCGTGGCTGAGATCGCCGGCGGCGAGCTCGGGATCGCTCGCGTCGGCGCCGGCCAGCGATGCGTCGCGCACTGTCTCGAGGGCGGCCTTGAAGTCATAGCGGGCCGCTTCTCTGGCTGCCTGCATGCGCAGCCAGAGTCGCGTCATGGTCTCGTGGATGTCGGCCACCAGCGGGCCGGTGACACGCACCGCGAAATCGAAGCGCGGCTGGTCGAGCCGGCCGCGGCCCGGATCGAGATAGTCGTCGAGCAGGTTGATGCCGCCGCAAAAGCCGATCCGCCCGTCGATGACAGCGAGCTTCCTGTGCATGCGCCGCCAGCCCCTGGGGAGGATCACGCGCCAGCCGCGCGCCGGGTTGTAGATCCGCCAGAACAGGCCGGCCGCCTTCCACCGCGCCTGCCATTCGGCCGGGATGTCGCCGGTGCCGATGCCGTCGACGACGACGCGCACGCAGACACCTCGCGCGGCCGCGCGCTCGAGCGCCTCGGCGACCTGGACCGGCGCTCCCTTGAACTCGAAGATGTAGGTTTCGAGAAGAACCTCGGCGCGGGCCCTGTCGATGGATTCGACGAGCGCGGCGAACAGCGCCTCGCCGCCTTTGAGCAACGCGATCCGGTGCCCGGGCTGGAGCGCCCGCGTCGCCCGTGCGGCCCGCTTCGCTTCGGCCATGGCGAGGGCCTCGCTCGACCGGCTCAGACGAGCTCGAGCTCGGCGACCAGCGGCAGGTGATCGGACATGCGGGCCCAGGCGCTGCCACGCGGCACCGCCGTGCCGACGCAACGAAAGCCGCGCACGTAGATGCGGTCCATCGAGAACATCGGGATGCGCGACGGGAAGGTGTTGAAGCGCGCCGGCGAATCTCCGGAAACGATCGCCCGGCTCAGGCTGCAATCGGTGATCAGCGGATCGAGCCGGCCGCCCCAGTCGTTGAAGTCGCCGGCGACGATCAGCGCCTCGCCTGCCGGCACATTGGCATCGATGAAGGCGCGCAGCCGCTCGACCTGGCGAACGCGGCTCGCATGGATCAGCCCGAAGTGGGCGACGATGGAGTGCACGAGCGTGCCGTTCCACATCACCGGCACGTAGAGCAGGCCGCGCTGCTCGAAGCGATGGTCGGAGACGTCGTGGTGGCCGACGTCGCCGATCGGCCAGCGCGAGAGCAAGGCGTTGCCGTGTTCGCCGTCGCGCGTCACCGCGTTGGTGCGGTAGGCCGCTTCGTAGCCTTCGGGCGCGAGGTAGTCGGCCTGCGGCAGCTTCGGCCAGCCGATCTTGGTGTCGGGAAAGAAACGCGCCTCGGCGCGGTTCATGCGCCGCACTTCCTGGAGAAAGACCAGGTCCGTGTCGAGCGCCTCGATGCCGAGCACCAGGTTATGGATCTCGAGGCGGCGCTTCGGGCCGACGCCGCGCACGCCCTTGTGGATGTTGTAGGTGGCGACACGGAGGACGCCGCTCGAGTGCGTCGTCGTGGTGTGCAGGGCTTGCATCTCGGCTGGTTTGGACATCGGCGTCGGAAGGTCTGAACGATGAGGCGCGGGGATCGGCCGGAGGGTTTCAGCCACGTCTGTCAGCCGTGCAGACGCGACAGATGAAGAATCGCTTCGGCGTTCGATGGCGAGGCACATCGATCGGCCGCGGCGTGCCAGCCGAGCCACTCGAAGCGGAGATGCTCGCGCGGCGACAGGCGGATCTCGATGTCTCGCGGCACGACGAGACCGAAGACATGCTCGGTGTTTCTGGTCACGCCCGGAGCATAGCGATGCCGCCAGACGGGATAGATGTCGTAGACATTGCGCATGTGCCAGTCGCTTAGGCAATCGGCGTGCACACGCGCGGAGCCGACGCCGATGCCGGTCTCCTCGGCCACTTCGCGGCGGCAGGTCTCCTCGAGCGGCTCGTCGAGTGCGTCCTTCGAGCCGGTCACGCTCTGCCAGAAGCCGGGCGCATCGGCGCGCTCGAGCAGCAGCACGTCGAGCGCCGCGCTGTGGATGACGACGAGGACGGACTCCGGGATCTTGAACTGTCGCTCGTCGATCATGTCAACTGGCGGTCGGTTGCGTGCTGCGCAGGCGGATGTGCAGCTCGCGCAGCTGCTTCTCGTCGACCGGACCGGGCGCGTTGGTGAGGAGGTCCTGCGCGCGCTGCGTCTTCGGGAAGGCGATCACGTCGCGTAGCGACTCTGCCTTGACGAGCAGCATGACGAAGCGGTCGAGGCCGATGGCGATGCCGCCGTGCGGCGGCGCGCCGTACTGCAGCGCGTCGAGCAGGAAGCCGAACTTCAGCTGCGCTTCCTCGGCATCGATCTTGAGCGCCCGAAAGACCTTGCTCTGCACGTCTTCCTTGTGGATCCGCACCGAGCCGCCGCCGAGCTCGATGCCGTTCAGCACGACGTCGTAGGCTTTGGCGACGCAGCGGCCCGGGTCGCTCTCGAGCCAGTCTTCGTGGCCGTCCTTGGGCGAGGTGAACGGGTGGTGCACGGCGTTCCAGCGGCCGCCTGCGTCGTCGTACTCGAACATCGGGAAGTCGACGACCCAGAGCGGCTCCCATTCGCCCTGCAACAGGCCGCGAGCCTTGCCGAACTCGCTGTGTCCGACCTTGACGCGCAAGGCGCCGAGCGCGTCGTTGACGACCGAGGCCTTGTCGGCGCCGAAGAAGATCAGGTCGCCCGAGGCGGCATGGGTGCGCTCGAGAATCTTCGCGATGGAAGCGTCGTGCAGGTTCTTCACCACCGGCGACTGCAGACCCTCGCGGCCCTTGGCCGCGTCGTTCACCTTGATCCAGGCCAGGCCCTTGGCGCCGTAGATCTTCACGAACTCGGTGTAGGCGTCGATCTCGCCGCGTGTCATCTCGCCGCCGCCCGGAACGCGCAGCGCCGCGACGCGGCCGCCCTTGGCCTTGGCCGGCACGGAGAAGACCTTGAAGTCGACGTCGCCCATCACGTCGGTGAGCTCGGTGAGTTCGAGCTTGACGCGCAGGTCGGGCTTGTCGGAGCCGTAGATGCGCATCGCATCGGTGTAAGTCATCACCGGGAAAGGCTTCAGCTCGACGCCGATCGCATGCTGCACCGTGCTCCTGATCATGCCTTCGAACATCGTGCGGATCTCCTCCTCGCCGAGAAAGGAGGTCTCGATGTCGATCTGCGTGAACTCGGGCTGGCGGTCGGCGCGCAGGTCCTCGTCGCGGAAGCACTTGGTGATCTGGTAGTAGCGGTCGAACCCGGCCACCATCAGCAGCTGCTTGAAGAGCTGGGGCGACTGCGGCAGCGCGAAGAACATGCCGTCGTGGACGCGGCTCGGCACGAGGTAGTCGCGCGCGCCTTCCGGCGTGCTCTTGGTGAGCATCGGCGTCTCGATGTCGATGAAGCCATTGGCGTCGAGGAACTTGCGCACTTCCATCGCGACGCGGTAGCGCAGCATCATGTTGCGCTGCATCTGCGGCCGGCGCAGGTCGAGCACACGGTGCGTGAGGCGCGTCGTCTCGGAGAGGTTTTCCTCGTCGAGCTGGAACGGCGGCGTGACGCTCGGGTTCAGCACTTCGAGCTCGTGGCAGAGCACCTCGATCCTGCCGCTCGTGAGGTTGGCGTTCTCGGTGCCGGCCGGGCGCGCGCGCACGAGGCCCGTGACTTTCAGGCAGAACTCGTTCCTCACTTCCTCGGCGATGGCGAAGGTGGCGGCGCGATCCGGGTCGCACACCACCTGCACCAGGCCTTCGCGGTCGCGCAGGTCGATGAAGATCACGCCGCCATGGTCGCGGCGACGATGCGCCCAGCCCATCAGCGTGATCGTCTGGCCGAGGAGCGCTTCGCTCACCAGGCCGCAGTACGTCGTTCTCATCGCATCACTCCAGAAATCTTGGGTCGAAGCGCGAAGCGGCGTGCTGCCTGCTTCGCATCGTGGATCGCCGGGCCGCGCCGTGCAAGGCGGCGCGGGCGGAGGCTGAGCGCGGGCGAACGCTCAGCCGATCGAATTTCGGACCGGCAGCGGCGTCACCACGCCCATGGCGACCGGCGGGGCGACGACACCCATCGAGATCACGTACTTGAGCGCATCGTCGACACTCATCGCCAGGGCGATCGCGTCTTCGCGCGGCAGCATGAGAAAAAAGCCCGAGGTCGGGTTCGGCGTCGTCGGCACGTAGATGCTGATGTAGTCGCCCGGCAAATGGTTCGCCGCTTCGCCGCCCGGCTTGCCGGTGACGAAGGCGATCGTCCAGGTGCCTTCGCGCGGGTACTGCACCAGCACCGCTTCGCGAAAAGCGTTGCCGCTGCTCGAGAAGAGCGTGTCCGAAACCTGCTGCACCGAGCTGTAGATCGACTTGACGATCGGGATGCGATTGAGCAGGTGGTGCCCCTGGCGCAGCGCCCACTGGCCGGCGACGTTGGTCGCCAGCATGCCGGTGAGGAATAGGCCGATCAGCAGGACGATGACGCCGAGGAAGGGAATCTTCTGCAGCATCTCGATGAACGCGTGGCTGCCCTCCGGCAGCACCGCCTGCGAGGTGGTGAGCAACCAGACGAAGACGCCATTGAGCAGGCCGAGCACCGCCTGCAGGACCCAGATGGTCACGGCCAGCGGCAGCCAGACGAGCAGCCCGGCGATCAGATACTTCTTCACGGCTCTACGGCGTCGCGCTCAGCTGCCTGGCTTGCCGGACGCGGGCGGCGCAGTGGCTGGCGCGGGGCTGGTTGCAGCCGCCGCGGGCGGCGGGGCAGGCGCGGGCGAGGGCGCGGCAGGCGCGTTGTCGCCCTTCTTGGTCGCCTCGCCAGATGGCGCGCCGGCCTTGATGTCGGCATCGCCGGACTTCTTCGCGGCGGCCGTGTCGCCACTCGCGGCGGGCGCGTCGCCGCTCTCCGGCGCCTTGGCCCCCTTGTTGTCGCCGCCGCGAAAGTCGGTGACGTACCAGCCCGAGCCCTTCAGCTGGAACCCGGCCGCGGTCACTTGCTTGACGTACGTGGACTGTCCGCACGCCGGGCAGACGGTGAGAACCGCATCGGACATCTTCTGCAGCACGTCCTGCGCGTGCCCGCAGTTCGAGCAGCGGTAGGCATAGATCGGCATCACGAGGCCCCTGGGGGTCGAAAAGGACAACCCAGCAGTATAAATCGCGGACCCCGGAAGACCGAGGAACCTTGCCCGAAATCAGACTAAGCTGCGGGAATGAACAAAGACATCGTTGCTACACCCATGGAACCCTTCACCACCGAGGAAGAGGCCAGTCTCGTCGGCAGGCTGGATACGCTGTCCGTGTCGTCGCTCGAGAGCTACATCGGCTCGGCGAAGAATTCCCTGGGCAACCATTCGCTCGCCTTGACTTGGCGCCCGCGCATCGAGTTCGCGCTTCGCCACGCCGAGCTGGCGCTCGTCAAGGCAGTCGCGGCGGCTGCGCTGGTGGAAGCAGCACCCGCCGCGGTCGTCGAAGCACCCGCGCCGAAGTCGAGATCGAAGTCGAAAAAGGCAATTGCCGCAGACGCTAGTGCTGACGCCGATGCCGATGTTGATGCCGACGCCGACGCAGCCGTCTAGCTGACCTCTCGCCGCAGTGGTCGCAGGCTGCGTGCCACGACCTCTGGCCTGAGCGAGAGCGAGGCGAGCCGGACCGTTCGGCGCCTCGCCGAGCTCAGCGCAATCCCAATGCGAACGTGAGATCGTGCGACGACGAGCGGTTGCGTGCGTCAAGCTCGCGCATGCGCCGCTCCAGATCGTAGATATCGACCGCCTGGGAAAGGTAGCGCTCGGCGCGATCCTGGTGAGATTCGAAGCTCGGAACCAGGGACTTGAGAACCTTGAATAGCTTGGGCATGGCAGCCTCTGTGTGTTGAGGGCTCCATGATAAGGGTTTACCCTTTGTTTTCAAGGGGCACTGCGAGCAACCCTGGGCCGAAGTCACGATTCGTTCGCGCCGGGCCGGCCAGCCCTCTAGTGGAAGCGCAGATGCGTCACGAGCTGAACGATCGCGAGGCCGATCACGAAGCCGATCGCCGCGACGATCACCGCCGTGAGCAACCGGTTGGTCCGACGCTGCTCGACGAGCAAGGCCTCGAGCGCGCGCTGTTGCCCGGGCGGCGGCGGAAGCAATGCGGCGTGCACCAGCCGCGGCAGCTGCGGCAGCAGATGTACGTAGCGCGGTGCTTCCTTTTTCAGCTGCTCGACCAAGCCGGCCCAGCCGACCTGCTCGTCCATCCAGCGCTCGAGAAAGGGCTTGGCGGTGCTCCACAGGTCGAGCTCGGGATCGAGTTCGCGGCCGAGCCCCTCGACGTTGAGCAGCGTCTTCTGCAACAGCACGAGCTGCGGCTGGATCTCGACGTTGAAGCGCCGCGAGGTCTGGAACAGCCTGAGCAGCACCTGGCCGAGCGAAATGTCCTTCAGCGGCCGGTCGAACTGCGGCTCGCAGACCGCGCGGATGGCGCCTTCGAGCTCGTCGATGCGCGTCATCGGCGGCACCCAGCCGCTCTCGACATGCAGCTCGGCGACGCGCTTGTAGTCGCGGTGGAAAAATGCAATGAAGTTCTGCGCGAGATAGTCCTTGTCGACCTGCGTCAGCGTGCCGACGATGCCGAAATCGAGCGAGACGTAGCGCCCGAACGTCTCCGGCGCGATCGACACCTGGATGTTCCCCGGGTGCATGTCGGCGTGGAAGAAGCCGTCGCGAAAGACCTGCGTGAAGAAGATCGTGACGCCGTCACGGGCCAGCTTGGAAATGTCGACGCCGGCATCGCGCAGGCGCTGCACCTGGCTGATCGGCACGCCGTGCATGCGCTCCATGACGATGACGTCGGACTTGCAGAGCTCCCATACCATCTCGGGCACGAGGACCAGGCCGAGGCCCTGCATGTTGCGGCGCAACTGCGCGGCGTTGGCGGCTTCGCGAACCAGGTCGAGCTCGTCGTGCAGGTAGTTGTCGAACTCGGCCACGACCTGGCGCGGCTTCAGCCGCTTGCCGTCGACGGAGACACGCTCGACCCAGCGCGCGAGTTGGCGCATGAGGGCGATGTCGTCCTCGATCGCCGCCAGCATGCCCGGGCGAAGCACCTTGACGGCCACCTCGCGGCCGTCCTTCAGGACGGCGAAGTGCACCTGCGCGATCGACGCGCTCGCGACCGGCGCCGTGTCGAAGCTCGAGAAGACCACGTCGATCGGCCGGCCGAAGGCGCGCTCGACGATGGCCCGCGCCTGCGCGTCGGGAAACGGCGGCACGCGATCCTGCAGGCGTGCGAGCTCGTCGGCGATGTCGGCGGGGAGCAGATCGCGCCGCGTCGACAGGACCTGGCCGAACTTGACGAAGATCGGCCCGAGATGCTCGAGGCCGAGCCGCAAGCGTTCGCCGCGCGGCGCCTTCAGCGGCCGACCCAGCGTCATCACCGCGACGAGGCGGCGAACCCAGCGCTGGCGAAATTTCGACAGCGCCAGCTCGTCGAGCCCGTAGCGAAAGACCGTGACCCAGATGACGACGAGCCGGGCGATGTGCCTCATCGTGGCGGCGGCTCCGCGGCCGGCCGCTCGCCGCGCGGCTCGGCGCGCCGCGCGAATTCGTCGAGCTTCTTCGCGCCTTCGCGCAAGGCCTTGGCGACGGCGCTGCCGAAGCGGCCGATCTCGCGCGCCGGCGCGTCGCCGACGATGCGCGCGAGATCGTCCTGCACGTCCCAGCGCAGGTTCTCGATCAGCCAGTTGACATCGCTCGCGAACGCCGCGTTGCCGTCGACGCTGATCGCCGGACGCTCGCCGACGACGAGCTTGGCCAGCGCCAGTGCCGGATTCTTCATCTCGATCGCGACGCGCAGATCGGGCGTCATGGGGCCCGGCTCCTCCATCCATTCGACGAGCCCGGGCGGCGTGATGCGAAAAGCGAGCGGCCTGGCCGTCGGCAGAAGCGCCGGCCAGCCCTCGAACTCGATCCGGATCGTCCGCGCCGCGTGCGCGCGGAGCCGCTCCATGGCGATCGGCTCGGCCGAAATCACGTGGTTGACGAGGAGCACGACGCGCTCCATCACCGATCGTTCCGCGAGCGCTTTCATCCCGTCGAGCATGTGCGGATTGTAGGCAGGCGCGCCCCGCTCGCCGCGTCGGCGCTCGCGCCTGCGGGCCAGCGGGTCGGCGCGCCGATCCGGGACAATGCCGCAGCTTTCGTCTCATCGCATGATTCTCCTGACCGGCGCCACCGGCTACATCGCCTCGCACACCTGGCTCGCGCTCGACGCGGCCGGTTTCGACGTGGTGGGCCTCGACAACTTCTGCAACAGCTCGCCGGAAGTGCTGCGCCGCCTTGCCGCGCTCGGCGCCGACACGACCCGCTTCGTCGAGGCCGACGTGACCGATCGCGCCGCGCTCGATGCGCTCCTCGCGCGCTGGAAGGTCGACGCCGTCGTTCACTTCGCGGCCCTGAAGGCGGTCGGCGAAAGCGTCGCCAAGCCGCTGGCGTACTACGCCAACAACGTCGGTGGCCTGGTGACGCTGGCCGCCGCGATGCAGTCGAGCGGCTGCAGGACGATGGTCTTCAGCTCGAGCGCGACTGTCTACGGGCAGCCCGAGCAACTGCCGATCCAGGAAAGCGCCGCGCTGTCGGCGACCAGCCCGTACGGTGCGACCAAGCTGATCGGAGAGAACATCCTGCGCGATTGCGAGCGCGCCGATCCGGCATGGCGCTGCGCGTTGCTACGCTACTTCAACCCGGTCGGCGCACATCCGAGCGGCACGATCGGCGAGGACCCGCGCGGCACGCCCAACAACCTGATGCCTTACGTGACGCAGGTGGCCGTCGGCAAGCTCGCCTCGCTCGACGTCTTCGGCAACGACTACGACACGCCCGATGGCACCGGAGTGCGCGACTACCTGCATGTCATGGACCTCGCCGAAGGCCACGTCGCGGCACTGCGGCGCCTGCAATCGGGCGGCGCCTCGATCACCGCCAATCTCGGCACCGGCCGGGGCGTCAGCGTGCTCGAGCTGGTCGCTGCGTTCGAGCGCGCCAGCGGCCGCTCCGTGCCCTGCCGCATGGCGCCGCGACGGCCTGGCGATATCGCGGCCTGCTACGCCGACCCGACGCTGGCCGGGCAGGAGCTCGGCTGGAAGGCAACGCGCGACCTCGACACCATGTGCGCAGACAGCTGGCGCTGGCAGTCGGCGAAC
>Ga0075520_1001329_pt1 | contig 11835 bp, 8 predicted proteins | sample NGEPerB_FD_75100 | JGI IMG/M metagenome (GOLD analysis project Ga0075520, IMG submission 75100) | Arctic peat soil microbial communities from the Barrow Environmental Observatory site, Barrow, Alaska, USA - NGEE PermafrostAB12-B | ecosystem: Environmental > Terrestrial > Soil > Wetlands > Peat ... | reverse complement strand
GAATCGGCCAGGGTCATCCACGGCTGATCGGCCTGCGGGATGTCCATCTGCTGCATCCGGCCGACCGTCAACACCACCACATGCCGGGTGACCGCCCTACCGTCCAGGATCCCGGTCACCCGCAGGGTGCTGCCGAACGGGTCGGCATCCCAACATGCCTCGCCGAGCAGGTCGGCCAGGTCACCGGTCCCCCACTCGTCGACCTCCACCGCGAGCTCCCCGCTGACCGGCAGCTTCCCGCTGACCGGCAGCGGCGCCCGGGTCGGCGGTCAGGGTCGTTGCGGCCGAGTCCAGCAACGGCACGGTGGCCCGGACCGTCACCCGGTCTCCCGCCGCATCCTCGACCCGCATGGTGCCGCCGAACGCGTCGACCCGATCGCGGACCGCCTGCAAGGCCTTCTCGTGGCCGGTCGATCCCGCGGTTCCGGTCACCCGCCAGCCAACGTCCGTCGCCCTGATCTCGACCACCGCGACTGGGCGCTCCGATCCCGCCGACAGCGACCCCAGCGTCGTGACCAGGCTGAAGTACACGCACGCTTCGAGCTCCTGATGACGGTGCAGCACCGTCCCGTCGCCGCTGACCCGCACGTCCACCGCGACGCCCGCGCGCTGCTGCCAGCCTTCCAACGAGACGGCCACGCCCGCATCCGCCAGCCTCGGCGGGTAGATCCCGCGGGCAAGAACCCGCAGCGCCTCCAGCGCGCCGGCGACCTCGGCGCCGGCCGTCTCCAGGCCCGCGGCGCCGGTTGCCGGATCGGCGGGGTCAGCGCCGCCGGAATCACCGCCACCCGCAGTCCCGGCTGAGCCCACACCCCCGGCCACGGCCGCCCGCGCCCTGTCGATGAACGGCATCACCCTGTCCTGCATCTCCGCGTCGATCCGGGCCAGCGCGGACTCCCTGGCCAGCATGATCCGTCGGTTCGACAACGCCAGCGCGTCCGTCAGTGTCTCCAGTTCGGCGGCGCGACGGCGCAATTCCAGTGTCAGGCGCACCGTCGACAACGCCAGCCCGGCAGGCCGGGCAAGATCATCGAGCAGCCGCCGGTCCCGATCGGACTCGTCGGGCTCGGTGACGTCCACCTGGATCTCGCCGACCTCGGCGCCGGCATGGCGGACCTCCACCTCAATCGTCCGGGGAGTCACCCCGGACCCGTCGGCCTGCCCGCGCGGGGGCCAGACCTGCGACCAGGCGTCGCCGTCGGACATGTTCAGCCGTACCTCGGCGCGCGAGGAGTGCACGGTCCGGCCGGCGGTTTCCGCCAGCGCCGGCACCACATCGTCCACCGGCAAAGTGGTGGCCATCCGCTGCAACAAAGTGCGCACCGCGGCATAGCCGTCCGCGCGATCACCCAGCACCAGCCGGTCGACCAAGTCCTGCAAGGGTTTCCGGATCACCCAGAACACCGCCGCAACCATCGCGGAGGCGACGAGCGCGAACCACACCGGCATCCGGTCCAGCCCGCTGAACCATGTTCGGGAGAGCGTCACCGCGGCGCCGAAAATGATCACCGCGACAACGAACCTCGCTGCACCGAGGAGAACCGCGCGCCACCAGTCCGACCGGCCCCGTGGCATCACGAGGCATCACCGTTCGCTGCGATACCCGCGCTCGCCGCCGGGACGGCCGAACTCGCCGCCGGGATCGACCCGCGCACCCGGGTGCCCCGCCCCGGTGCCGAATCGACCGCGATCCGGCCGCCGAGCAGCGACGCCCGATCGTCCAGCCCACGCAGCCCACCCAGCGAATCACCGCCGGTGACGGGGTCGAAGCCGGCTCCGTCGTCGGTGACGACGAACTCGACCCGGCCCGCCTCGCCGCGCACCTGGATGCTGACGCTCCGGGCGCGGGCGTATTTGGCAACGTTCTGCAGCGCCTCCGAGCAGCAGAAATACACCGCCGCCGCGGCGTCGTCATCGATCGGCTCTGGCACTGCGACGGACAGCTCGACGCGCAGCCCGGTCTTCCGCGCGGTGTCCGCCGCGTGCACCAGCCCGCCGGCGAGTCCCCCGTCCCGGACCGCGGCGGGAAGCTGCCCGCCGGCGATCCCGGCCAGCTCGACCTTCGTCTCCGCCAATTGCTCGGCGACCATGTCCAGTGCAGCGGACCGATCCGCCGGGGAGAGGCCGGGGGACGCGACACTCCGCATGCCGAGGATCACCGCGACGAGCGATTGCTGAGCGCCGTCGTGCAGATCTCGCTCGACCCGACGACGTTCCCGGTCCTGCGCGGCGACCAGCCGGCGCCGGGACGCCGATAGTTCGGCGGCTCGCTCGGTGAGGTCTCTGACGTGCTGGGAGAGCTGACGGGCCAGCACCGCGTTGTGCACCAGCAGACCCGCGTGCGCGGACAGATCGGCCAGCATGGCCCGGTCCCCAGCCGGCAGCGACTCCCCCGCTGCGAGTGAACCGTGAGCACGCCCAGCCGCTCGTCCTGGTGCACCACCGGCCAGTACCGGCCGGGCACGAGAACCGGTGCACCACCGATCGCCTCGCTTGTCGGCCCCGCCATCGCCTCCCCGGCAGGCCCACCGACAGGTGCAGTGGCGGCCAGCACGTCGCCCGCGCCGTCCTGCAGCCAGAGCTCAGCCCCGACCGCCCGGGTCGCCCGCACCGTCACGTCGACGAGTTGCTGCAGCTCGCCGGCCGGCGTCACCTGTTCCAACCCGCTGATCAGCGTTTGCATGGCCTGTTCCGGACCGAGGTTCTGCCCGAAGACGACCCGATTCGCCCATCGCCCGGCCAGCGCCCACGCCGGCTCCAGCAACACCGCCGCCGCGGACAGCACCAGCACGGTCCACCAACCGGCGCCACCGACCAGCACCGACCCGCTGACCACCGCCACCAAGTAGACACCACCGGCGCCGAATACCAGCAGGCCGTAGACCAGCACCCGGCTGAGCAGCCGATCGATGTCGAACAGCCGGTACCGCAGCACCCCCGCGAACAGCACCACCGGAACAATGGCGAACACGGCCGGGAACAGGTCCTGCATCCGGGTTGCCGCGGCGCCCGCGGCTGAGCTCACTGCTGCGCTGGTTCCGGAGCTGATCCCCTGCACAGAGGCAATGCCACGGGCGGCGCACCACAGCGCCGCCAGCGCGAACGCGGGCAGCAGCGCCCCGATCAGCAACCGGGCGGCGCGCCTGGTGACCGGCGCCGTCGCGGGATCGCGGACCCGCAACAGTTGCGAGCCCACCCCGGCCACCGGGATCAGGATGCCGAAAAACACCACGAAGAATTGTGGGTGCAGCAGGAAATCGCTCCACCAGCAGACAAGAGCGACGATCGCGGTCACCACGACGACGGCTGCAGCCAGTACCCGCCCGGGCACCGCGATCCGGTTCGGCAACCGACCGTCCGGGAAAAGGATCACCGCCCACAGGTACGCCACGCCCGACACGATGTGGAAGGTGAAATGGACCAGCGCGATCGGCCACGGGCTGCCCAGAATATGAAAGGCCTCATGGCTGGGCAAATTGAACGTGGCGGCGGTGCCGAGCAATCCCAGCGCCAGCAATCGCGGCACCAATTCGTCGGGTCGACGCAGGATCAGCAACACCCCCAGCACCAGGTTCAGGATGCTGAACGCGTACTGCAGGTAATCTCCGACCGACCCTGACATCTCCATTGCGGGGTGCAGCATCTCCCGCGCCGCCCGCGACATGGGACCAGTGCCGGTAGCGAGATCCGTTGTAGCGGAGCCGATCGCTGGGACATCGCGAATCAGCGCCGGCAGCAGCCCTAGGACGAGCCAGAACGCCAGTCCCACCGCATACGCGCCGATCGCAACGCGGAACAAGACCCGCCCCGGGCGACCCTGACCGGATCGAGCGTGGCCGGATGGACCCTGATCGGATCGAGTGAGCGCCACGAACGCAGATTCTTCCAGCCCTCGGCCAATGAGGGGAGGCGTGCACCCCCATGGCAAGAGGCGTGTTCGCACCATCGTCCCGGCGCCGCGGAAAAAGGACCCTTCATAAGACCCCATTTCCCGGTTCGAAGGAAGTCCCATGTCCACCAGCACGCTCGCCCGATCCGCCCGATGGATGCGCGCCGCCGGCATCCGCTGCGTCATCCTGCTGACCCTCGTCCTGCTGGCATTCCAGTCGGCCGCGGTCTTCCCGGCGTCCCGCGCTTTCGCGGAATCGCCGTCACTGGCCACTGTCCAGCAGGCGCTGAACGCGGCCATGCCGCAGGGCGCTGACGTCACGGTCACGCCACCTCCCACCGACGGGGCCCCACCACCGGTCGACCCGGCGGTCGCGGGAGCCGCCGTCCAAGCCGCAACTCCTGCGCCCGCGCCGGTAGTCGCCGATGCCACCCCGGCCGCCGCACCGCCATCGGCGGCCCCGGCACCGCCGTCGACAACCCCGGCGGCCCGGACCACCACCTCCCCGACCCTCACCTCACAGCCCGCCGCACCGCTGACCGTTGCCGCCGCACCGTCGCCGGCTGCCGCCGACCCCACAGCTGCGGTGGACCCGACCGATCCCACGGCACCCTCGACCTCCTTCTCCGTCTCCTCCGCGGTCAGGAGCTTCCTGGCCGGCCTGAACATCACCCTGCCTGACGGACCCGTCACCGGCACCCTCTCCGGCTCCACGTTGACCGTCGCCGTCGGGGCGCCCGCACTGCCGGTCACCCTGCCGATCGGTGCGCACTCCCTGTCCTTCTCCGGGGCCGCCCTCACCATCGACGAGGCCACCAAATCGCTCAGCCTGTCCGCGTCGGCAACCTCGGACAACGGCATCACCGCCGCCCTGACCGTGACGATCGCCAAGGCCGACAGCACCGAGCTGTCCGCCGGCGCCGGCGCCAAGGCCGACCTGAGCGCGACCGTCGACATCAAGGGCGTACCGGCGCTGGGCGATTTCGTCGATCTGACCGGCACCTTGTCGTATGTCGGCGGTAAGCCCGCCGCATCGCTGACCGGCACCTTGGTCGGGGACGCGGTCATCGCGCGCGACGCGCTGACGGTGAAGGGCGGCAGCACTCTCTCGTTGTCCACCACCGACGGGTTCAAGATCGACGGATCGGCCGACATCGGCTCCAGCGACACGGTTTTCACCGTGGGCATCAAGGGCGAGGTGCACGACCCGCAGACCTGGTCGGTCGACGTCAGCACTGTCACCGACAAGACCTTCAGCCCGGTCGACGGTCTGACCATCACCCCGCACTTCTCCGGCAGCATCAGCCGCGCCGCCGGAGCCGTCAGCTTCGACGTCGGCAGCGACGAGACCGGCTCCTGGACAACGGGTCCGGCCACCCTGGCGCTGAAGCACGTGGAGGTATCGAACAAGAAGCCGGCCGACGGCCTGGCCTGCCCCGCCATCTCCGACGGGCAGCTCTGGCTCGACGTCAAGGGCAGTGTCACCGACGGCGACATCGGTCTGAACGCCGACGGCGAGGCCTGTGTCAACACCACCGACAAGACCTTCCAGCTGACCGCCAACGTCCCGAACGCCCCAGCCTCGGCGGGTTTCTCGGTCGACAACGCCAGGCTGATGGTGTCCCGGGACAAGTCCGGCAAGATCTCCGCCTCGGTCGGCGGCACGCTGACCATCACCGCCGGCCTGCCGAACGCCGTGCACGTGCCGGTCACCCTCGCCCTGGGCGCCGACGGCGGCTTCGTCGCGGCCGGCAGCGTGAACCTCGCCGAGCTGAACCTGGGCTCCGGCAGCGCCACCGTGCTGGTCAGCACCAAGGCGGTCGACAACTACGACGCGTCACCTCTCAGCGTCACCGGCGGCCCGGTGACCCTGCCGCAGGGCGTCACCGTGCTGCTGCCGAACTACCAGCCGGGCGGGGACGTCACCCGGGCACTAAATTTCCTGAAACTGCCGATCCCGCAGAGCATCCAAGCCCAGGCATCGCTGTCCAGCACCGGCTTCGCCACCACCCTGGCGATCAAGTACGGCGCCGGGAACACCGGGCCGACGCTGCTCGGTCAGGGCACCCCTGGCGGCGGCAAGCTCTACCTCAACTCGATCTCCCTCGGCGTGAACGTGGACCCCACCAAAGCGTCGATCAGCGTGTCGGGCTCTGCCTACCTCGAACTGCCCGCCCTCTACCCGGGATCCAAGGGATCCAACGTCAAGCTCACCCTGACCGGCTCGCTCGACCTCACCACGACCACCGTGGGTGTCAAGATCGGTTTCGACATCAACGCCCCCGACGGCTGGCACGATGCCTTCGGCATCCCCGACCTGACGGTCCAGCGCGTCGCCGGCACCCTGGGCGTCGTGTCCAGCGCCGCCGAGCCGATCCCCGTGCCGACCGTCTCGTTCCTGGTCAAGGACGTACAGCTGCCTTCGGCCTGGAACTCGGCGATCGGCATCACCGCCGGGTCGAAGATCTCGCTCAGCCTGGCCATGGACGTCAACAACCCGATCATCCACGTGTCGATCGCCGGACCGGACGCGAACAGCGTCGCGTTGCGGCCGTTGACCTTCGCAAAGTCGATTCCGGGTGGCAGCGCGGCGGTGAACGCAGTCGAGATCAACAAGGCGGAACTGCTGTTCGCGCCGGCGGGTGGCAAGGACGCGGCAGGGTACGTCGTCAAGCCGGGTGCGACGCTGGTGTTCGACTCCGTCATCGGCGGCGTGAAAGCGCACGTCGACGGGAACATCGCGGTGCTGCCCTACCCGAGCCTGACTGCCAACGTCTCGGTCGGCAGTTTCAAGATCGGTACGGTCAACTTCGACCAGGGCACCACCCTCGGCCTGAACTTCAGCGCCGATCCCACGAAGCCCAGCGCGGACTTCATGTTTTCCGGTGGATTCACCGATTCGGTCAGCAAGATCTCCTTCCGCGCCAAGGTCGATCTGGGCGCGTCCTCCGACCTGGCCAGGGCCGCAGTGGCGCTGAGCATCACCGGCGGACTCCCGAAGTACCTGTCCGCCCAGGCCGACCTCAACGGTCAGATCTCCGGGAGCGCCTCCGCCGGATTCGCCTTCTCCGCGTCCGGCAACGTCCGACTGATCGTCAACGGCTACCCGGATCGGGGCGGCTACCAGGATCTGGGCAACGTGTCGTTCAGCTACTCCTCGAGCAGCGGAGCGTTGTGGCAGCAGTTGTCGCAGGCGCCGAACGTGATCGCCAATACGTTCAAGCAGATCTACGGCTGGGGTGATGTCGAGATCGCCAAGAACCTCACGTCGTTGAAGTTCACCGCCAACGATGTCGCCAAGGGCATCGGCCAGGGACTGAACGAGACCAACGCCCAGGTGACGGCAGCGCTCTACCGGGCGGGCTACACCGCCGATCAGACGGTGCAGGCAGTGAAGGCCTGGGGCAACGCCACGGTCGGCGACATCGCCAACGGGCTGAACCAGGCGGGCGCCACCACCGATCAGATCGTCGCGGCCGCCAAGAACGCCTTCGGCAACAGCGCCGCGACGGTGTACAACGCGTTGCAGTCCATCGGCAAGGGCGGGGAGAGCGCGCTGGCCTCGGTCGCGAACTTCTTCAACCCCGGCTCGTACTACATCTCCAACCAGGAGCATTGGTACGACTTCCCGATGTACTTCGACGTCAGCAACGCCTCACAGACGCCGGACACCCATGTCATCCAGTACACCTGGAACGGCGGCCACAACCAGCAGTGGTACGTGCTGCCCACCGACAGCGGCTACGCCGAGATCGTGAACCGCAACAGCGGCCAGTGCCTCTCGATCTACGGCAACTCCGCCGGTCCCGCGCCGCTGGTGCAGTACCCGTGCTTCGGCGGTGCCAACCAGCAGTGGTATTACACCGGCGGCACCGCGAATCTCGGTGGCACCACCGGAAAGCTGTGGAGCCGCAGCACCGGCCTGGTCGCGGACGTGGCCGGCGAGAGCGCCTCCCGGGGCGCGTGGATCGACGTGTGGTACTCGACCGGTCACAACAACCAGTCCTTCACCTTCACCAGGGCGATCGGCTGACGGTTCGATGATCCGGCGGCCCCTGCCGCCGCTGACGACCCGGCCCGTGGGGATCTCCCCGCGGGCCGGGTTCGTCGTTGTCGGCCGCGGCTGCACGGGACCGCACCGGGCGGCGCGATGGACCCCGCGCCGGGTGCACCATTGATCGACATGACGCCTGACACCGGGAGGCCCCAATGAAGAGTCAGCCGTGACGATCCAATAGTGAAGAGTCAACCGTGAAGTTGACGTCGGTCGGCCAGCGCTACGGCCGGGGCCCATGGCTGTTCAGCAACCTGACGCTCGACCTCGAACCCGGTGAGGTGGTCGCCTTCAGCGGCTCTAACGGCAGCGGGAAGTCGACGGTGCTGGCCCTGCTGGCCGGATTGCTGCACCCCAGCACCGGGACGATCACCGGCCGGCCACCCAGTGTCGGCTTCGTGCCGGAGCGGTTCCCCGCGCAGCAACGGCTGTCGGCGGCGGCCTACCTCGCCCATATGGGGCGCATCCGCGGCTTGTCGACCGCGGCCGTCCGGCACGCGACACCGACTCTGCTGGAACGCTTCTCGTTCACCGAGGTTCTCGGATCGCCGATGCGCACGCTGTCCAAGGGCAACGCGCAGAAGGTCGCGCTGGCGCAGGCCCTGCTCGTTCCGCCGGATCTGCTCATCCTGGACGAGCCCTGGACCGGACTGGACGAGGTCGGCCACGACGTGCTCGCCGGGATCATCACCGAAACTGCCGCCCGCGGAGCGATTGTCGCGTTGAGCAGGCACCTGGCCGTTCCCGGTCCGGTAGTGGAGTCCCTCCGGTACGACCTGGACGAGGCCCGGCTGTTCCATCCGATCCCGTCCGGGCCGGTGGCCGACCCGGCTCCGGCGGCGACGGTGCTGATCGAGCTGCGTCGGCGCGACGGCGCAGCACCGCTGCCGGAAGCGTTGGCGCGCGGGCTCGTTTCCCGGCGCACGGGACAGGACACGGTGACATTACTGGTGCCGCAAAGCGACAGCGATCGGCTGCTGCTGGCGGCGTTGCAGGCGGGCTGGTCGGTCGTCGCCGTCACCGTCACCGTCACCGTCACCGACACCGGCGGTCCGAGGGACACTCGTCCCAGCGCCGGCCTTCCTTACGACAGCGGTGACGGCCCACCACGCGCATCCGACGGCGACCCGGCATGACCGCGCTGTACCGGTACGTCGCGGCCGGCGTGCTGCACCGGCAGCTCTACCTGCCGCCGGTGCTGCTGTTCGCGGTGGTGGTCGCCGTCGGCAGCCGGGGTGACGGAGGGCCGCTGCTGCCGCTCTATGCGCTGTGGGTCGGCGCGATCCTGATCAGCTCACTGTGGCTGACCGTAGCCGTGCTGGCGACCGAAGACGTTGTGCAGGAACGGATCACCAGGGTGAACAGCCGCAGGATGTGGTTCCCGCTGGTTGCCGCCGTGCTGGTGGCGTTGACCTTCGACGTGGTGATGGCCGGCGCCGCGGTGTTCTTCCCCCTGCTGGTGGGTGTCCATCCAGCCGACCCGAGGGACCTCCTGGTCGGGTTTCTCGCTCAAATGGCCGCGGCCGGCACCGGGGCGATCGTCGGCCTGTTCTGCGGCCGGCAGGTGATTCTCCGTCCTGGATACGCACTGCTACTGGCGGCGGTCGCGGTGCTGGCGCTGCTGCTGGTCCGCTGGATACCGCCGGTCAACCCGTTGATCCGGCTGCTGGCCGGCGGCGAGCCGGCCTCCACCATGGTCGGGCCCGTGCTGCTGGCGGACGCCTTCGTCGCGCTGAGCGTCATCGCGGCCATCCCGATCGTTCATCGCCTGCAGCGCATCTCACGCTGAGCCTGCCACCATCGAGTCACCGGTTTCGGCCCTGAAAAGGCGACCTCGAGGGCCGATCCTGGCGACTCGATGAGGCTGACCGTCACGCCCGGGCCAGGAAGGTCCGCAGCTCCGCTGCCACCAGGGCGGGCTTGCCCCGCCGATCGGCGTTACCCGAAGCGCCGTGGTCCAGTCCGGCGAACTCATGACGTTCGCTGTGCGGCAGCACCTTTTCCAGGGCATCGAGAGCGGTCTTCAGGTAGGCCGGGCTCTTGCTGCCGCCCAGCAGCAGCACCCTGGCGGTGACGCCCGCGTAATCACCCAGCTTCCCCTCGGTCTCGGCGACGATCCGGAAGTCGTAGTGCAGGTTCGGCGCCAGCATCCGCATGGTCACGTCACCGGCGGAGGCTTTCTTGTCCTCGCTGTTCATCGCCATGGCGGTGAGCTTTTCCAGCACCGGGCGCGGGACGAACCGGAAGACGGCCGGTCCCATCTGTGCCGCCAGCATTCCGGTGACCAGCGCCGCCGACACCTTGCCCTCCGCCATTTCCCGGTCGAAGCGGGCGAACGGTTCCGTCGAGATCGAGCCGTCGACGATCATCGCCGGCTCGAAGACCGCGACCTTGTCGACGCCGGGCGTGGTCAGTGCGGTCTGCAGGCAGATCGCACCGCCCGAACTGACGCCGAACAGGTGCCGGGCGCCGGTTGCGGCGATCAACGCCTGGACGTCCTGCACTTCTTCGGCCAGCCCGTCGTCTGGCCGGTACGGCCCGCTCACACCGCGTCCACGCCGGTCCGGCAGGTACACCGTTGCGAGGTCGGCCAATTCCTGCGCCAGCTGCAGGTGGCTGCTCGACGACTCCATGGACCCGTGCAGCATCACCAGCCCGGGACCGTGCCCGACCCGGCGATAGCCGATGGTGGTGCCGTCGAGTGAGGTCACGGACCCCGTGATGCCGACGCTGGTGGCTGTGTTGGCTGTGTTGGCTGTGTTACCTGCGTTGACTGTGTTGACTGTGCGCATTGATTTCTCCCTGAGAGAGGTTGCCGGAACACCGGCGGATCCGGTGCCGGCTTGTCGGTTCGTCCTGACAGTGGTGCCACGTGCGTGCCACGAACCGGTCCATGACGGGAGCCCAGCTATCGTTGCGGTTGCCACCTTGTGGCCGGGTCCGTTCGCGGAACTCGGTGCGAGGTCGAGTGCCCCGGCGGCGGTGTGCCAGCACCCCGCCGGGGCTTACAACGAAGTTCACTCCCGGCGACCACGTCCTTCCGTGACGGCATTCGGAACAGATGAAGGCTCGACGGCATGGACAGAATGGTCAGAATGGTCAGAATGAAATGCCTTCCACTGCGCCAGGTCCGGGAATTCGCCCGTCGTCAACTCCGACAGCAGTGATCGGACCCAGGCCGCCTCGGCCTCCCGCATGGCCAAGTCGTATTCGGACTCGACCAGGAACAGCCGGGGCACCTGACCGCTGACGTGCGCCAGCGAGGCGCGCTGCCCGGCCAGCCGCTGCTCCAGCAGCCGCAACCGGTGTTCGAGCAAAACCGTTGCCTCGTCGGGAGAAAGGGCTCCCAGCACGGACAGCCCCGCCTCGAATCGTGGGTACTCCGTTTCCGGGGTGGACACCAGCTCGCGCACCCAGTCCTCGAGTTCGTCCCGGCCGGCCGGGGTGATCCGGTAGACGGTGCGCTCCGGGCGGCCGCCCCGCCGCTCGCTGTCGCCGGCCTCGATCAGCCCGTGCTTCTCCAGGTTCTGCACGACCGTGTAGAGCGACCCCCATTTGATCTTCATGTCCTGATCCTTGCCCCGGTCCCGCAGCACGGTTGCCATCTCGTACGGGTGCATGGGCCGCTCCACGAGAACCGAGAGCACGGCGAGGGCCAGCAAGTTGCTCACCTTCCGCCGCTGCGCCATCGGATCTCCTTTACTCGTATACGAGTATACGCAGACGAGTAAACGCGAGGCAAGCATCATCTGACGGCACGCCGGCGCGGATGGGTCAGTCGTCGATCGCCTGGTACGCCGAGGTCCGCAGATCCAGCAGCACGTTCGGCGGGTGCGGCGACGTCCACGCCGTCTGGGTCAGCAGTATGACCACCATCTCCTCGGCGGGATCG
>Ga0075520_1001328_pt1 | contig 11838 bp, 9 predicted proteins | sample NGEPerB_FD_75100 | JGI IMG/M metagenome (GOLD analysis project Ga0075520, IMG submission 75100) | Arctic peat soil microbial communities from the Barrow Environmental Observatory site, Barrow, Alaska, USA - NGEE PermafrostAB12-B | ecosystem: Environmental > Terrestrial > Soil > Wetlands > Peat ... | reverse complement strand
GCCGCGCCGGCTGTGGTCGGTGCAGGCCGGCACCGCCGTGTCGCACCGCGTGCGCGGCGGCCAGCCTAATTCCGTCAACGTGCTGCGTTGGGGCGACGACGCACCGCGCGGGCGCTGCGTGGTCGAGCAATGGGACTGCCCTGCGGCCGGTCCGGCTTTCGTGCGTGCTGCGGTGACCGAGTTCGAGCCGCAACGCATGGCGCCGTGAACGACGCTGCCAGCCTGCAAGCAGCCGCGTGGCTCGGCGCGCATGCGCTGTGGCTGTACGCGGCGGTGTTGGTGCTCCTGGTGGCCGTGACGCTTGTCGGCTGGCGCCTGCTGCAACACACGGCGCTGCCGCGGCCGCAGGTGCCTCCGGCGGCGCTGTCGTACGGGATGCGATTGGCGATGGGCTGCGCGCTGGTCGGGCTAGGCTCGGCCGCCTTCGCCTGGCTGGCAGAGGAACTGCTCGACGGCCGCGCGCTGTCGGCGCTCGACCTGGCCTTTACCGATGCGCTCGCCCGCGCGGTGCCGGCCGGGGTCGTGCAGGCGGCGGCGCTGCTCACGCGGCTGGGCGACCCGGCCACGCTCGGCTTGCTGGGGGCGGCGGTCGGCGCCGCGTTGCTGCTGCGCCGGCATGTCGGCCTGATGCTTGGATGGGCCCTGGCGCTGGGGGGCAACGGGGTACTCAATCCGGCGTTGAAGCAGCTCTTCGCCCGGATGCGTCCGCTGCTTGCGGCCGAGGGCGCATCGGCCCCCGGCTTCAGTTTTCCCAGCGGTCACAGCTCGGGCACGGTCGTGGCCTTCGGGATGCTCGCCTACCTCGGGCTGCGCCTGCTGCCGCCGCGCTGGCACCTGCCCGTGCTGCTGGGGGCAGTGCTGCTGGCCTTCAGCGTCGGCGTGAGCCGGATCATCCTGCGCGTGCACTACGCCAGCGATGTCGCGGCCGGCTTTGCATCGGGCATGGCCTGGCTGGCCGTCTGCGTCACCGGTATCGAGTTCGGCCGCTGGCTGCGGCATCGCGCCACCCGTGCGCAAGGCGGCGAGCAGCGTGCCGCGGCCGAATGAAAGCGGCCTGCTGAAGCGGGCCGTCGAACGAGGGCGCTTCGGCCCGGTCGATCAGAAGCGGTGGCGGATGCCCAGCGAGAAGCCGTTCGAGTCGGTGACGGCCCAGGCCGTGACGCCGCACAGGAAGCCAGCGTGGCCTGGGGCGGCCTGTGCCAAACCCTTGTTGTTGAAGTGCACCGCGACCGCGTTGATGTCGTGCGCTTGGATAGCGGGTAGGTGTAGGTGTAGGCGATGCGGTACGACGAGGTGTCGGCGTTGGCCGGGCGCTTGTCGTTGTCCACGCTGTAGGCGATGTAGACGGTGTTGACGTCGGCCTTCAGGCGGTAGCCGATCTTCGCCAGCGTGCCATCCTGCCTGAAGGCGGTGACGAAGGCGCTGGACCACCAGTGGAAGGACCGTCGCCTCGGGGTCGGGAGCGCCAGCTCCGTCCCTGGGACTGCAAATGTTCGACCAGCCCTCAGTGCCTGCCGGGGCGCCGATCGCGTTGAGCGACCGCATTGGAGATTTCGTCCCCTCGAACGGTTGGCGGGCTGCGTCTACTGTACCCAGAGACCGGTCACCGACAGCGAGATTCTCTCGAGGACTGAGCGACCGGAACTGGCCGGCTCCTGCCCGCCAGCGGATTCAATCGGTGGTCCGGTGTAGATGCCATTGCGGTCCTTCGCCGGCGGGGGGTGATCGTACTTTTTGGCGGCCAGCGCCTTCTTCGCTTCGGCTATGGCCTCAGAGCTTGACTTCTTCTTCCCGACGCGTTACAAATATAGGCTAGCTATCAAGCTAGCATGTTTGAGCGAGGACACCATGCGTGAAGTCGGAGCCTTCGAGGCCAAGAACAAACTCGGCACCTTGCTCGACTGGGTCGAGAGTGGCGAGGAAGTGCTCATCACCCGACGCGGCAAAGCGGTGGCGCGACTCGTGCCCGCCGCCATCGGCTTCGACCGCGCCAAGGCGCGCCGCGCCATGGAGGGCATTCTTGAGGCGCGACGCGGCGTCACTCTTGGCGGCCTCAAGCTCAAAGACTTGGTGGATGAAGGTCGCCCATGACCTTTGTGCTGGATAGCTCGGTCGCGCTGGCCTGGTGCTTCGAGGACGAGCGCACCGAGACGACGGACGCGCTCTTGCGCCAGGCGGCGGCGTCAGGCGCGGCGGCTCCGGCCTTATGGCCATTGGAAGTGTTGAACGGTCTGGTCATGGGTGAACGACGCGGTCGCCTCGACGCGGCCAAGCGGCAAAGTCTCGGCGGATTCCTGCGCGACCTGCCCGTGAGCATTGACGACGAGACGGCGGCTCAGGCCTGGGGCGTGACCGCCACGCTTGCGGCGCGGTTTCAGCTCACGGTCTACGACGCGGCCTATCTTGAGCTGGCGCAGCGGCTGACGCTTCCCCTGGCTACCCGTGACCGCGCCTTGCGCGCTGCGGCGAGCGGCCTCGGCGTCGCCTTGCTGGGTGAGCCAACTGACGCGGCAGAGACATGACCACCGACCAGCTCCCCGTCCCGGTGGATCCGTGACGAGTTCGCAGACTCCTGGGCCAAGTTCGGACTCATGCACCACAAGGCGAACGCCGTCCCGGCCCCATTCCCGTAGGGTCTCACGTTCGTCAGTCCGGCGCCCCGTTCACCAAGGCAGCGTCCAGGACGGCGCGTTGGCACAACGCAGCGCCCTCCAACTTTCTCCGTACCGAAGAGAGGGAAGGGGAAGGGGACGGTAGGTCGGGTTTTTGCCGCGCCGTTGTTAGCTGTCGCCCGTACGCCAATTGCTGTTTTCACGACAACGAGCAGCAACAATGACATTCGACGACATCGATGTTCGCCGCCCTGACTTGGCGAAGAGCTATCTCCTGCTACTCAAGGCGACCTTCGTGCGTCGAAGAGATTCTCGGCGCGCAGGTCCGCGGTAGGCCAACAGGAGCAACACCCATCTGATGGCGTCTTCGACGAGACGTCCGCTTGCACTTGCCGTGGGTCGGATGCGAATGGCGACCGTCGCGCCGCTTCAGGAGCTGATCGGCGACGACGCCGATCAGATCGGGCTTCTGTACTGGCGTATCGTTCCGCGTGCCGCAACAGTGAGAGGTCAGTCGACCCGCTCGATGCCCGGAACCCTGAACCTCGATTCGAGCAGCTCGACGCGCGGTTGATCGCCGCGCAGGACGAGCTTGAATTGGCCGGCCGGCGCCGGAAGCCAGTTCGCCTCCAACTCTCGCCCCGGCGAGTCGTGCTGCAGCCACAGATCGATGCTGCCGTCGGCGTTTCTCGCCAACCCCTTCGTGCGGTCGCCGATGGCGCAGCGGCGGATCGGGTTATCAGAGAAGAATAGTCTGCCGTCGGACATCAGCTCGTACATCGAGAGCGAGCAGAAGGCATCGACGGGAACGCCGCCGGCGGGCAGCCGCAGCTGGTAGCGCTGCTCGCCGCTCAGCGGGCTGCCCTGATCGTCCGTCTCGGCCAGGGGATAAACCGCTTCGGCGGGCTCCATCGCCAGCAGCGCGTTCAATGCGACGACCGCGCGATAACCCCAGTCGGTGCCGAAGTTGCCGATCTGCGGCGGGTTGTAGTACCAGCCGTTGACGGGCTTCACGGCGTTGCCGGCGAGCGGCTGCTTGAGCGAAGCCATCAGGGCCGGGAAGCGCTCGCGCCAGCGCGCCTGCACCGCCTCGGACAAGACGTCCCACGAACACTCGGCACCGCAGATGCCGACTGCGGCGAACCGCTTCAGGAGCGGCTTTTCGTAGGCCGGCGCGCCGTTCAGGCGCAGCGCCTGGTTCGCGATCTCGACAAAATTTGCGGCGTCTCCGGCGAGCGGGGCGATCCCGCGGGGTCGCGCCGACGCCCCAGCGCCCAGCGGCGCGACGCGCACGCCGTCCTGCACTGCGCGCGCGGCCGCGAGGTCGGCCTCGCCGTCGACCAGGATCCGCGAGACGACGACGAAATCACCTTCGCGCGTGCCGGTCAGCCGGCGTCCGATGTAGGCGAAGCCGTTGCTGTAGATGTCGTACAGCGCGAGCGAGTAGTAGCGGCCGTTCGTGTCCGGCACGTGGATACCCACAGGGCCGGCGGAGAGATCGAGGATCGTCCTCGAGTACAGCGTGTCGTTGTTCGGCGTCGTGACGACGCGCCGCGTATGGTCGATGAGCGTGCGGCCGTGCGCGATCTGGTTGACGCTCGTGCTGCCGGGATTGCGCGGATCCTCGACGTAGGCCCAGCGCACCCGCATCATCTCGTAGACCGGGAAGGCATAGGTGAAGGCCTGCTCGATCAAGGCGTCTTGAAGCAGGCACGCACGGCGGCCGCCGCCGCCGTGGAGGACTTGAGCCAGCATCGATGACGGGCGCAGCGGTGAGCTTCCGTCAAGGTAGTCCGCCATCTGCCAGCCTTCCCCGGCGGGGGAGATACTATCTAACGCGAGTCCGAGGGACAAACAGAGGAGGCCAAAGATGTCTCGAACCCTGCTCAGGCTGGCGATGCTGCTTGCAGGATTGATCGGTGGCAGTGCGCTTGCTACGACTGCTGCCGACGCGCAGAAGATTCAACGGGCCACGCAGCTGGTCGATGAGTACTACGGCGACTCGCGCCCCCTTAATCAAGCAGCCGTTCTTGTTGGGGAAGTCCTAGCTGTCGACCGTACATCAGCCGATGCCTATGTCCAGGCGGCCCGCATCACGGTAAAGGGTGGGCACATCGTTTCCGACTCGTTCGCCCCAGGCACGGTGCATCTTTACGAAAAGTTCGTCGATCGAGCTCTTGAAATCGATCCGAATAATGTGGAGGCGCTATCCCTAAAAGCCGAGATCTATCTCATCGGTCGTCGTGACCTGCCTGGCGCATTGGCGATCCTCCAAAGGTGCTTGTCCTTGGATCCGAGCTATCCGTGGACCCACCTGCACTTCGCCAAATACTATCAGTACATGGGGGATGCTCAGCACGCTCTTAACGAATATGGCGCAATGATCAGCAAAGGGGCTGGAGACGGCCAGCAGCGGCGCGTGTACCCCTCAGCTTTGCTCGGGGAGGCGCGACTCCTTGGCGTGCCTCAGAACGTCGAAATGATCAGAGATTTCGCCGCGAAGGCCGACGCGGCGCGGAACCCAAAGGATGCGTGGACCCTCGGAGGATTCGCTGAGGTTTTTGCTGAGATGGGATTCTTTGACGACTCGCTTTTGTATGCTCGCAAAGCGATAAGTGTCATGAACTACGGGGTTGCCCGACGAACGCTGGCCATGGCCCTCTATGGCAAAGCGACTCAGCTTTCTTTGGCTGGCAAGGAAAGTTCGACGTTGTTGAGGGAGGCCGACGCGATGAACTTTGAAAGCGACGAGATCATGTTGTGGTTCGCGGAGGCTCAGCCCAGCGTGGCAGTCCTGGCAGCACCGTTGAGGGATCTGCTGCAGAAACGTCCAAGAGAACGCGGCGGTGACCGCTATGTCAGCCCCGGCGGAAGGTCTTGATCGTCGCCTACGCGAGACGATGGTCAACGCAGCCAAGTCGCTCATGCAAAGCAGCTTACCGCAGTCACGTGTCGCCTAGTCCGTTGCTTCCACGTCGATGTCGCGATCATCGCCTTCTTCCTTGTCGATGTCGTTGGCAGACAGTACGGTCTGCGGCACGTCAACGCGCCTCCACGAATGCTTGCTGATGGGTTACGTGGAGAGCGGCCGGTCGCGAGTGCCGACTTCTGGCCGACAACCGCGAATCGACGGACGCTTCTGAACGTCCGGAAGATGATGCGTAGAGTCTGCTGGCAAGTGCCAGCCATGCATTCGCGCGAGTTTCTCCTTTCCTCGGCCGCGCACTGCGTGAAGCGCGAGAACGCAAACATCGCCAAAATGTCGCAGGCAGCGACCCGCATTCGACGATCGTTGCTCGCGGGACTTGCGCTTTGCCTCATCCATGTCAGCACCTTCGCTGCGTCGGCCGACGTGCTCTTCGCGTTGGTCAAGAGCGGATCGGTGGAAGGGATTCAGGCGTACCTGGCCTCACCCGGCGTCGACATCAACGATCGCCCCGAGATCGGAAAGGCACTCCTTGACTATGCGGCCGAGCAGAACCAGTTGGTCGTTGCGACCTACCTGCTCGATCATGGGGCCAAAGTCGAGGCGGCTTCCGCCACGGGCCTGAATAAGAGCATCACGGCATTGCACCGTGCAGCCTATTTCGACGCCATCGACGTGCTGGACCTCCTGGTTGCCCGAGGTGCTGTCATCGACGCTCGGCAAGAAAACGGGCCCACGCCACTGGTGTACGCCGCGTCGAACGGAAGCTTGCGCGCCGCTGCGGCCCTTATCAAGCATGGTGCCGACGTCAGTGCCAAGTTCTCGCACGGACAAGCGCCCATTTCGGAGGCGCTTAAGCATGGCCACATGGCGATGGTCCGCCTCCTCGTGGATCACGGTGCGACGCCGAGTGCCGACAGTCTCGGCGATGCAGCAATCCAGGGTCACCTGAATGCCGTCCACTTCCTGCTGGGCGTGACCGTCGACCAGAAGGTCAAGAACACCGCGCTGCGATTCGCGATTCTCGGGACCGTCGGCGATTTCGCGGAGCGCACGAAAATCATCGATGAACTGCTGGCGAGCGGCGCCCAGATCGACAACCAGATCGACAACGGCCCGGGCACGCCACTGATGCTGGCTCGTACGCCAGAGATGTTCGAACTCCTTCTGCAGCGGGGCGCCAATCAGACAGCCAAGGTGCCGGACGCTGTGCTGCTCCAGGCCGTCGGTTGCAACCGAGAAGTGAAGGATCTGGTTGGAATTCTCAGCGTGATGCTGGCGCACGGCGTCGATTTCTCTCCAATGCCAGCCAAGGGACAGAGTGCACTCGCTTGTACGGTGATATTCGGTCGGCCCGAGGCGGTCGCCTTCCTCCTGGACCATGGAACGCCACCGAACCGGCCGGATGCGCAGGGGCGTCTGGCCCTGTCCTATTCGGCGACGCCGGCCATGACGGAAGTCTTGTTGCGGCACGGCGCAGACATCAACGCCATCGATTCCAGCCACCGAACAGCGCTGTCGACGGCCATTGGCGATCGTCGTGCGGACGTTGCGCTTTTGCTGCTGAGCAAAGGGGCGGACTTTCGTCGTACTGACCTACCCGGGGGTTCCGCCATGAGTGTGGCGGCTCGATTGGACGAGCCTGCCGTGTTGACCGCCATGCTCGACCGCGGCGCCGACATCAACGAGCGGGACGCCCGTGGCAACTCGCCGCTTGATGCAGCGATCGACGCCCATCGCGAACAGGTCGTGAAGTTGCTGCTTCAGCGGAATGCGGATGTCAACGCGCGCGAGCTGGGTGGAGCGTCGCCGTTGCACCTCGCGGCGAGTCTCAACTCTGTTGCGACGGTAACGTCGCTGCTCAACGCGCATGCAGACGCCAACGCTCGTGACAACGGCGGCTACACGCCGCTGAACCGTGCCACGTCGGCCGACGTTCGCGCTCTTCTTGGCACGCACATGGGTCTACGCGATCTCGATCAGTCGAGCACGGCCGACGCGTCAGTCTGCCTCGAGGTGCAGGGGCTGGTGCGGACAAACACGCTGCTCTCGCGCCTCTCCGGGACGGAAGCGGCGCCGACGCGATTTGCTCTCGACGAAGACGCCGCTTTGCTGAGCAACGTCGAAAGCCTGCGGGTCTTCAGGACCGACCGGGCCGCCTACGTCGTGGGAATGGGTCAGGCACCGGTGTTTCTGGCTCGTCGAGGTCCCGATGCGGTGGATCACATCGTCTGCGAGTTCGCGACCGACCCCAGCGTAGGTCCCTCCTCGCTGCGAATCCTCACGGAATTTCAGCGGTTGCAGGCGCGAGCCGACCGGGAGAACGTCAGCATGAGCATCGCGTCGCTTAAGCAAAGCGGAATCGCTGGGGCGCAAGCGCTGCTGGAAGCAAGCAGGCGCCAGGCCCGGTCACTTGAACTCGATTCCGATACCGACGTGTTGAGTGACGCAATCCGGGGGCGTCGGGACGACGTCCTCAGGTTCTATCTGGACCGGGGAGTCAATCCAAATCTCAAGGCCGCCGCCCAGCCTTCGGGGAGGCCTTTCGAGCCTTCGACGCGCGATTTGCCCCTTGTCACGGCGTTCAGATTCGGGTCGCCGGAGTCATTCCGGCTCCTTCTCGACCATGGCGCCGATCCGAACGCCACCAGCGAGCCGCTGCGCGACTCGATCATGACCTTGTCCGTGCGCGACGGATCTCTCGCCACGATGAAAGTTTTGCTCGATTACGGCGCAGATCCCGACATTTCGCCCAGCGCCATATTCCATGTGCTGGACGAAATCGGGCGAGCGGCGCCATCGGCGGATGCGCAGTCCGCGGCAGTCCGCCTCCTTCTTGTTCGAGGTGGGGACACGAACGCGTGGATCTTTCAGGCATTCCAACCCGTTGCCCGCGCCAAGGACCGCGAGGACCTACTTGGACTGGCCTTGAACTCTCCGCGCGTCAGGACGGCGTGGATTGAAAGTGCCCTCGCCTCGCCGGGTCGAATCGATCCACGCCTCGAGATGTTGCTCAGAGATGCGGCGGCGATTCGTGATTCGGTGGACTGTTCGAAGGCAGTGTCTGTCGAAGAATGGGAAGAATGTCTGCCCAACGCCGTGCGAAACGTTGAGAACGCACTGGCGGCCCGCATCGCCGCCCCTGCCAGCACCGACTCCACGCCCTCCGAGTCCGCAAGTTCCTCTCAGCGTGCCTGGCGCGAGGAGAGAGACCGCGCATGCGGGATAGCCAAGAGCGCAGTCTCGAAGGGCTCCGGTTGGCTGGCTCGGGTACTCGGGAATCCGTCGAAAGCCAGATGCGTGTTGGACGCTTCAGGCCGAAGACTCGCCTCGCTCGACAACGGCGGGAAATAGAAGCTGCTGCGCAGAACTCATCGTCCCACAGTGGGACTCGACGGCGAGTCGCGCCATGCAACGTATCCGTCAGGAAGGGCATAAGTCATCGCTCTGCCGCCACCGAAGTTCGGAACGATGCCACCCCGCTCGTAGTATTCGCTGTTGTGCTCCTTGGCCGAAATGATGATTACCGAATAGTAGGCGCGCCCCAGCTTCACATCGTTTCCGCGATTCGAGCCTGGCTCGCCCCGTTGCCACGCTCCGTTGCGGCGAACGTAGATCTTTCCGTTGTCGAGATCGGCAGCAATACCGACATTGACGGATTCCCCACTCGGGCTCGCACCGCTAATGTTTTCGCTCGTCCCCGTGAACAGATCCTTGTCCGAGAGACCGATCAGAACGTTCGTTGGAAAGATCGTCGAGATCACGCCTTTATTCACGACGATCTCGAAGTACCACTTGCCTGTCGAATGCACCGTGGCCGCGCGCTTGTCGTACGCAACATCGTATTGGGGACCCGGTCGACTCGCCGCAACGGCGGCAGCTGCGGGCGCTTGCGAAGTCTGCGCCGATGTCTGCTCGCGGGACTGAAGGGCGGATAGGTCGGCGACCCTCAGCCGGGTCAGTGTGACCACGCAAACCATCTTCGCGTTGTCGCTGCTCAAGTCTCTCAGCCACGATTCCCGGTCTTGGTAGGCAGAGCCCAGATGACAGAGCGAATCACGATTGCTCAGCCAGTCGCGTTGCTGCTGCCGCAACTGCCTTTTTCCCGCCGCATCTCGGGCTGCGACAAGGGAGCCGTAGAGATCGTTGATGGTTCGGTCCAGCGTCCGGAGCTCGGACTTCATGCAGTCGATCGTCCCCGTGTCCAGCTTCGACAAGTCGCATTTCTCTGCTGCGAGCGCGGTCCCGCCCGAGATCGCCGCGCACACGACAAGCACCGCGGCAGCTCTTGCTTCTAGGAACGCAGCGTTCAAGTCAATCCCCCTTGCGACCGCGAAGGCACGGATCTCTCAGTCTTGTCGCCATTCTGACAGTGTCAACACGAGACGCGTTGAAGCCTTAACTCATTCTCGATGAGACCCTGTCGGCGAGTCATGGCGATTCGTCCCTACCAGCCCGAGGCGAGGCGAAGTTTGCTCGAACAGCGCCGCGCGGAAGCGCAGCCAGGATGCCGATAGCCGGCGGTCGCGACCGTCAGCGAATGGCCGACAACCGCGAATCGGCGGACGCTTCTGAACGCCCGAACGATGATCCGAAGCTGCCTTCGACGCGCGAAGGTCGGCTATGAGACGTAGAGCCGCCGGACCGCGCCGCTCATCGAAAGGTCAAGACCGACCCACTGCTGCCGCTCCAGTCGCCGCCGCGTGGCGTCGATGCGTCGACAGCGGTCGGTCGCCTATCGGCGCCGTACTCACGCACAGTCAGCGCGACCCACGCAGACGCTCGGCCTGCTCGAGGCCAGGGCGCAATGGGGTAGCCGATAGCTACCTTCCATCGCGCCGAAATGTCAGGTTCGCGCATGCACCCGACAGTTCGTCGTATCGACCGCGCGCGGCGAAGGAGGGCGCCTTACCCTGAAGTCCACGGCGATCGAATCACGCGCCGATGGAGACCTCCATGAGCCCCTTCCTTCGCTTCATCGCCGGCTGCGCGCTGGCTGTTCTGCTGGCCGCGGCGGCGCCCGCCTTCGCCGCGCAGGCAGGCTGGCGCCAGATCACGGTGCCGGGGTTGCCGAATGCGCAAGCACCGATTCCCGTGAACCTGTACTACCCGACGCAGGCCGCGGAGCGTGCCATCGCCATGGGGCCGTCCCTCGCGCACGTGGCGCCGCAGGCTGCACCCGACGCGGCGTTCAAGGGCCTCATCGTCGTCAGCCACGGCCTGGGCGGCTCCGAGCTCACGCACGAAAGCCTCGCCGAGGCTCTCGCGCGCCGCGGCTATCTGGTCGCAGCGCTGCGCCACCCCGGCGACAACTGGCAAGACCACAGCCTCATCGCGCGCGGGCCGGCGGCGTATCTCGACGAGCGGGCGCGACACGTCTCGCGCGTGCTCGACGCGCTGCTCGGCGATCCGCAGTGGAGCGACCGCGTCGCCACGGACGCGCGCGGGCCGCGCGTCGGCGCGCTCGGACATTCGGCGGGCGGATACACGGTGCTCGCGCTGGCTGGCGGGCGTTTCGACGTGGCGCGCCTGCGCGCGCACTGTGACGCGCATCGCGCAGAAGACCCGATCTTCTGCAGGAGGAGGGGACCGGGCGAGCCGCCGCCGGTCGATACGTCTTCGCTGGCCGACCCGCGCGTGCGCGCCATCGTTGCGCTCGCGCCGGTCGGTGCCGTGTTCGACCCCGGCTCGCTCGAACGCATCACCATTCCGGCGGCGATCTACGTTGTCGAAAAGGATCGCTTCCTGGTGCCGCGCTTCCATGGCGAATGGGTTGCGGCACACATGCCGCGAGCAGCGTTGCACGTCGTACCGAACGCCTGGCACTTCGCCTTCGTCGACACGCCGAGCATGCCCATCCCTTCCGACGATGGCGACCTGCGCGACGACCCACCCGGGTTCGATCGACCGGCCTTTCTTCGTCAGCTGCAGAGCGAGGTGCCGGACTTTTTCGACGCGGCATTCGCGGCCGCCGCGGCGAAGCCTTGAGGGGAGGGCCTGGCCAATGGCTGGACGGGCGCATCGACCGGGCCCGGTCGCTGGCACCGATCCACCGTCCCTCATGCGCGCATGCGACGCCGAAGATCAACGCGGCTCGTTCCCGTGCCCGGCGATCGCGGGCCGTCTTCCTTCACGCTGCGCGTGAACGAGGTTCTATGTCCTTTGTCAATGGGCTCCGCTGAGGGCCAGTCCGGCCACCGATGCGATCTTGCTCTCGTCATAGGTCGCCTTCGACTTGAACAGCGCAAAGGCGACGCGGACCAGCTTGCGTCCGACGATCACCAACGACGCCGTCGACGG
>Ga0075520_1001326_pt1 | contig 11839 bp, 6 predicted proteins | sample NGEPerB_FD_75100 | JGI IMG/M metagenome (GOLD analysis project Ga0075520, IMG submission 75100) | Arctic peat soil microbial communities from the Barrow Environmental Observatory site, Barrow, Alaska, USA - NGEE PermafrostAB12-B | ecosystem: Environmental > Terrestrial > Soil > Wetlands > Peat ... | reverse complement strand
GTCCTACCGTTTGGCCCCTCTGGTGCGCCCGGATGGCGGAATTGGCAGACGCACGGGACTCAAAATCCCGCGACCTTTAAAGTCGTGTCGGTTCGACCCCGACTCCGGGCACCACCTCTCAGCGGTAGGCGATTTGTGGCATACGCTGGGCATACAAAGTTGACCTTCTGATGACGAAATTTCAGCCCCGGATCGAAGAGATATAATCCGGGCCTCTGCGAACCCTGTTTAGTGCCCAACTCGCGCTTCGCCATGCTTAGATCGCAAGCGTTCTGGAAGCGCAGCCTTTAGACGTCTGTCACCCGTCGCGGGCGACCTCAACTGCTACAACGATTCAATCCGTGCCCCGTTCGGATGAGAGGGGCGTTGGTGACGCTGAGCCATTCTGCGGTGGCTTGTGTGTTTTGAAATAGTTCGTTAACACTGAAATGAGTGGGGCAATATCCTCCTGCGTGACCTGCAAAACCGTACGGAAATTCACTTGTCGATAATCTTGCGCCCACATCTGTTTGGAGCCTAAGAAACGATACGGTGTATTTCGAGTCGCGAGAATGACCGCTCAATTCCCCCAAATGAAATCTATTGCCCCACTCAAAAAACACGTGGTTTTACTTCTTGCCTGCGCTGCGGCCACGGCAGCCTTCGCGGATACTTCTCTGCCCCCTCTGAAGTCGCCATTCCATGAACCGCTCCAGTGGAAATCCACCGGCCCGCTGATCAATCCGATCTCAGACCAGAACCACCATCTCGTATCAATCAAAGATCCAACGGTCGTCCGCTATGAAGGGAAATGGCATGTATACGCCACAGTGGCGAACGCCTCAGGTCAATGGAACATGGTCTATCTCAGCTTCGCCGATTGGGCCGAAGCAGGATCGGCAAAACAGATTTACCTCGACGCCGCCAATCCCGGGCTAAGCAGTTACCACTGCGCCCCCCAGCTGTTTTACTTCCGCCCCCACAAAAAATGGTACCTCATTTACCAATCCCAGCCGGCGACGTATTCGACCACCAACGACATTTCGAAACCGGAAACCTGGAGCGCGCCCAAGTCTTTCTACTCCGCCGAGCCCAAGGGTGCGCCTAAGCTCTGGATCGACTACTGGATCATCTGCGACGACAAAAACGCGTACCTCTTTTCATCGGGCGATGATGGTCGCTGGTATCGCTGCCAAACAAAACTCGAGGATTTCCCGAACGGCTTTAGCGCTCCGGTGGTCGTGATGGAAACGCCCAATCGGCAGGATTTATTCGAGGGCAGCTGCGTTTATCGTTTGAAAGGCATGAACAAGTACCTCGCCTTCATCGAGTGCATCGGCAAAAACGGCAATCGCTACTTCAAATCCTTTCTCGCCGATCGGCTCGACGGGGAATGGCGACCGCTCCACGGCACTGAAGAGAAACCGTTCGCAGGTCTAAACAACATGACCTACGAGGCAGGAGTTATGCCCTGGACCCGCGACATCAGCCACGGCGAAATGCTACGCGACGGAAACGACGAAACACTCACCATCGACCCAAGACACCTCACGTTCCTCTATCAGGGTCTGGATCAATCGACTCCCACCGACATGGAATATTCGCAGTGGCCTTACAAACTCGCCCTGCTCCACCAGGACGTGACTGCGAAATAGCCGCCCTTCATCGCCCGAGACAATCCCAAGAAGTAACCACGCAAAGGTGGATTTCCAACCTCTCCATCCTCCGAGCCGCCGCCGTGTCGCGCCCGAAAGAGGCCCCTCAACCAGCTAACGACCGACGTTTCCTAGCCGCACGTGCCGTCGTTGCTGACCTATCCACAACCAGTTCCACCCCGACAATCCTCCCATGACGATGCATGATACATTTCTCCAAATGACCCGCGCGGCCGCCCTCGCCTCCGTGCTCGCGTTCGCCGTCACCGCCTCGGCGCAAGACGGCACGATCTACCCGCTTGACGCTCCCGCCGAACCCAATGCCATTCCGCTCGGCACCGGTGGCGTCAAGGACCAGCCTGCGCCGGAGAGTTGGTTTCGCCAGTGGGGCGAACCGATGGCGCACAACGTCTCCACCGCCACCCTCACACCCTTCCTCCCCGATCCGGCCAAGGCGACCGGCGCCGCCGTCATCGTGGCGCCCGGAGGCGGCTTCCGCTGGCTCTCGATGAACAACGAAGGATGGAAAGTCGCGCGGGCGCTGGCCGACCGCGGCATAGCCGCCTTCGTGCTCAAATACCGGCTTCAACCGACGCCCGAGTCGCTCGAAGGCCTGAAGGAATCGATGAACCGGACCTTCGCCGCGGTGACTCCGGCTTCGACGTCGGGCACTCCGGCCGCCGAGGCGCCGCAGCCGACGCGCCCGGACTTAACCAATCAGCTCGCTGATGCCGAGGCCGCCTACGCCATGATTCACGCACGCGCCGAGGAATGGGGTGTCGATACCAAGCGGTTAGGCATGATCGGCTTCTCGGCCGGCGCGGGCTTGACCATGCATTGCACGCTTCACTCGGAGAAGATGCACCTGGCCTTCATCGGGCCGATCTACGGCGGCATGGGGCCGGTCGAAGTGCCGAAGGACGCTCCGCCCATGTTCAACGTCATCGCTTCCGACGATTTCCTCTTCAAAGGCCAGTTCGGCGTGGTCAAATCCTGGTTCGATGCCGGCCGCCCGGTCGAATTCCATCTGTATCAGAATGGTGGACACGGTTTCGGCCTCGGCTACCCGGACCGCACCAGCAACGGCTGGTTCCCAGTCTTCATCCACTGGCTCGATGTCAACGGGTTCCTCGCCGCGAAGGCGGCCAAGTAATCCATAACAACGCAATTGACGCATCTCTTCCTCCGACCCGAAAGGAAGTGAAATGTCTTCTGTAGGAGCAGGCGATCTGTTCTTGGAATCGCCTGCAAGCAGGCTCCTACAACTGAATCGTCACCGATCCCGAGCTGTCCCCAAAAAATCACCGTCCGCTATGCCGCCTATGGAACTACACCCGATCCGCCTCATCGCCCTGCTCTTCGCCACAGTGCTCCTTGCCGCACTCCCGACTCTCCACGCACAGGAAAACCCAGCGCAGGTCTCCGACCAGCGCGCCAGAGCCAATTTTTCCTACCCCATCGTCCTCGCCGCAGATGACGTCCGCCTTTTTCCCGAGGCTCCCGATGGTTTTAAGACTGCGCGTGCTGAAATTCCGCACGGCCGAGTCGAACCGTTCGAATACGCCTCCACCGTCACCGGCACCCGCCGCCAGTCTAGGGTCTACCTTCCGCCGAACTATTCACCTGGTATAAAATACCCCGTCCTTTATCTACTGCACGGCATCGGCGGCGACGAAAATGAGTGGCTGACGGTCGCTACACCGAACGTCATCCTCGACAACCTGATCGCCGACGGGAAGGCCGTGCCGATGATCGTCGTGTTGCCCAACGGAAGGGCGTTGCCCGACGATCGCGCGGTCGGCAATCCGTTCACGCCTGAAAAAGCCGCCGGCTTCGCCAAATTTGAGCACGATCTTCTGGATTGTCTCATCCCTGCCATCGAGGCCAAATATCCGGTCCTTGCCAACCGCGAGCATCGTGCCTTTGCCGGTCTGTCGATGGGCGGTGGCCAGACGCTTAACTTCGGTCTCAGCTATCTGGATACCTTCGCCTGGCTCGGCGACTTTTCCTCCGCGCCCAACACCAACCCCCCAGCCGACCTCGTGCCTGACCCCGCCGCGGCACAACAGAAGTTAAAGTTGCTCTACCTCTCGTGCGGCAACAAGGACGGTTTGATCAACGTCTCTCAGGGCGTTCATCGTTACCTAAAGGATCATACAGTGCCCCATATCTGGAATATCGACGACCACGGCCACGATCCTGAAACATGGAGCAGTAACTTTTACCATTTCGCCCAACTTCTCTTTCGTTGAGCTGTCCCTCGCCTGCCCGACCGCCGGTTTTTTCGCATCTTTTCTCCCCCGCTCATGCCTACCTTGCCTCGAATCGTAATCCTCTTGGCCGCGGTCCTGCTCGCCAACACGTCCCTGTGCGCAGACCCTTCTCGTCCCGTCGACCTCGACCCGACCCAACCGCAAGCCGAACGTATTCATGAGCTCATTACACGGATGACCCTGGAGGAAAAGGTCTCCGTCATGAGCAACGCCACGCCTGGTGTGCCCCGGCTGGGTATCCCAAAATACAACTGGTGGAGCGAAGCGCTACACGGCATCGCCAACGCCGACCGCGCCACCGTTTTTCCGCAGGCGATTGGTTTGGCCTCGATGTGGGACACTGCGTTACAGCAGGAAATCGCGCATGTCATCGGCATCGAGGGTCGGGCAAAATTCAACGGCTATGCCGGCACGCCACTCGAAGGTGCAATCTTCCGAGGGCTCACCTTCTGGTCGCCCAACATCAATATTTTCCGCGACCCGCGCTGGGGACGCGGGCAGGAAACTTATGGCGAAGATCCGTTTCTGACTTCACGTCTCGGCGTGGCCTTCGTGCGTGGATTGCAGGGCGACAATCCCGACTACCGGCTCGCCGCGGCCTGCGCGAAGCACTTCGCCGTGCATAGCGGTCCGGAGACGCTGCGGCACAACTTCGACGTGGCGCCGTCCGAGGCCGATTTGCGTGAGACCTACTTGCCTGCTTTCGAGTCTCTCGTGCGCGAGGCTCACGTCGAGATCGTGATGACAGCCTACAATTCAATCAATGGCACGCCCTGCTCGATCAACCCGATGCTCTACTCGCTGCTCTCGGACTGGGGTTTCGACGGCCACGTCACCTCCGACTGCGGCTCCGTGGCCGATCTACACCAAACCTACAAACGCGCCTGCTGTGGATCTGAGGCAGAGGCCATGACGTTGAACGCGGGCATGAACGTGCGCTGTGGCGACGAACCGACACAACTCGTCGCCGCAGTACATAGCGGCTACATCTCCGAGGCGATGATCGACCTGCGGCTAGCACCCTTGTTGCGCACGATGTTTCGTCTCGGCTTCTTCGATCCCAAGGATCGCGTGCCGTTTAACCATATTGCTCCAACCGAAAACGACACTCCTGAGCACGGCGCGCTCGCACTCCGCGCCGCGCGCGAATCGCTTGTGCTGCTAAAGAACGACGGTCTGCTTCCGTTGAAGACAAAGCGCCTTCACCGGGTCGCTGTCATCGGGCCGAACGCCACGTCCGTGCCTGTATTGCTCGGCAACTACAACGGCACGCCCTCCGCACCTGTGACGATCCTCGCTGGCCTCAAGGCAACCCTTGAGAAAGCCGGCGTGCAGGTCGATTATGCCCACGGCTGCGACTACGCGGAGCGCCCGACAGCCCTGCGCCAGGCAGGATACGCCTGGTTCAGCGGCGAATATTTCTCGAATCCCGATCTGTCCGGCCAACCGGCGGCGAAGCAGTGGAGCCGTCCGTTAGCTTTCGATTTCGCTACGGTAGATCCAATGCATCCGGGGCTTCCCAGCGGCCTGCCGAACCACGACATATCGGTACGGTGGACCGGCGACCTCTCGACCACCCTTGCCGGTGACTACACGTTTGTCATTCACGGCCGGGGCGGCTTTCGGCTGAAACTTGGAAACGACACCCTGGTCGACGCTTGGACTGTTCCGCCAGGAGAAGAGTCCGCCGAACGGCGTTTCTCCATCACGCGGCGCCTGCCCGACAACGCTGTTATCCCGCTCACGCTCGAATATCGCCAGGGCAACGGTCCGGTGAAAGTCGCGGTTGACTGGAGCACGCCAGCAGTCGACTCCGACGAGGAAGACGCACTACGCAAAGCGAAGTCGGCCGACGTGATCGTGTTCGTCGGCGGCATCTCCGCCCAATTGGAGGGAGAGGAAATGCCCGTTGATTACACCGGATTTGTCGGTGGCGACCGGGTTAGCATCGAGCTGCCCGCACTCCAGCAGCGTCTGCTCGAAAAGTTGCACGCGACGGGCAAGCCCATCGTTTTCGTTAATCTCTCCGGCAGCGCGATCGCGATGCCCTGGGCGGACGAACATCTCAACGCCATCGTCCAGGCCTGGTATCCCGGCCAAGCGGGCGGCACGGCCGTCGCCGATGTATTGCTGGGCCACTACAATCCCTCCGGCCGGCTCCCGGTCACTTTCTACCGCGCCACTTCCGATTTGCCTGACTTCAAAGACTACCGCATGGCCGGACGCACCTACCGGTATTTCGACGGCAAGCCGCTCTATCCTTTCGGCCACGGCCTGAGCTACACGAGCTTCCGCTATGCTAACCTGCGCGTTGTCACCGCGCAGGATGGCACGTTGGCTGTGACCGTCGACGTGACCAACACCGGTGCACGCGAAGGCGACGAAGTTGTTCAGTTCTACGCCACACCGGCTTCAGCCTCTCACCCGCGCGAACACCGAGCCCTGTGTGGCTTCAGCCGCGTGTTCTTGAAGGCCGGCGAAACAAAAACGGTCAGCGTCACCGTCCCGGCCAGCTCGCTCCGCCGTTGGAGCGACGCCGACAAGGCCTATGCCACTCCCCCCGGCGAATGGACGATCGGCGCCGGCGCTTCGTCGGCCGACATTCGCCAAACCGCTACGGCGAAACTCTGATTATATTTTTGGGCCGTTCGAATCCGTCGTCCTCTCTACACACTACGGCAACGTTGTTCGCAGCTCCGTCTCCCGTCCTTTCAAACCTTCTCTTTCGGGCATATGCGCGAGACAAAGCAACAATTTCTGCGGTTTGTCTGGATAGCGGCGCTTTGGACCTTTACACTGGTTAAAGTGACCCAGGCAAACGACGCCTCCGTAGCCAGTGCGCCGAGCCGCACGGCACGCACCACCTGGATGGCCGACAACGGCAACGGCACTTACACCAATCCACTCTTTTACGACGAGTTTTCTGATCCCGACGTGGTCCGGGTCGGCGACGACTACTACCTCACCGGCACGACCATGCACACCATGCCCGGTTTACCCGTCCTGCATTCGCGCGACTTGGTCAACTGGGAGTTCGTGAGCTATGCGGTAAAGGAGCTCGACCTCGGGCCCGCCTTCCGCCTGCAGGGTGGCGAGATCTACGGCCAAGGCATTTGGGCGCCGTGCTTTCGCTATCACAACGGCACGTTCTACATTTTCGCGAACGTTAACGGCCAGAGGACACAAGTCTTTCGCGCGACCAACCCGGCCGGTCCATGGACACAGTCGGAACTGGGCAGCTCCTTGCACGATCTATCAGTGCTCTTCGACAACGAGGGCAAAATCTACGTCGTCTGGGGCTGCAACGAAATCATGTTTGCCGAGCTCAAACCCGACCTCAGCGACATCATCCCTGAAACCAAGCGCGTGCTCATTCCCGCCGGCAGCGGCATGGGCGAAGGCTCGCATTTCTATCACATCGGCGATCACTACTACATCTTCAGCGCCAATTGGGACCCGACGTGTTACGAGGTCGTCGCACGCGGCAATCGGCCCGAGGGTCCCTATGAAATCACCACAACCAGCGCGGGCGAGAGCTTCGGGCTCGGGACCGGTTGGCGGTTGAAAGGTCTTGGGCGCGAAGCAGAGATTGCGCTGATCCCGCCGCGGCCTAACGAGATTTCCGGGCTTCCGATGCATCAGGGCGGCATCGTGCAGACCCAATCCGGCGAATGGTGGGGGCTTTCCATGATGGATCACAATTCCGTGGGGCGCCTCACCTGCCTGTCGCCTGTCACTTGGCGCGATGATTGGCCGTTCTTTGGTTTGCCCGGCAACCCAACACGTTCGCCCCTTACCTGGGTAAAACCCAACACCGGCCATGCATCCGCACCCTATGCGCCCTACGCGCGCAACGACGATTTTTCCGGGCCGCAGCTCGGGCCGATCTGGCAATGGAACCACGTGCCAGAACCAAACAAATGGTCGCTCACGGAGAAACCCAGCGCGCTTCGGCTCCACTCGCTGGGAGCGCAAGATTTTTGGACCGCGCGCAACACTCTCACGCAACGCGCCGTCGGCCCCGAGTCTTCCGCGACGGTGCAGCTCGACACGACAGGCATGCAGCTCGGCGACACCGCCGGCATCGCGTTACTCAATCGCCCTTACGCCTGGCTCGGTGTGCGCTGTGGCGAACAAGGTGCCGAGCTTGTTTGGTTCGATCAGACCTCTGGCCAGACTCGGTCAATTCCGTTCCAAGCTGGACCTCTCTGGCTGCGTGCCCACTGCGATTTCGATACCGAACAAGGCACCTTCAGCTACAGCCGCGACGGCACGACCTTCCAGTTCTTTGGCGACGCACTCACCATGCCCTACCAATTGAAAACGTTCCAAGGCGTGCGCTTTGCCCTGTTTCACTTCAACGTCAATGGCACCGCGGGTGGTTATGCCGATTTCAATCATTTCGTCGTGAACGAGCCTCGGGCTAATGGACGTGGCCGACCTATTCCCGTAGGCAAGACCATCACGTTGACCTCCCTGGTCGACCAGCGGCAACTCTACGTCTGGAATGGGCTGCTCCGCGCGAGCAGCAATTCCTCGCCCGGCTGGGGCACGAATCGTTTTCGCGTGCTTGACCGTGGCCGCGGTCGCATCGCACTGCAGGCCGAAGACGGTAGCGGCTTCGTGACCGTCACCGGCGTGGGTGAAGCAGGCGATCTTAAACTATTAAAAACCGACAAGGGCGAGGCAGCCACCTTCCAATGGCAACAGATGGAAAGCGGCGACATCATGCTCCTGTCGCTGGTTACAGACCGGCTCGTTTCCGTCGAAGCGTGGGCCAACGGGCTCACCTCCGCCACCGCCCGCGGCGTCGTGCCCGACCGAAAAAACGGCGCGAGCTTTCTCTGGTCCGAAGCAATCAACCCTTAACAACCGCAATCTCCTCTCTACCATGAAACCGAATTTGTTTTTTATCGTTCCGGTATTGCTGCTCTCGATCACGCTTCCGGCCCAGGAAATTAAAAGCCCCGACGGAGCGATCGCCGTATCGCTTCATCTCGATGCAGGGGCGCTCACCTACGACATTCGTTACCAGGGAAAACAGGTGCTGGAGGCTTCGCCGCTCGGCTTCGAGACCAGCATTGGCAGTTTCGCCGCTGAGCTCAAAGCTGGCACTACGGTCACGGCGAGGCTCGATGAGACTTACACCCTACCACACGGCAAAGTGAGCGAGGTGCATTACGTCGCGAACGAACTAACAGCTAGGTTCACGAACAAGAACGGCGACGAAGTCGCGGTGATCTTTCGCGTAAGCGACCGGGATGTGGCCTTTGCCTACCGAATCGCAGGACAAGAGAAGCACCGCATTGTGATCGAACGCGAATTGACCGGATTCAAACTTTCGAAATCGGCCACCGCTTTTGTCACCCCTCAGGTGCCGTGGGGCGGAGGCTATATGGCTACCAAACCGAGTTATGAGGAGGCTTACAAGGCGGACATTTCTGTCGGTACCCCATCCGGGACTGGCCTGGGCTACACATTCCCAGCGTTGTTCCGACTTGGTTCTGGTGGCTGGGTGTTGATCTCGGAGACGGGCACAACGAGCGCCTATGCTGGAACTCGTCTGGGCGACCCGACGCCAGACGGCCTCTACACGATTTCGTTCCCGGAGAAGGCCGAGAATGCCGGCGTGGGCGACGCCACTGTGGCCGCAGCCCTGCCTCTGATCACGCCCTGGCGCACGATCACGATCGGAGACTCCCTTGCGCCGATTGTCGAAACGACCGTTTCGACTGACGTGGTGAAACCGCTCTATGAGCCGTCGCAAGTCTACAAACCGGGCCGAGGCACGTGGAGTTGGCTGCTCTGGCAGGATGCCAGCATGAATGAGAAGGATCAGCGTACCTTCATCGACCTCGCAGCCACCCTCGGTTACGAATACATCCTCATCGATGCGTGGTGGGACGCGAATATCGGTCGCGAAAAAATGGCGACGCTGGTCGCTTATGCCCGCTCAAAAAGCGTGGGTGTGCTGCTCTGGTATAATTCGAACGGCACCTGGAACGACGCACCGCAGACTCCACGTGACTGCCTCGATACGGCTCCGGCTCGACAACGCGAGATGGCGTGGCTGAAATCGATCGGCGTCAAGGGTATCAAGATCGACTTCTTCGGCGGCGATAAGCAGGCGACGATCAAGCTCTATGAGGACATCGTTACCGAGGCCAATGCCTACGGGCTGATGGTGGACTTTCATGGCGCCACCGTCCCCCGCGGCTGGGAACGCCTGTATCCAAATTACATGACAAGTGAGGCGGTCACTTCCTCGGAAAACCTCATCTTTTCGCAAGAGTTCACCGATCGAGAAGCCTTCAACAGCACCATTTTCCCCTTCGTGCGCAATGCCGTCGCCCCGATGGACTACGGCCCCGTTTTGCTCAACAAGATCTTTTCGCGCGATCAGCAGCATGGTTCCGCGCGCCGCACGACCGACGCCTTCCAACTCGCGACAGCAGTGCTTTTCCAGTCACCGCTCCAGCATTTCGGCCTAACCCCGAATAACCTCCAGGAACAGCCCGCTTTCGTGGTCAATTTCCTCAAACAGGTACCTGCTGCTTGGGATGAAATCCGTTTTATCGACGGCAGCCCCGGTAAATTCGTCGTCCTCGCCCGTCGCAGCGGCCGGCGCTGGTACCTGGCCGCAACCAATGCCGAGGTACAAACAAAAACCTTCACCATTACTTTCCCTTCCCTGGCCGGGCAGACCGTCACACTCCTCTACGATGGACCGGAACGCACCGCCGCCAGCCGCCGCTTCGAGGTCGGAGCCGACGGCCGGATCGAGCTTTCGCTGGCGCCCGCCGGAGGCGCGGTGTTGTTTTCGGAAACGCGAACCACACCATGAGAAAGCGTGATCGCCGCTGGCCGCACACGATAGTGGCCGTATCGATTCTTGTCGCTGCCTTTTGCGCAACGCTCGTCCTGCGCGCAGCGGAAAACGACGTGAGCGATACGGCTCCGCTGAAACTTTGGTATCGCACACCGGCCAAGGAGTGGGTCGAAGCGCTGCCGGTCGGTAACGGGCGCCTGGGCGCGATGGTCTTCGGACAGCCGACGGTCGAGCGATTACAGCTTAACGAAGGCACGCTCTGGGCCGGCGGCCCCTATGATCCGGTTCATCCCGAGGCCAAGGCGGCGCTGCCGGAAGTCCGCCGACTGATCGTCCAAGGTAAGTACCGGGATGCTGACCAGCTCATCGGTGAGAAGGTCATGGCTCGTCCGCTCCAGCAGATGCCCTACCAGACGATCGGCGATTTACTGCTTACATTTACCAATAGTTCCACGTTCGGCGACTACCGGCGCGAGTTGGACCTCGATACGGCGACCGTTACCGTCGGCTTTAGCCGCGACGGCGTGCACTATAAGCGCGAGGTCTTCGCCAACGCCCCGAACAACGTGATCGTGGTTCGACTCACCGCGGACCAGCCGGGGCGAATCTCTTTCGTCGCTGGGATGAAAACGCCGATGGCTGCCAGCGTCGCGACTCTTGGTCTCGATACTTTAGTGATGCATGGCCAGGGCGGCGACGCGAATGGGGTCAAAGGACAACTAAAGTATGAGGCGCGAGTCAAAATTCAGCCGTCGGGCGGAACGGTCAAAGCGGATGCCTCATCGGTCACTGTCGCGGACGCCGACGAGGTTACACTGCTCATCACCGCAGCCACGAGCTATCGACACTTTGACGACGTGAGCGGCGACCCCACCAGCATCACCGCAGCGACGCTCACTGCGGTTGCGGGAAAGTCGGTTGACGAACTACGCGCCACCCACATTTCAGACTACCAGCGCTTGTTCCGTCGAGTAACGATCGATCTCGGTCAAACCGATGCCATGAAGCAGCCGACGGACGTGCGCATCCAGCATTTCGCCGAAGGAAACGACCCACAGCTGGCCGCGCTTTATTACCAGTATGGTCGTTATCTCCTTATTAGC
>Ga0075520_1001325_pt1 | contig 11840 bp, 12 predicted proteins | sample NGEPerB_FD_75100 | JGI IMG/M metagenome (GOLD analysis project Ga0075520, IMG submission 75100) | Arctic peat soil microbial communities from the Barrow Environmental Observatory site, Barrow, Alaska, USA - NGEE PermafrostAB12-B | ecosystem: Environmental > Terrestrial > Soil > Wetlands > Peat ... | reverse complement strand
GGTGGAGAGTGAAGGGGGCGGACTCAGTCGGCCCGGCGGATGAGGGTCACCCCGTCGCGCACCGTGGTCTGGACGACCACGACCCGGCGGTCTGCGGCCAGGGCGTCGTTGAACGCCCGCAGCGCCACCGTGTCGGCGGTGGTGTCGGAGTCGTCGAGGACGCGGCCAGACCACAGCGTATTGTCGGCGGCGATCAGGCCCCGAGGGGCCAACTTGGGCAGCACCGCCTCGAAGTAGGCCGGATAGGAGGTCTTGTCCGCGTCCAGGAAGACGAGGTCGAACGGGCCCGGCAGGCCGGCGATCGTGTCGATGGCCGGGCCTTCCCGCACCTCGATCCGGTCCGCGTAGGGGCTGGCGGCGATGTGGCGACGGGCGAATGCGGCGTGCTCGGGGGAGATCTCGCAGGAGATGATGCGGCCCCCGGGGGCGAGGCCGGGGGCCATGGCCAGCGCGGAGTACCCGCCGAAGGTGCCGACCTCCAGGACCGAGGTGGCGCCCAGGGCGAAGGTGAGCATCTCGAGGAAGCGGCCCTCCAGGCGTCCCACCATCATGTGCGCGTCTTCGAGGGTGACCAGCAGCTCGGACGCCAGTGCGTCCAGGTGCGGGGGAGGCGCCGTCGTGTGGTCGGCGGCGTAGGCCTCGAGGGCGGGGTCGACGATGTCGGTCACCCCCGCATCGTACGGCCCGGTCGCATCCCCCGTCGCCGGTGCCGCTACCCCCAGATCTGCTCGCCGAGTCGGAGCAGTCCGGAGAGGTCGTAGATGTCGGTGTCGAAGAAGGGCACCGTGGCGAGCACGTCGGGCACCACCCCCAGGGTCGCCCGCTCCTCCATCTCGCGGAGGGCGACCACCTGGAAGTTCAGATAGCTGTCGGCCACCTCGGTCAGCACACGGGCGATCTGCGCCGGGTCGCCCAGGGCGGCGTCGCCGGACGCCAGCGACGGGGCCAGCTCGGTCGCCAGGTCCTCGGCCCGGTCCTTCATGGCTTCGGCGATCTTGGCCCCGGCACGGCCGTGCAGGTAGTCGGGCAGCACCTTGTTCAGCACGATGGCACCGAGGTGGAGTTTGCGCTCGGTGAGCTGCTCGGCGAAGAACTCCGCCTCCCGTAACGGGGTCGCCTCCAGGGTCGACACCACCACGAACGTGGTGCGTCGGTCGGACAGGAGCCGGCCGACCGCCTTGGACCGCTCCACGAAGCCGTCGTACATGGTCTGGAACAGGATGAAGAACTCGGAGATGTCGGACATGAACTCCGTGCCGAGGATCCGATCGCTGATCTGGTAGAAGGGCTTGGTGGCCACGTTCACCAGCTTCGAACGGTAGGGGACGATGAGCCACCGCAGCAGCCGCGACGAGAAGAAGTCGGCCAGGCGCTCGGGTGCGTCGAGGAAGTCGAGCGCGTTGCGGGTCGGCGGGGTGTCCACCACGATGAGGTCGTACTCGCCGGCCGAGTGGATCTCGTAGAGCCGCTCCATGGCGATGTAGTCGTGGCTCTGGATGAAGCGCCCCGAGATGTTCTGGTAGAGCGGGTTGGCCAGTATCTCGTCCCGGGTCTGGGCGTCGGGTGCGTGGTGGCGGATGAGCGAGTCCCACGACTCCTTGGTGTCGAGCATGGCCGCCCACAGCTCGCCGCGTGGCTTGACCCCCGCGGCCTTGAAGGCCGCGTCGGGCACCCGGTGCTCGGTGTTGCCGATGCCGTCGAGACCGAGTGCGTTGGCGAGCCGCTTGGCCGGGTCGACGGTGAGGACCAGCACCTTGGACCCATGGGTCACGGCGGCCATGAGCGCAGACGCCGCCGCGGTGGTCGTCTTGCCCACACCCCCGGGACCGCACGCCACCACGATCTCCTTGGTGGCGAGGAGACTGTCCATGGTCGGTGCCGCCGACTCCTCCGTCTGCCTCTTCGGTGCACGTCCGGCCATCAGTACCCGAGCTCCTCGCCCAGCGATGCGGCTACCTGGCGGGTGGTGCGCAGGCCGTGCGATCGTGTGAACAGGTACGGGAGGTAGAGGAGCGGCACGTCCGGATCGATCCCCTCCCGCAGACGCTCCAGATGGGTGGCCCGGGTCCGCCGCATGGTCACGGCGAGCCGGGCGGCCTCGAGGACAGGGGCGGCGTCGCCGTCGACCAACGCGTCGAGCTCGGCCAGTGGACCGGGCGCCCTGAGGGCGTCGAACACGGCCTCCTCCTGGCGTCCGAACAGCTCGGGCAGGACCCGGTTGACGACCACGCCGGCCAGCTGGACCGTCGTTTCCTGACGGATCCGGACGGCGAGCTCGATCGTCTCGGTCACCGGCATCTCCTCGGGTGTGCAGACGGCCAGGAGACCGGTGACAGCCGGGTCGGACAGCAGTTCGAGCATCCAGTCGGTCTGGTTCCGGATCAGCCCCACCTGGACCAGACCGTTGACCGCCTGGGGGGCGGCGAGCTGCCCGACGATGTGTCCGGAGGCCGGGGCGTCGACCACCACCAGGTCCCAGGCGCCGTCACGCACCTCGAAGCAGAGCTTTCCCACCGTGAGGATCTCGCGGACGCCGGGCGCCGCCGCCGCCAGGAAGTCGAACGCCTTGGCCACCGGCCCGATCCGGCCCACGATGGGGATCCGGAGCTGGAGCTTCAGGTACTCCCGCAACGACGCCTCGGTGTCCATGGTCATGGCGAAGAGCCCGGGCTGCACCTCCTTCTCCTTGAAGGCGGTGGGGGGCGACTCGTAGTAGCCCGCGAGTTCGCCCTTGGCGTCGATCTCGCAGATCAGCACCCTCTTGCCCCGGGACGAGGCCAACAGGGCCAACGCCGAGGCGACGGTGGTCTTGCCGGTGCCGCCCTTGCCGGTCACGAACACGAGCTTGCGGTCGAGCACCGGGGTCAACGGGTCAGCAGCCACGAGCCCCCCCGTTCGGGAGGCGGACCGGCGCGACGACGTCGGTGCCGGGGAGGGGCCGACGAGGAATCAGGAGATCCCGAACCCGACCCGGCGGTCGGACACCGGCGGGTCGAGCTCCACGTAGGCCACCTTGCCGACGGGGACACCGACCTGGCGCCCCTTGCGGTCGGTGAGCCACAGGATCCCGCCGTCCTCGCCGAGCGCCTCCTCGATGTCGGCCAGGACCTTGTCTCGGTCAGCATCGTCGGGCAGCTCGATGTCGAGCTCCTTCATCGACTGCACGATCCCGATACGTACGTCCACCTGGCACGCTCCTCTCGAACCCGGCGATCGGTGGGACCGCCCGGTAACCCTGACGATACAACCCCCCGGGACCCGATCGTCCCGCCGTCGCACCCATGGTGCACACTGGCGTCATGCGAGGCGAGCCACCGACCGGCGATCGGCCGCACACGGATCCGGGACCCTCGACGGCGCGCCCGGGCGAGAGCGAGCGCAATCGTCAGTGGGCCGCCACGATGGCCGGACACGGAGCGGGAGGCGTCACGTTCGCCCACCGCGACAGTCGGGCGACCACCGGCGCCGAGCTGCCCGCACCGGGCTTCGACCGTGGGGCCCGAGAGGCGCTCGAGCGCCACCAGCTGGCCCCGGGGGCGACCCGGTCGTCGGGGGCCGGGCGCCGGGCCCGTCCCGAGGATCCCGATCCCTGGCGCACCTGCTTCGAGCGGGACCGGGACCGCATCCTCCACGCCCCGTCGTTCCGGAGGCTGGCCGGCAAGACCCAGGTGTTCGTCTTCCCCGACGACCACCAGCGCACCCGCCTCACCCATGCCCTGGAGGTGGCCCAGGTGGCGGTCGGCATCGCCCGCGCCTGCCGCCTCAACGTGGCCCTGACCGAGGCGATCGCCCTCGGGCACGACTGCGGCCACGGTCCGGGAGGACACGCCAGTGAGGATGCGCTCACCCCCTATGTCGACGGCGGCTTCGACCATGCACCGTGGGGCGCCGACGTGTCCCTCGCGTCGCTCAATCTCTGCGAGGAGACCCTGGACGGCATCCGCAACCACTCCTGGTCCCGACCGGCACCGTCGACCCCGGAAGGCGAGGTGGTCAGCTGGGCCGACCGCATCGCCTACGTGTGCCACGACTTCGAGGATGCGGTCCGCAGCGGCATCGTCACCCCTGCGGCGCTGCCGGACGTGGTGCGCGAGCGGTGCGGTGACCGTCGGGGCCGCCAGCTCGGGACCTTCATCGATTCCATGGTCACGACCATCCTCACCACCGGGCGCATCGGCATGGCCGACGCCCAGGCCGAGGCTCTGGCGGCGTTCCGGGCCAGCAACTACGAGCACATCTACCTGCGCCCCAGCTCGGTGGCCCAGGGAGACGCCGTGGTGTCCGTGCTCCAGGCCCTGGTCGAGCACTTCGGCGACCGGCCGCACCTGATCCCCACGGGCGGCACGGCCGACACCGGGCTCACCGGAGGTGAGCCGGGCGCGGTCCACGCGGCGGTGGCCTACGTGGCCGGCATGACCGACCGGTTCGCGTTCAGCCAGGCGGTGGCGCTCCTCGGCTGGGACCCGGCGAAACTGCCCGTGGGCATCGGCGTGACCGGGCGGTTCTGAGGAGGTCCGACCGGTCCGACCGGCTCAGGTGGCCACCTGTGCGCAGGTGACGCCGACGCCGAATCGCGTGGTCCGCATCGACGGGCGGCGCCCGGGTCCGGCTGGCCCCTGCGCCGGCTCAGGTGCGGTAGAAGGCCCTCGGGTCATCGGTGGCCACGATGTCCTTGCCCAACGGTGCGAGCGCCGCCGCGGCCAGCTTGAAGTCGGCGATGCCGAGCGGGATGCCGATGATGGTGAGGCACAGCAGCACGCCGGTCACGACGTGGGCGATGGCCATCCACAGCCCGGCCAGGAGGAACCACAGGACGTTGCCGATGAACGAGCCGGCACCGGCGTCGGGCTTCGGGACCAGGGTGCGACCGAACGGCCACAGCGTGTAAGCGGCCAGTCGGAAGCTGGCGATCCCGAAGGGGATGGTGATGATGAGGATGCACATGACGATGCCCGCCACCACGTAGCCGATGGCCAGCCAGAACCCGCAGAGCACCAGCCACAGGACATTGAGGATCGTCTTCACGCCGCCAAGCATGGCACCGCCCGGACCGGGTAGGACACTCCGACGTCTGCACGAGGTCCGTCACACGTCGAACGCCCGCGGAGTCACCGTAGAATCCCCCCATCGGGGCGGAACGCCGGTCGAGGAGGTCACCATGGTCACCCGGGAAGCACCAGGTCACGAAGCCGGCGTCCGCCGAGAGCGCACGACGACGCCGGCGGGTGCAGCGCCCGGCGGCGCGGCGGCGGCACTGGCGCCCGTCCTGCGTGCCCTGATCGGGGCGGACGCCCCGGTGCGGGTCACCTTCTGGGACGGCAGTGCCCACGGACCCGAGGATGCCGTCGGGACCCTGGCCATCCATACCCCCGACGCGCTCCGGCGGATCGTGTGGGCACCGGGTGAACTGGGCGTGGCGCGTGCGTTCGTCGCCGGCGACCTGTCGGTGGACGGGGACATCTTCGAGGTGCTCACCGCACTGCGCGACGCCGCGCCGGGCGAGCTGCGCGCCGTCGACCCGCGGACCATGGTCGCCACCGCGCGAGCCGCGCTCCGGCTGGGTGCCCTCGGCACACCGCTGCCGCCCCCGCCCGAAGAGGCCCGCCCCGCCGGCCGCATCCACTCCCCGACCAGGGACGCCCGGGCCATCAGCCACCACTACGACGTGGGCAACGACTTCTACGAACTCGTGCTCGGACCGAGCTGGACCTACTCCTGCGCCCGGTTCGTCACGCCGGCCACGACGCTGGAGGAGGCGCAGGCGGCGAAGTACGAGCTGATCTGCCGCAAGCTCGGACTCGACGACCGGCCCGGCGCACGCCTGCTCGACGTCGGCTGCGGCTGGGGCTCGATGGCCATCCACGCCGCCCGCAACCACGGGGCGCAGGTGGTCGGGATCGCCCTCAGCCACGAGCAGGTCGACAAGGCGAAGGAGCGGGTCCGGGCGGCCGGGCTGCAGGACTCGGTCGAGATCCGGTACCAGGACTATCGGGACCTGGGCGGCGAGCAGTTCGACGCCATCTCCTCGATCGGGATGTTCGAGCACGTCGGCACCGCCCGCACCGCCCAGTACTTCACCACCCTGCGCGACCTGCTCGTCCCCGGCGGGCGCCTGCTCAACCACGCCATCTCGTCACCTGGCGGGTCGCGACTCGGCAGCCGCACGTTCATCGGTCGCTACGTGTTCCCCGACGGCGAGCTGATCGACGTCGGCCAGGTCGTCCTGGCCATGGAGCGGGCCGGGTTCGAGGTCCGCGACGTCGAGTCCCTCCGGGAGCACTACTCGCGGACCCTGCACTGCTGGGTGGCCAACCTGGAGGCCCGCTGGGACGAGGCGGTGGCCCTCGTCGGCCGGGCCCGGGCGGACATCTGGCGGCTCTACATGGCGGCCTCGGCCATCGGGTTCGACGACGGGGGGATCGCCGTCCACCAGGTGCTCGGTGTGGTGCCCGATGCCACCGGAGCGAGCGGGATGCCCCGGACCCGGGGCGACTGGGACTGACCCGGCCCGACGCGTCGGTCAGATCCAGTAGCGCCGGATCGTCGTCCCGCGGTCGGTCATGGCCCGTCCCTCGAGCACGCCCCCACACCGCTCGATGACCGTCGCCGACCCGACGTTGTCGTCGTCGCACACGACCAGCAGCGGTGTCGCCCCGCCGTCGCGGGCCAGCGCCACCGCACGATGGAGCATGGCGGTGGCATGGCCACGACGGCGATGGGCCGGGAGCACGGCATAGCCGATGTGGCCGCCCTCCCTGGCCAACCAGTCGTTGAGGGTGAACCGGACCGAGACCCGGCCGACCAACTCGCCGTCGACGTCGGCGGCCAGGATGGCCGAGCGCACCTGATCGACCGGGAGATCGGTCCCCAACCGCTGGCGCCCGATCTCCGCCAACCATGCCGACCAGGTCATGTGCGGGTCATAGGAGAGGAGGAACGGGAAACCCTCGGCCGCCATCGCCTGATGCCCGTCCCGGGCGACGGACTCGTCACCGGGACCGAACGGTCGGAGCGTGAGCGGCACGACCCGACGGTACCAACGGGCCGGCACCGGGGCGGCCACCGCGCTACTTGACGGTGAGTTCCCGCCGGTACACGCGCGCCGGGCCGAGGCCGGCGATGGTGGCGGCCAGCTGGACGAACACCTGTGCGGCCTCGCCGTCGGGGTCGGCCACCACGATGGGCACCCCCTCGTCACCGCCCTCGCGGAGTGCGGGCACCAGCGGCACCTTACCGAGCAGCGGCACGCCGAGGTCCTCGGACAGCTGTTGGCCGCCCCCGGAGCCGAACAGCTCATAGCGGGTGCCGTCGTCCCCGGTGAACCAGCTCATGTTCTCGATGACGCCGCGCACGGCCAACTTCAGCTTGCGTGCCGCATAGGCCGAGCGCTGTGCCACCCGCTGGGCGGCCGGCTGGGGGGTGGTGACCACGAAGACCTCCGTCTTCGTGAGGTACTGGCCGAGGGACAGCGTGACGTCTCCGGTGCCGGGCGGCATGTCGATCAGGAGGAAGTCGGGCTCCCCCCAGTAGGCGTCGACCAGGAACTGCTCCAGCGCCTTGTGCAGCATGGGACCCCGCCAGATGACCGGGGTGTCGTCGGCCACGAAGAACCCCATGGACAGACAGCGCACGCCGTTGGTCGTGGGGGGCACGACCAGGTCGCCGATGATGAGCGGATCGGTTCGGACGCCGAGCATCTTCGGCACCGAGAACCCGTACACGTCGGCATCGAGGATGCCCACGTCGTACCCGGCCCTGGTCAGTGCGACGGCCAGGTTGACGGTCACCGACGACTTGCCCACGCCGCCCTTGCCCGAGGAGATGCCGAGGATCCGGGTCTTGGACCGCGGTTCCATGAACTTGTTGGGGCGCCCCTCCTCGTGACCCAGTGCGCCGCCGTGGCCGTGATCGTGCTCGTGCTCGTGCCCGTCGTCGGCCGCGTGCATGACCCCACCGTCGACCGCGTCGCCGCGCAGCAGCATCCGGAGCCGGGCGCGGTGCTCCTCGTCCATCACCGTCGTGTCGACCACCACCTCGTCCACGCCGCCGAGAGCGGCGGCGGCGGCCATGACCCGGGACTTCAGCTCGTCGACCTGGGGGTAGTGCTCGACCGGCAGCGCCAGCTCGACGGTGGCCCGCTTTCGCCTGGTCTGCACCCGGCCCACCATGCCCAGCTCACCCAACGGTCGGCGCAGCTCGGGGTCGTCAACGTGGGCGACGGCTGCCGCGAGCTGGGACTCGTCGATGGACATGGGGGCTCTCCTGAGGGGAATTCGGCGTCACCGGTACACTAGGGGACGTGCAACCCGACCCGGACGGCCCCGTGGCGCTCGTCGCCTCGGACTCCGACAGCCAATTCGCCGCAGCGGTGACCGCGGTCACCTCCGCGTTCGGTGACCCCACCCGACGGGAGATCTACCTGTTCGTGCGCTCCAACCCCGGGGCCACCGCCTCCGAGGTCGCCGCCCAGTTCTCCCTCCACCCCAATGTGGCCCGCCACCATCTCGAGCGGTTGGCGGCCGGCGGCTACGTGGAGATCACCATGGAGCGGCTCGCCGGCAACGGCGCCGGACGACCGTCCAAGCGCTTCCGGGCCATCGGCAACGATCCCACCCTCGACCTGCTGACCCGGCGCGACGACCTCCTGGTCCTGTTGCTCCAGGAGGCCCTGCAGATGCTCGGGCCCCAGGCCGCCGAGGGCATGGCCGAGCGGGTGGGCGAGGAGTACGGACGGGCTCTGGCCGGACAGATGTCCCCGGGTGACAGCCAACGGTCCCTGCGGACCGCCATGCACGCCATCGCCGACACGCTGACCGCCCACGGGTTCGCGGCCCACGCCGAGGACCAGGGTGCCACCACCGCGGTGGTGGCGGACAACTGCCCCTTCGGCGATGCCGCGTCGCAGTACCCGGTGCTCTGTGCCGTGGACCGGGGCATGGTCAAGGGTCTGCTGGCCGGCCTGTGCGGGGACGACCCCGCCGTCGTGCCGGTCGTGCTCTCGTCGTCGCGAGCCAAGGGCGACGATTCCTGCACCGCCGTGGTCTGACCGGGACCCGTGGCCCGCCACTACCTCGACCACGCCTCCACCACGCCGCTGCGGCCCGAGGCCCGTGCCGCCATGGCCGCCTGGGACGACCTGGGCGTCACCGCCGACCCCGGACGGGTCCACACCGAGGGCCGGATGGTGCGGGTGGCCCTGGAGGAGGCGCGGGAGCAGGTCGCCGCGCTCTTCGGGGTGCGCCCCCGCCAGGTGGTGCTGACGTCGGGCGGTACCGAGGCGGCCAACTCGGCGGTGTGGGGTGTCGTCGCACCGCAGGTGGGCGTCCCCGGACCGCTCCCGATCGCCTGCGCCGCGGTCGAGCATTCGGCGGTGCGCGACGCGTCGGCCCGACACGGCGCCGTGGTGAGCATCGCCGTGGACGGATCGGGCCGCATCCACCCCGAGGCCGTGTCCGAGGCCGTCGACCGGTCGGCCGCAGACCTCGGCCGGCCGCCGGCCCTCGTCCACTGTCAGGCGGCCAACCACGAGGTCGGCACCGTCCACGACGTGGCCTCGGTCACCGACCGGTGTCATGCACGCGGCGTCCCCGTCCACGTGGACGCCAGCACAGTGGCGGGCCACCTGCCCTTCGACATCGACGGGTCGGGTGCCGACCTGGTGTCGGTGTCGGCCCACAAGTTCGGGGGGCCGGCCGGCGTCGGCGCCCTCATCCTGCGACGTGGCCTCCGCATCGATCCGTTCCTCGTCGGGGGCGACCAGGAGCGCGGCCGGCGGGCAGGCCTCGAGAACGTGGCCGGTGCCATCGGCTTCGGCGCCGCCGCCGCCTCCCTGGCGGACGGCCGGCTCGAGGTGGAGGCCGGGGCCGCCCGGCGGCACACCGATGCGCTGCTGGCCGCCGCCCTCGGCGTGGCCGACGTCGTCCCGTTCGGCGACCCCGTCGACCGGGTGCCCCACATCATCTGCCTGGGCGTGGCCGGCGTCGAGGCCGAACCTGTGCTGCTCGGCCTCGACCAGGCGGGAGTGGCCGTGCACTCGGGGTCGTCGTGCTCGTCGGAGTCGCTCGAGCCGTCACCGGTGCTCCAGGCCATGGGCGTGGACGGGGAGCGTTCGCTGCGGGTGTCCGTCGGGTGGTCGACCACCGCTGCGGACGTCGACGCCTTCGCCGCAGCCTTCGGGGGCGTCGTCCGGCGGCTGCGGGACCTCGCCCGACCATGAGTGCGGCGGCACGTCCCCACTAGCGTTGCCGCCATGCGCGCCATCGTCTGCACCGAGTTCGGTCCGTTGGACACCCTGGTGGTGGAGGAACGCTCCACGCCTGAGCCCGCCGAGGGCATGGTGGTCATCGACGTGGCGGCCGCCGGCGTCAACTTCGTCGACGGGCTGATCTGCCAGGGGAAGTACCAACTCAAGCCGCCGACCCCGTTCGTCCCCGGGAGCGAGGTGGCCGGCGTGGTGACCGCCCTCGGACCGGGTGTCACCGATCGGGCCGTGGGCGACCGAGTCCTCGTGTTCTGCGGGTTCGGCGGCTTCGCCGGCCAGGTGGTGGTCCCAGCCGTGTCCCTGGTGACGGTCCCCGATGCCATCGACCTGTCCCAGGCGGCGGCACTGATCCAGAGCTATTGCACCATGCTGTTCGCACTGACCAGGCGGACCACGGTCGCCCCGGGCGAATGGGTGCTCGTGCTCGGGGCCGGCGGTGGCATCGGGCTGGCCGCGGTGGACGTCGCCACCGCCCTGGGTGCCCGGGTCATCGCCGCCGCGTCTACGCCGGACAGGCTGGCCGCGGCGGTGGCGATGGGCGCCGAGGCGACCATCGCCTATGAGCAGGAGGACCTGAAGGCACAGGCCCGTGCGCTGTCCGGCGGTGGGGTGGACGTGGTGGTGGACCCGGTCGGTGGCGTCCATGCCGAGCCCGCCCTGCGGGCCACCCGCCACTTCGGCCGGTTCTGCGTGATCGGCTTCGCGTCGGGCCCGATCCCCTCGATACCGATCAACCAGGTGCTGCTGAACAACCGGACACTGGTCGGCGTGGACTGGGGCGCCTGGACGTTCCGGGACCCGTTCGGCAACCGTGCGCTCATCGACGAACTCATGGGCATGGTGGCCGACGGTCGCCTGCATCCGACGACCCCGCAGTCGCGCCCGTTGGAGGACGCCGGCGCGGTGATGGCCGGGCTGATCGACCGATCGATCGCGGGCAAGGTCGTCCTGGTCCCCTGAGGCCGCCCGGGCCCGGACGCACTGGTCCGGGACGCCCCGGGACGTCTCAGGCGGGGACGCCGGCCGGCACCGGCACACCGGCGCGGGTGAAGGCCGTGCGCACGGTCGACGCCGCCTGCGCCAGGACGGCGGCCGGAGGCGAGGCGGCCAGGAAGAGGCGGAACTGGTCCACCGCGCCGGCGGCGTTCCCGTCCTCCTGGAGGGCGATGGTGCCGAGGTAGAGGTGGACGGCGTAGTCACCCGGGTCCAGCACGGCGGCCTGGGCGAGCTTGGTACGGGCATCGGCGACCAGCGATGTGCTCGCGCCCTGCTGGCCGATCCGGTACTCGAGCCACCCCAACTGGGCGAGGGCGACCTCGTTGTCGGGGTGGGCGGACAGCACCGTCTGGTAGAGCTGGGCCGCCACGCCGAGCTGGCCGGCGTTCTCGGCGGATGCAGCCTGGTCGAGCGACCGGGCGAGCTTCTGGCTCGGGCTCAGACTGATCGACCCGGTGGCCGTCTGCCCCGGCAACCGGTTCGAGGCGAACAGCGGGACCGCCACCACGAGGGCGACGGCGAAGCACGCCACCGCGCCGGCCAGGAACCACCGGTTGCGGCTGCGCCGTCCGGACGGGACGGT
>Ga0075520_1001323_pt1 | contig 11841 bp, 8 predicted proteins | sample NGEPerB_FD_75100 | JGI IMG/M metagenome (GOLD analysis project Ga0075520, IMG submission 75100) | Arctic peat soil microbial communities from the Barrow Environmental Observatory site, Barrow, Alaska, USA - NGEE PermafrostAB12-B | ecosystem: Environmental > Terrestrial > Soil > Wetlands > Peat ... | reverse complement strand
ATGCATCATAATAAGCGTAATTAGTACAATAAATATATTAAAAGTATTGAATACCTGACTTCAGCCTTTCTTATTAAAATATGTCAATAATTGAATAGAAGAGATATTTTTTTGTAATTTAGTTCTTTCTGAAACAGAGCATATCACACCCCGTTTATGAGCGAAGAGATATTAAAGGCCCTGATGGAATTATTTGCGCTTATTGTCAAGCAGGACGGCGGTATGATAATGAATGAGCGTGAGTATGTTTCAGGGTTTCTTGTCAAGCAGCTTACCAGTGAAACGGTAAGGGAATATCTTGCGCTGTTTGACGAACATGCAGGTCCGGTAATTGAAAAACCGTCCCGGAACGAACCATTGTCTCCTTCTGTAAGGGACTCTGTCAAAATCCTTGGAATCTGTAAAAAGATCAATCACACTCTTAACCAGGAGCAGAAGGTTGTCGTTCTGATGAGGCTTTACGAACTTATTAATGCCAACCGCCGGTTCACTCCCCAGAGGATGAATATCATCAATACTGTCGCTGAAGTATTTAAAATATCACCTGAGGAGTTTGAAGCTACCGAGCAGTTTGTGAAGAATGATGACCCTGAGACTCTTAAAAATCCTTCGATCCTCGTTCTGAATCCATCCGAAGAAGCGTGCAATCTGTGCCACAAGCTCATAACCGGGTACCAGGATACTGTTATCTGTTTTCTAAGAATAGCCAGTGTTGATCTTTATTTTCTGAAATATATCTCAAGCGAACAGCTTTATCTTAACAGCCTGCCAATATCCTCCGGGCACGTGTACTCCTTTGCAAAGGGAGCATCCCTGAAATCAGCCCAGGGACATTCTATTTATTACAGCGACATAAGTTCAACCTTCCTCTCCGACGTAATTATCCATAAGCTCTCGTTCAACGTTGAAAATCTTACCTACAAGTTTGCCGACAAGATCATTGCGATAGATAATATAAGCTTCTCCATCGACGAAGGGAGCCTTATCGGTATTCTCGGTGCAAGCGGATCGGGGAAAACGACACTAATGAATATCCTCAGCGGAATAGAGGAGCCAACAAGCGGGTCCATAAAGATCAACGGGCTTGATGTTATCAAAGACAGCAGTGAGCTTGAGGGAGTACTTGGATATGTGCCGCAGGATGACCTTCTGATAGAAGATCTTACGGTATTTGAAAACCTCTATTTTGCCGCTCGCCAGTGTTTCAAAGAAAAAAATAAAGAAGAAGTAACATCTCTTGTCGACCAGACGCTTTCAAGCCTTGGCCTGATAGAGAAAAGGGATCTCAAGGTGGGCTCCCCGCTTAACAGGGTTATAAGCGGCGGCCAGAGAAAGAGACTTAACATCGCGCTTGAACTGATAAGGGAACCCTCAGTCCTGTTTCTTGACGAACCCACTTCAGGTCTCTCATCGAGGGATTCTGAAACGCTGATGGATCTTCTGCGGGATCTTACTCTTAAGGGCAAGCTTATCTTTACTGTAATTCACCAGCCATCGTCCGAGGTTTTCAAGATGTTTGACAAGATAATTATACTCGATCAGGGGGGCTGCATGGCCTATTACGGAAACCCGGTCGATTCGATTATCTATTTCAAAACACTTGACGCCCAGATAAACTCCAACCAGGGCGAGTGTCCCTCATGCGGAAATGTAAACACCGAGACAATCTTCAATATTATTGAGACTCATGTTGTCGATGAATTTGGAAAATACACCGATAAGAGAAAGGTCAAGCCCGATGAATGGGCGAAAACTTTCAGGGAGAAAAATCCCTTCGTAAGTCTGCCCGAAGTAAAAGAGCCCCCGCATAAAAATCTTCAGAGGCCCGGCCTGTGGAAACAATTTGTGATCTACCTTACAAGGGATATCCGGAGCAAGCTGTCAAACAGGCAATATATAGGCATCACCCTTCTTGAAGCCCCGGTGCTCGGGTTTATACTCTCATTTATTATCAGGTATATCCCTGATCCGAATTCAACTGTTTACATTTTTTCTGAAAATGAGAATATCCCCATTTATATTTTCATGAGCCTTATTGTTTCACTTTTTCTTGGACTTACAATAAGTGCAGAAGAGATTTTCCGCGACAGAAAGATCCTGAAGAGGGAACGCTTCCTTAATTTAAGCAGAACAAGCTACCTGGCATCAAAAATTGCTATCCTGATCATTATTTCATCCCTTCAGTCGGTTTTATTCCTTGCCATTGCCAATCCTGTTCTGGGAATAAAAGGAATGTTCTTGCATTACTGGATAGCGCTTTTCACGACAGCATTTTGTGCAAATATGCTCGGTTTGAATATCTCAGCATCGTTCAATTCTGCCATTACCATTTATATCGTTATACCTCTTCTTATAATCCCAATGATGGTTCTGAGCGGCGCCATGTTCCCGTTCGATAAGCTTAACAGGAATATTGGCAATGTCGATAAGGTGCCGTTAATCGCTGAAATGATGCCTACCAGATGGACTTATGAGGCATTAATGGTTTCACAGTTTAAGGATAATAGATACAGCAATGTTGTTTACGATGAAAATAACGAAACGTACTTCATCCTTCAGAAGAAGATCAGTGAAGCCGATTTCAACAAGGTTTACAGGATCCCTGAACTACGGAAGGCGCTTGAAACAAGCCTCTATGAATACAGGAATAATCCGAAGAATATCGGTAACCAGGAAGAGCTCCTGATTAACAAGCAGAACAGGACATTCAGCAAGCTTGAGCTGCTAAACAATGAGCTGTCTTCATTCTCGAGGATCTATGGTATTTATCCTTTCAAATATTCACAGTTCCTCACTCCGTATGAATTCAATCCCGGTATCGCAGATTCCGTATCGGCTTACCTGAACAAGATGAATGATATGTTCAGTAAATTATCAAATTCGGCCAGTGACAGGCGAGACAGGTTTTATAATGCAAATGATAAAATCCTTAATCAGCTCCGAAACGATTATTATAACTTTAAACTGGAGGAGATAGTTACAAAATATTATGAAAGGAAGAAAATACTCCTTTACAGGAATACCCTGGTACAAAATACTGATCCTATTTATCTTGATCCGACGAGAAATGGAATTTTCGGATTCAGGACACATTTTTATGCTCCCTCAAAATATTTATTCGGAATCAAAACGGATACTTTCTTCTTTAACATCGCACTTGTTTTGTTTAGCACAATATTTCTTTACCTGGCTCTCTATTACGAGCTTCTGGCCAGGGTTGTACAGTTCATTGAGAAATTCAGGTTTCGTAAACGATTATTTAAGACCATGATTATCTGATTTTTTTTATATTTTTGTATTAATTAATGAATCATCCTGATGAAAGGAAAGACTCTCTTAATATTGCTGATAACTGTATTCATTTGTTTTTCGTGCAGAAATTCATCAAAGAAGAATTCTGAATTTGTCTTTCCGGTAGCTGATTCCGTCCCGGTGGGAGAAGCTGAAAAGCTTAGCACGGAGGCTATCGCTGAGATTTCCAAGAACATCTCATCGCCTGTAGAGATAGCCAATCTGCTCCAGGTGATGGCTGTACCCTTTTCCCCCGATTACCTGGCCTCTTCAATTGACCCTAACCAGCAGGCTACGGCATTCGACAAAGCGTTATCGCTTGGGATACTCGGCGCCGACCTCGGTTACCTGAACATGTACGAGAAAACCGGGTCATCGCTCGATATGCTTTCGTCAATAAAGAAACTGGCTGAGGGCATCAGGGTGGGGCAGTATTTTGACTTTGAAACGATAAAACGACTGTCGCTTAACAAGTCTAACCTCGACTCATTGCTGTTCCTGTCAATTGATTCATATAGCAAAATCGACCAGTATCTTCGCGACAATGACAGGGGACAGCTTTCGGCACTTATGATAATCGGAGTATGGATTGAAGGACAGTATCTCGCCACACAGGTCATAAAAGCTTATCCCGACCCTATGCTGAGAGACAGAATTGGAGAACAAAAGATAATACTTAATGACCTTATCATGCTTGCAAGCCCTTATTGCAACAGGGATTCCGAATTCGACAACCTTTGCAGGAGCCTCCAGGATATTAAAGATAAATACAGGGATATAAAAATCACTTATACTATCGGCGAACCTGTTAGTGTAGAAAAAGATGGAGGACTCATTGTTACACAGACTGAGACAAGCAAGGTCGATATGTCTGACGAGCAGATGGCTGCCATTATTGAAGTTACCAAGAACATACGCAATAAACTAATTATAAAATAATTAGTATGAAAAAATATTTCTTTACAATCCTTTTATTTTTTGCAGCAGGAGTTATGATTCACGGTCAGACCTCAGATCCTCTTGTTACCAGCTGCGTAATGAACGCTGGCCCGAATTCGAAATATCTGAAAGACTTCAGGATCCAGCTTGGAAAAGCGCCTGCATCTGGCGATTTCAGGTATAAAGCACAAATGTCGCTCTGGAAAAATACAAAGTATAAATTCACCCAGTGCAATGCTGATGATTCAAAAGGCAAGCTTGTCCTTAATATAAGGGACGACGCAAACAAGATAGTGCTCAGTTCCTTCGACCAGAAGTCGGGCAAAATTTATCCTTATATAGAGTTTATCTGCAATAAAAGCGGAATTTACACGCTGAACTATGATTTTCTTGACGGACAGCAGGGATCTGCTGTCGGAGTCGTCTCCATGGTACGGTAACACTCAGAAAATATTTAAAGCCTGTATAAGAAGTAACAGCAGAAAAAACAGGATAAAAACTATCTCGGCAAATACCTTCTTCCTTTCAAAAATAAAATAGTGTGCCAGTAAATAACTGGCAGGAATACCTGCTATCCAGACTATTTCAACTGACACTGAAGGCACCAGAAAGAATATAGCGAAAGAAATTACAAGAGACCACAGGAGGAGAGAAAATGTCTTCCTTGATTTAATTTTCTTCGAATTTATCCTCATAATCAGGAAACCCGTACTTACTATTATAATCAATCCCGTATAGATCAGGAGAATTATAGTAAGCCTTGTGAACTGAAATCCGGTTGTTTTCTCAAGCAGATTGTCCCTGATATCTGCCAGAAGTATCCCGATGTCCTTCCCCAGTACATAATAAAGACCTGTAGTAATTATAAAAGGAGCTGCCAGTCCAAGCAGTGAAATTATTATCTCTTTAAAGTTGCCTGACCTTAAAAGGATAATTCCTGCGATCAGAAGGACTCCAAACCAGATCAGGTCAGCATAAAAAAGCGTTCCGATGCTAATATAGATGCCAGCGTCAAAAAAATTATAGGCGGTCCCCGGCTTCCTGTACGAGTCCATTATCCTTTTCATCGCCATCATAAGGAAAACAGAAGCTGGAAGAACTGGATTTAGTACCTGGTTTTGCGGAAAGATTGCAATGAAAAGAATATAGAAGCAGGCAGGAAGAAAAGTCCTTTCATTTATGAAAAAAATGGAGGTATTGAAGCTCACCAGGAAAAAAATCATGAAGCAAAAGAGCACGAAAGTAAAAATCTCACCAATCAGCGGATTGGTTCCGATTGCCATTTTCAACAACCCATAAAGCGGCATGGGCCGGGTCTCATAAATAAAGATACCCGGCAATTGCGGATGCAGAAATGACCCTGCCCAGAATACACAAGTCGTTACTATTAACAGGAAAAGTACACCAGGGCCTGTTCCCCTGAAAAGCTTTAATAACATCGATCCTATAAATCAAATCCTATATCCGGCCTGAAATACATTTTGTCGAACGACAGGAGTCTGGCATTCCGGTAAGAGCCCTCAAGAGCCTTCTTCATTGATGCCCCTGGTGAGCTGACTGCCAGCACCCGGCCACCAGATGTGACCACCCTGTTATCTGAGATCTTAGTGCCAGCATGAAAAACCACACAATCCGTTGTCTTATCAAGGCCGGATATCTCAATGCCCTTTTCATATCTGCCGGGGTATCCTCCTGAGACCAGCATCACTGTAGTGTAAAAACCGGAATCGGTTTCAATTTTCCTCTCCGAAAGATTGCCTTCAGCAACCCCTTCAATCAGTTCAAACAGGTCCGAGCTGATCCTTGGGATTATCACCTCTGATTCGGGATCGCCAAGTCTTGCGTTATATTCAATTACGAAAGGATCACCGCTTACATTAATAAGGCCGAAGAAAATAAATCCCTTGTACACTATACCATCTTCCGCCAGACCTTTCATTGTGGGATCAATTATCCGGTCCTTCACCATTTCCATGAATTCTTTTCCAGCGAACGACACGGGTGAAACCGCACCCATTCCGCCTGTGTTCAGCCCTGTGTCTCCTGCTCCGACCCTCTTGTAATCCTTCGCTTCGGGAAGCAGTATATATGAATGACCATCTGTAATGACAAAAACTGAAAGCTCTATCCCGCTGAGAAACTGTTCAATGACCACTTTTTGTCCTGCGGAACCGAATTTTCCTCCAAGAATATCATTGACCTCCCTTTCTGCTTCATCAAGGTCTTTGATAATAAGAACGCCTTTCCCTGCTGCAAGTCCGTCAGCCTTTATTACATAAGGTGCTTTAAGGCTTCTCAGGAACGCCGGTGCAAGTGAAGCATTTGACTTATCAAAGGTTTTATATGCAGCAGTCGGGATTCCATGCCTTGTAAGAAAATCCTTTGCAAAATCCTTGCTTCCTTCGAGCCTGGCAGCTGATTTCGATGGTCCGATTACAGGTATGTTTTTAAGGAATCCGTCAGCAAGAAAATAATCATGTATCCCTGAAACAAGGGGAGCTTCAGGCCCTATAATAACAATCTTTATATCATTTCCCCTTACAGCCTTGCCTACCGATTCGAAATCCTCAGGATCGATAGGCAGGTTGGTTCCGAGCTCAGCAGTTCCGGCATTTCCGGGACCTATAAAAATCCGGCTAACCTTTTTGCTTTGTGCGAGTTTCCATGTGAGGGCATGTTCCCTTCCTCCGGAACCAAGTATAAGGATGTTCATTCTTCAGGTTATTTAAGGTATTCAAATGTAGTATTTCAATCTGAAAAATAAAACCCGGACCTGACCAGTTTATTAACCTGTTATGGGAGCACGAACCTGTATCCACTGGAAATTGCCAGGTCAAGAAACTCAGGAAGAATTGTATTTGCCGAGGATTGTGGTTTATCGTGCAAAACGACCACAGATCCTCTTCTTATTTTTCTTTTGAGAACTGACAGTGATTGGGCAGCCCCGAAATCAGAGTCAAAATCATAAGCCATTAAATCCCAGAATACGATCCTGAATTTCTTCTTAAGCTTCCTGTACTGGGAAATTGTGATCCTTCCGTACGGAGGTCGGAAATAACTTCCCGGAAGAAAACGGGAAGCATGATTTACATTTTCACAATAATCGACGGTATTGGTTTTCCAGCCATCAATATGAGAAAAACCGTGATTGCCCGCAATGTGCCCCTTCTCTTTGATTTTCTCAACCAATGACGGATATTTTTCGGCAGCCAGTCCGGAGCAGAAGAAAACAGCTGGTACATGGTACCGATCAAGGATGTCAAGCAAATCAGGTGTAGAGGCAGGGTCAGGTCCGTCGTCAAAGCTGAGGCAAAGTATCTTTTCAGTCGACTTTATCCTGAAGAGAGCCTCCGTATATAGCCAGCCTGAAAAGATACATGGCCTGAAAAGCCTTATGGTCATTTATTTGCGTGAATAAAGCTGGTTATAATATTTATTGACCAACGGCTCTACGCTTTTAGTCAGCGAACCCATTTTCATTTTTACCGACATGTTATAAATATCGAGAAGAGCCTGCATATTAATGCCAGTTGAATAATCGAGACCGAAACGCTGTGTGTTTCTGAGCCTGACAATATAAGAAAGATACTGGTCGGCATAGCCGATAATATTGTCAAGAAGTCTCATACCCTCCTCGGTATGGCCCGCCTTAATAAGGTCCTCAGCAAGCACAATAGAGAAATAGTCGTGTGGAAGCTTTTCAGCCGGAACAACCCCAATTCCTTTTCTTACAGCCTCAACGGCCTTTACGGTATCGCCAGCCTGTAGAAGGGCATTGCCGAGATTTCCGAACAGCCTCCTGAAGTTGACGAACATCCTGCGGTTGTTTTCGTCGAGATAAACATGAGGATCAGCAGCATTGCCCCATTTGAATTTATTCATCATATTGTCATACATGACATCAGGGTCGATTGAGCCATATTCGCCCTGCTCGGCGCCATCCGTTTTGACGGGAGCAATTCTGTAGGCCATCCCCTCCTGGATAAAATATTTTTCCAGACCCTTGTACTGGTCTGCAGGAACGGTAGTCGAAATATAAACAGGCCTCTTCCAGTTGTTGTTCGATAAAAGATCCATGATTGCAAGATCGCCCTTGTATGCATAGTTTTCGGAATATTCCCAAATCATAGGAGAGACTATCCTGTTCCTGAAACGGCTGCTGACAGTCCCATTTGCAAGAACAAGAGATGTATCAACCTGTATCTCGAGCTTATTTGTAGGAAGGTAATTCACATAATCGCCCTGCCCGCTTCCATCGATCATGTATTTCTTGTCGTCCTGTCCGGCAAACTTTACAACATCCCTGATGTCGACGGGTTTATTTATCCTGTTATTCACAGGAAGCTGTGTTCTTGTTCCTTCGAAATATTTTTCAGATGGCAGTGATAAAGGCAGCGGGTCAGATTTAAATGCTTTCTGCCTCATCATATCAATGTACCATCCTGCCTGAATATAGCTAAGATTTGCAACCCTGACATCCTGCCTTATTCCCAGTACATCCTGGACACACCATACGGGGAAGGAATCGTTATCTCCGTAGGTGAAAAGTATGCTGTTCGGTGCGCAGGATTCCAGATAATTGGCGCCGATATCACGAGCTGTGTATCGTCCGGATCTGTCATGATCGTCCCAGTTCTGATCAGCCATTAGAACCGGACAGGCTGCCAGAAGAATCACGAAAGTAACACCTGTCGCAATATAATGACTGAGGAACTTTCTGAACATCTCGTAAATGCTCATAAATCCAAAGCCAATCCATATTGTAAATGCATAAAAAGAACCAGCATAGGCATAGTCACGCTCCCTAGGCTGGTTGGGGCTCTGGTTAAGGTAAAGAATAATGGCCAGGCCGGTCATAAGAAAAAAGGCAAGCACAAGCACAAAGCCGTTTCTGTCTTTCTTATATTGCCACATCATGCCTGCAAGCCCGATAATAAGAGGAAGGAGGTAATACTTGTTGTTAGCAGGGTTCTTTTTCAGGTCTGATGGAAACTCATCAAGCTTGCCGAGGCGGGCCTCGTCAATGAAGTTTATTCCGCTTATCCAGTTGCCATGGATTTTGTTGCCGTCGCCTTCAATATCATTTTGCCTGCCGGCAAAATTCCACATGAAATACCTCATATACATAAACCCGATCTGGTACCTGAAAAAGAACCGGAGATTTTCGCCAAAAGTGGGACAAACAATCGTTTCCTTTCCGGAGTTGGAGCTGACGGAATATTTTCTGCCCTCAACCTTCCCCCAGTATTTATATGAAGCTTCATGATCGGGGTCCTGGCTGAACATCCGCGGGAAGACCGTCTCGAAGACCTTTTCGTATTCATATTCAGGCCTGTAATATGGCTTATACTTTCCGTCTGATTTGTTATAGCCTGCAATCACCTTCTTCATGCTGGTTACAGGGGCAGAATAATAGTTCCCATAGAATTTCGGAGAGCTTCCATATTGCTCCATGTTGATATAATAGGAAAGCGAAAAAACATCGGCAGGATTATTCTGATTCATCGGTGGCCGTGCAGAAGATCTTATCATGATCATGGCATACGATGAATAACCTATCATTATCACAGCAAGGCAGGTTATTATATAATTAAAGATCACCCTCCCGCTCTTTCTTGAATATCTTATGCCAAAAACCAAAGCAGCGATTGTAAGGGCCACGAAAAAGAGCAATCCTGAATTATAAGGCAAACCGAAAACGTTTACAAAAAGAAGCTCAAACCACCCGGCTACGGCAGGAGCCCCGGGCATCAGTACGAACACCATTATCCAGAGCAGGAATATTGAGAGCAACAGAGTTTTAATAAATCCAAAGGTTGTGACCTCGTACTTCCGGAAATAATAGACAAAAACAAGAACCGGGATCACCAGAAGGTTTAGTCTGTGAACGCCGAGCCCAAGACCCATAATATAAGCTATAAGTATAATCCATCTTCCTGAAGTGGGTTCGTCAGCTTCCTCTTCCCATTTCAGCATAGCCCAGAAAACGAGGCCCAGGACAAGAGACGACAGTGCATAAAGCTCGCCCTCAACTGCCGAAAACCAGAAGGTGTCTGAGAAGGTATAAGCAAGAGAGCCCATGATTCCGCTGGCGAGGATAATAATAATATGTTTTTCTTCTAGCTGGCTGTTCCTGGTAAATATCCTGCGCACAAGATGGGTGATTGTCCAGAACAGGAACATGATGGCGAATGCACTTTGGAGGGCAGAAAACCTGTTTATCATTACAGGTACTTTTGTGGCGTCTCCCCCGGCAAAAAGGGCAGCGATTCTTCCCATCATCAGAAAAAGCGGTGCTCCGGGAGGGTGCCCCACCTGCAGCCTGTTTGCACAAAGAACAAATTCCCCGCAGTCCCAGAAGCTTACTGACGGCTCCACGGTCATCAGATAGACAACAGCAGATACCAGAAACATCAGCCATCCGGTTATATTATTCCAGCGGCGATATTTGGCCATTATAGGATCCATAAATGATCGGTTTTATATATTGAAAAAACAAAGAACGGAAAAATTTACAATATGGGTCTAAGCTGTTAATTATTTAACACCATTTTAACGTGTCAATAGCTGCATGTAATTCATTTTAACCGCAAAGTGCACAAAGATTTACGCAAAGGTCGCAAAGTATTTAACTGATTTAACTTTGCACTCTTTGCGAAGATTTATACTCGCAACATAAGCAAAGTTGAACTTTGCGCTCTTTGCGGTTAATGAATCAGATGTAATACCTCCATGGTTTAATAATCCACTCCTCCCCTGCATAATCAATTCCAATTCTGGGTCCTGATTTTATCGACGGGGTGTAACCGGTGTCTTCGACCCAGATACGGTCGGATGTTGCCAGGTCGATACCGTAAAATGACCTGTCAATGCCAAGTGCCCTGGTGAGTTTTCCGGGTCCGTTAAATCCTTCAATTCCACGGATCAATGCAGCCTGTGGATCGTTTTCGCCGCCGGCGACAAAATTAAGCATCCAGTACATTCCATATACAAAATATACATATATCCCTCCGCCACCATGAAACATCACCTCCGTCCTGGGAGTTCTTCCCTTGCTGGCATGACAAGCAAGATCTTCCGGTCCTCGGTAAGCTTCTGTTTCAGTAATTAAGAATCTGCGGATTTCGCCGTCTCCCTGGCTGATGGTAATTCTTTTTCCAACGAGTTCGGGGGCGACAAAAAGAACATCGCGGGTGAAGAATGCTGACGAAAGCCTGATTCCTGCCAGCGGGTCAGTATTGGATTTTCCCTTCATATTCATTCCACTCTTTAAAAACTTCCTTGCCTCCGGCATCTGAAACCCTGATAAATGACACTTTTCTTTCCGAAGGGTCCAGGATTATCTCGTCATATATCAGGCTATCGTTGAATCCTGCATCTGCGGCATCTTTTCTTCCTGCGGCATACACAACCTTCTTAATGCCTGACCAGTATATGGCACCCAGGCACATGGGGCAGGGTTCGCATGAAGCATAAATGACACAATCCGAAAGGTCGTGGGATTTTAAAGCTGCAGAGGCTTTTCTTATTGCCAGGATTTCAGCATGAGCTGTCGGGTCGTGAGAAGATACAACCATATTGTTCGCCTCCGCGATTATTTTTCCATCCCTT
>Ga0075520_1001322_pt1 | contig 11842 bp, 8 predicted proteins | sample NGEPerB_FD_75100 | JGI IMG/M metagenome (GOLD analysis project Ga0075520, IMG submission 75100) | Arctic peat soil microbial communities from the Barrow Environmental Observatory site, Barrow, Alaska, USA - NGEE PermafrostAB12-B | ecosystem: Environmental > Terrestrial > Soil > Wetlands > Peat ... | reverse complement strand
TCCTTCCCGGGGTCAGAATGGTAATCTGTTAAATAATAATTCAATAAATAAGTTTGAAAGTAGTAATCCGGAGGCCTTTACCAACAGACAGATCAGCTATATTAAAAGCTCATACTCAGAAAAGATTGAATCTCCCGGCGAATTTGTTAATGGGAAGGAATATGAATCTTACTATGGCCGTAGTATTTATAAACCAGTTTTATTGCCTGATAAAAAACGTAGTGCTACACTATTTACCCGTACCAGACGATATGTGAATCTGACACTGCAATATGATACTTTCCTGGATGAAGTTATTTATACCGATACCAGCAGAACAATAAATTATATGTTCCCGCAAATTGCTTTAAATAAGGACATTGTTGATGGGTTTAATCTTTATTTTGAAAATGACAGCTTGATTTTCAGGAATTTCCGACCTGCAGAATCTTCAATATACAACCTGAAAGAGGGATTTTATGAAATAGCTTATGTGGGGAAAAGTAAGTATGTGATAAAACACCTTTCATCATTTTATGTAAAAGACGGGTTAAATGAATACAAATATTCATCTGAAAATTATTATAGTGTCGGGGATGTTTTTTACAGAGTAACAGGAAAAAGAAAACTTCTTAAGCTTTTCGGAGATAAATCGCATGAAGTTAAAAAGTATATTCATATATCGCGGATAAGGATCAGACAGGCTGATAAAAATCAATTTATCAGTATTTTGAAATTTTATGATTCCCTGACTGCGGTGGGAAAATAGAAAGATGAAAAGGGTTTTTTACATATTTACGTTATTATTCCTCGCAAGTAATATGCAAGCTCAGGATAATAATCTGTCGCTCAGGTTCAAACAGATACTTTTCAGGAATTTGGCTGACACAATTGAAAAAACTGTTCCTGTAAAGATCTATTACTCAAATAACTGGGTGGATAGTCTTTATCTTGATATTAATTCTGATAATGAAAGCCTCAATACCATATTTGACAAATCATTTGCAAAAAGCGGGCTTTCATTTATAATTGCAGATAATAATAAGATCATTCTTTCAAAAGGGTACACTATCAAGACAAATTTCAGAAAAGAATATCTTGAATATCTTGAGAAGAACCTGACCAAAGCCGATACTGTCAAATACTCAAGGTCTGTGCAGAAGACTGAAGATAAACAAATTAATGACGAATACAAAGTCTTTAAAATCGGGAATCCTTCAGGCCAGAGTAACGAGGGAAAAGTTGTTCTTTCCGGTACAATTACCAAACCTGAAACAGGAGAAGCTTTGGCAGGCGTTATAATTTACATAGCGAAGCTGAAAATCGGAGCCGTCACTAATAGTGTTGGCTATTTCTCAATTGAGTTGCCGCGGGGTCAGTACCAGGTAGAGTTCAGAATGGTTGGCATGCGTCAGACAGTAAGAAATATTATAATATATTCCGACGGACCTCTGAATGTTGAAATGGCTGAAAATACAAACCAGTTGAATGAAGTCATTGTTTCAGCAAACAGGGAGAATATTGTGAGGAACGTGAGAATGGGGATTGAGAAAATTAATATAAAGATGCTTAAGCAAATCCCAATGGGGATGGGAGAAGTGGATGTATTCAAGAGTTCCTTGCTTTTACCCGGTGTACAATCTGTCGGTGAGGCATCAAGCGGGTATAATATCAGGGGAGGAAGTGCTGATCAAAACCTGATCTTATTAAACAGCGCTCCAATCATTAACCCTTCCCATTTTTTTGGATTCTTTTCCGCTTTTAATTCTGATATGATCGAGGATGTTACTCTGTACAAAAGCGGGATGCCGGCAAAATACGGAGGACGCGTTTCTTCTGTCATGGACATCCAATTAAAAGAGGGAAGCATGGAAAAGTTTAATGTAAGTGGCGGAATAAGCCCGCTTACAGGCAGATTAATGATCGAGGGTCCGATTATAAAGAAGAAGGCTTCGTTTATTATCAGTTCCAGAACAACTTATTCCGACTGGATCTTAAAACAGCTTAAAAACATCCAGCTGCAGAAAAGCAGTGCCAGTTTTTATGATATCCAGGGTCTTTTGACTTATAATCCGAATGATAAAAACTCAATTACACTTTCCGGCTATTTAAGCAACGATTATTTCAATTATTATAAAGAAAGCACTATCAGTTATAGAAATCTGGCGTCAACCCTCAACTGGAGGCATGTTTATAACCCACGATTCTCTTCCCAGTTTTCGGCTATTTTAAGCAACTATGAATATCATGATAACTCAACACAGGATTCAACATCGTTTTATTCATTGTATTACCGCCTGAATCAACAGATTTTCAGAGCTGATTTCACCTACCGGCCCAACGATAAACACAAAATTGATTTTGGTCTTGATGCCACCAACTATTACCTTATGCCCGGTGTCCAGAATCCTGTTGGAATATACTCTGTAATAGTACCTAAACAGCTGGAAAGCGAGAGAGCGTTGGAGCCGGCCGTTTATGCCAGCGATGAATTCGAAGTATCTCCAAGGTTATTATTATCGGGAGGGTTGCGATTTACACTCTTTACTGAATTCGGACCCAAGACTCAACTGGAGTATAATCCTAATGGTCCGAGAAGCCTTGATAATATAGTTGATACAATACATTTTGGAAGCGGTAAAATTATAAAGACATATCCGGGCCTCGAGTTCAGGTTTTCTTCAAGGTTTGTCATCGATCCAGACCTCTCGGTAAAAGCAGGGATCCAGAGGAATTACCAGTATCTCGATATGATATCAAATACCACCTCTATGACACCGACCGATATATGGAAGCTGAGCGATAATTATATAAAGCCACAAAGAGGAGATCAGTTTTCACTGGGAATCTACAAGAACCTGAATAATAAAGCTCTTGAATTATCAGTGGAAGGTTATTATAAAATACTTAAAAATATTCTCGATTATAAGGGAGGGGCGGAATTGCTTATGAATGATCATCTCGAAACTGATATCCTCAACGGGAACGGAAAAGCATACGGTATAGAATTCATGTTAAAAAAACAGCTTGGGATGCTCACGGGGTGGATAAGCTATACATATTCGCGGGTTTTATTGAAGGTAGACGGACAATACGAAGAAGAAAAAGTAAACAATGGAAATTATTTTCCTGCGAACTATGATAAACCCAATGATCTTAAATTCGTTGCCAACATGAAGTTTTTCAGAAGACTCAATTTTACGACTAATTTTGTTTACAATACCGGAAGGCCAATAACATACCCGGTGGCATACTATAATTTTCTTAATGTAGACCGGGTGTTTTATTCAGAAAGAAATGAATTCCGTATTCCCGATTATATGCGACTTGATTTAGCTGCAACAATAAACGGAAACCTGAAGGCAAAGAAACTAAATCATTCCTCATTTACATTCACTGTGTATAATGCTCTTGGCAGGAAGAATCCGTATTCAATCTTTTTCAAAGACGAGAATGGAGTAGTAAAAGGTTACCAGATGTCAATTTTCGGCCAACCTATCTTTATGGTTACCTATAATTTCAGAATACTTGGAAATGCTTCAACAGATTTCTAGCATCACAAATCTTTCAGCATCCAGATATTACAACCGAAATGGCCTGATTTACCCATGGGTCCTGAGATAAATTTAAACCCTGCCTTTTCATATAAACTGATAGCCCTGTTTAGTTCCGGAAGGGATTCCAGATATAATTGCCTGTATCCGTATTTTTTAGCTGACTTGAAGGTCTTTTCCATCAGGTTCCGTCCTATTCCTCTTCCCCTCTGTGTTGCTGAAAGATAAAACTTAACAAGCTCAGCGCATCCTTCAGGCAATCCGGGGGTAGGATAAACCCCGCAGCCTCCTAATATAATACCGTTTTCCTCAGCAATCCAATATTCTGATCCGGGCGCCCTGAAAAGCTCAAATAGGTTATCAGTGGTCGGGTCGAAATAAACAGTTCCGGGCTTGTGGATATTAAATTCCACGAAAACGCCGCGGATAAGAGTTGCAATTTCTTTATTATCCTTTTCTTCGATTGGTCTGAAAATAAGATTCATTTTAATCCATTTTATTTACACCCCCTTCCCTCCCGATAGCTCTCGGGACTTCCCCCACGGGGAAAGGAGTTAATCATTTCCCCCTTGGGGAAAAATGAAAGGGGGTAATATTTAGAAAAAAGAACAAATGATTATGACAATCACAGAGAGAACCAGTAATTTAGTTTTATAAGAAAAATATTATTCGGGAATATGCTCCTTATCTGTTTATATGACTCCCCGATTGATGCATTTGATTGAACGGTGTTCTCAGTCCGGTCCGATGACCATACAAAATAAATGAAAGATCCCAGTCGGTATTCCCATTTGGCAACCAGATTGGACCTGAACTGATGGAAATTAAAATCAGGGTCGGCAATTGCATAATTAATTTCCGGTCCGTTGTAAGAATCATATAACTGATACATACCTTCTGAAAGCGCCTGATCCTGATAAATTTCGAACCTGTTATTGTAATCTGATGAACGAGGATTTGTGACAAACTTTAACTGTGAATATTTTCCTATAGATACAAATGGGCTTCCATAGTATTGAATTGAAAATTCCGGAGTCACATTCAGATCAACTCGGAAAGTCAGCCCCAGTGTTTTCTGATCAATAGTGCCGAGTATATATCTGTTACCGGGTACATCATAGTTTGTGGTTACATATTGCAGCCTATCATGGTTATTCATATAATTCGCAGTCACTCCGATCTTCAGATTATTAATCGGACGATAGGTTATTCCGGGTTCAACCTGATAGCTTCTGGCCGAATTATTACCCGTATACTGATAACTACCAAGCAGGCTGCCAGTTATTTTTTTTGTCTGATCGGTAGCCAGGGTCCAGGTTGAAGTAATTGTATATGGCATTATCATAGCATACCCTCCGCGAAGAATTTTGGTGTCAAGAGTCTTTGTATGATAGATTTCATTTGCAGCGAAACTCCATTGATTTTTGAACACCGAGGTTAATGTGAGATTGGCGCCCGAGCCAAGATATTCTCCGTTAAAATTCCATGTGTTTATTTGTTCGAGGCTTATATCACAAGTACTGAATATTGAAAAAGGCTGGTTTATCCCATACGAAACCACATTGTCCTGATTTATTACATCAGCAGTGGTCATATAACCCAGGTCATTCAATTCAAGGCCAGGGGAAAACCATGTAGCTCCTGTTGCGAATTTCCATAGCCCTTTAGAACCTTTACCGATCATAAACTTGCCTCCGTATCCGCTGAGTGCAGTGGCTGTGGAATCAAATTTAAGATAGCTGGCGCCCGGCCTCTGGTAATATCGGGCAGACGATTCCTGAAGCGCTGTGATCGACTGCCTGCTTCCGTTTATGAAGCTGCCGATAAGTCTGGCATCAATATAAAACTCTTTGTCCTTCCAGTGTGTTAAAAGATCTAGGCCTCCTGTATAAGCATTAGTGCTGAGCGACTCAAGATTCGTGTTTGAGATATCACGGTTCGTCGATGTCAGCATTCCGCCGATTACCGTATTACCCGCATTATAACCTTTCTGTATGCGTGCAACTGTGTAACTTGTCAGAGGTTCAACTATTAAGCTGCTTCTGTTTCCATCTTTATCACTCAGTCTGGCAAATTCATTTGCGGTGACACTTTGTATCAATCCAACTGAAAGTCCGTTTGAAGTCGTTCCGCTGAGCTTAAGCGCACTGATGATGGATGTCTTGTCAGGCGCATCCACAAAAAGGTTGTCATTCGGAGCAACGGAAAGTGATGGTGCATGACCTATTCGCCTGGAATAAAACAGAATATTGTTATTAAATTTATAATCAAAAATGGTCAATCCCTCAAGGAAAAAGGGTCTCTTTTCTTCATAAAATGTTTCAAAGGCCGTTAAGTTCATCACTGAAGGATCGGACTCAACCTGTCCGAAATCAGGATTTACAGTAAGGTCAACAGTGAAGTTGCTTGAAATACCAATCTTTGCATCGAGTCCGGCATTTCCGCCCCAGGTCCGACCTTTGTCTGTAAATGGATTCCCCGGTTCTTTTTGCATTGTTTTAAGATCTCCCAGTGTATATGGTGATATTTCCAGACGACGCGATTTTTTCAACCCTTTAATGCCGCGCAGCTCGCCAAAATTATAAAGCATGCCGGGACCGGTCTTGCTTTGTATCTCCCAGTCGCTTTCTTCCTGGAGTCGCGATATCCAGCGCCATACATGCATTCCCCAAACCTGCTCGTCTTTGCGGCTGTATCGCAACTGGCTTAGAGGAATTTCATATTCAGCCACCCATGCAGAATCCTCGAGACCGGTTTTTACTTTCCAGACAGGATTCCAGTTAAAATCCCAGTTAGCTGGGTTGAATAATACAAGATCAACTTTCTGACCCCATGCGGTTACAGTAAACTCAAACCCTGTCCGATAATCACGGTAGCTATCAAAATTTACACCTGCCATGTCTCCGACAAGCTCATCACGTGCGCCTGCCAGCCTCATAATTTTTTCGGGTTCTCCATCATAGGCCCGAATTGCAACATATAGATTCTTGTCATCATATTGTATATTCAATTCGGTCGGGTAAGTGGGCTTTGCACCCTCCTTCGGAATCCATTGGTGGAAGTTTGATGCCCAGTTGCCTTTCTTCCAGCATTCATCATCGAGCTTCCCGTCAATGACCGGCTTTGAAGTTACCAGCCGGGTTGTTATATAGACAGGTTGCTTTGGGGAATTCTGAGTACGAACTGTATCCTGAAAGTTATTAATGGAACTTTGCGATGGGGATGAATATGTCCGGAAGGAAAACAAAACAAAAAGAACGATTAAAAGCAGTATTTGGTTAGGGCTTTGAGGTAATTTCATTTCAATTGATAAAGAAAGGTTAGTAGTTAAAAATTAACCAAATTTATAAGAATAACTTATTATTAAGTAGGTTTTAAAAATATAATCTTCTTATATTCGGTGTGAATTATAAAATATTAATTGCGAATAAACACAAAATTAAATACTTATGAAAAATCTTTTTCTTTTAATAACCTTTATTTTTACAATCTGTTCTGGAGCTTTGGGACAACCTCCTATCGGTCAACCTCCTGCCAGCCAGCCACCCGATATCATTATCGCGGTATCAACTTTAAATACTGATTTGGTTTATAAAGTCAACGGAAGGGATGGAAGACTTTATCAGGCTTACCTGGGTTCTAAACTCGGAAATATTGCCGATCTGAAACTGGTAAGAAATACTGATCATCTGGCTTATGCAACTTTTGGTACCGATAATCTTTTTGAACCGGCTATCAGAGTGACTCACAATGACGGAAATCCATCCCTTGAACTGAAGTATGTAAGCCACAATATTGAGAAACCCGATGACAATATAACTATTACAAATATCCTGCTTAAAGATCCTGAATATCCGGTTGAGGTAACACTTCATATTAAGTCATACTCTGTCGAAGATGTGATAGAACAGTGGGTTGAAATTGTTCAGAAAGAGGCAAAACCGGTCACTGTCTTTAATTACGCTTCCTCTATGCTTCATTTTGATGCAAATAAATACTGGCTCACACAGTTTCACGGTGACTGGGCTGAAGAGATGAAGATGCAGGAGAATGAACTTACCTGCGGAATCAAAATCCTCGACAGCAAACTGGGTACGCGTGCCCATATGTACCAGACTCCCGTCTTCTTTCTGTCATTAAATGAAAAATCGGATGAAACCAATGGTGAACTGATTGCCGGCACACTGGGATGGTCGGGTAATTTCCGGTTCCTTTTTGAAGTTGATGAAAAAGGTTCTCTGCGGATTATTTCCGGAATCAATCCTTTCGCTTCAGAATACTCAATTCAACCGGGGAAGCCATTTAAGACACCTTCATTTATTTTTACATATTCTAATCAGGGAAAGGGATTAGCCAGCCGGAACCTTCATCATTGGGCCGCGAATTATGGAATCATGGATGGCAAAGAACCCCGACTCACGCTTCTGAACAACTGGGAAACAACTTATTTCAATTTTAATGAACCTAAATTAGCAGGATTACTGAATGATACAAAAAAGATGGGGCTTGATCTTTTCCTTCTGGATGATGGCTGGTTTGCCAACAAATATCCAAGGAACGACGACCGTGCGGGACTTGGTGACTGGCAGGAGAATAAAGCCAAGCTGCCCGACGGACTGGGTTATCTTGTCAGAAAAGCTGATAGTACGGGAGTAAAATTTGGCATCTGGATAGAACCTGAAATGGTCAATCCAAAAAGCGAACTTTATGAAAATCATCCCGACTGGATACTCAAACTGCCAAACCGTCCCGAGAATTATTACAGGAATCAGCTCGTTCTCGATCTTACAAATCCAAAAGTTCAGGATTTTGTATTTAATGTAATTGACGGAATGCTTACTAAATATCCGGGAATTGCATTTATAAAATGGGATTGTAACAGGATGATGACGAATGCCTATTCCGTTTATCTGAAAGACAAGCAATCTCAACTTTATGTTGATTATGTGAATAATCTTTATAGTGTACTTGAAAGATTTCGTCAGAAATACCCTCATTTGCCCGTAATGCTTTGTTCCGGTGGCGGAGGAAGGGTAGATTATGGAGCACTCAGGTATTTCACTGAATTCTGGGCAAGCGATGACACTGATCCGGTTGAAAGAGTTTATATTCAATGGGGTTACTCATACTTTTTCCCTTCATTCGCAGTGTGCAATCATATAACTTCCTGGGGCAAACAATCGCTTAAATTCCGAACAGACGTGGCAATGATGGGCAAAATGGGTTACGATATCCAAGTAAACGGACTATCGGAAAAAGAACTGAAGTTCAGTCAGGATGCTATAGCCAATTATAAAAGGTTAAGTGATGTGATATGGCATGGTGATTTGTACCGCCTTGTCTCTCCTTATGATGAAAACAGGGCAGTCCTCATGTACGTAAACAGTTCAAAAAACAAGGCAGTACTCTTTGCATATACACTTAATTCGAGGTTCGGGGAAAAATTTAACCAGGTTAGGCTGCAGGGCCTTGATCCTGCTAAAACTTATAAAATACTGGAGGTTAATGTCTCTTCTGACGGACGTCGTTTTGGACCGTCCGAAAACGGGAAGAGCTATACGGGTGACTATCTTATGAAAATAGGTTTGAATGTCAGTTCAGGAGAAGCTCTTACCAGCTCGGTGTTTGAAATAAATGAATGATTTCCGATACAGCTGCAAATAATCTAAAGACAGCAGCCTTTTTAACTGCCATGTTCAAAAAACTCCTGTTAAAACGAGGATAGAGATAATAATTATTGTAATAACTGATACACTTATAGGAAACCAAACCGGGGCTATCCAGGGCTTTGGTATAAGAAACAGGACATCAATGGTTGTAAGTTCAGGAGGCCATTTTATTAATAAGTATAGCGATAAATAATAGAACAGGTCCCAGAAAGCAAAAGTCCAGAGAAAGAAGATTCCTTTTTCAACCCACGATCCGCCTGTAAGATAAGCAATTACAAAAAGCATTATTATTGTGGCAGCCTCCCGTGACATTTCAATGTACAGATAACGCTTAGGAAATTTTTCTACCGATTCCTTGTTTGATTCTGAATCGAGCATCCCCAGAGCTTTTCGCAGATATACCACCACAACACCTTCAAGATGAGCCATTGCGATTCCGAAAACTGCAAGAAGCAATAATTTGAAAATCATATTGAAATGTTTATTAATTACTTGTGACTCAGAACAAACGCATCAACCTCTTTGCAGAAAAATTGCTTATCCTGAAATATCATATTATGTCCGCTTACAAGTGAAATAACCAAGCTTTTATCGGTTGAACTTATCCGGTCATAAAAATCTTGACCCAATGGCAGCGGACAAGTAAAATCATACTTCCCCCACAACACCAGAACCGGAATAGTCACTATGCTGAGAGATGTAGAAAATTGTGTTATTGCCAGTTCTTTGTTAAAATTTGAATCTTCTGAATACAAAAGGTTACAAAGGACTGCAGTTAAAGGAATTTTATCAGGAATAGAATATTTTAACACGAGGTTTACAATATTGATATGCTTTATGCTGTCAATGTAGTTTTCTGCCTGAGTTGCATATGTCTCCAGTTGCTGTGATTCTTCCAAACTGAAATTACCTCCATGGTTTATACAGTAACTGACAATAGGTGTCCAGTTGCTGACATTTTTTTTCTGTGAAATCTGATAGTTTCCCTCGGTGAGTAATGCCTGTCGTGTAAGAGTATCATTCAGCGGGTAATTATGACTTCCGTCAACATCAATAAAACCTTTTATCATATCCTGATAACCAGGCCTGGTTAAAAAATCAGCAGCTAAAAGGCCCCCGAAGCTGTGTCCCAGTAAAAACAAACTCATATCCTGCCCATATCTGAATTTAAGTACCTCTATTACCTTTTTCAGATCATCAACCATCTGATCAAGATGAAGGTTTCCTCCATTGGCTATCCCCTGGGATGCCCCGGCGTTTCTCTGATCCCAGTAAACTATAGCATATTTATCCCCTATATTTTTGCTGATATATTTAGTGTCATAGAAATATGAGCTTACTCCGGGTCCGCCATGAATAAAGAGGATGAATGTTTTGCTTGCAGTATTTCCCTGTACCAGGACCCTCATTGAAGCTCCCGCATTTTCAACATAGAACGCTTCGGAAACATTACCGGAAATAGTAATTTGCTCTTTCTGACATCCTGCAAACAAAAGTATTAAGCTCAATAAAACTACCTTTTTCATTATTATTTTGATATTGAAACAGGTTCCTTTTTTATTTTATTTTTTGACCATCCCGGTGAGTACCGGATTCCAAATTCAAGTACCGGCCTGAAATATATTGTACTGTTATATGGGAACATAGATATTATGTTCAGCTTTGCCACAGTCGAAAATGGCAGATGCTTCACCATTGAAAAATCATAACCAAATCCTCCGCCTATTGTAAAAAGAGCATAATTATAACCGGCGAGCTTTATAATGGATATATTTCCGGCATCATCGACCTTGTAAGTCGTACCACCAAGAAAAGTGCGGCTAAATCCCGGGCCCACAGAAAACTCTGAAACAAATCCTGTAAATCTGGTTCTTCTTATAACCCACTCAACTGTCAGATAAAGATTATCGTGGAAATCAGGGTGGTGGTACCAGTTTAAATTTCCCGAAATAAACTTTCCTTTTCTGACACATCTTACAGGTTTATGATTTCTGAATATCTGCACATCCATATCGTTCAATGGATATTCACTCCCGATGCTCATTCCCGGATAAATAACAGTACTATTGTAGGAAAACTTAAGATTAATCTGATTGGCAGAAGAATCAAAAGTTGAGTCGCATTGGGCATGGCATAAGGTGCAGTAAAGCATCATCAGCACTAAAATTCCTGGTTTCAGCATATCTTTTCAATACCAGTATTAAGAAGTTCAGATAATTTTTTGATCCGGGAAGAAATATGTCCGATTCCAAAAAGTACGGTTTTAACCTTATCAATTTTATCCTTTTGGAGATTCATTATTAATTATTTAAAATAAGAGGTCCGAAAATCAATTTATATATCCAAATCCAGCAACCAGAGAACTTGAGGCAAACAATTATAATCAGTCTCAAATTTAATACGATTTCCTGCAGAAAATCAAATAACTCAATTTATACTTTTAAATAGTACTTTTGTTTAACGGGTCTATTGGTTGCAAATTATGACTTCAGAGAGACTAAAACTGTTGTATTAAATAAATGTAAAGTGTAAATTAAGCCATAACATTTTGATATGATTAGAACATTGCTGCTCATAGGAACAGGGGGATTTCTTGGAAGTATTTCAAGGTTCCTGACATCCAGATTTGTCCAAAACAAT
>Ga0075520_1001321_pt1 | contig 11848 bp, 9 predicted proteins | sample NGEPerB_FD_75100 | JGI IMG/M metagenome (GOLD analysis project Ga0075520, IMG submission 75100) | Arctic peat soil microbial communities from the Barrow Environmental Observatory site, Barrow, Alaska, USA - NGEE PermafrostAB12-B | ecosystem: Environmental > Terrestrial > Soil > Wetlands > Peat ... | reverse complement strand
TGCTGGCGCTCTCTCTCCTACGCCGGACTCCCGGATCGTGAGTGAACTGGCCCTATCGGTGCCTCCGTCGCTCGACGGAGTCCGGGTGGACCGCGCCGTGGCGCTACTGGCAGATATCTCCCGTTCGGCCGTCGACGGCCTGATCGAGGGTGGTCGGGTGCAGGTGGATGGTGTGACCATCCATGCTCGGAGCCGCCCACTCCGGGAGGGCGAGCTCCTGGCCGTGGAACTTGGTGAGGAGGAAGTGGTCCCTCCGCCCCAAGCCGATGGGTCAGTGGTGTTCGGCGTGGTGTACGCCGACGCGGACATCGTCGTTGTGGACAAACCTGCCGGCCTGGTTGTTCACCCCGGAGCCGGGCATCGAACCGGCACCCTGGTAAACGGGGTGCTATCCCAATTCCCCGATCTGGCTGTGTTGGCTGATGAGGTGGGCGCCGATCCAGAACGCCCCGGCATCGTGCACCGCCTCGATCGCGGCACGTCGGGCCTACTGGTGGTGGCGCGGAACGCCAACGCCTACCGCTCGTTGGTGGCGCAGCTGGGTGGGCGCACGGTGTCCCGTCGATACCGTGCCTTGGTGTTGGGTGAGGTCGATGGTGAGTCGGGGGTCGTGGACGCACCCATCGGTCGGTCGATCACGTCGCCCACGCGAATGGCGGTCTCGCGCAAAGGAAAAGAGGCCCGGACCCGGTATCGGGTCGAACAGAGATTCACCGAGCCGGTCCCGGCCACGCTGCTGGAGGTGACGCTCGAAACGGGCCGGACCCACCAAATCCGGGTTCACCTATCGGCGATCGGCCACCCGGTGGTGGGCGACGGGGTCTACGACCGAGGTCGAACGTTGCCAGGGGTTACGGTCAGCCGACCGTTTCTCCACGCCTATGCCCTGGCCTTCGACCACCCGGTGACCGGGGAGCGGATGGAGTGGTCATCGCCACTCCCTGCTGATCTCAGGGCAGAACTCGAACGCCTTTCGTAGTGACGGAAACCGGCGAATCCTTCTCGCCGGTTTCCGTCACCGTCAGGCGGCTTCGTGAGCCGCCTCGAGAGCCTCGCTGTCGGCCAGGATCCCCAGAGCCTCGGATTCGGCTTGGCGTACCTTTCGGACACCCACTCCGAGCCGTTCCGCTGTGGTCTGGAGCGATGCGGGCTCAGAGCCATCGAATCCAAACCGATTGCGGATGACCGCTCGCTGCAAGTCGGTGAGCCGGTCCACGGCATTGCGCACCATGCCGAACGTGAGCTCCGAGGCGACCTCGTCTTCGAACTCGTTGCTGTCGGTCGACACCAGATCGCCCAGCGTGGAGGTCGAGTCGGCAGTGGCCGGCTGGTCCAGGCTGGCCACCACCCGGGCGACCCGGGTGAGGTCGGCCCGCATGTCGACGGTGGTATTGGTGGCATCGTCCAACTCGGCGTCAGTAGGCGAACGCTGGAGTTGATGGGTGAGTTCCCAAGTGGCCGCCTCAACCAACTGATTGCGCTCGGCCACCTCCATCGGAAGGCGAATGGTCCGACCGTGCTGTTGGACGGCTCGCTGTAGGGCTTGGCGGATCCACCAGGTGGCGTAGGTGGAGAATCGGAAGCCGCGCTCCCAGTCGAACTTGTCGACTGCTCGCATCAGACCGAAGGTGCCCTCTTGGATGAGATCAGGAAGGTCGACCCCACGGTCCTGATATCGCCGCGCCCAGTGGATGACCAGGCGCAAGTTGGCGGCCGCCATCTCGCGGCGGGCATCCTCATCGCTGGCCGCCACCCGTTTGGCCAACTCGGTCTGCGCCTCATGGTCGGGAAGGGGGTGATGGTCAAGATCGCGGAGGAAGAGGCCCAGGCTGTCTGCGTCCGCCCCGCGGCTCCGGGCCACGTTGGCCGAGGTGGTGGCGCGCGCCTCCCCCGTCCCGGACGGGGCGCTCATCTTAGCCTGACCTTTGTTGGTCGTCAACGTGCGGGTTGTCATGCCTGGTTTCACCCTTCTGATGTCGGTTGCACTAGTCTCAACGCCCGGGAAGCGCCGGGCATTCCTGCCATGGCATAGCGCATGCGATTGTCTCGGTGGAATAGCTACCCGTTTCCCGGCCTGTTTGCACACCTACGTCGGAAATGGTCGGTCAGCACAATGAGCTACCAGGATAATCGGTGTTTCATCGTACGTCACGGTGAAACCGAGTGGAGCCTCCATCAACGGCATACCGGGCGGACCGACCTGCCCCTCTTGCCCACGGGAACGGTTCAGGCCCAAGCGCTGCAGACACCGCTGTCTGCCCATGAGTTCCGCTCGGTCCTGACCAGCCCACTGGCCCGGGCCAGGGAAACCTGTCGGCTCGCCGGGCTGGGGGACAAGGCGGAAATTGAACCTGATCTTGCCGAGTGGGACTACGGCTCCTTGGAAGGGATGACGACGGCCGAGATCCTGAGGGAGAGGCCACAATGGGATCTCTTCACCGATGGCGCTCCGGGTGGCGAGACGGTTCAGGAGGTGGCGGCCCGGGTCGTCCAAGTCATCGAGCGGATCCGGGCCACCGATGGCGACGTGGTGTGTTTCGCCCACGGCCACGTACTTCGGGTGTTGGCCGCATGCTGGCTTGGCCTCGACCCGGGGGAAGGGAGGTGCTTCGCCCTCGATCCGGCCTCCATCAGCATCCTGGGCTGGGAGCGCGCCAGTCCTGTGGTGGTGCGCTGGAATCTCAATTGATCTCTCGTACCGCTCCTCCGGGCTGGCGGTCGATGGGGCGATCGGGTGAAAGCGACTCTCCGCGGAACATCCGGCGTGGGCCCGACCAGCGGGCGGGAGGGGCATCGAGGATGGCCGCCAGGGCGTAGGCCTCGCTCTCATAGTTGACCCGCCACCCCCGGAAATGGGTCCAGGCGTTGTCGACCTCACGTGAGATCGGGTACCCGATCTCGTGGAGGCGCATGTAGGCGGAATCGAATTCCTGGCGCGGCAGCGCGATGGCATCATCCGGGTTCGGATCGGGGTTGAACGGAATGCCGATTGCCTTGGCGATGTCACGGAGACAGGTGAAGCCCATCCGCAGGCACATCCGAGCCTGGATGGGGGCCCCCTCCGGGTCGACGGCGAGCGCGATGGCGGCCGAGTCCATGACGGCAATGAGGCTGACCACCCAGGAGTTCTGCGCCCGGGGCGACCGCAGGTACATCAACGACGGATAGCTGGTGTGGCTCTCGGCAACATCCGCTCCCCACTGCTCCCAATCCGCGAACAGGTCGGGCAGATTGGCAATGAGGCCCACCAGGTGGTGACGGATCAAGATCTCCGGGCCCCAGGCGGGTGCCCCGGCCCGACTCTCGAGGAGGGTGACAAACGTCTCACGGCGGTTATATGCGCTGTAGATGGTGGGCAAGTAGGCGATCTGAAGCGCCACCAAGACCATGCCGGTACCGGCAGCAACGAAGTCGACCGTTTGGTTGCCGTGGCCGACCCCGTGGGCGAAGCCAAGGGTGGATACCGATGAGCCCGCCTCGATGAACGCGGCATCGAGAGTGCCGCGACCGAGGCCCCAGATGACCAGCATGAATCCGACGACCGACGTCACCAGCCAGGTTGCCAACTGGAACATGAGGGCCACGGGCTCGCTCAAGGCCAGCACTCGGTCCTTGGCCACATAGGAACGAGCCAGCCGGGCCAGCCGGCGGAATGCCATCCTCATCGACCGCATCGGCATCGTGGCCACCCCGGTGGCTGCCCGGGGAACGATCAGGATCCGGATGGTGCTGGCGGCGTTCATCACCAGCAGCACGATGCCGAGTGCCAACACCAGTCCCCTCACGACGGTCATGCTTTCATCGCTCCACGGGATCTGGCCGTCGGACCCTGGTCAGTTGGAGTTCTTGGGGAGGGCCGACGCCCGGCTCTGGGCGCGCCTCACCATGTCTGCCAGTTTGAACGAGTCGAGGTGGGTCCGCATGTGCTCGCCGACATCGGCCCAGACATCCAAAAGGATGCACTGGCCCTCATGGTCACAGGCCCCGTTTTCGTGGGGTAGGCCGAAGTCCCCGGCGACAATGGGCCCGTCCACGGCACTGACGATCTGCGACAGAGTGATTTCCTCGGGCGAGCGGGCCAGCACATAGCCGCCCCCCACGCCACGTTTCGAGCGGACCAAGCCCGCACCTTTCAGCGCCAACAAGATCTGCTCGAGGTAGGGCTGGGGGAGACCTGTGCGCTCAGCGATATCCCGCACCGCGGTGGGACCGTCGCTCTCGGTATGCAGGGCCAGGGACAGCAGGGCTCGGCTGGCGTAGTCTCCCCGGGTCGATACCTTCACGTAGTCATGCTATTGCCTGGGACGGTTCGGCACGTGAGTCGTGGCCGGGCCCTGAGGCAGGTGGGGGATCGGATCAGTGGCCGCCGAGTCTTCCCGCAGCCAGATCCTCGGCCATGGCCCATCCAAAGGTCACCAACCGGTCGCCGGAAGAAGCATTGCTCTTCTCGAAGAAGATCGTGAACTCTTCAGGTACCGGAGTCTTCGAACTGCCGATGTCAAACCCCCCGGATTCGCACCCGTCGCCCTCGATCAAGAAGGTGCGGTCGTCGATGCGGGCCTCGGCACCGAATCGCTTGGCCAGACGACGTCCCCAGGCCCGCTCCTCGCCGGTGGCTTTGTGATCGGGTCCGGGAACCACATCAGTGAGGCCGGCGAAGGCGCGAAATCCCTCGGGGGCCAAGAGGCGGGTGCCGACCAGGACGTCTTCGTCAGGGAATGCCAACAGCGCCCGACGGTACTTGTCGCCCATCATGGACCGGAGGACCGTGTCGGCCCGGGAGGTGCGGTCGATGGTGCCCACGCCTATCAACAACGACGGCGTGCCGCCGATACGCTCAAGGGTGGAGAAGGAGTAGCCGCGGAGTTTGTTCCCCTCCCGGGCACGGGTCACCAACACCCACTCTTCGCGCTGCTTCGACAGGAAGCCGATGTCGAAGTGGGGTTCTCGTACCGCGCAAAGATCGGCCATTTCGGCCAACTCGGCGTCACTTAGTGATGTGCAGTCCTTGGTCTCCACCTGAATGGACATAAGCCGTTCCGTACTCCTCATTTGCCCTGCGGCCTCGGCCGGCGACTCGGATCCGCCACAAGCACCCCGGGCACCGCCAACACGGGCCATCGGTGCCCCTGAACGGGAGCCGTCCGCCAATTTTACGGGATTTGGCGCCACTTGTCCCATCCGGGGTCGGCGGGCCCCATTCAGGGACACCCGAACAGTGGGTGGACGCGGGGCAAACACGGCTGTGGCCAGGAACTTCGTGAATATCGCGTCAAAGGGTCAACTCTGGATGGCGTTCGGACCGAGGAGCACTCTCAGCTCACCGATCAGCCCCCGGCGGCTGTCGACCCTGAATTCGGGCGGCAGGCGGATGACCTTCTGCCCGACGTGGAGAAACACCGGGGAGTCTCCGGGGTGCTCGGAAAGTAGCCGCTTCAACGCAGTGACCTTGGTATCGGTGAGCGCATTGACGGGAAGAGAGATCCGAAGGTCGATCGAGCCATCGGTGGTCAGATTGGGACGCTGGATCTCGAGGCATATCAACTTCACCTGGTCGTCGCGCATGTCGATCCGGCCCTTCACCAACACGATGGCGTCATCCTCGAGAAGTGAACCGTACTCACTCATCGTCTTGGGGAACACGAAGACATCGATCGACGCCTGCAGGTCCTCGAGCACAAAGCTGGCCATGAAGTCGCCCTTCTTTGTGTAGCGGCGCGAAAGTTCGGTGATGACACCGCCGGCCAGACGAACCTGGCCCTCGCTCCCGTATCCACCGGCGCCGGAAGCGCCCTCTCCCCCGGGAGCCTCGGGGTCGATACTTCGGAGTTCGGCCAGGGTGCAGTCGGTGAGCCGGGAGAGCGATCCTTCCAGGCCCATCAACGGGTGATCGCTGATGTAAAGCCCGAGCATCTCTTTCTCGAAGGCGAGGCGTTGGGTCTTCTCGAACTCGACATCGGGGATGGGTATCCGTGTGTCACTGAATCCCATGGTGTGCCCCTGGGTCTCGACCTCGATGGAGGAGAACAGCGACACCACCCCAGCATCGTGTTGGCGCCGGCGCTCGAGGGTGAGATCGGTGATCTCCTCGTATACGAGAAAGAGACCGCGCCGCGGATGACCCAGAGAGTCGAATCCTCCGGCCTTGATCAACGACTCGATGGTCCGCTTGTTCAGCACCTGGGGATCGACCCTTTGGCAGAAGTCGTAGAAATCGACAAAGGGGCCGTTCTTTTCGCGTTCGGCCACGATGAGGCCTACCAAACCCTGGCCGACATTGCGGATAGCTGCCATCCCGAAGGTGATGTCCCCCAAGGTCCCTTCTTCTGACGTGTCACGTCTCGAGTAGTCGGCCGCGAAGTCGGAGAGCGAGCGGTTGACATCGGGGACCAGTACCTGAATCCCGAGTGAGCGGCACTCGGCCAGATAGACGGCCGTCTTGTCTTTGGTGTCCTTGACCGAGGTGAGCAGAGCGGCCAGGTACTCGACGGGGTAGTGGGCTTTCAGCCACGCGGTCTGGTAGGCGATGTAGCCGTACCCATAGGAGTGGGACTTGTTGAACGCGTAATCGGCGAATGGCTCGATGATGTCGAACAGGGCGGTGCCGAGTTTTTGGCCATAACCCTGAGTTTCGCAGCCGATGACAAACTTGTTCCGCTCCGCCTGAATGAGGACCCGGTCCTTCTTGCCGGTCGCCTTACGCAAGTTGTCGGCTTCAGCCAAGGAGTAGCCGGCGAACTTCTGGGCGACCCGCATGACCGACTCCTGGTAGATCATGAGACCGTAGGTATCCGCCAGGATCTCCGCCAAGTCGTCGTGAAGGTAGGTGACCGCCTGTCGGCCGTTCTTCCGGTCGGCATAGTCGCGGTGCATATTCGCTGCCATCGGCCCGGGCCGATACAGGGCGACAAGAGCCGCCACGTCATCGAAGGTGGTAGGCGCCAGCGATCGCATCAATGATCGCATGGGTCCGCCTTCGAGCTGGAACACACCCATCGAATCGCCTTTGCGCAACATGGCGAATGTCTTCTCGTCATCGAGGGGGATGTTGTCGATGTCAGGACGCTCCCCGGTGGAGACCTGAATCAGGTCGAGTGCTCGTTCAATCACCGAAAGGTTGCGAAGCCCGAGGAAGTCCATCTTCAATAGCCCGAGGTTCTCGACGCCGTGCATCTCGTACTGGGTGACGACGGGGGCGTCATCAGGATTGGCGCTGTCGGGTTTTCGTTGGATGGGTACGTACTCGGTGAGCGGTTGGTCGGTGATGACCACCGCGGCAGCGTGGATGCCATCTTGGCGACGGAGACCCTCGAGACCCTTGGCCACGTCGATGACCTCTTTGGCCTCAGGGTCGGTCTCGTACATGGTGCGAAGTTCGCCCGCGGCGGCGAAGCCCTCTTCGAAACCTTCGGTCTTGGTCAGACAGGCGTTCAACGGGGTGTCGCGCCCCATCATGAGTGGCGGCATGGCTTTGGCGATCTTGTCGCCCACCCCGTAGAGCTTGCCGAGCACCCGGGCGGCGTCACGCACCGCCGCCCGCGCCTTGATGGTCGAGAACGTGATGATTTGGGCTACGTGGTCCGATCCGTACCGCTCGGCCGCGTACTTGATCATGTCACCGCGGTAGCGCTCGTCGAAGTCCATGTCGATGTCGGGCATCTGTGTCCGGCCCGGGTTGAGGAAGCGCTCGAACAGGAGGTCGTAACGGATGGGATCGAGGTCGACGATCTTCAGGCAGTACGCCACGCAGCAACCCGCCGCCGATCCTCGCCCCGGCCCCACCCGGATTCCCCGTGACCGGGCAAAGCGAATGAGGTCCCAGACGACCAGGAAGTAGGCGGAGAATCCCATCTCACCGATCACACCGAGCTCGTAGTCGAGCCGTTCGAGTACGGGAGCAGGGATGGGGTGGCCGTAGCGCTCCTTGGCCCCTTCGATGCTCAGGTGACGGAGGTACTGGGCGGCGCGTACCTCGTAGGAGTCGCCGACGAACTCGGCGGGGACGGGAAACTGCGGAAGACTCGGGTGACCGAACTCGATCTCGACGTTGGCTCTCTGGGCGATGAGCAAGGTGTTGTCGCAGGCTTCGGGGAGTTCGCCGAAGAGATGGCGCATCTCCGCCGCCGACTTCAGATAGTGCTCCTCGCCCTCGAACTTGAAGCGCTTCGGGTCGGCGATGAGGGCACCGGTCTGGACGCACAACAACGCGTCGTGGGCTACATGGTCTTCGCGGTGGGTGTAATGGCTGTCGTTGGTGGCAAGGAGGGGAGCTCCGATCCTCCGTGCGATCTCCACCAGGACCGGATTGGTCTTCTGCTGGGCCGGCAGCCCGTGGTCTTGGAGTTCGACGAACAAATTGTCCTTGCCGAAGATGTCCTGGAGACGAGCGGCCAAACCCTCCGCCCTCACCTGGTCGTCGGCCAGCAATGCCTGGAGGACCACCCCGCCCAGGCATCCGGTGGTGGCGATCAGTCCGGCGTGATGCCGTTCGAGCAACTCCCAGTCGACCCGAGGCTTGTAGTAGTAGCCCTCGAGGTAGGCCGCCGATGACAGTTTCAGAAGGTTGCGGTATCCCTCGGTGGTCTCGGCCAGCAAGGTGAGGTGGTAGTAGAGCTTCTCCCCGCCCTCGACATCGCCTCCGGTGTCGTCCACCTTGCCTCGTCGCACCGGCCGTTCGAGTCGGGACTCGCCCGCCATGTAGGCCTCGGTGCCGATAACCGGATTGATGCCGGCTTTGCGACAGGCCGCGTAGAAGTCGAGGACTCCGTACATGTTCCCGTGATCGGTGATCCCGAGGGCCGGTTGGCCGTCCTCCACCGCGGCCCGAACGAGATCGTCGACCCGGGCTGCACCGTCGAGCATCGAGAACTCGGTGTGGGTGTGCAGATGTGTGAACGACCGTGATGCCAACGAACTGGCGCCTTTCCCGTCATTTCGACGATCACCGACCCAGGTTCTCCACAGGGTGTGGAGGAGTTACAGCGGTGTGATTCCGACCATAGCGCGAGCGACCACCCCGGTGGGGATCCACACCGGGGGCTGGGGCCTGGTCAGAGATAGGTGCCGGGACGGGAGACCGGTGGCCCACCTCCCGGCGGCAAGGCCTGCTGACGCATCTCGTCGAGCTGGGCCCGGGCGACCACCTGTTGGGCCACCAAGGTGGCCTGAATCCCATGGAAGAGCCCCTCGAGCCAGCCCACCAACTGGGCGTGAGCAATGCGCAGCTCGGCGTCGGAGGGGTTGGGGGTTTCGAAGGGAATGGAGACCCGATCGAGCTCGGCGGCGAGGTCGTCGGAGAGGCCATCGGCCAACTCCCGAACCGACTGTTCGTAGATTTCGCGAAGGCGTCCCCGGCTGAGTTCGTCCAAGGGGGCTTGGCGGACCTCTTCGAGGAGCTGTTTGACCATGGATCCGATACGAAGGAGCTTGGCCGGCTTCTCGATCGACTCGGTCCGCCTCTCGTCGAGGGCGCCATCGTCTGATAGCTCCTCTGCCGCCGAATCACTTGCGGGGTCGACGACCTCGGGTTTCAGGGCGGGCGGATGTTCAGTCTGGGTGGGTCCGTCGTTGTCCATGGTCAGATATTGCCATCTGAGGCGATGGCGACCAGAGGGACCAGCATTTCGTCGGCGGTCAACGAACCGTGTCGGGCCGCCAGGGAGGTCTCCCCGGCGTCGGCGGGGTCGAGGAAGGCAATGGGCGCATGAGGTATCAATGCGACGTCGCCGAGCCGGTCGATCACACCGTCACGGAGAGGTCCGCCGAACCATCCTTCGTCGATGAGTTGGTCCCGACTCATGACCCAGGTGGTGTTGTGGTACTGCTCGGTAGTCGTGGTCAAAAGGTCATCGGCAGCACCGGGCCGGGCATGGATCCAGCGGAACCGGCCCTCGCCCGACAGAAGACGGGTGGCGGCCATCGTTTCGCGGCCCAACAACTCCACATTGGCTCCGACCTCGATCTGGCCATGGTCGGCGCTGACCACCAGCACCGCCCCCGGGGCCAGCTCGGAGGCGATATCGGCCACCAACCTGTCGACGGCGACCAACTCGGCGTCATAATGCTCGCCGAGCCCGTGTTCGTGGGCAACCTTGTCGATACCGTCGTAGTAGGCGTAGACGAAAGGTTCCCCGGCCCCGAGCAGCCGGCGGATTTCGAGAGGGAGCGACGAGGTGATCTTGTACCCGGCCAACGGAGAGGCCCCGAGGTGGGCGGCGGTGAACCCGGTTCCTCCGAACTCGGCACGGGAGACCACCGGCACCGGATGGATTGCTCCGGGGAACGGCGGGTACGGCTGAAGAGCGGAAGCGGGCAACTCCTGGCGGGCGTCCCGCGGATGGTTGGTGCCCACTGTCCACCGGAGCACGTTCATGATCTCCGCCCTTGGGGTGGCCAACCGGTACCCCAGGAGACCGTGATCGGCGGGTGGACGACCGGTGGCGATGGACGTGAGCGCACACGCGGTGGTGGTCGGAGCCACCGAGGTGATCGATCGTTCAATGCCGGCGGCTCCGGTCAGGGTGGGAGCCAGCTCACGACGTGCGGTCAGTTGCTCCCATCCCAGCCCATCCACGATCAACAGAACAATCTGGTTCGCCTCACGGGCCGGAGAGGGTAGCCAGGTCGGAGGTTGGGCGGCATCGCCCTTGCCCCCCGCGGAGCCTGACAACAGGGCCGGTACCAGGGTGGCCAGGCAGGCGCCGTTGTAGTCCGGAAGGATCGGCACGGCCGATCGGTGGGAGAGGGAAGGCGCCGACATCACTAGTGACTGTAGGCCACCCGGCCAAACCGGTCAGTCCGGATCGGCCAGGAGCCGTACTTCCGAAACCGTCACTGCATGCCCGCCCAGGATCACCCGGTTGCCATCGAGTCGCATGTGGACGATGCCTCCCCGGCGGGACACCTGGGCTCCGATCAACTCACGCCTACCGGTGCGGGCCGACCACCACGGGGCCAGGGTGCAGTGGGCCGAGCCGGTGACCGGGTCCTCAGGAATCCCGACCCGGGGAGCGAAAACCCGGGACACGAAATCGATACCAGGTCGGGAGGCGGCCGCGGTCACGATCACGGCCCGGGTATCGATAGCGGCCAGAGCCGAGAGATCGGGCTGCAGTTGCCTGACGGTATCGGGCTCAGCACACACCACCATCAGGTCGGAGGCGCCACCGAGGACGTCACCGACTGTACCGAGGGCGGCGAACAGACCACCGGGCGGAGCACAGGCGACCGGCGGGTCGGCAGGGAAGTCCATCTCGATCAAGCCGTCGTCTCGGAGTACGCAGGTGAGCACGCCGCTTCGGGTGTGGAACTCTCCTCCCCCCGTCACGTGGGCCGAAGCCAACGTGGCATGCCCGCAGAGGTCAACTTCGGTAGTGGGAGTGAACCACCGGAGGCCGTACCCACCGTCGGGGCGTGTGACGACGAACGCCGTCTCCGAGAGGTTCATCTCGCCGGCCACGTCGCGCATCCACGTTTCCGGAGCCGGTCGGTCGAGCCTGCACACGGCTGCCGGGTTTCCGGAGAATGGACGATCGGTAAATGCGTCGACCACGACGAGTTCAGTGGGCACGGTCAACCCCGGGGCAGCATGGCCCGGATGGTCTTGTAGCAGTGTCCGTTGCGCGGGGTGGTGATCGATGCCACCAGGTAGTGGGGCTTGAACCCCAGGGCGGATGCCAGTTCCTTGCCCTGCAATCGGTCCTTTCGGGCTACATCGAGAGCGCGGTCGGCTCGGGGGTCTTCGACGGGCAGCCAGTTGTCGCTGCGTCCCCACCCGAACCGGATCCACACTTCCCGTTCCCGCTCGCGGCGGAACAGGACGGGTCCCTTGGTCGGCACCAACAGGGCC
>Ga0075520_1001319_pt1 | contig 11852 bp, 13 predicted proteins | sample NGEPerB_FD_75100 | JGI IMG/M metagenome (GOLD analysis project Ga0075520, IMG submission 75100) | Arctic peat soil microbial communities from the Barrow Environmental Observatory site, Barrow, Alaska, USA - NGEE PermafrostAB12-B | ecosystem: Environmental > Terrestrial > Soil > Wetlands > Peat ... | reverse complement strand
TTTATTTTTATCACTACGTCAACAAAAACTATAAAATAATATCAAATTATTTTAATTTATTTTTTACAGCATACATCTCTTCTTTTTTTTAAAAAAGTAATCATGTGATCAGCAACAAAACTCTTGATCTTTTTAATATTGTCCAGACAAGTGATGAAACCCTGATCTGTAGCAGGTTTCCCGACTATCAATAAAACATATACTTCTTATAATTCGCATATATTTATTTTGAATTTCACGAATAAAACAAGGAAAATAGAAAATCGGGAAATTAAAAATATTTTTCCAACCTGATTTATTTTGAATTTGGCAATAAATAATTAGATTTCTATTTAGAGATAAGTTTTCCCGCCAATATAGTGTTTAGTAAAGTAAGCCGTCGACAGGGAATCGATACGAATTTTTTTACCCTGTGATGAAGCATGGATGAATTGGCCATCTCCTATATAAACTCCCACATGAGAAACATCATTTTTCCATCTCACCGAAAAAAATACTAAATCGCCCTTCTGTAAATCGCTGATGCTGTCCACCGGACTGCCGACTTCAAATTGCCTTGCTGAGTTACGAGGTAAATTCAGACCATTTAATTGATACACGGTCATTGTCAATCCGCTGCAATCAAATCCATTATCAGAAGAAGCACCGCCCCAAAGATAAGGGACTCCAATAAAATCCTGAGCGGACTTAACCAAAGCTTCCCGCAGATAATTCGTGCCGTATTGTTTCCGTCTGGCAACGGAGTAATCTTCCGGCTGGACGATGTAAAACTCCTCGATAACCCCTGCTTCTCTCAGGCTTTGAGCCTTTTGTCGTGCCTTTTCCTTTGTAGAAAAATTACCAAAACGAACCTTGAAGAGCTTATCAGGAGCAACGAAATATGTGGCGTCCAGACCATGATCTTTTAGCGTTTCCGTTAAGCGCGCCGCGTTCTCCACCTTTTTAAACGCGCCGGCTTGAATCGTATATTCCATCAACGCCAATGCCGGTTTGCGTTGAACCCGCGACACCGATGCCGAACGCGAAGTTCGATGGCCACATGCCAATATAAGTAATAGAATAAGAAATATAATAAATATTGGGGATCGATAATTTCTCATTGTTTCATCTTTAAGCGTTACTAAAGTTTAGAAAACAGTACGTATAAATTTATTGTGAAACTCCAATTCTAATGAAACTCAGATATTACAAGCGCAGCACAGTAATATCTGTAAGTTGTAATGAGACTCGCTGAAAAAGAATCCCGACGAGTCGGGATGAAGTTTGAAGCGTTAGTCGAATTATCCCGCGACGCGGAGGGCACAATACCCCGCAGCTTGCTTTGGTGTTCATACCCGTGATTTCTTCCAGTTCGCTTGGACGTATTTATTTGCTTCTTCCGGTGTTGTAATCCTGCCTTCCAATTGTTCATCTTCCAGTGCTTGCAGGATTTCCCCGATAATTTTTCCCGGAGTAAATCCGAGAGCAATCAAATCATCACCGGTAAGTAAGCGCGGCGGGTGCAAATCATCCAGCGCTAAATTCTGAAGCTGATCGCGGCAAAATTCATAATTATCCAACATGCCGTGACTGGCAAGACAATCAAGACGATGCAACTCCAAATGCAAATTAAAATCCGGCATGCGCAAAAATCGTTTGAGCCGACCCGGACGCATTTTTTGGACATTCATAAAAACCATGTGATAATGGATGAGGTTGAGCACCGTTTCTCTCTGAGCGCGGGAAAATTTCAGACGCTGCATTATATCATCGGCAATTCCTTCGCCTTGTTTAACATGCCCGTAAAAATGCACACCGTTTTCGTCTTCGCTGCGCGTGACAGCTTTGCCGACATCATGTAAAAGTGTTCCCCACGCCAGACATAAATTTGCATTGGTCTCTCCATCTTCAGGTAACAGCTCCAACATCATCAAGGTATGCTGCCAAACATCACCTTCAGGATGAAAACGCGGCGGTTGTTCCACTCCTTTCAATTTATCTAACTCAGGTAATATTTCCCTCAAAATACCCGTATTGATCATTAATTCAAAACCGCGACGGGAGCCGCCGCGCAAGAGAATTTTGCCCAGTTCTTCCTGCACGCGCTCAGCGCTGATCTGTTTTATCTTCGCCGCGTTTCTTTCTATCGCTTTTTGCGCGGCAGGATCTATGACAAAACCCAAATTAGCGGCAAAACGAATAGCCCTCAGCATTCGCAGATAATCTTCATTAAAACGGCTATCGGGATCGCCGATAGTGCGGATTATTTTTTTCTCAATATCAGCGCGGCCATTTACATAATCGACGATTTCATTCGTTTCTGGATCCATTAAAAGTCCATTGACCGTGAAATCGCGCCGGAACACATCTTCTTTGGCTGAAGAAAAATGAACCTGGGAGGGATGCCTGCCGTCTTCGTAAATATCATCACTTCGAAATGTAGCCACCTCGTAAGGATGGTGCTCCACAATGACGGCAACAACGCCGAACTTGGCGCCAATGGCCACGGTGTGATCAAATATCGCTGTGACTTGATCGGGGAGCGCCGAAGTTACAATATCGTAATCACCGGGAACATCACCGCGAATAAAGTCGCGCACACAACCGCCGACAAAATATGCTTCATAACCTGATTGTTTCAGTCGGCAGACGATTTCTTCCGCATTCTGGCGATTGTTGTTTCCCATTTTATTTCCGTTCAAAAGAATTAAAGGCTTCTGGATTCTCATGTCTCGCCCATGCTCGCACGAGAATGACACTCTTTTTTGTCATTACCCAACTCGATTGGGTAATCCAGTATTCTTCCCCTTGCTATCCGGCATTCGCCGGACTATCGCTTGCCCCTTTTTTCACTCTTCACCCTTCACTATTCACTTCTTTAAATGCTGAAGCATCTATGTTTATCTTTTGCCTAATTTAATGGCGCAGAATTCACCGCACATGGTGCAACCTTCATCATGTGCGCTTTTGCTTTTTTCCAAAAATGTAACCGTTTTTTCCGGATCAATGGATAAATCCACCTGCCCCTGCCAATCAAAAGTCTTCCGGCACTGTGACATTTTCCGGTCTCTCTCTCGTGCGCCACGTACATTTTTGGCGATATCGGCAATATGCGCGGCGATGCGCGCGGCAATAACCCCTTCACGGACATCAGCCAGAGTCGGCAGACGCAAATGTTCCGCGGGCGTGACATAACACAAGAAATCCGCTCCGGCAGCGCCGGCAATCGCCCCGCCAATGGCCGAAGTAATGTGATCATAGCCCGGCGCAATATCCGTAGGCAACGGCCCCAATACGTAAAACGGAGCGCCCTGGCAGAGTTTTTTTTGCAGTTTAACGTTGGCCTCAATCTCGGTTATTGGAACATGGCCGGGACCTTCAATCATCACCTGCACTCCGGCGGCGCGCGCCCGCTGGGCCAGCTGACCCAGAATGATCAGTTCCTGCAATTGTCCCTGATCTGTGGCATCTTCTATGGCTCCGGGTCGAAGTCCGTCGCCAAGACTCAAAACCATATCGTAGCGATGGGCTATTTCCAGAAGCCGGTCATATTCCTCATAAAGAGGATTCTCACGTTTATTGCAATACATCCAATTGGCGGTCATGGCACCGCCGCGACTGACAATTCCTAATATTCTTCCCTGCTCTTCGACTGCGGCAACACTCAGTCTGGTCACGCCGCAATGAACAGTAATGAAATCCACTCCGTCTCTGCCATTTTCTTCGATCACTGAAAATATATCTTCCGCGGTCATTTCCGATATCGCTTTCTCCTCCTGCAAAATCTTTACCGCCGCCTGATAAATCGGCACCGTGCCGATGGCTACTGTTGCCTTCTCCATGACCGCTTTGCGGATTTGCGCCAAATTGCCACCCGTCGAAAGATCCATTACCGCGTCGGCGCCCACTTCCGTGGCGATTTTTAATTTTTCCAACTCCAGAGTCAAATCATTATTGTCTTTGGATGTGCCGATATTGGCATTCACTTTGGTGCGTAAACCCTTACCGATCGCCAGAGGTTTGATGGCCGTATGATTTACATTGCGACAAACCACTATATTCCCATCTACCATCCCCTGCCGGATGAATTCCGGCTCCACACCCTCCTGGTCAGCACATATTTTCATTTCTTCTGTTATTTCACCACTGCGGGCTTTTTCCAACTGTGTCATTCTTCCCTCCAAAATATCTATTAAAACGCAATCTAGATCTCATTACACTTTTAAGAAGAGGCTATGATCAATTCAGCAACTTTTCTGCCGGACAGGAGCATTCCGCCAAAAATCGGCCCCATCCTCGGTCCGCCAAAAGCGGCATTTGCCGACATTCCGGCAACATAAACACCTGGACAAATCTGGCGGGTATTTTCCATAGTCAAGCGCTCCGCTTTATCCGCCCACATGGAGCGTTCACCCATTAACTTTCCCGAGGGTGTGGCAAGCTGCATGTCAGTTTTCCTTTCGATCACCTTCAGGACTTCTGTCGCATGACCTGTGGTATCGATGACATTTTTCGCTGCAATAGTTAGCGGATCGACATGGAGTCCCGCCATTTCAACGGGTGACCAGTTAATAACCAGACCGGTTACCCTCCCCTCGCGAATCATAACATCTTCCACGCTCATACAATTAAAGATTGTTGCTCCCGCACGCACAGTCTGGGAACAAATAGTTGTAACTGCTTCAATTGCGTCGGCGGTATAGTAACCTTCACGATATTCTCTGGTGCGAACGCCAAACAAATCCAGGATTTCTTTGGCTTCATCCTGAATCACGATCTCGTTGAACATCATTCCACCACCCCACATACCCCCGCCAAGACTCAACTTACGTTCAAAAAGAGCAACCTTTTTGCCAGAAGACGCCAAATAGTAGGCGGCTACTAGACCTGATGGACCTCCGCCGACCACTGCGACATCTACGTCTGTGGATTGCAGTAATTTTTCCGTAAATCTTTCAATGATCGCTTTCGAAATAACTATTTCATCTAAAACCATGTTCAAAAATCTCCTTCACAATTATCTATAAATGTTTTAAAATTGTCAGCACTTTAATCACCACCTCAACGGGATTCTTGCCCAACACACGAACCATCGGTTCTTTACCCCAGCCACCTCTATCATAAATGATATCTGGAATCATTTTGGCTTGTTTGAGTACCTCATTAACTCCCCATTCAAGGGAGAAGCCCTCTTTATCCTTATTCTCAACCGGTTCGTCAACTCGATCAAAGCTTTCTACTGCAAAACCAATTCTTTGACAGACATTGATGATTTTTTCCGAATATTTTATATTCATTGCACTGCGATAGGATGAATCATATTTCAAAACTGTCAGAACAATATGAGCAACATGCTGTGAAGCGCCAAACTCGGGATTTGCCATAATATGCGCCGAGTCACGAAAACGGATAATCCTTCCGGGAAAACCAGCAACCTGAAACTCCGTTTCAGCTCCAACCATTGCATAGACTAAATTAGACTGCACTTCAGGGATGAGTTGACCGCATTGACTAGTAGATAAAATTTTTATTGCCGCTTGAAGCTCGTAGAGGCACCCATTTTGTTGTTTTTTGTTAGAATCAACATTCACCGGTCCATGACCCTTCCCCAGACATAGCGAGTTTTCAATTGCTTCTGTCACCATAACTTTGGCCCGGCCCGCTGCATTAACAATGTTATTTCCCAATGCAAGATTTGCCGCAAGAACTGATGCATAAGTACAACCGGTACCGTGAGTATTTTTCGTATCAATCCAGGGAGAGGAAAACTCATAATAATGATCACCGTCATAAAGAATATCCAGGGCACCCGATCGCTTACTTCCCGGCAGGTGCCCTCCCTTAATCAGCACATTTTGGGCGCCAAGTCTTTGAATTATAACCGCCGCTTTCTTCATCGCGGAAATTGATCTAATCTTCATTTGCGTTAATTTTTCCGCTTCGGGAATATTCGGCGTCAGAACAAAAGCCTGCGGCAGCAACTTTTTGATAAGTACATCCCTTGACCCATCCTGCATTAAAGAATGGCCACCCTTAGCGACCATCACCGGGTCAACTATTAATTTCTCTAGGCGATATTCTTTGACCTTTTTAACAACAGATTCGACCGCTCCCACTGTTAAAAGCATCCCCGTTTTAACAGCATTAGCACCAATATCGCTCAGCACTGAATCTAATTGCGCCAAAATAAATTTTTGCGGAACAGGATGTATAAACTGAACGCCTTGAGTGTTTTGCGCGGTCACTGCCGTGATCACGCTCAGTCCATAGCAGCCACACGCGCTGACAGCCTTCAAATCCGCCTGGATTCCGGCGCCGCCGCTGGAATCGGAACCACCTATACATAATACTTTAACCGGTTCCATAAATCAAAGCGCCTCCGGAAAAATATCTTTTTGCCAATATCTAATGACGAGAAGTCTCCCCTGTCGGACATTAATGCCGGCGTGAGCGTCATTAATAACATTGCTGATGCCGCGAGAATCACCCATTACTAATGTTCCTTCTTTAAGAGGATAAAGAAAGCCCGTTAGATTTATTCCCGTAACTTCAGGACTGAGCGCCAGAAGAGAAACTGTTTTTCCTGTTTCATTTATAAAAGAAGTTTCTTTATCCAGCACAAATACTTCGCTGTATTCGTCAAGCAAATACGTCTCGATTCCCTTTTCCTGTCCCTTGCAAAGCAAGAAAACATTGGCCAGGGTGTGATCAATTCTACCGCCCAAAGCACCCCAGATAAATATAGCCTCCGGTTTCAAATCCAGCGCGTAATCGAGCGCCAGTTCTGTATCAGTAAAATCTTTTTTTGCGGGATATTTTATAATTTTTATTCCCTGAGTGGAATAACTTGCCAGCGAAGCAGGATCAATCGAATCCATATCGCCGATGATTACATCCGGCTTAATTCCTAAATATTTAAAATGACGCGCACCGCCATCGCAGCAAATTATCAGACAATTTTCCATTCGGGCAATTTTTTCCTGAAAAAAAGACTGATCGCCCAAGCACCCGCCACTGACTATATTTACTATTTGTGACATGTTCATTTCTCTAATTGGAGTCTCTGATCCCGCTACGCTTCGCTTCGGGGATAGTTCGACTTACCAATTCCGCTACGCCTATAGTGACCTTTAGGTTATTCGCTTGCGCAATTGGAGTCTCACTAAAAAAGCCATACCCTTTTGCCCACATAGGATATGGCTCTGATAATAGTTTTTGTGTCGCCACTCCCTACGCCGGCATTATCCGTGTCAGGTTCAAAGGGTATAATCTCAGCCATCAAGCACCCCTGTTATAAAATTTATTACATTAACCCCCAAAAAGCAATGTGTTTAATTTGCATGCTTTATCCTATTCCTCTCCTGCATAAATACAACCTGACTCTGTACTTTCCTGAATAACAATTTTACTCAATTGCGGCAGCACCAAATGAAGATGTTTCCATATCCATTTAGCGATATTTTCCGATGTTGGATTATCCAGCCCGTCAATGTCATTTAAATATTTATGGTCTAATTGATCGTGCAGAGGTTTAAACGCTTCAGCAATATCGGCAAAATCCATTACCCAACCAGAGCGCGGATCAACTGAGCCCTGAATATGGATTTCGACACTGAAGGAATGTCCATGCAACCGGGAGCACTTGTGTCCCTGGCCAACATTGGGCAGGCGATGAGCCGCATCAAATTTAAATGCTTTAAAAATTTCCATTTAAGGCCCCCTATTTTATACCCAAAATTTTATGCGTCTGTAAGCCCAACCGCCATTGCGGATGGGACAGAACATATTCCAATGCCAGACGCGTATTCACCTCACGATCAGGGGCATCCATCGGTTGTAGGAAAAAGTACTGGAAATCCAGCATTGCATATTTTCCCGGCTCCGCCCTCAACTGCGGAAACACCAATTTTAACTCCTGCCCCGAACTCAACAATAACTTAGCGCCGGCTTTGGGACTGACGCAGATCCAATCGATATCTGGCGGTGGTAAGAGCGTGCCGTTGGTTTCGACGGCTACTTCCCAGCCATTCTCATGTAGAGCCGATATCAACTCTATATCCAGCTGCAGTAATGGCTCCCCGCCTGTGCAGACAACCAATGGCTTGACTGATTTTACATTTTCCTTCGGCCACAATTTTTCAATTCTTCCGACCAACTCCGCCGATGTTGAGAATTGCCCGCCTTCCGGCCCATCGCAACCGACAAAATCCGTGTCACAAAATTTACAAATGGCTTTTTCACGATCGGCCTCTTTTCCCGACCATAAATTACAGCCAGCAAAACGGCAAAAAATCGCCGGGCGGCCGGAATAAAAGCCTTCTCCCTGAATCGAATAAAATATTTCTTTAATAAAATAACTCAAGGCTAACCCTTTATTTTATATCTTACAGTATCTTTAATACCGACATCTTTAAAACCTTTCAACCGTAAAATGCAGGAATCGCATTCGCCGCAGGCTTCGCCTGAAGCCGACGGATCATAGCAACTGTGCGTTAAACTATAATCCACTTCCAGTTCAATGCCCTTTTGGATAATTTGTGCTTTACTCATCTGGATGAGCGGAGTGTTAATTTTTAATTTCTGCCCGCCTTCCACACCGGCTTTCGTTGCCAGATTGGCCATCTTTTCGTAGGCGGCAATATACTCGGGACGACAGTCGGGATAACCACTATAATCCAAAGCATTCACTCCTATAAAAATATCGTTCGCTCCTACCACTTCCGCCCAAGCCAAAGCGTAAGAAAGAAATATGGTATTACGTGCCGGAACATAAGTTACCGGAATATCTTTCCCCATTTGTTCCGTGCTTCTGCTCTTGGGAACAGCAATGTCCGCGGTTAACGCGGAGCCGCCGATCAGACGCAAATCGATATCGATTACCAGATGCTTGACAACACTGCTGCTTCGGACAATGCGCATGGCCGCCTCCAGTTCCACAACATGCCGCTGGCCATAGCGAAAGCTCAAAGCGTAGATATCAAATCCCATGTTTTGAGCTATAGCCAGCGTCGTGGCGGAATCGATCCCGCCGCTTAGGAGAACAACGGCTTTCAAGTTACTTTTCATCATATTAATACTTAATATATACTGGAGAACGTCCAGCTAATTGCTGCAAGAAACTTTACATCAAGTTGTTTTCAAAAATTAATTTATGAATTTTTGAAAGCTTACTTGGTATTATGCCCCGTAAGTCAACCTTTAAATATCAGATAGCTTTTTGGCATTAATACCAAAAAGGTTCATTGTATTAAAAGCGGTTACCTGGGCCACTTCTTCCCATGGAACTTTTTTGATTTCCGCCACTTTTTTTGCCGTATGGATGATAAAAGAAGGCTCGTTTCTTTTGCCGCGGTGCGGAACGGGCGCAAGATAAGGCGCGTCCGTTTCCAGCAATAAAGAAGAAAGGGGCATGCGCTCGGCGACATCTTGAATTGTTTTGGCCTTATCAAATGTCACTACGCCGGGGATGGAGATGTAAAATCCAAGATCTATGCATTGTTTAGCCATAGCATAATCGCCGGAAAAGCAGTGAAATGCCCCCCGGCGCACACTAGAGGCTTTAACCATTTTCAGCGTCTGCTCATGAGCTTCGCGATCATGGATAATCACAGGCAGATTAAGCTCCTGCGCTAATTCCAGCTGCAGGCCAAATACTTCTATTTGTTTTTCCTGAGATGAAATATTGCGGAAAAAATCCAACCCGATTTCGCCATAGGCAACAATTTTTTGTCTATGAGCAAGCTCTTTAAGAGATTCGCAGATGTTTTTATCTATTTTTGCTGCATCATGGGGATGGACGCCGATTGTTGCATAAATATTTTCATGCTTTTGGGCAAGGTCTACAGCTTTGCGGCTTAGCGCTAAATTTGTTCCCACAGTAATAATAAAATCCACTCCCGCCTCTCCGGCCCGTTTGATCACTTCCTCACGGTCGGAATCGAACTCTTTCATTTCCAAATGGGCGTGGGAATCAATAAGCATAAGAAACTATTTTTCGTTTTCAGTCAGACTAACTTCCTCGGCATTTTCCGCAACGTCAGGAAGTGTTTTAAGAAAGCTTTGTAAATCTTTTTCGGAAACCTCACCGTGTGAGACCTTGCGCGAAAGAATGCGTTTATCGAGGGCAAGTAATCCTTCATCAACTTTTTTGGACATGTTAGTCTTTTCTCCTTACGTAAATTGAACGAGCCGACTACTATTACATTTTTGCAATTTAATCAAGTCTGAACAAAAACTAAGCGGGAGATATTATACCAAATAGCTATCAGACCTTAACAAGTCTATTTACTTGGCATAATACCAAGTAAGCTTTCAATAATTCATATTTGAATGTTTGAAAGCAACTTGTTATTATTTTTTCAGGCGCGGATCGAGCGCGTCCCTTATTCCCTCTCCCAGGAGATTGTAACCGACAACCGTAATCAATATAGCCAGCCCCGGGTAAAGGGAAAGCCACCAGGCAATATCGATATTGTCCTTCCCGGCAGTCAAAATATTGCCCCAACTGGGTGTGGGAGGTTGCACGCCAATCCCTAAAAAACTCAAGGCCGATTCGGTAAGTATCGCTCCGGCAATACCCAATGTCGCCGCTACTAAAATAGATGCCATAGCGTTGGGGAGAATATGTAAAAAAATAATCCGCAAGTCGCCGGCTCCTATTGCTCTTGCGGCCTGAACAAAATCCCTTTCCCGCAATGAAATGAAATCAGCCCGTACCAGCCTTGTTACGCCCATCCAACCGGTCAAACCGATAATGATCATAATATTCCAGATGGAAGGCTCCAGAAAAGCGATTACAGCCAGGATCAGGAAAAAGGTGGGAAAACACAGCATAATATCTACAAACCGCATTATCACCGAATCAACCCAACCTCCATAATATCCCGCTATAGCCCCAAGAATCGTCCCGATAATTATGGCTACCCCGGTAGCCACAAAACCGACTTTCAACGAAATCCTTGCTCCCCAGATCATCCGGGACAGCACATCACGCCCCAGTTGATCTGTTCCAAACCAATGGTTCATCGAAGGAGAAGCCAATACATTGGTCAAATCGATTTTCCCGGGGTCAAAAGGAGCCAGCCAGGGCGCCAGAAGCGAAATAATTAACAACAGCAAAACAAGGCCACTACCGGCGACCATCAATTTATTTTTATAAAATGTTTCCCAGAATTTCATTTTTACAAAACCGTCAAGATATGCGAATGCGCGGGTCCGCCAGCGCATATGACACATCGGCAATTAAATTGCCTAAAAGTGTTAAAATCGCGCCAATGAGCAAAATGCCCATGACCGTCGGGTAATCTCTCGCCATAACTGCCATATAAAAAAGCTGCCCCATTCCCGGAATAGCAAAAATTGTTTCGAAGATGACACTTCCGCCGATAAGACCGGGGATGGAAAGCCCTAAAATAGTTATAGCAGGTAAAAGCGCATTGCGCAGCGCATGTTTATAAATTACATCCCTTTCGCTCAATCCCTTAGCGCGGGCAGTCATAATGTAGTCCTGCTTTATAACTTCCAGCATGTTCGCGCGCATATAACGGGAAAGGCCTGCTAATCCTCCAAAAGAGGAAATGAACAAGGGCAAAATCAAATGTTTGGCTAAATCAACGAACTGTGCCCAGGGAGTAAGGTATTCATAATTTAGAGAACGTAAACCGGAGATGGGTAGCCACCCCAGATTAATACCGAAAAATATCATCATCAACAACGCCAGCCAAAAAGTCGGAATCGCAAATCCAATAAAGACAAATATTCCGGCGATTTTATCGAAGAGCGAATTCTGATGGACAGCGGTAAGTACTCCCAGAGGTATGGCAATCGCAATAATAATTAAAAGAGATAAAAATTCTATTATGATGGTAATGGGC
>Ga0075520_1001318_pt1 | contig 11865 bp, 13 predicted proteins | sample NGEPerB_FD_75100 | JGI IMG/M metagenome (GOLD analysis project Ga0075520, IMG submission 75100) | Arctic peat soil microbial communities from the Barrow Environmental Observatory site, Barrow, Alaska, USA - NGEE PermafrostAB12-B | ecosystem: Environmental > Terrestrial > Soil > Wetlands > Peat ... | reverse complement strand
TCGAAGAGGACGAGGCGGTCCATCGGAGACGAGTATAGAGGCCCGCCGCGTGAGACGAAAAACGGGGGGCCGGGCGCCTGCGGCGCCCGGCCCCCCGGGGTCCTTTCGCGGCCGCTTCCGCTTCGGCCGCTACCGGCGGGCTACGATTCGATCATCCGCCGCCGCTCGGCGCACTGCCACCATGGCAGGGGCAGGTGGCCGGCTGGCCGAAGCCAGAGAGATGGCAGGCGTTGCACGGGAGTGGCACTTCGCCGCGCGGCACGTGCTCGCCCTCTTGCGGATGCACGAAGGTCGACGGGATCCAGCCGGTGATCTTGTGGCAGTCGACGCAGTGGGTGAGCCCGCTGTGGTGATCGCCGTGACAGTTCACGCAGCCGTCCGGCTTGATGGCCGTGCCCTGCGTGTGGCATTGCGTGCAGTTCAGCGCCGCATGCGCGCCGGTGAGCGGCTGCGGGTGCGAGAAGTTCTTCCCGCCGACCCACGCGAACATGCTGTGGCAGTTCACGCACTGGCCCCTGTTGGCGTGCGGAGCCGTGTGGCAGTAGCTGCAGTTGGAGGTGCCGTCCTTGTGGCACATGAAGCACGACGGCATCGAGTTCGCCGGCGGGGCCGAGACGCCTGGAGCCCCGGTGTGCACCAGTGAGGCGTGGCAGGCGATGCACAACTGTTTGGTGTGGCTGGGGCTGCCGTGCTTGAACGTGACCGGCGCCGGCGTCCCGAGCGTGAGCGTCTTGCTGGTCTGGGCGGTCGTGTGGCAGCCGCTACGGTCGCAGGCGGAGTTCGGGATATGCCGAGTGACGAGGATCGGTGCCTTGACCTGGCCGGTGAAGTGCACCCAGATCTCGCGCGACGCGGCGAGCTTGGTCTTGAGGAAGTTGAACGGTCCCGGCGGGATGTGACACTGCACGCAGTTGGTCGCCTTGTGCGTGGAGATCGCCCACGTGTCGCGGTACGGCCACATCTCGTGACAGTCCGACCCGCAGAACCGGTTGCTCTCGGTAAAGCGCGCCGCGACGGCCGAACCCCCGATGAAGAGTACGACGAGGACACCCACGATGATCGCGACCCGTTTCCAGTTCCGCGACCACCACGAGCGTGGCTGATCGGCCATGGCTCACTCCTCCACCAGCGACTCGGACTTGCCCCGCGTGCAGTCTACTTCTCCGCAACGAGGTCTGTCGCCTTGACTTCGCGAGGAGAGGCCGGCCGTCGCCGGACTCGGCCGCCGAGACCGGCCGGCCTCAGCCGCCTTCGGCCCGGCTCTTGACGACCAGGAGCGGTACGTCGCTGTGGTGGCGCACGTGGTCGGCGACGCTGCCGAGCACCCGGCGCTCGAGCCAGCCGTGACCGTGCGTGCCCATGGCGATGAGGTCGGCGCCGAGCGCCGCGGCCTGCTCGACGATCACGGCGTCCGGCTCGCCGTGACCGAGCACCGTCTCCACGGCGAACCCGTGGCCCTTGAGCCGCGCCTCAGCGCGCCCCAGATCGACGCGCGCCTCGTCCTCCTCGGCCACGCGAGAGTCGCGCGTGTGGTAGTGCGCCACGCGCAGGAGCATGACCGTGGAGCCGAGCGCGTCCGCGAGGCGCTCGACGTCGTCGAGCAAGGCGTCGTCGACGCTGCTGCCGTCAAGCGTCACCAGGATGCGCGCGTACAGTCCCATGGCTAGATGCCTCCTCCGCCGCCCCAGAAGGTCTGGTACAGCAGAAACACGTTGAGTCCGACGACCAGCGCCGCCACGAGCCAGCCAGTCACTACCCCCACCGTTCCCATCCGGTCCTCACCCATCACGGCGCGCCGCCGGGTGAGCACCAGCAATGGGACGATGGTGAGCGGCAGCTGGATGCTCAGCACGACCTGGCTGAGGATCAGGGCCTTGTAGGCGTTGAGGCCGATGATGATGAGCACCACCGCCGGCAGGGCGAGGACGATGAGGCCGAGGCGGTACGTCCGGCTGTGCGGGTCCTCGGGCTTGCCGAGATAGCCGGTCACGACGTTGGCCGTCGCCAGCGATGAAGTGATGGACGAGCTGAGGCCGGCCACGAGCAGTGCCAGCCCGAAGATGAGCTGCGCGAGCGAGCCGGCCAGTGGCTTGAGCGTTTCGGACGCCTGCTGGATGCTCGAGACTGTGACGCCGTTGGCGTAGAAGACGGCGGCTGCGACGAGGATCATGGCGGAGTTGACGAGCCAGCCCATACCCATCGACAACGTCGTGTCGACCAGCTCGTAGCGCATGAGCTTCTTCTGGTTGCCGCCGCCGAAGTCCCACTCGCGCGACTGGATGGTGTTGGAGTGCAGGTAGATGTTGTGCGGCATCACGATTGCACCCAGCATGCCCATGGCCAGCAGGATGCTGGCGCCGGACAGGCTGGGGATGATCCAGTGCGGCGCCGCCGCCGCCATGTCTGGCTTCACGATGAAGAGCTCGGCGATGTAGGCGATGGCGATGAAGGCGAGAAACACGACGATCAGCCGCTCCAGCTGGTCGTAGCGCTGGCCGAGGATGGCCAGCACGACGAGCAGGAGCGTGAGCGGCGCGCCCACCCAGAGCGGGATACCGAAGATGATCTGGAAGCCGAGCGCGCCGCCGAGGATCTCCGCGAGACTCGTCGCCATGAGCGCCGGCACCATGCTCACGCCGAAGAGCCAGACGAGCGGCCGCGAGAAGTGGCTGCGCACGTTCACCGCCAGGGAGCGGCCCGTGACGATGCCGAGCCGGGCCGCGACGTGCTGAAGGAAGATGAGCATCAGCGTGCTCAGGCTGATCACCCACAGCAACTCGTAGCCGAACTGGCTCCCCCCGGCCATGTTGGTCGCCCAGTTGCCGGGATCGATGAAGCCGATGGTGACGATGAAGCCCGGGCCCAAGTAGCGCAGCAGCTCGCGCGAGAAGAGGTCCCGGGCGAAGCCGCGCATCCCGCCCCGGGGCGCCGCGCACGTCATGCCGACTTCCTTGACCATCGGCTGGACTCTACCCCACCCGTGCCGGAGTCGGATACACACGGCATGCGGCGGCGTCTCGCTGCTGCGGGCCGCCGCCATTCTCAGGCGGTTCCCAGCAGCCGTTCAGCGGCTTCCAAGGCGGGGGCGGTACAAAGGTGACGTCCCACCCCACTGCACCGGGAGGCGCAGATGCGCAAGTTCGCGTTCACACTCCTCACATTCGCGGGCGGCGCCGCCGTCGCCGTCCTCGTCATCGTCCTGCTGACCGCGACCGGCATCCTGCCGATCAAGACCGTCCAGACGACCGTGATCGGCCAGTCGTCGGCGACGACGGGGACCATGACACAGGCGGCGCTCACAACGGGGTCGTTGACGCCCGAACAGATCTACCAACAGGACTCACCCGGCGTCGTCGAGGTCCTGTCGACTTTCGCTCAGGTGCCCTCCTATTCGCCCTTCGGCCTGCCGTCGTCGTCCAGCGCCCAGGCGCTCGGTTCCGGCTTCGTGGTCTCGAGCCAGGGCTACATCCTCACCAATGCGCACGTGGTCGCGGACAACGGCCAACAGGCGAGCTCCGTGACCGTGGTCTTCAAGGGCACGGGCTCCACCACCACGCAGGTCAAGGCGCAGGTCGTCGGGATCGACGAGACCAGCGACGTGGCGCTCCTCAAGGTCGATCCGGCGCGGACGCCCAAGCTCGTCGTCCTCCCGCTAGGCGACTCCTCCAACGTGCAGGCCGGTGAGCCAGTCGTCGCCATCGGCAACCCGCTGGGCTACGACTTCTCGGTGACCTCGGGCATCGTCTCGGCCACCGATCGCAACCTGCAGTCGCCGAACGGCTCGACGATCCCCAACGGCATCCAGACAGACGCCGCTATCAACGAAGGTAACTCCGGCGGCCCGCTGATCGACTCCACCGGCCACGTGATCGGCATCAACGAGCAGATCGCCTCGCAGTCGGGCGGGAACCAGGGTCTGGGGTTCGCGGTGCCCATCGACACGGCCGCGAGCGTCATGAAGCAGCTCGAGACGAGCGGCAAGGTGACGTACGCCTACCTCGGCGTGTCGGGGCAGACGCTGAGCGCCGACATCTCCAAGGCGCTCGGCGTGAAGACGGACCAGGGCGTGCTCGTCGCCCAGGTCGCCGGCGGCAGCCCGGCGGCGAAAGCCGGGATCAAGGGCGGAAGCCAGCAGACGGTTATCCAGGGCCAGACCTACGTGACCGGCGGCGACGTGATCGAAGCGATCGATGGCAAGGCGGTGACGAGCGCCGAGGACCTCGCCGCCGTCATCATGCAGCACAAGCCCGGCGACACCCTCACGGTGACGGTGCTGCGCGGCGGCTCCACACTGCAACTCAAGGCTACGCTCACGCAGCGCCCAAGCGGGACGTAGGCCTCGCCGGGCGGCGCCCGCGAGCAACCCCGCGAAGGACCCTCCTCCTCGCGGGCGCCGCCCTCTCCTCCTACCTGCGGCGGCGCTCCCGGGCGGCGGCGCTCGCGCGTCGGGGGCCCGCCGCGCCGACGGACGCGGCGGCCTACGCCTGGTTGAGGAAACGCCGCCTGTGCGGCTCGCCGCCCGATCCGGCCGAGAGCTCGACCGCGGGCGGCGCCAGCAGCACCACCTGCTCGCCGACCGACTCTACGCTGCCGTCGACGGCGTACGCGAGGCCGCTGAAGAAGTCCGTGAGGCGCTTGCGCAGCCGCGCGTCGCAGTCTTGCAGGTCGACGATGACCGGATCGCCGGCACGCACGTGGTCCGCGATACGCTGAGCGTCGTCGAAGTCCTGCGGCGAGACGAGCGCGAACTTGACGCGCCGCGGCCGTACCAACGCGAGGGGTCGTTCGTCCCGCCCGGACGCGGACCGCGCCGGGCTCTCGTACTCGCCCGTCTCGTAGTCGTCGTCGTACTCGTCGTCGTCGTGCGCGCCGCCGAACTGGGCGATGGCGGCGCGGAGCGATCCGGAAAGGCTCATCTGTCCTCCGATCTCACGTCGCGCCACGGCATGCACGCCAGTCGCGACTGAGGGGGTCGGTTTGTTCTCGAGGTGCGTGCTCGCCTACTGGTTCGCCAAACAGCGGCCTTCGCCTGCCGGACGCGACCCGCTCGTTCCTCCGTGCGATCGCTCATGCCGGGCGCCGCCGCAGGCGGCGCACGACGACCCAGACGACGATCGCGACGATGACGGCAAACACCGCGTAGTCGAGCCACTTGAACTGTTGCTGAATCGACTCCCAATTGGCGCCGAGCTTCACGCCGAGCCATGTGAGGACGGCGACGAACGGGATGCAGCCGAGCGCCGTGTACATCGTGAACTTCCACAGCGGCATGCGCGCGACGCCGGCCGGGAGCGAGACGAAGCTCCGCACCCCCGGGATCATGCGGCAGAAGAACACGGCGACGGCCCCGTACTTGGCGAACCAGCGCTCGGTGAGCTCGATGTGCTCGTGCTTGAGGAGCACGTACTTGCCGTAGCGGTCGATGAACGGTCGCCCCCCGTAGAGGCCGATGTAATACACGACCCAGGCGCCCACGACGTTGCCGGCCACGCCGGCGACGATCGCCGCCGCCAGGCCCATCTTGCCCTGGCTGACGGCGAAGCCGGCGAACATCATCGTGGTCTCGGCCGGGATGGGGATGCAGGCGCTCTCGAGGAACATGAGCACGAAGACCCCGGGCAGCCCGAACACGGCGATCACGTGAGTGCACCAGTTGATGACGTCGTTGACGATGCTTTGCATGCAGCAAAGCTTAGACGACCGCGCAGGTTGGACCTAACCCGTGCCGCGCGTCCGTGCGGCACTTGTCGGACCGGCCTCTCGTGGGTATCATATGAACGTCCGTTCATACGTTCAGAAGACGGGAGGCGTGGTGCCGGACGAGGTCATCTGCGGCAAGGGCGACGAGGACGCCCTTGATCGCTGCGACGTGGTGGTCGTGGACCCCGAGCGCGTGCGCGCCGTGCGCGCGCGGCTGGTGACGGCCGCCGAGACGGAGCGGATGGCGGCCGTCTTCAAGGTGCTCGCCGACCCCAGCCGTTGCCGCCTCGTGGCGGCGATCATCGAGGCCGGCGAGCTCTGCGTCTGCGACCTTGCGGCTACGGTGGACATGAGCGAGAGCAATGTGAGCCACCACCTGCGCGTGCTGCGCAGCCACAGCCTCGTGCGCGCCCGCCGCGAGGGCAAGATGGTCTTCTACTCCCCGGACGACGCCCACATCCGCGTGCTGCTCGACATCACGCGCGAGCACGTGCTGCACGGGTCGGAAGGTCCCGGCGCGTGACCGAGCACACCCTCGAGCTGGCCATGCTGCTGCCGCGCGAAGCGGAGTGCGGTCGCTGCGTCGAGGAGGTCGGCCGCGAGCTGGGCCGCCTCGACGGCGTGCACGACATCGAGGCGGACGTGCCTCGCGGCCTGCTCAACGTCCACTTCGACGAGGGCGTGCTCGACGCCGGCGAGTTGCGCACCTACGCGCGCCGCGCCGGCGCCCAGGCGCACTGCGTCGACCACTGCCCGCTCGCCGTGCACGCGCACGGAGAGCTCGACCTGCTCGTGCCCCTCCCCGGCGAGGACGGCGCGCAGCGCCGCATGCTCCACGTCACGGGCATGGACTGCGCCGACTGCGCCCTCAAGCTACAGAACACCCTGCGCAAGGAGCGCGGAGTGCGCGCCGCCGACGTCAACTTCGGCGCGGCGACGCTGGCGGTGGCCTTCGACCCGGCGGAGAACGACCTCGCCGGCGTCTACCGCGCCGTTCGCCGCCTCGGCTACGACACCGTGGAGCGCCGCGCGGAGGCGGAGGCCGCGAGGACGGCCAAAGCCGCTGCGACCGAAGGCGCGAAGGCGGCCGGCGGAGTCGCCGCCGCGGACCCGGCTTCGGTCGCGGCCGCGGCCGGTGCCGCCACGGCCACAGCCGGCATCAGCGCCGCGCCAGCCCAGCGCAGCTTCTGGCTGCGCGAGCCGCGGGCGCTTCTTACGATCGCCTCCGGCGCCTTCGTGCTCGGCGGCTTTGCCGCCGAGGCGCTGGCGCCGTCCGCTGCGTCCTGGCTGTTCGCCGCCGCGATGGCGTCGGGCGGCTTCTACGTGGCGCGCGCGGCCTTCTACAGCTTGCGCGCGCGCCAGGTCGACATGAACGTCCTCATGACCCTGGCGGCGATCGGCGCCGCCGCCATCGGGCAGTGGTCCGAGGCCGGCCTCGTCGTCTTCCTCTTCGGCCTCGGCACGCTGCTCCAGGTCGCGACGCTGGAGCGCACGCGCCGGGCCATCACCGGGCTCATGTCGCTCACGCCTTCGGATGCCGTCACGGTGCGCGATGGGGTGGAACTCACCGTCCCGCTCGCCGAGATCGTCCCGGGCGACATCGTGCTCGTGCGTCCCGGGGGACGCGTCGCCGTCGACGGCGTCGTGCTCGAGGGCCACGCCGCCGCCGATCAGGCGCCGGTGACCGGCGAGTCCCGCCCGGTCGCCAAAGCGCCCGGCGACCAGGTGTTCGCCGGCTCCATCATCGAGGGCGGGAGGCTGCGCCTGCGCGCCACAAGCGACGCGGCCGACAACACCATCGCCAAGATCGTGCACCTCGTGGAAGAGGCGCAGTCCCGGCGCGCGCCGGCGGAGACGATCGTCGACCGTTTCGCGGCGCGCTACACGCCGATCGTCATCACGCTGGCGGCGGCGGTCGCCTTCGTCCCGCCGCTGCTCGGTGCGTCGTTCGAGACCTGGTTCTACCGCGGCCTGGCCCTGCTGATCATCAGCTGCCCGTGCGCGCTGGTGATCTCAACGCCGGTCAGCATCCTCGCCGCTCTCGCCAACGCCACCCGCAACGGCGTGCTCATCAAGGGTGGCGCCTATCTCGAGCGAGTCGCGGGGATCCGTGCCATCGCCTTCGATAAGACCGGCACGCTCACCGAGGGCCGCCCCCAGGTGACCGACGTCGTCGCGCTGAACGGGGCGGCCGCGGACCGGGTGCTCGCCATCGCCGCGGCCGTCGAACGCCTCAGCGAGCACCCGCTGGCGCGGGCGATCGGGGAGCGCGCAAAGGCGGCGTCCGGCGAAAGCGCGAGCGCCGCCGCCGCAAGCGCCGTCGCCACCGCGAGCGCGACCGCCGCCGAGTGCGGCCGCGGCTGCGCGGACGGATCCGCCGCGTGCCGGGACGAGCACGAGCACGCGCCGGGAGACGAGCGTGCGCACGTGCACGGGCACGCCCACGACGCGCGCGCGCCGGTCGCGTGCGCCTGCGGTTGCGAGGACGGGGCGGAGAGCGCGAGCAGCCCGGGTCCGCGCGTCGAGCGCTTCCGCGCAATTCCCGGCCGCGGTGTGCGTGCAGAGGTCGACGGCCAGCTCACCTTCGTGGGTCGGCCAGATCTTCTCGGCGCACACGCCGAAGATCCGGCCCTGGTCGCGGCGGTCTCGCGCCTCGAAGGCGAGGGCAAGACCGCCGTCGTGGTCGGCGACGAGAGCGGGCCGCTCGGCGTCATCGCCGTCAGCGACCCGCTGCGCCCCGGCGCGGCGGCGGCGATCGCCGACCTCCGCCGCCTCGGCGTCGATCGCATCACCATGCTCACCGGCGACAACCCGGAGACGGCCGCCGCGATCGCGGCTCAAGCCGGCATCGGCGACGTGCGCGCCGGCCTGCTCCCGGCCGACAAGGTCGCCGCCGTGGTCGGCCTGGGCGGCGACCACGACGCCGTGGCCATGGTCGGCGACGGCGTCAACGACGCCCCTGCCCTGGCGGCGGCCGGCCTCGGCATCGCCATGGGCGCGGCCGGCACCGACGCCGCCCTAGAGACGGCCGACATCGCCCTCATGGGCGACGACCTCGGCGCCGTTCCCGAGACCATCCGTTTGGCGCGCCGCACGACGCGCGTCATCTGGCAGAACATCGCCTTCAGCATCGTCGTGAAGGCGATCTTCCTCATTTTGGCTCCGCTGGGACTCGTCACGTTGTGGCTCGCCGTGTTCGCCGACATGGGCACGTCGCTGCTCGTGACCGCGAATGGGCTACGCTTGTACCGACGCTAGAGGAGGCGCCGTGCCGGTCACGCTCTACACCAAGCCGGGCTGCCCCCACTGCACGGCCGCGCGCAACGATCTGATCGCCCGCGGCGTGCAGTACGAGGAGATCGACGTCACCGCCACGCCCGGAGCCGAGGAACGGCTCGCCGAACTGACCTTCGGCACGATGCTCGTCCCGGTGATCGTGGAGGAGGACGGGGAGGTCCGCGTGGCCGCCGGCGGCGGCTGACGAGTCTGACCGGGCGCGCGTGCCGCGCCCAAACGCAAGACTGGCGCCGCGACTCGCTTCGCCGCGCGGCGCCTCCGCCGTCCCACCACTACTTCTTGAGCGGCAGTCCCGCCTTCTTCCAGGCCATCAGCCCGCCATGCACGTTGGTCACATCGGTGAACCCCATGCCTGCGAGGTGCCTGGCTTGCCGCGGGCTGCGGTGACCGCTCAGGCAGATCACGAGCAGCTCCTCGTCCCGCCCCAGCCCGGTCTGGTCACCTTTGATGGCGGCCGGCGGCACGCTGCGCGCGCCCTTGGGGTGAGACCCGCGGAACTCGGCGGCCGAGCGCACGTCGACGAGGCTGGCGCCGCGCTTCTGGCGGGAGAACGCTTCCTCGACGTCGATGGTGGCGACCGGCGCGGGAGCGGCTGCGCCGTCCGCGCCGCGCCTAAAGGGCCACACCGTCGCGTTGCGGCTGCTCGACGAGGCTGTCGTAGAGGACCTCGAACGGGCCGCTCGTGAGGATCGAGTGCAGCGTGCCGTAGATGCGCTGCACGACCTCGCTGGAGTAGAACTCGTCGTGCGTCTCCAGCGACTCCCACTGGGTCTCAAAGACGAAGTGGACGTCGCCGAGCGCGGATTCGCGGCCCTCGTCGTGGAGAGCACTGGCGAGCGGCGACATGCCGAACGAGCGCAGGACGCGGTGGCCGGTGTTTCCGGAAGCGTGACCGACGTGGCCGGCGAGCTCCTGCAGCGCGGCTTCCGCCCGGTGCTCCGTGCCCTTGGTCACGCTGAACATGGTCTGGCCGACGATCATGGACGGTGCTCCTTTTCGGGTGGTGCCACTCCTCTTTTCCCCGTGGAGCCCCGGAAGGAACGAAGTGGGCGACATCTCAACGCGCGCGAGGTCGCGATTCAGCGCACAAGAAGGCGTGAGTCAGCGCGCGACCTCACGGAAGGCGGTCATCAGCGATGCCGGCTTGAGCGCCGCGCCGCCCTCGGACATCCACACGATCTTGCCGGCGCGGTCGATGATGAACGTCATCGCCCGGACCTCGCCGCTCGCCTTGAGCGCGCCGTAGGCCTGCGCGATGGTGCCGTCATCCGGGAGCAGCGGGAAGGCGAGCTCCGCGACCTTGCCGGCGAGGGTGATGCACTCGTCGCGAGAGGCGTCGCAGATGCCGAGCAGCTGACCGCGCATGCCCCACAGGTTGTCGGCGGCGGCGCTCAACTGCGCGAGCGCCGTCTCGGCGGACGCCGTCTGTGTGGGCAGGAACACCAGCACTGCGAACCAGTCGCCGCGGTACTGCTTGAGGTTGATCTCGCTGCCGTCGACGGCGCTGGCGATGAAGGTCGGCGCCTCGCGGCCGACTCCGGACTTGTACCCCACGTCGGGACCTCCTGGCCGGGCGGGCCCGGCCCGCTTGGTGTGCGGCCCGAGTCTATCAAAGCGATGCCGGGCGGGCCGCGAACGGCGCCGGGGCCGGGCGGCAAAGCGCCACCCGGCCCCGGCGGGCCGCGACACATATGGCGGGCGCGCCGGCCGCCTTGCGGCGGGGCGCGCCACGCCTCTTCGAAAGCGTCAGAACGTCTTGTACTGCTCCCTGGGAGCGGCGCAGAACGGGCACTTGTCCGGCACGTCGCCGATGACCGTGTGCCCGCAGACCAAGCATACACTCACCGGCTGGTCGGCGATGTCCTTGCCGGCGAGCACCTGCTCGCGCGCCTCGGAGTACATGCCCTTGTGGTCGACCTCGCTCTTGAGCGCGAACTTGATGCTCTTGAGCGCCTGGTGGTTGCCCTGCAGGGTCGCGATCTCCTGGTAGGCCGGGTACATCTCGTCGACCTCGAAGCTCTCGCCGCCAAACGCGGCCTTGAGGTTGTCAGCCGTCTCGCCGATGCCGCTCATCACGCGGAAGTGGTTGCGCGCGTGCCGGCTTTCGGCGAACGAGATGGCGCGGAACAGCTTGGCGACGTGTGGATAGCCCTCGTCCTCGGCCTGCTCGGCGAAGACCAGGTACTTCTCGGCCGCCTGGCTCTCGCCGGCGAAGGCGGCCTTGAGGCTTTCCTCCGTCATCGCGCCGAGCTCTTCGGGTTTGGGGAGGCGCTTCTCGACGGCTTCGTCCATCAGAACTCCTTGAAGTGCGCGCCGGCGGTGCCGCACACGGGGCACTCGTCGGGAGCGTCGCCGATGACGGTATGGCCGCAGATCGGGCACACGCGCACGGCGCCGGCGCCGAGATCCGCCTTGCCCTCGACGCCCTTGAGCGTGGAGTCGTAGATGCCCTGATGGTCCTTCTCGGCGGTGAGCGCGTAGCGGATGCTGGTCTGCGCGCTCTTGTTCTCCTGCAGCTTGGCGACCGCGTCGTAGGCCGGGTACATCTCGGTGATCTCGAAGGTCTCGCCGCCCCACGCCGCCTTGAGGTTCTCGGTCGTGGTGCCGATGCCTCCGAGCACGCTGAGGTGGTTGCGGGCGTGGGTGCTCTCGGCGAACGCCACGGCGCGGAAGAGGCGCGCCACGTTGGAGTAGCCCTCAGCGTCTGCCACGTCGGCGAAGGCGAGGTACTTCTGCGAGGCCTGGCTCTCGCCGGCGAGCGCGGCGGCGATGTTCTGGGCCGTCATCTCACCCTTGTTCTCGGGGGCGGGCGGAGTGTTCTTGAAAGGCTCGGCCATCTTGGTGTTCTCCTCCTGGTCGGTGTGGCGG
>Ga0075520_1001317_pt1 | contig 11872 bp, 10 predicted proteins | sample NGEPerB_FD_75100 | JGI IMG/M metagenome (GOLD analysis project Ga0075520, IMG submission 75100) | Arctic peat soil microbial communities from the Barrow Environmental Observatory site, Barrow, Alaska, USA - NGEE PermafrostAB12-B | ecosystem: Environmental > Terrestrial > Soil > Wetlands > Peat ... | reverse complement strand
GACGGTGAGATTCTCCAACGTACACAGTGACGAGATGGTCCGCATCATTTCGGCGGTCACCTGGGGCGCCAAACCCAGTGACGGTTCGTCCAACAGCAGGAAACGTGGACGGGCAATGAGTGCACGCGCCATCGCCAACATCTGACGTTCGCCGCCCGACAACGTCGACGCGTATTGCTTGCGCCGCTCACCGAGGACGGGAAACAGTTCGAACTGGCGCTCGAGTCCCTCGTTCGCGTCGATCTTGCTCGCAAGGACACCGAGACGAAGGTTCTCCTCGATCGTGAATTCGGCGATCACGCCGCGGCCCTCGGGCACGTGACCCACGCCGAAGCGCGCTATCTCGTCGGTCGCCATGCCGACCAGGGCAGTCGTGTTGCAGTGGATTGTCCCACTCGAAGGCTTGACGAGCCCCGAGATCGCTCGCAGTAACGTCGTCTTTCCGGCGCCGTTCGTTCCGAGGACTGCAGTGATCCTTCCGGTGGGGGCGCTCATCGTTACGTTGCGCAGCGCCTTCACTGCGCCGTAGGAGACTGAAAGATCCTCGACGTGGATCACTGTTCTACTCCGAGGTAGGCCGCGAGCACCGCTTCATCGTGGCTGATGACGCTCGGTGGGCCCGACGCGATCACCTGTCCGAAATTGAGCACGACGAGACGGTCCACGAGCGGCATGACGAAGTCCATGTTGTGCTCGACGAGCAGGACACTCATGGTGTCCTTCAGCCCGCTGATCAGCGAAGCGAAGTCGCTGAGTTCATTTTCGTCCAGCCCGGACGCCGGCTCGTCGAGCATCATGAGCCTGGGCTGACCCATCAGCGCCCTGGCGACCGCGACCTTCTTCGCGATGCCGTAGGGGATCGAACCGGGCAGCGCCTTCGCGAAGCGCGCGACGCCGAGTCGATCGAGCATCGCCAATGCTTCGTCGCGCACCAGGTGCTCTCGACGCGACGAAACCGGAAGGCCGAGGAGGCTGGTGAAAAACCCTCCACCCGGTCGACTCTGCGCGCCGGCCATGACGTTTTCTATAACGCTCAAGTGGTCAAAGAGTCCGACGCCCTGCAACGTGCGAGCGACGCCGGCCTTGGCCAATTGCGCGGGCTTTAGATTCTCTCGTCCGAGGGCCGGGAAGCGCACGGTGCCCGACGATGGCGCGAGGAATCCACACACCACGTTGAACGCCGTGGTCTTGCCCGCGCCGTTGGGACCGATCAGACCAACGATCTCGTTCGCCGCGATGGAGAAGGAGACGTCGTTGAGTGCGGTGAGTCCGCCGAAGCGGACTGACACGTGTTCGACGGCGAGCGTGAGTGGCGGCGGTGTCGCTTCGGTCATCGTTGCCCAAACTAGCCCGGGCCTGCGATTCGTCGCGACGCGTGACCGCGCCGGCACAGTAGTTTGCCTCTATGCGACGAATTGCGGTCATTAGCCTGCTCCTCAGTTTTGGCATCGTCGCGAGCGTGGTGACGGCGAACGCCGACACGACCACGACGACGACATCGACGTCTTCCACCACGACCACCTCTCTCGTAACGACCACGACCGTGGCGAAGAAGAAGGTGTGGTTGGCGCCGCTCACCGGTCGACCCGATCCGACTCGCAGCACGAAACGTCGCTCGGCTCTCACTATCAAGATCGAGAACACGCCCGAAGCGAGACCGCAGTATGGGATCGAGCACGCCGATGACGTCTACGAAGAGATCTGTGAAGGCGGCATCACTCGCCTGGCTGCGATCTTCAATTCCAGTCTTCCCACCAAGGTCGGACCGGTGCGTTCGGTACGCCGGACGGATCGTGAGATCGTGTATCCCCTCGGCGGGATCTTCGCCTTCAGCGGCGGCGCGCAGTACGCCATCAACAGCATCGCCACGGCACCAGTGAAGACCTTTGACCAGTCCAACAGTGGCGGCGCGATGTTTCGCGATCCCAAGCGCTACGCCCCGCATAGTCTCTACGCCAACGCCGTACTCTTAATGGACAAGGGCGGCACACCCAAGCCACCGCCGTCGCTCTTCACCTACAACTCGGGATCGAAGCGCACGCCGGGCGTGCGAGTGCGGTCCTTCATCGTGGGCTTCGCCGCCGGTTACGCCACGTCCTACGCGTGGGATACCAAGTCGCTGTCCTGGGACCGATCGATTTTTGGCGCGCCCGACGTGACGGCCAGTGGTGTTCACCTCTCACCCAAGAACGTGATCGTCATGTTTGTCCGCTACATCGGTGGCGTGGGCGTCATCGGCTCCGAGGCACTGTTGAACGGAAACGGCATTGCCGATGTCTTCACCGGTGGCACCGTGCAACGCGCTATCTGGACGCGTGCGGGTCTTCGTAAGCCCATCGTCTATCGCGCATCGAACGGGCAGGTCATCGCGCTGCACACGGGTCAGACCTGGGTCGAGTTGCTCGACACCTCTGAACGCGTGAGCATCGTTCCCGTGAACTAAGGGAGATCGGCGATCTCGTTGCGTCGCGGGCTGGATTTTGGTGCCACTGGTCAGCGCGCTCGGTGGTCCACTCGGACAGTTTGGTGAAAGAGGCACAATGGGACCGGTGCAGCCCACGGACCGTTCTCTCGATGCTCTCGCGATGGAGTCGAGTGCACATGCCCGCCAACTCATCACGGCAGCGGAGAGGTTGCGCGGTCGCCACGAACGCGCAACGCGCAACCGGTTCGTGCGGCTCTTTGATGACCCCAAGGCGCTCGACGTGACGATCGCTTTGACCGACGAGGTGATGCGGTTCACTTCCACCCAAAGCGCTGTCGCGACACTTCGTCGCACGGCGGATCAGTCGTCGATCCGCGGATTCGGTGTCTTGAACGCGCTCGGACTGCGCGTCATCGCATTCGCGTCGCGTTGGGCTCCGCGTGTCGTCGTGCGCGTCGTGCACGCGCGAATCGCTGCGCTGTCGGCGGACCTGATACTGAACGCCGATCGCGATCGACTGCAGAAACACGGCCAAGAACGTCGCAGCGAAGGCCTCGCACTCAACATCAACGTCCTGGGCGAAGCAGTTCTCGGCGAGGGTGAAGCGCAAGACCGACTTGCGCGGGTCATTGAGATGCTCCAGCGGCCCGGCGTTGACTACGTGTCAGTGAAACTCTCTTCGATCGTGAGCCAGCTTGTCACGCTCGACGCCGAAGGATCGCTCCAGCGGGTTGCGGAGCGTCTTCGCGTGCTCTACCGGGAGGCGCAGCGCCACTCGACGTTCGTGAATCTCGACATGGAGGAGTTTCGAGATCTTCGCCTCACGGTCGCCGCCTTCCAACTCGTTCTCTCCGAACCGGAGTTCGCCAGTCTGTGCGCGGGAATTGTTCTGCAAGCATATTTGCCCGATTCACACGCGCCACTCGGCGAACTGTTGACCTGGGCGAAACATCGGTTCGTACGGAGCGGCGGTCGCATCAAGATCCGGCTCGTGAAGGGTGCGAACCTCGCGATGGAGCACGCCGAAGCGGAGTTCCACGGCTGGACGGCGGCGCCGTACTCGACCAAGGCCGAAGTGGACGCGAGTTACGCCCGCATGATCGACGCGTGCCTGCGACCGGCGTGGGCCGACGCCGTGCGCGTGGGCGTCGCGAGTCATAATCTCTTCCATGTCGCGTGGGCGCTGGACGTCGCGAAGGCGCGCGGCGTTGTCGATCAGCTCGACGTCGAGATGCTCGAGGGCATGGCGAACGCTGAAGCACGCGCCCTCGTCGCGGCCGGGTATCGCGTCGTGTTGTACGCACCGGTCACGCGTCGTGACGATTTCGCGGCGGCGGTCGCGTATCTCGTTCGCCGCCTCGATGAGAACACGTCCGCAGAGAACTACTTGCGAGCGGCGTTCTCGATCGCCCAGAACTCCAGAGTGTTCCTCGAACAAGAGCAGCGTTTCATGACATCACTCGAACAACGACACGACGTGGACACCGCGTCGCGACGCCACAACCCGTCGCCGCGGTCGGGTTCGGGATTCATCAACGTCGCCGACGGTGACCCCACCAACCCGGACTACGCGTTTGCCATCGCCGAGGCTATGCGCCACGTTCGAGCGCTGGGTGGGTGGCGCGTTGGCTCCGGCAGTGAGGAATCCACTGAAGCGCCTGACGAGGTCGAGGTCGGTCTCGACCCGAGTGCGAACGGCGAACCGTGGTATCGCTACAGGGTCGCGGACATCGGCGCGATCGACACGACTGTCGCGCTCGCTCAAGGTGCGCGTCACGCGTGGAGTGTCCGCGCATCGGAAGAGCGCGCGGAGATCTTGAACGAGGTGGCACTCGTGATCGAGCGCGCTCGCGCGAGGACGATTGCCGTAATGGCCCGCGACGCCGGCAAAACCGTGGGCGAGGCTGATCCCGAAGTGAGTGAGGCCGCTGACTTCGTGCGGTACTACGCCGAACAAGCCCTGGACCTCGGAGATTCATCACCGCTCGGTGTCGTCCTCGTGGTTCCTCCGTGGAACTTTCCTTACGCCATCCCCGCCGGCGGCGTTGCTGCCGCGCTCGCCGCCGGCAACACCGTGATCCTGAAGCCCGCTCCCGAATCAGTCGCCACCGCGTGGGAGTTGGCGCAACATTTCTGGCAAGGCGGCGTGCCGCGCGAGGCGCTGCACTTCGTGCCGACGCGAGACGACGACGTGGGACGTCATCTCGTGACGCATCGCGACGTCAACGCCGTCATACTCACGGGAGCGTTCGACACCGCTCAATTGTTCGTCTCGTGGCGGCCCGATCTGCATTTGCTGGCCGAGACGAGTGGTAAGAACGCCCTCGTCGTGACGTCGTGTTGCGACGTCGATCTCGCGGTGAGGGATCTGGTGCAGTCGGCCTTCGGACACGCGGGTCAAAAGTGCAGTGCCGCCAGTCTCGCCATCGTCGAGCAGTCGATCTATGACAGCGCGTTGTTCGTGAGGCAGTTGAGGGACGCCGTGGAGAGCTTGGTCGTCGGTCCCGCGTACGATCAAGCGACCACGGTCGGCCCACTCATCCGTCCGCCCGAGGGAGCGTTGCTTCGCGCGCTGAACCAACTCGACGAAGGCGAATCATGGCTGGTGAAGCCCGAACCCCTCGACAGCGCTGGCTATCTCTGGCGCCCCGGAGTGAAGATAGGAGTGCGGGCGGGTTCGTGGAGTCACCATCACGAGTGGTTCGGTCCGGTACTCGCCGTCATGGCGGTCCCGGACTTCGAAAGCGCGATCAGCGTGCAGAATGAAGTCGAATTCGGCCTCACGGCGGGACTGCATTCACTGGACGAGTCCGAGTGCGAACAATGGATCGACCGGGTCGAAGCGGGCAACGCGTACGTGAACCGCGGGACGACCGGCGCAGTCGTCGCTCGCCAACCCTTCGGTGGCTGGAAGCGCAGCAGCGTCGGACCAACGGCGAAGGCCGGGGGAGCGAATTACGTGAATTGCCTTCGCGCATGGCCCGAGGTGCACGACGTGGCGAGCGCGCTCGGCGCGATGCGATCGTGGTGGTTCGACTTTGGTGCGCGATCGCGCGACGGGGCCGGGCTGCTCGTGGAGCGCAATATCGTGCGGTACCGTCCGATGTCGAGTGTCGTGTGCGTGCGTGTCGACGGCTCTTTCAGCGCGCTGCAGCGCGCATATCTCGAGCAGATCGCTTCGTTGACCGGCGTCGCAGTTGAGTTCAGCGCACACGAGACGATTACGGGCGCCGACGACGTCACTGTTGAAACGATCGATGAAATGGTCAATCGGTGCTCGCGATTCGCCAAGGTCCGCTGGCTGAGCAGGGAAGTCGCCCCGGTCGCGGCGTTGCTCGATCGTGGGATAAGTGCTGACACGAGGCCGCTGGCGCAGTCGGGCGCCGTGGAAGGACCCCGATGGTTGCGCGAACAGAGCATCGCGATCACGAATCATCGCTACGGCAACGTCCACGCGGGCCCGAAACCATCCGTTAGGGGATTGGGTGATTGAACACGTCGACCAGCGCTCTTGAAGGCAAAACGCGACGTTCTCGTGCGTTGGAAGAGGGTTCGCCGACCGGTCACTATCTCGGGATTTCTCGCCAAACTGCTAGGGTTTTGGACGGTTAGTCGCTGCTCTCCCATGTCACGTCATCCGTGTTCGGGGTTGGTGGCGGCCGTGGGATAAAAGGAGCAAACAGTGAAGGTTCTCGTTCTAGGCGGCGACGGATTTTGCGGCTGGCCGACCTCACTCAACCTTTCGGACAACGGCCACGACGTCACCATCGTCGACAACTTGAGTCGACGTGAGATCGACCTCGAACTCGAGGTTGACTCGTTGACGCCCATCCGCCCAATTGGCGAGCGCATTCGGGTCTGGAAGGAACTGACGGGCAAGCAGATCGACTTCGTCCATCTCGACCTCGCCGAAGAGTACGACCGGTTCGAAGGGCTGTTGCGCGAGGTTCGTCCCGACGCGATCGTTCACTTCGGTGAGCAGCGCGCGGCGCCGTACTCGATGCGCAACACGATCGCCAAGCGCTACACCGTCGACAACAACGTTCGAGGAACCCACAACGTTTTGGCAGCGATCGTCGCGACCGGACTCGACATCGCGCTCGTGCACCTCGGCACGATGGGCGTCTACGGCTATGGATGGTCCGGATCGGCGCCGATCCCTGAGGGCTACCTGACGGTCAAGGTGCCAACCCCCGACGGGGACATCAATCGCGAAATCCTCCACCCCGCGAATCCCGGTTCGGTGTACCACCTCACGAAGACCCTCGACCAGTTGCTCTTCGCCTTCTACGCCGCGAACGATCAATTGCGCATCACCGACCTGCACCAGGGGATCGTGTGGGGAACCCAGACGCCTCAGACCGCGCTCGACGAACGGCTGATCAACCGCTTCGACTACGACGGTGACTACGGCACCGTGCTCAACCGTTTCTTGATGCAGGCGGCGATCGGCCACCCACTGACCGTGCACGGCACCGGCGGTCAGACGCGTGCGTTCATCCACATTCGTGACACGGTGCGCTGCGTGCAGATCGCGTTGGAGAATCCGTCGGACCGTGGTGACAAGGTCATGGTGTTCAACCAGGTGACCGAGACGTACCGCGTTCGCGACCTCGCCCAACTGATCTCTAAGCTGACCGGCGCCAAGATCGCCAACCTGCCCAATCCGCGACGCGAAGCGGTCGAGAACGACCTGAACGTGAGTCGCGACCAATTCATCGCGCTCGGACTCGACCCGACGTACCTGTCCGAGGGACTGCTCGAGGAGATCCGTGACGTCGCCCAGAAGTACGCGGACCGCGCCGACACCACTAAAATCATCGCCCGTTCGGTCTGGCGCAAGGGTATGGAGACGTCGCCCGACCTGATGGAGAGTTAGTCGTCGACTTGTTCTCGAGGGTCGCCGACGCGGCTGCGCGCGTTCGGGCGCGGCGTGTGAGAATTCGGTAATGGCCAAGATCTACGAATACAAACGTCACCCGCGCGCCGCCGAGCTCGAGGCGCACAGGCCCGTTAAAGCGGTGGACCTACGCCGCGTCAACCACCAAAACTTCTTCGTTCGCATGAACGCGCGCTTCGGTCTCAAGATCACGATGGTGGTCGGCACGATGTGGTGCTCGTACCTCTTCACCGTGGTGGCCCTGTTCGCACTGCCCTCGGCGATCAAGCAGGGCACGTACTTCATTGTCGTTTGGCTGTCGAGCAGTTTCCTTCAGTTGGTGCTGTTACCCATCATCATCGTGGGCCAGAACATCCAGGCTGCCGCGGCGGATAAACGAGCCGAGGACACCTACAAAGACGCCGAAGCGGTGTTGAAGGAGGCCGAGGAGATTCAAAAGCACCTCCTTGCTCAAGACCAGGCGATCTCGGACATCGTGGATCGTCTCGAGAAGATGATGAGCCACGAGGAGACGACGGGTTCAACGAGCGAACCCGGGTAGTAGACCGGTTCTCGTGAACAGCCAGGCGGCGGTGTCGATGCTCTCAGCGCTTAGCACGACGACCACGAACCCGATCGTCCACCAGGGCTCCGCGCTGCCCGCCGCGCGCGTCGTGATCATCGCGGTGCCGACGGTCGCCCTCACGGTGCTGTGGTGGCTGACGCGTCGCAGCGGGAAGAGAAACGGGCGCGCGTGAGCATTCCGTACGTCCCCCTCGACGAACGAGGCTGGCGACTCGCGATGGGACTTCGCCCGCTGGACCTCGCCAACTGGCTCGAGGTCGACGACCGGCGCGAGGAGGAACTTTCGCTCAAGACGCGGCTGCTCCTCGAGCAGCCCGACGCCGTCGTCGCGACACGCCGTGAAGGGGACGAGGCGAGCGCGGAATTGCTTGACGAAGTGATTCAATTTCTTCGCACCCACCACCCGGGGCTGTCGTGCGACGTCTCGGGGGGCGAGCACGCCGTCGTGGCGGCGCGTCGATTGATCCAAGAGGATCTCTGTGTCCTGGTGCGAGACGACAGCTGGCGTTTGGCGGCGGCATGCGTCTGTTTCCCGTCGCGCTGGAATCTCGCGAGCAAGATCGGCACCACGCTCGACGACATCCATGGATCAGTGCCCCTTTACGACGAGGAGTTGGCGCGACCGACGAATTCATTCTTCGATCGACTGAGGCCGGACCGCTCCTTCTGGCGACTCAACTGGACGCTGCTCGACAACGCGGATCTCTATCAACCGACGTCGCCTCGACGGAGCACTCAAGGCGGCCGCGACGACTGGTTCTTTCGCGTTGAACGTCAGACCCTTCGTCAACTCCCGCGTACCAACGCCGTTGTCTTCACAATCCGTACCTACGTGGCGTCGCTCGGAGCGATGATTGACGACCACGCCGAGTTCGGTGCACACCTGGTGCGCGCGATCGATGAGGCGCCCGCGACGATGCAGCAGTACAAGGGCTGGCACGGCGTGGCGCAGCAGCTGCGCGAGGCAATCGCCACTGGGTGACGTGACGGCACGGTGTTAGACCGTGATGGTGAAACTCTTCGTTCGATTCGCTGCGGTCGCCCTCGCCGCGACCTTCGCCACTGGATCGAACGCCCTGGCGTTGGGTCGCGACCCGGGCCTTCCCAATCCCGTGGCGACCCCCGGTGCCACCAACGCCCGAGTGACCCAAGCGACGATTCACTCGACGATCTGTGTTTCGGGTTACTCCTCGAGCGTCCGCCCGCCCGAGTCCTACACCCAGAAATTGAAGTACCACCAACTCGACACCGGCTACAACTTGCGTGGCGACACGCGAGCGTCACACTATGAAGAGGACCATCTCATCCCACTGGAGGTCGGCGGCAGTCCGACCTCCATGAAGAACCTGTGGCCCGAGCCGTGGAACACGAAGTGGAACGCGGGCAAGAAGGACTCGCTCGAGAACACGATGCACCGGCTGGTCTGCTCGGGAGCGGTGTTGCTCACGACAGCCCAGCGGGTCTTTGCGGCGAACTGGATCGTCGGCTATCAGCGCTACGTCGCCAGTTAGGACCTGATCAGGTCTCTCGCGATGGCGACCACTTGCATCTCGTCGGTCCCCGCGTAGATGCGCAGCACGCGGGCGTCGCGGCTCAGTTGCTCCACGCGGTACTCGGCGATGTAGCCGTTGCCTCCGAAGATCTGGATCGCGTCGTCGGCCACCTGACAGGCGGCCTGGGCGGCGTAGAGCTTCATCGCGGAAGCTTCGGCCAGCGTTGGAACTGCGCCGTCGGCCGAACGTTCGATGTGAGCGAAGACCATGTTCCTCACGTTGATGCGCGCGACCTCCATCTGGGCGAGCTTCAACTGAATGAGTTGGAAATCGCCGATTGGCGTGCCCCAGAGAGTGCGGTGACGCGCGTAGTCAATCGACAGCTTGACGCACTCTTCGATGATGCCGAGCGACATCGCGGCGACCCCAGCTCGCTCGGCGACGAAATTGTCCTTGGCGCTCTGACGCCCCCCACCTCGAGGCTCCTCGGTCTCGCCGAGCAGTCGATCGCGTCCGACGCGCACGTCGCTGAGGAAGACCTCGCCGGTGGGAGAGGCGTGCTGGCCCATCTTGCGCATTGGTTTGGCCTGCTCGAGTCCGGGCATGCCCCGGTCGAGCACGAACGTCAGGACCTTGCGGTTGCGGATCTCGTCACCGCTGCCGTCGTCCAACTTCGCGTAGAGCACGATCGTGTCGGCGTAGGGGCCGTTGGTGATCCAGGTCTTCTGCCCGTTGAGTACGTACTCTTGGCCGTCACGTCGTGCGCTCGTGCGCATGCCGCCGAGGGCGTCGGAACCCGAATCGGGTTCGGTGATGGCCCACGCGCCGATCTTCTCGAGTGTCATCAAGGGAAGCGCCCACCGTTCCATCTGTTCGGGCGTGCCGAGTTTGTTGATCGTCCCCGCGGCGAGTCCGCTCGACACACCGAGCGACGTCACGAGTCCGGGGCTGACCCGGCAGAGCTCGATCGTCGAGATCAACTGGGCCGCCTGGTCCGAACCGTGTCGCTCGCGCGAGGGTTCGCTCCCGTCGATCTTTCGTTGTAACTGGCGCTTGAAATTCTCCCGGGCGATATCACCGAGACCGAAGGTCTCATACATCTTTCGCAGTATCTCGTACGGGGCCACGCCGTTGTGCTCGAGGTCGTCCAAATGCGGGCGGATCTCCTCGTCGACGAATCGTCGCACCACAGTGGCGATGGCTTGGTGCTCCTCGGACCATTCGTACATCGTGCTTAGGCCTCCCGGCTCACTCTTTTGAGCGCATTGCGAGCAGTGTGCATGATGATCGCCGGGAACTTCGTGTGCTCGACCACGGTCGTCTCGTCGTAGGTGAAGATGTCACCCTCCACCGTAACGGTCACGTCAAAACGCGTAGTTTTGGCGACCTCATCGAGGTACTTGTTGGACAGGATGCCGTACGTGTTCGATCCCAATTCGGCCGCGAGCTTGAACGTCGTCGCGTCGGGCTCGGCCGTGCCGCCCGCGATGAGCGTCGTGGCGCGGGGCAACATGAAGCAGCGAACGACTTGTCGGTGCGTCGCGTCCCACATCCAGTAGCCGACCTCGGTGTGAAAGGGTCGGTCCGCGCCCTGGCGGTAGGCCGCGGTGCGGTAGTCGAGTCCGTAGAGGTACTGATCACCGCTGTCGACGGGGCCGAAGGGCTTGAAGGTGGTCGTCTCGCGGTACGCAGTCTCGGCGATCTTGCCCTTGTCGTTGTGGTACGAGACGTCCAAGCCGTTGAAACCAGACTCCCACGTTCCGATAAGGCCCGCGAGGGGTCCCCACTCCTCATTCGCCATCGCGTTCTCCTCTTGAACGGGTCGGCTTGCCCGCGTGGCAGACATCCTATGGGCCAGTTCGCGACGTCAAGGTTGGGCCAGTGAGTCGTCTCGCGAGCGCGTCGCTCCAGCGCGCGTGATCGAGCGCGACCAACGCCGGCGCGATGCCGAGCCAGACCTGCGCGTGGCTCTGTGCGACAAACAGGGCGAGCAGGACGATCTCCGAGGTGACGCGCACCAGTGGGGAGCGGCCACCGACGCGCATGGTCATCAGTCCGCTCAGCATCACAACGTTCACGCCGGGCACGAGCGCGGCGAAGGTCCAGCGCCCTTCAAGGGCGCGAAGCGCGAAGGCGTAACAGACGCTTCCAATCGCGAAGAGTGCGACGCCCGTGTCGCTAAGAATCGCCGCCAGCGGTTGTCCCATCGGATGGGCCGTGCCGGGCCAGTGGGCGAGGACGCTCACCACCAGTCCCAGACCCGCGAAGACGGCGACGACGCCGTATCGCACGAGACGGTGTAACGCTCGTACGGCTTCGAGTGATGTCGCGAGCGACGTGGGCGCCACGGGTTCGCCGTAGGGACGCGTCAGATTGGACCAGCGCGCGCCCGACCAGACGCGCCACTGGCGGTCTCCACCCGGATCGGGGTACCACCCGGGTGGTGGCGAGTCGGGCGACGTGAGACTCACGGCCCCATCCTCCCATACG
>Ga0075520_1001316_pt1 | contig 11874 bp, 11 predicted proteins | sample NGEPerB_FD_75100 | JGI IMG/M metagenome (GOLD analysis project Ga0075520, IMG submission 75100) | Arctic peat soil microbial communities from the Barrow Environmental Observatory site, Barrow, Alaska, USA - NGEE PermafrostAB12-B | ecosystem: Environmental > Terrestrial > Soil > Wetlands > Peat ... | reverse complement strand
GTTCGAAGGCGACGCGGTCGCCGTGGCCGATGCGCGCGTCGCGCAGCTCCCACTCGACGGCGTCGAACGGATGCGTTGCAGGCGTACTGAAAAAGCGCTTGACCTCGAGGGCGTTGCCGGACGCCGTAGCGTGCGAGATGGTGGTGTGCGGGGTAGGGTTCATCGACCTTCCTCCTCTGCTGCTCCGGCGTCACGGGCGGCCATTCGAGCTGTTGATGGGTCAAGCATCGTGGCGCACAGACCAGACGGAACGACATGCACGACGGGACTCGAAATGGGGCAAGAAGTGCCCCTCATTTTAGTACCCAAAGGGGCCGCTGAGAACCCCCAAAGCCAGGTCCCAGATGGCCGAAAATCCGCGCAAACCGGCTTGTATTCGCGCTTCTCGGCGCCAGCGGGTCAGGCGCTGCGCCGGCAATGCGTCGCGCACGTCGCGCCACGTCCGCGTGGACGGTTGTCGTTGCGAGAAGAATTTCCCGCTGCCAGCGAACTCGTCAGCGACCGAGCCGTGCCCAGTCGGCGAATTCCGACCAGGTCGCCGATGCGCGAAAGCCGGCCTCGGCCATCGCGTGTCGCAGCGACAGCAGCCAATGCGGCTCGAGCGCCCTGCTGCGCGCGATCGCCCATGCGGCGCACACGAGCACCAGCAGGGCCGCCAGCGCGGCGATCACGATCGCGCCGGTCGACAGCGGGCGATCGCCTTTGCCCGCCTTCGCCCGAGCGGCGGACGTCTGCGCGGGCGCCGTCGTCTGCGCGCCGGGCGTCGCCGGAGCGGGCGCGGCGGGCGGTGTCGTCGCGGTGCTCGCCGTGGCGGCGGGAGCGCTGCTCGGCGCGGTCGCGCCGCCGGAGGGCGCGTACGTGGTGGTCGGCGTCGTGGCAGCGCCAGCAGCGCCAGCGCCGGCTGTGGTGCTGGGCGCTCGCGCGGAAGCCGGGACGGGGAACGTGGGCGTGCTCGCCGGCTTGGCCGCGCGCGCGATCGAGGGGCCGCCCCAGGCGATCGCCGATCCGAGCACGAGCAGCGCGAGCCCGGCCGCCGGCGCGCGTGACAGACGGCGGTCGCGCAGCGTGCACGAGGGCTTCGGGGCGATCACCGCGCCCATGCTAACTCCGCGTGCGGCCTGTCGGCGCGAGCAGATCGTCGAGCTCTGCAAGCGCATCGGCGAGCACGCGCTCGGGCGCCAGGCTCGCGTCGAGCACGCGAATGCGCTCGGGCTCTGAGCGCGCGAGCTCGTCGTAGGCGGCGGCGATGCGCGCGAAGAAGCTCTCGTCCTCGCTCTCCAGCCGATCGGGCGATTCGGCGCGCTGCACCTGCCTGGCGCGGCCTGCGGCCGGTGTGATGCGCAGCAGCAGCGTGCGGTCGGGCTGCAGCGGTCCGGTCGCGAAGCGGTTGATCGCGCGTACGCGCTCGACGCCGAGCCCCCGCGCGGCGCCCTGGTAGGCCAGCGAAGAGTCGACGTAGCGGTCGAGCAGCACGATCGCGCCGTCTCCCAGCAGTGGCGCCAGGCGCTCGTCGACGAGCTGCGCGCGCGCGGCCGCGTACAGCAGCGCCTCGGCTCGCGGCGCGACGGCGAGCGCCGGATCCTTGACGAGCGCGCGAATGCGCTCGGATACGTCGACTCCGCCGGGCTCGCGCAGCAGCTCGACGCGTTGCCCGCGTGCGGCGATCGCCTCCGCGAGCGCCCTTGCGAGCGTCGACTTGCCGGCGCCGTCGAGCCCCTCGATCGTGATCAGGCTGCCGCGGGCCACGCTCGGGACGGTAGCGAGTGCCGCGTCCGGTGGCCGCTTGCACTCGCCTCTACGATGGGCGCCGTGGCATCCGCCGGTCAAGCTCCAGCTCCGCCTCAGGCCTCGACGACGATGTCGGCCGACGAGCTGGCCGCGGCGCTGCCCGGCATCGACGCCCACCCGCACGCGCGAGCCGTCCTCGCGCCCGCGCTGCGCACGCAGGCGTCTCTCTCGCACGCGTACCTGTTCCACGGTCCGTCGGGCACCGGCAAGCGGACGATCGCGCGGGCGTTTGCCGCCGCCCTGCTGTCCGACAGCCCCCAGCAGGCCGAGCAGGCGCGTGAGCGGATCGCGCGCGGCACCCATCCGGACATGACCTGGGTCACGCCGTCGGGCGCAGCGGAGATGCTCGTGGCCGACATCGAGCAGCCGGTCGTCGCCGGGGCGACGCGCACGCCGTTTGAGTCCGCGCGACGAGTCTTCGTGATCGAGGCCGTCGACACGATGAACGACCAAGCCGCCAACCGCATGCTCAAGACGCTCGAGGAACCGCCCGACTTCGTGCACCTGCTGCTGCTGACCGATCGGCGCGCGGACGTGCTCGCGACGATCGCCTCGCGCTGTCAGCCCGTGCGCTTCGACCCGCTTCCGTCCCAGCGCATCGCCGAGCGCCTGGGCGAGGTCGACGCCGATCGCGCACAGGCCTGCGCGCGGCTGGCGCTCGGCGACTCACGGCTGGCGGCCCGGCTGGCGAGCGAGCAGGGCGCTGCGCTGCGCGCCAGCGCCGAGGGCTTCGTGCGCGCCGCGCTCGCCGCCACGACCGCGCAGCGACCGTGGATCGCGATGCTCGAGGCGGCCAAGTCCGCCGGCGCGAGCGCCGGCGAGCGCGCGCAGAAGAAGCTCGCAGACGATCTGGAGCTCGTGCCGGTCAAGGAGCGCAAACGCTACGAACGCGAAAGCCTCGACGCGCGCCGGCGCGGCGAGCGCCGCGCGCGCACGCAGGCGCTCGATCAGATACTCAGACTCGCCGAGCTCTGGCTGCGCGACGTGCTGTGCGTCTGCGAGGGAGCCCACGATCTCGTATACGCGGTAGATCGACGCGCGCAGCTCGTCGACGACGCGCGCGAGCGCGACAGCGCGCGCATCCGCCAGGGCATCGAGCTGGTGCAGGACACGCGCCTGCGCCTGGCGCTCAATGTCTCCGAAGAGCTCGCGCTGGAGGCGCTCGCCTACCGGCTGCAGGCGCTGTTCGCGAGGCCGGGTGAGGGGTGAGGGGCGAAGTGTGAGGGAGGCCCCTGGGACGGGCGAAGTGTGAGGGAGCGGTGGGAGGGGCGAAGTGTGAGGGAGGCCCCTACGCGTACGTCGTAGTTCTCGTCACACAGTGCGTATAACCATGGTTATACGCAGTCTGTGCAAGCGGACACACCTTCTGCCCGCACCCTCTGCCCAGACCCTCAGGCGGCGATTGGCCCGAGGTTGGGCTGCAGGCCGTAGGTCTCGAAAGCCATGAAGCGCGAGAACAGACGGTTGTCGGGCCCGTGGTAGTCGGCGGAGCCGGTGCTGAGCAGGCCGAGCTCGGCGCAGCGCTCGGCGAGCAGCCTGGTCTGTTGCTCGTCGTGGGTGACGTAGAAGGCCTCGACGCCGTCGAGGCCCAAGGCACGGAAGCGGTCGATGCTCTGCAGCACTTCGGTGGGATCGGAGACGTCCCAGAAGGGGTGGGCCCAGACGGCGACGCCGCCGGCGGCGTGGATCGCCTCGATGGCCTCGCCGACGGTGGGCGTCTGGCGCAGGCGGAAGGCTGACTTGCCCTCGATCAGATAGCCGCTGATCAGCGAGCCGATGTCGTCGATGTGCTCGTCGGCCAGACGCTGGGCGTTGGCGGGAGCGTTGAGCACGGCTCCGGCGAGGTGCGGGCGACCGATCGGTTTGCCCTGTGCGATGCGCTCGTCGAGCTCGGTTTCGTCGAGCTGCAGGCCGGCCTCACGCAGGCCGTCGCGCATGCGCAGGGTTCGTTGCTCGCGGTCGGCGAGGAAGCCGACGAGGCTGTCGGTCAGCGGAGGACCGGTGTGGTCGATGTCGTAGCCGAGGATGTGCAGTTCGCGACCGACGGGCGCGCCGTCGTCGACGGCGGAGATCTCCACGGCGGGGACGATGCGCACGCCCAAGCGCTTGCCGGCCTCGATCGCCTCGGCGACGCCGCTGATCGTGTCGTGGTCGCTGAGCGCGAGCAGCTCGACGCCGGCCTGGCCGGCGAGCTGCACGACCTCGGCGGCCGGCAGGGCGCCGTCGGAATGGGTCGAGTGGGACTGCAGGTCAAAGCGCAGCGGCATCGGCTGAGCGTATGCGATCGACTCTTCAGTTGGCCGGCCGATCGGTGATCTGCCGGTCGGACGGGGGCGAGTCCGTCCGAGCGTCGGCCGGCAGGGCCAGCTGCTTGTTGACACGGCGCTCGATGCCGTCGCGCAGGCGGCGCACGGCGGCGTGGTAGCGGCGCGCCTTCTCGGGCAGCGACTGCTCGCCGGCACCGAGCGCGTCGAGCTCGACGCGCGCCGCCTCGGTCTCTCTGGCGCGAGCGCCGGCCTCGATCCACAGGACCTCGAGGTAGGCAAGCGCGGCGCCGAGCTGTTGATCGGCGATCGTGTCGCGCTCCTCGATCTCGCGCAGCACGGGCGCCAGCTCGTTGCTCAGCCAGCGCGACTCGGCGTGGGCGCGTAGCAGCAGGCAGACGTCGAATGTCGACTTTCTCTTGGAATTGCCGGAGTGATTGGAATCGTCTGCCATGGAGCATCCGTGCCCGGAGGGAGATTGCGGCGAACCGGTGGGCTAACGAGGCTTTCGGCGGCCCCGATCTGCTGCTTTAGAGAGAAGCCTCGGGTTCCACGCTTTTTGGGGAGATTTCCGCTCACGCGCGCCATCGGGGAGGGCCGCGGCGCCGTCCGGCGGGCAGGGCTCAGGCTCGGCGGGTGTTCGGCCGATAGATGAGCACCGGGACCAAACGAGCGTGGGGGAGACGGAGGTTTCACAGATGCACGCAGCTGGCGATGCGACGAGCCGGGCGGCGGGACAGCACGCGCGCTCCACGGTGGTGCGCTTGCGCTTGCGCACGCTCGTGACACTCGGTGTGCTGGCGGTCGCGACGGCGGTGCTCGGCCGCGCTTTCGGCCTGCAAGACATGCGTTTCCTGGCATCCGAGGTGGCGCTGCTGGCGAGCATGTTCGCGATCTCGCGCTACGTGCTGCCGCTGGTCGAGCGCCGCGACCGCGGCGCGAGCGCGGAGGAGCACGTCGGCAGCCTGCTGGAGCAGCTGCCGGCGAGCAGGTGGCACGTGATCCACGATGCGAGCTTCGGGCGCGGCAACATCGATCACATCCTGATCGGACCGCCGGGCCTGTTCACGGTGGAGACCAAGAGCCATCCGGGACCGGTGCGGGTTGGGCGCGTGCACGGCGCGACGATCCGCCAGGCCCAGGCACAGCGCGACGCGATCGAACAGGTCATGGCGATGCGCGTGGAGCCGTTGCTGGTGTTCAGCCGGGCGTGGGTGGACCGGCCGCTGGCCCGGCGCAAGGGCGTGCGCGTGCTGCCGGCGCGCGTGCTGATCGCGCACCTGCGCAAGCGCAAGGAGGTGCTCTCGCACGCGGAGGTCGACGAGGCGCACGGGCATCTTCGCCAAGCGCTGATCGATCGCGAGACGAGGGAACGCGTGGTCCGCGGGCGCCGCAGCATGGCGCGCTGAGCGTCGCGCTGTAGCTTGTAGGGGATGGCTGCAGCCTCCCCAGCCACGGCGGCTTCAACGCCCGCACGCCCGGCGCCGCCTGACCCGTTGCATTCGCCCAGCGCGCGTGCGAGCGATCGCCTGCCGCCGGGCCCGCGCGCGCCGTCGCTGGTGCAGACGCTGGCGTGGGCGCTGGCGCCGACGTGGGTGATGGACCGCTGCGCGCAGCGGCTGGGAGAGACGTTCACGCTGACGTTCTGGCCGAGCGGGATGAAGCTGGTGATGGTGAGCGGGCCGGAGGCGGTCAAGACGGTCTTCACGGCGCCGCCGGAGGTTGCGCCGTCGGCGGCGGGCAACTCGCCGGTGCGCCCGGTGATGGGGCCGAGCTCGGTGCTGGTGCTGACCGGCCCAGAGCACATGCGCCAGCGCAAGCTGCTGCTGGCGCCGTTTCACGGCGAGCGCATGCGCGAGTACGAGCAGGTGATCGTGGAGGCGACGCGCAAGGACATGGCCAGCTGGCCGCTGCAGCGCGCGATGCGCGTGCAGGAGCGCACGCGGTCGATCACCCTGGAGGTGATCCTGCGCGCGGTGTTCGGCGTGGAGGCCGAGCGGATGGGCGCCTTGCGCAGTGCGATCGGCGAGCTGCTCGCGCCGATGCAGCCGTGGCGGATGGTGCTGTTCGCGCTGCGAAGGCCGAGCATGAAGCGCCCGCCGGGGGCGATCGGACGCGCGCTGGATCGCCTCGACGCGGTGATCTACGAGGAGCTCTGCAAGCGCCGCGCGCAGGAGGATCTGGCCCAGCGCACGGACATCCTGTCGCTGCTGATGCAGGCGCGCGACGAGGACGGCGAGGCGATGACCGACGGCGAGCTGCGCGACGAGCTGGTGACGCTGCTGCTGGCCGGGCACGAGACGACGGCGACTTCGGTCGCGTGGGCGATCGAGCGACTGGTGCGCCATCCGGACAAGCTGGCGCGCCTGGTGGCGGAGATCGACGCGGGGCGCGACGGGGGAGCGGAGAGCTACATGACGGCGGTGGTCAACGAGACGCTGCGCGTGCGCCCGGTGGTGCCGATCGTCGCGCGGATGCTCACGCAGGAGCTGGAGGTGGACGGATACGCGCTGCCGGCGGGCACGCGCGTGACGCCGTCGATCTACCTGACCAACCGCAACGCGCGCGTATACGAGGACCCGGCGCTGTTCTCACCGGAGCGCTTTGAGCACAGCGGGCCGGAGACATTTGCGTGGATCCCGTTCGGCGGCGGCATCCGCAGGTGCATCGGCGCGTCGTTCGCGCAGCTGGAGATGCGGCTGATGCTGGCGACGATGCTGCGCGAGCTGCACCCGAGCCTGCCGCGCGATTGGCGGTCTGCCGGCGGGCGCCGCGGGCGCCGCGGCGAGCTCAATCGGCGGCGGGCGATCACGCTGGTTCCATCACAGGGCGGGCGCGTGGTGTGGAGCAAGCGGCGCTGAGCGCGACGCAGCCGAAGCGCGAAGTACCGTCTGAAGGATGAGTACGTCGACGATCGGCGCGACGCCGGAGGAGCTGCTGCACCGCTTCGGCCTGGACGCGTTCAGGCCGGGCCAGCGCGAGGCGGTGCAGGCTGCGCTGACGGGACGCGACAGCCTGGTGGTGATGCCGACGGGTGGAGGCAAGTCGCTGTGCTACCAGCTGCCGGCGCTGGCGGGCGCTGGGCTGGTGGTCGTGGTGAGCCCGCTGATCGCGCTGATGGCCGACCAGTGGCGGCGGTTGAAGCAGGCGGGCGTGAGCTCGACGATGCTGGCGTCGGGGATGCAGGACGGCCACAACGAGCAGGCGCTGGCGCAGATCGCCTCGGGCGAGACGAGCCTGGTGCTGGCGGCGCCGGAGCGTTTTGCCTCGGGCGCGTTTCGCACGGCGCTGGCACAGCGCGAGGTGGCGCTGTTCGTGGTCGACGAGGCGCACTGCGTGGCCGAGTGGGGCCACGACTTCCGCCCGGACTACCTGCGCCTGCACGACGCGATCTCCTCGTTGCGAGGCACGAGCGGCGGGCGTCCGGCGGTGATGGCGGCGACGGCGACTGCGACGCCGCGCGTGGCGGAGGAGATCGCAGAGCGCCTAGAGCTGCGCGACTGGGTGTCGATTCGCTCGGGCTTTGATCGTCCGAACGTCACATTCGACGTGGTCAGCGTGGAGGGCAAGGGTGCGGTCGGGCGCAAGTGGGCGGCGCTGCTGCACGTGCTTGCAGACCAGAGCGCGCGCCCGGCGATCGTCTACTGCGGCACGCGCAAGGACACCGACGCGGTCGCCGCGCGCCTGTCTCAGGAGGGACTGGCGGCGGTGGCCTATCACGCGGGCATGAGCCCGGATGACCGGCGCGCCAGCCAGGACGCGTTCATGGAGGACCGCGCGGAGGTGGTCGTGGCGACGAACGCGTTTGGCATGGGCGTGGACAAGGCAGACGTGCGCACGGTCGCGCACTGGGCGCTGCCGACGAGTCTGGAGGCCTACTACCAGGAGGCCGGGCGCGGAGGGCGCGACGGGCTCCCGGCGCGCGCGCTGCTGCTCGGCGCGAGGATGGACCTCGGCCGCCTGATCCGCTTCATCAAGGAACGCGAGACGAGCGTGGAGGACGTGAAGGCATACGTCGCGCGATTGCGGCGCGGCGCGGAGGGCGAGATCGCGACGGTCGGCCACCGTGACCTGGGCGAACGCGACCGCGTGCTGCTGTCGATCGCCGAGCGCTCGGGGGCGGTGGAGCTGGAGCCGGCCGGCCACGACGGCCTACTCGTGCGCCTCACCGGCCAGGGCAGCCCGCGCAAGGCGTTCGCGGCGATCAAGGCCTCGCGCGACCGCGGCTGGGACGCGTACCGCTCGATCGAGCGGTACATGACCAGCGGCGAGACGTGCCGGCGGCGACAGATCCTCGACCACTTCGGCGACGACGAGCCGGGACGTCCGACGGGGCGCTGCTGCGACGTGTGCGAGACCGACGCGGCGCTCGTGGCGGCGGTGACGGCGCCGATCAAGGCGACGCGCGGGCGCAGCGGGCGCTCGGGCGCCGCAAGCGCGGGCCCCAGCGGGACGGGCGCCCCGGACGGACCAGCCGTGGATGAGGAGCACTTCGAGCGCCTGCGTACCTGGCGCTACGAGCGCGCGGAAGGCAAGCCGGCGTACACGGTCGCGTCCAACGCGGTGCTGGAAGACCTGTTGCGCGCAACGCCGCACAGTACGCAGGCGCTGCTGGAGATCCGCGGGATCGGTCCGGCGTTCTGTCAGAAGCACGGCGAGTCGCTGCTGGCAGAGCTGGAGAGGCTGGCGGCACCCGACGGCGGTGAGCCCGCAGCGCCAGCGGGCGAGCGGCCGCGCGCGGCGGACGCCTCGCTGGCATCTGGAGCCGCGCCGACGTAGCTCAGCTGGTAGAGCACTTCACTCGTAATCACGGTCTTGGCCCCACGCGCCCACATGCTGCTGGGAGCCGTGCACTCTGGCAAGTGCAATCTGGGCGAGTAGTCTGATCGGATGTCAGCCGTCATGGGCGTGCAACTCGAGGGCTACCTCCGCGATCACGGCGTGAGCTTTGAAGTGATCGAGCACACGCGCAGCGAGTCCGCTGTGGCCGAGGCGCGCGCGGTGCACCTCCCGGCGGAGCAGACCGCGAAGACGGTTGTGCTGCGAACGCCCGCTGGCTACCGGTTCGCGGTCATCCCTGCTTCGGATCGGCTAGACCTGCACAAGGCGGCCGATGCGCTCGAGGTGAGCCGGCACGAGCTCCGCTTCGCGAGCGAGGCGGACATGGCGGCCGACTTCCGTGCCTACCAGGTGGGGGCGATCCCGCCGCTCGGCCCGGACACCCCCGTGGAGCTGATCGATCCGCGTCTGTTCGTCTACGGGCACGTGTTGTGCCCCGCTGGCGACCACGAGCACTCGCTGCTGCTCGATCCCACCGACATTCTACGGGTCACCGGAGCACGAACGGTGGACCTCCGCCAGGAGTAGAAACGGTCTGGCCGAACGCATTGGCCAGGGCCGCGTCTGCCACTACGACCACAAGCGGCGCGTCCGGCGCCGCGGCGCGCTGAAGGGTGACAAGCCGTTTACTGTCGCGCCTGCTGCATGGACGCAAGGCACCTCCTCTCCTGGTAGTCGTTCCGCCAACACGGACCGGGGCCGAACCAAGGAGGCTATGGCTACTGCGTTGCCTTCCTCCTGCTCGGCGCGCTGGCATGGGGAGGCGGGACGATCTGGTACGCCAGGCGTCGCGGGCGCTGGCCTTCGGCGCTCTCGGCGAAACTGTTCGCGCGCCTTCTCGGCAAGCGCAACCCGGTCGCCCACGTCGCGCTCCCCGCCACCGCCATCGTTCCGCGCCACCGCCGACAGCCCCGAGCATCGCTCGAGCCCATCGGCTCTCGCCGCACGCCCAAGGAGGCGGTTCTTCTCGATCTACAAGGACCTGGAATGTAAGACAGTGACGGTGGAGGGATGGCGTTCTCTTGAGGAGGCAACCCAGGAGATCGCGGCAGCTCGGGAGCGCCTGCACCAGCACTGAGCGCGGGGCGCTGGGTTCACCCTGATCGCGAGCTAACCCGCTAGTCGCCCTCGCGCACGACGCGACCCCAACGACACGTCGCGCTCGCCAGCACTCCAGCGACGTTCGCGGCTCAATCGGGGTAGGTTTCATCTCGATGAGCGCGGTCAACGATCTCACCGAGGAGACACTCAGAAGCCTCGCGCAGACGAGGGCTGAGGAGCAGACGCTCCTCAGCCTTTATCTCGACCTCGATCCGCACCGGTTCGCGACAGCCCCGGCACGCGCCAGCGAGATCGACTCGCTGCTGGATGGCGCGCATCGCGAGGTCGAGTCCGGCGAGCGCTCGCACACCGAGCGCCAGGCGCTGCGTGGCGCCCTGGAGCACGCCCGCAGCCTGCTCAAAGAGCAGTCGTGGGCCAAGGGCGCTCGCGCGCTCGCGCTCTTTCTGTGCGAGCCGCTCGCGCTCTCGCAGATGCTGCGACTGCCCCATCCGGTGACCAGCGCGTTCGTGATCTCAGACGCTCCATTCATCGCGCCACTGACCGAGTCCGGGCCGGTCGGGCGCGTGTGCGTGGCCCTCGTGGACGAGCGCTTCGCGCGCGTCCTGCGGGGCTCGGCCGAGCGGTTGCATGAGGTGCTTTCCTTCGGCGACCCCGTCCACGGCCGCCAAGATCAGGGCGGCTGGTCGCAGGCGCGCTACCAGCGCTCCCAGCACGAAGAGGTCAAGGCGCACCTGCGCCACGTCGCGGGCACGCTTCAGCGGCTGCTGCAGGTGGCACCCTACGACCGCCTGCTGATCGCCTGCACCGAGCAGCTTTGGCCGCGCATGGTGGACGAACTGCACCCCGACGTGCGCGCGATGCTGCATGGCGAGCGCCTCTCGCTCGACGTCGGGGACGTCGGCATCGAGGACGTCGTGGGCGCGACGGAAGCCGTGCTCGCCGAGGAGCACCGCGCGCACGAGGACGCCGCGCTCGCGGAGCTTCGCGAGCATCACGGCCGCGACGGCGGCGAGCGGGCGGCGGCCGGGCTTGAGGAGGTTCTGCGTGCGCTGGTCGAGCGGCGCGTCGGCACTCTCCTCTACCAGGCGGATCTGCGACCGTCTGGGGTCCTCTGCCCCCGCTGCGGCTGGATGGGCGCCGCCGGCGAGAGCTGTCCGCTCGACGGCGCCCCGCTGGAGCCCCGCGCGAACATCCTCGAGGACGCCGTCCAATCGGCCGTGGGCCAGTCCGCCGAGATCCTCCCATTGCGCGATCGCCCCGAGTTGGGTCCCTTTGGGGGCATCGGCGCCACGCTGCGGTTCTGAGCTTCGAACGGTCTCCAACGCCGTATCGCGCCGATCGCTGAGGCGCGACCAGCTTACGATTCGAGCTGTGCGGCTTTGCCTCTACCAGCGGCCAGCTCTTCCTCGAACGGGCCTAGGCGGGCAGCGACGTCAACCCTGAATCATCAGGACCACCCCGCGAGACCAATCAAAGGTAGCAGATCTGCTACCTTTGGGTCGTGACGACTATTCCGCAGAAGGAACTACGCAACAACATCGGTGAGGTGCTTCGCCGCGCGGAGACGGGCGAGCAGTTCACCATTACCGTTTCCGGTAGACCGGTGGCCGAGCTCGGACCAGTCGCAAAGCGCCGCTGGGTCAGCGCCGCCGCTCTGAAGAGCGTCGTCCAGACCCCAGCGCCCAGGACGCTCGCCGAAGACCTCGAGAGGTTTCCCGCAACGCTCATTGACCCGTTGCAGTGAACCGGGTCCTGCTCGACACGTCGGTCCTGATCACAACGGTGGCCCCGGAGAACGTCGAGGCGGCCATCAGCGCCGCCTCGCTTGCCGAGCTCCACTTTGGGACGCTCGTGGCCAAGGACCCCGACGAGGGCGCGCGTCGCGTGCAGCGACTGGGCGTCGTCGAGGCGACGTTTGATC
>Ga0075520_1001315_pt1 | contig 11875 bp, 9 predicted proteins | sample NGEPerB_FD_75100 | JGI IMG/M metagenome (GOLD analysis project Ga0075520, IMG submission 75100) | Arctic peat soil microbial communities from the Barrow Environmental Observatory site, Barrow, Alaska, USA - NGEE PermafrostAB12-B | ecosystem: Environmental > Terrestrial > Soil > Wetlands > Peat ... | reverse complement strand
TCCAAGGCCCGCTCCGTGCCCGAATACCTCAAGCTCCGCTTTGACGAGCGGACCCGCTGCCTCAACTCCATCTCGTTCGCGGTCATGACCCTGTTCGCATCGGGCATTTCCATGAACGCCCTGGCCAAACTGCTCAACCAATTGCTCGGCTGGAACTACGACATCAGCCTGTGGATCTGCTCCGCGGTCGTGCTGGTCTATGTGCTCAAGGGCGGCCTGACCTCGGCCATCTACACCGAGGTGCTGCAGTTCTTCATGATCGTCCTTGGCTTTGCCCCCGTAGTTTACCTCGGCCTCAAAGACGTGGGAGGCTGGGATGGAATGACCAAGTCGCTGCAGACCGTGGCGACGCACCCTGCGGCGTTGAACCTGGGAACCAATTCATACCCGGCCGATGCCTGGACCAGCGCATGGAAACCCCTGGTTGCCGGCCCCGCGGCCAACCCGATGGGGGTCGATATATTTGCCATGGTGTTCGGCCTCGGGTTCGTGCTGTCGTTCGGATACTGGTGCACGAATTTCCTGGTCGTCCAACGCGCCATGGCCGCCAAGAACATGAGCGCCGCCCGGCGCACGCCTCTCATCGCCGCCGTCCCGAAGATGCTGTTTCCCGCATTGGTGATCCTGCCTGGAATGATCGCAATCGCCCTCACCTCCATGCCGAACAAGGATTATCGCATCCCGCCTCCGATCGTCAGCACTGAGGCCTACAACCACGCGGTGGAGGTCGTCAAAACGTCCGCCGCCCTGGAACCCGCTGCGGCAGTCAAAGCAGTCGGTGACGCTTTGGGCAAAAAAGTGGACGCGGGCCGGGTGGAAGCGATGGTCAAGAGCGCCGGACGGCTCAACGATGCGGAAATCAAACAGGGCCTTTATAATTCGATCGCAGAGTACGATTACGACGGAGTGATCCAGTCGCTGGTTAAGAAATACTGCCCGACCGGGCTGTTGGGGCTGGCGTTGACGGCGTTGCTGGCGTCGTTCATGTCGGGCATGGCCGGCAATGTCACCGCCTTCAACACCATTTGGACGTATGACATCTACCAGGCTTATTTCGCCAAAAACAAGAGCGACCAGCACTATTTCTCGATGGGGCAGTTCATGACGGTGTTTGGAATCTTGTTGAGCATCGGCTGCGCATACTTTGCCAGGAGATACAACAATGCGATGGATATCATCCAATTGGTATTCAGCTTTGTGAATGCGCCGTTGTTTGCCACGTTCCTGCTCGGAATGTTTTGGGCTCGCTGCACCGGCACTGGAGCTTTCTTCGGGCTGTTCGGCGGCATCGGCTGCTCCGCGCTGGTGCACGGCTTGACGACTGCCGAGGGCAAAGGAGGCTGGCTCGGCGGCAATCTCCATGTGTTCCCATCCACCATGGCCCAGAATTTTTGGCTGGCTACCTTCGCCTTCCTGGTTTGCTTCACTCTCACCCTGGTTATTTCGCTGCTGACGGAGCGGACCAAGACAAATGAAGACCTCAAGGGCCTGGTGTATTCGCTGACTCCAAAGCTCAAGGATGAGGAGAAATCCTGGTACTTGAGGCCCGCCACCGCCGGCATCGTCCTGCTCATCTGTTGTGTCATCCTGAATTTTATCTTCCGCTAAAGAAAGAAACGAACTTATGGGACTCGATCTACGTTGGCCAATCGGACTGATGTTCAGCCTGCTCGGCGCCATGTTAACCATCACGGGTCTGATCACCACGTCCGACCCGGAAATGAGCAAACGCTCCCTTGGCATCAACATCGACCTGTGGTGGGGCCTGGTCCTGCTGGTGTTCGGCGCATTCATGCTGCTCATGGCCAGACGCGCCGCCAAGCAACAGCTTCAGCAAGAGCAGGAGACCGAGAAGAAGTAAAGGGAAGGTCGAAGTGCGAAGTGCGAAGGACGAGCTGAGGCGGACTCTGGAACGTGTTCGTGATCATGTCTTTGTGCTTCAATATCAGCACCTTGCGATAAATCCGCCCGGCCTCTTCGACTTCACATGCGCCCTGCGGTAAATTGGGGGGTCATGGTTTCCGCTGTCGATCCACTCAAAGGACTTGAAAGAAAACCGGCATCGCCTCTGGCTCAGGTCAGGCGTTATGCCGGCGAGGTGGTGTATATCTATGCCTTCGATGTGGCTTACGATATGACGCGGCAGCCTGTCCGGGAACTCCTGGGACAACCAGTTGCGCAATTCGTGGTGGATGCCAGCAAACGCAGTCCCAGGCACCTGTTTTTTTATCGACCGCAAATGGTTCGCTTGCCCCCGCTGGAACGCATCGGGCCAGGCGGACCATTGCGTGTCGAACGGATCGTCAAGCTTCTGCCTGTGGGCGCCATCAGCATCACCGTCCGGGTGCCTTTCGAGGTGCAGCGCATCGAGGACCTGGTCGGTTATCATGATTTGCAGTTCAGCAACGGCTCCTTGCACGACGAAGTGCGCCGACTGGCGGAGGATGTTCGGCGGGAACTGGCGCCGTTCTATATTCGTCCAGTGCCCCAGCTTGTTGAGGAGGAAGCCTATACTGTTTTTTGCATCGAATCGCCGCTGCTGATCGAAGACGGGACCCAGATCAGCGCCGAATCCTGGTGGCGCGCGAATCGGCGCGCGGTGGCTTCCCTGCTGACGCAGGAACCGGATATCGCCCACCTTTCGAAGCAGGAAGCCGACGAATCGACCGGGCGCTACCTGAGCTACTACGAACACGACCTGGTCGTGGTGGACTGGGACGCGGCGCTGATAATCGATCAGCGGGAGAATTTCGATGAGACACTTTACGTGATGGAGCTGGCCAATCTGCAGCTTGCCGAGCTGGAAGCTTACGATCGGATTCTGGATGACTCGCTGGAACGGGCGTATCGCGACCTGACGTCACGCCCGATCCGGGGGCGGACCAACCTGTTATTGCGCGAATTGCGGGAGTTGCGAATCGACCTGGCTCGATTCAGCGATGAGCTGTCCAACATCACGAAGTTTTTCGGCGATTGGCACCTCGCCCGCATTTACGAGAATATTTCCGCCCGGTTCCATCTCTCCGACTGGCACAAATCGCTGGATGGAAAGCTGAAGACGCTGGCCGACCTGTACCAGTTGCTCAATCACGATCAAACAAACCGTTGGATGTTGATCCTTGAGATGACCATCGTCCTGCTGTTTGTGATCGACCTGGTGATCTTGTTCCTCGGAATCAAACACTGACAGTGGTAGGGCTGCGCTGTGCGCAGCCGGACGCGCGCAGCGCGCCCCTACCAACAGCCATCACAGCACGGGTGTCTCTTGCGGCGTCAATGCCAACTCCAGCTTTTCTGTTCTCCGAATCACCGTGAGAATCGACTTCTGGCCAATGCGATTTCCCGTTAACAGTTTGTGCAGCACGTCTATGGTGGCCACCGGTTGTCCTTCGAAATCGACAATGACATCCCCTTTATGCACGCCCGCGCGGGCGGCGGGACTGTCCGGTGCGACTGAAATCACCTGGACTCCGGTTGCTGCAGGAAGCTGGAAAAATCGCATCACCCGCCGATGCAATGACGTGTTCTGGCCTCCCACACCAATGTAACTGCGGCGGATTTTGCCATCCTTGATAAGCCATCCGGCAACATATTTGGCCGTGTCGATGCCGATGGCAAAACAGATGCCCTGCGCCGGCAGTATGACTGCCGTGTTCACGCCGATGACTTGCCCTCGAGAGTTGACCAGCGGACCGCCCGAATTGCCCGGGTTCAATGAGGCATCGGTCTGAAGAACGTCATCGATCAGCCGCCCGGTCCTGGCCCGGAACGTCCGTCCGAGCGCACTGACGACACCCGCGGTGACAGTGCATTGGAACCCGTAAGGATTCCCGATGGCAATCGCCACTTGCCCCACTCTGATTCCCTTGGATTCCCCGAGCTCCACGGCCGGGAGCCGGGGCGCGTAGATGCGGATGACCGCCAAATCCGTGTCCGGATCGTCGCCGACGACGTGGGCGTCGGGTCGCCGGCCGTCTGCCAGCACGACCTCGATCTTTCGGGCGCCGTGCACGACATGGCTGTTGGTGAGGGCAAATCCGTCCTGGGTGATAATAAATCCGGAGCCGCTGCCGACCCGCTCTCCATTTTTACGTTGCACCTCGATGTTGATGACCGAGGGGCTGACCTTGTCCGCGGCATGGACCACAGCCCTGGAATAGGCATCCAGCAAAGCATCATCGCCGCGCGGGCCGGGCTCCTGATGAGGCAGGACCTGCACAGCTCGCCCAGGACTGGCGTCACCGGGACCTTTTCTGAGGAGTTTAACTTCGATGTTCTCATTTCTTATACAGCAGACAGACAAAACTGCATCAGGATCGCGCCTTGTCAATTGGAGGCGCGCGATCAGCGCCGAAAAATTCACAGGCCGTGCGGATGCGATCGGGAATTGAAGTGCGGGCCGCAACAGGACAAGGTGGGCGCATGAGCGAGCTTTCTTTCCGCGTGTTTGAAACTTCGGAATTCCGTTTCGTTCGGGGCGCCGCTTGCGCCCTGGCTATGCTCCAATTGACCGCGGGTGTTTTGAATGGGCAGGAGCAGCAACCTGTGGCCGGGCAATGGCTGGCTCATGCGGACCTGGCGCCTCCCTTCAGCGTTCCTGCTTCGAAATCCGACTGGCAGCGGCAACGGGAGCGGATCCGGGCGGAACTTTGGGAGCTGATGGGGACATTGCCGCCGCGGCCCAGGAAACCCGAGGTGAGGGTTCTTTCACGCCAGAACAAGGAGGGATTTACCCTTGAAAAATTTGAATTCGACAACGGGGCCGGGTCCATCGTTCCCGGGTATCTGCTCCTTCCCACCAATGTTTTGTCCAGATCGCCGGCCGTTCTCTATTGTCACTGGCACGGAGGGGAATATGAAGTTGGAAAAGAGGAGTTGTTCCAGTCCAAACATACGCCCGAGGCGCCGGGGCCCGCTTTGGCCCGGCGCGGGTACGTGGTTTTGGCCATTGACTCCTATTGTTTTGGCGAGCGGAACGGCGCAGGCCCCGGAGGCTCGAAGGAAAAAGGCAGCCAGGGAGAACAAACTGCCACCAAATTCAACCTGTGGGTTGGACGGACGCTTTGGGGCATGATTTTGCGCGATGATTTGATGGCGCTGGATTACCTGGAGTCCCGGCCGGAAGTGGATCCAAACCGGATTGGGGTCATGGGTATGAGCATGGGCGCGACCCGGGCATGGTGGCTGATGGCGTTGGAGGATAGGCTCAAGACGGGAGTGGCGATTTGCTGTCTGACGCGCTACCAAAACCTGATCGGGCAGGGGCTGCTTCAGGCACACAGCATTTATTATTACGTTCCCAACGTGCTCAGGCATTTCGACACCGAAGCCATTGTGGCGCTCATTGCTCCGCGTCCGGTGTTGTTCCTGGATGGTGATCGCGACAGCACGTCACCGGTGGAGGGCATTCGCGCGATCGAATCGGCGGTGGGCCCGGTATACAGGTTGTATGGTGAAGAAGGCAGGTTTCAGAGTGTCATCTATCCAAACCAGGGGCATTTGTACACGCCGACGATGTGGGCGCGGAGCCTGGAGTGGCTGGATCAGAACTTGGTGAGAGGTGAGAAGTGAGAAGTGCGAGGTTGTCGACCTCCCTCTCCCGTCGGACGGGAGAGGGACGGGGTGAGGGCGTCTTGCTCTCGACCCTCGACATTCGACTCTCGACCAACCGGGAACTATTTCGCGGTTTATTTAGGCCTTGTGAGAGGCTAGAATAATTTTCGTGAAGCTCTCCGTTAAAAGCGATTATGCGACGCGTGCTGTCCTGGGGCTGGCCCGGCATTTCCCGACCGGGGCTGCGTTGCGAGTGGAAGATCTCGCTTCCGGGCAGGGGATCCCGGCCAATTATCTCATTCAAATTTTGATAGAATTGAAAGCGCAGGGAATTGCCAAGAGCGTGCGTGGAAAGGAAGGGGGGTACTTGCTGGGGCGTCCCCCAGCCGAAATCACGTTTGGAGATGTGCTGCGCGCGGTGCACGGGGAAGTATTCGATACGCCCGCCTTTGGCGATCCCAACTGCCCGCCCGAACTCCGGCGCGCCTGGCAGCGCTTGAAGTCAGCCGCCGACGAGGCAGCCGACAAGGTTAACTTTCAGCAACTACTCGAGCAAAGCGACGCGAAGGAAAAGATGTATTACATCTAATGCAGGGGAGAGGTGGGAGGTGAGAGGGGAGAAGCGCAGCACGCAGCGCGCCCGTGCCAAGTGAGTTTGGAAAAGCTGGCAGACGCGGCGGAATCTGATATCTGTTTTGTGTGAAAACCAATTCCATTTCCCGGCGGGATTTTTTAAAAACAAGCGCAGCGACAGCGGGAGCGCTGGCCATCACGGGCTGCTCGAGCCTGATGAGCCCAAAAGAGTATGGCGGCAATCGCATTCCCTTTGGCGTGCAGCTCTACTCGGTGCGCAATGATTGCGCCAAAGACTTCCCCGGCACACTGGCAGCCCTGGGCAAGATGGGCTACAAGGGCGTGGAGTTCGCCGATTATTTCAAGCGCGATGCCAAAACACTGCGGCGGATGCTTGACGAATCGGGACTGAAATGTTGCGGCACCCATATTTACCTGGACGACATGCTGGGAGACAAACTTTCCGGAACCGTTGAATTCAACCAGACGCTCGGAAATTCCTTTCTGATTGTCCGGATGTTTCCGAGTAAATATACAGTCGACAAAGCGTCGTGGGAGCGCGCAGCCGATCTCTGCAGCGAGGTTGCGGAAAACCTGAAGCCGCACGGCATGCGCATCGGGTATCACAATCACGAAACTGAATTTAAGTCGCTGGAAGGCGGGATGCCGTGGGAGATATTTTTCAAGCGCACGCGCAAAGAGGTGGCGATCCAGTTGGATACTGCCAATGCCGCCTCCGCGGGCGCCGATCCCGTGCTGCTGCTGAAGAAGTTTCCGGGACGAGCGGCCAGTATTCACGTCAAGGGATTCTCGAAATCCAAACCCGGCGCGCTCGTCGGCGATGACGAGCTGGCGTGGAAGGACATTTTCCGCCTGTGCGAGACCACTGCCGGAACAGAGTGGTATATCGTGGAATATGAGAGTGACTTGTATCCCCCGCTGATTGCCGTCGAGAAGACCCTGGATCGCATGCGGCAGTGGGGCAAATGCTGATCGTTCCCGCAGGATTCATCACGGACAACAGCGCGACAAGGCCGTAACGACGGCAAAGCAACCCTCACCCCATCCCTCTCCCATCCGATGGGAGAGGGAGAAGTGGTTCGCGCGTTGGTTGCAACAATGGTGCAACAGAATCCAAAGCGCTGGCTCCTGTTCCCTCTCCCGTCGGACGGGAGAGGGTTAGGGTGAGGGCACGTTTCAAATCTTTGCCAGGAATGGGTGGTCTTTCCACATCGTGGTGCCGCTATTCCGAGCGCAGCATGGAAAGGGGAGGCTGCTTCAGCGCGCCCCGGCTTATCAGGAAGCCCGTGATCAGCGTCAGCGCCGGGACGCTGAGAAGCGGAACCAAAATCCCCGCTGCAGCCGGTGTGAAGCCCGTGTGAAACACAAACCTGGCCAGGGCCCAGGCCGCAAGCGTCGCCAGCAGGGTTCCAGTCAATCCAGCGAGCAGGCCCAGGCAGCAATATTCAATGCCCAGGATCCGGAGGATCTGGCCGCGCGAAGCACCCAGGGCGCGCAGCAGAACGCATTCCTGTAAACGCTGGTACCGGCTGGTCAGGAGCGCCGTGATCATCACCAAAACACCCGTCGCGACTGTGAACATCGCCAGGAACCGGATCACAAACGCTATCTTGCGAAGGATCGAATCAATCGACTGCACGACCAGCGTCAAATCAATGGCCGAGACATTGGGGAATTCCTGGATCACTTCGCGTTGGAGCCGGGCGGATTGGTCGGCGGAGGCCACGTGGGTGACGATCACGTGCATGGCGGGCGCGCTTTCCAGGACGCCGCGTGGAAATACCACAAAGAAATTCGGCTGAATCCGACGCCATTCCACTTCGCGCAAGCTCGCGATGCGTGTGGATATTGGCACACCCTGGACATCAAAGCCCAGTTCATCTCCCAATCCTACGTGAAGGTCGCGGGCAATTCCCTGCTCCAGTGAAATGGGAATACTTTCGGCGGCATTGGTCACCTGTGGGATCCATTTGCCGGCCACGATCTTTTCTCCATCGCGCAAATGGTCCGAGTATGTGCTGCGGTATTCGCGGCGGTACGCCCAGGTGTGGCCTCGCGTTCGGTTGGTGTTTCCCAGGATTTGATCCACCGCGTTGCCTTTTACCGAGCTGAGCCGCATCGAGATCAGGGGCGTCTCATCGAGAATGGGGAGATGTTCCGACTGCACGATTTTCGTGACCTGCTGGAGCTGGGCGCCCTGGATGTCGAACAGCACGGCATTGGGCTGTCGTGGGCCGGTGCCGACGATGAACTCCCTGAGCAGGCTGTGTTGCACCAGGTACATTGTCGTCATTTGGAATGTTCCCAACCCGAGCGCCAGCAGGACCAGCAGCGTGCGGTTATTGGGCCGATTTAGATTGGCGATGCCTTGCCTGACGGTGTACGGGAATTGATGAGGAACACACCAGCGTGTTGTCCATATGAGCAATTTCGCCGTGATTGCGAGAGCGGCGAAGGCCACGCCGACTCCGATGGCAAACCACAGTCCGACCCAACGGTTTTGACTTTGGGTCATGGCAAATCCAAAGACGCACAGGCCCAGGCAGGCGCCGGTTGCCCAGCGCCACGGATCGCGCCGCTTGCTTTCGCTCTCCACTGAAGAGCGCAGGACCGCCAGCGGAGAAACCCGGCGCACACTCAAAAGCGGCAGGAGCGCAAACAAAAAACAAATCACAAAGCCCGTCAGCGCCGCCCGCGCCACCGGAAGCCACATCACGTGAAACTGATAGTCGAAGGGTATGAAATCGGCCAGGACCCTGGGCAGCGCGCCCTGGATGGCGACACCCAACCCGGCGCCCAGCATGGTTCCGATCAACCCGAGGGCAATTCCCTGGGCGAGGTACACCCAGAACGTCTGTGAAATGGAGGCGCCCAGGCAGCGCAGGATCGCCACAGTTCCGAGCTTTTGTTTCACATGCACGAAAATGGCGCTCGCCACTCCAACCCCTCCCAGCAGCAGCGCCACGAACCCGGCCAGGTTCAAAAATCCATAGAGATTTTCCAGCGACCGGCCGAGTTCCCGTTTTCGCTCTTCCACGGTGCTCGCGCTGAATCGAAACTTCTTGAGCTCCGGCTGAATCCGAGTGATGAGCTTCGGCACATCGACACCTGCGTCGAATTTGAAATAGGTTCGGTATCGCGCCAGGCTGGCCTCCTGCAGCAAGCCTGTTTTGGGCAAATCTTCCAGGGAAATGTAGACGCGAGGCGCGATGGCGGACATGGCGATTGTTTCGCCCGGGACTTTCCTGAGCGCCCCTGCGATGCGCGTGGTCAGCTTGCCTATCTTCAGCTCGTCCCCGGAGGTTGCCTGGTATTGCCGCAGCAAAGAGTCTTCGACAAGGGCTCCGCCGGAACGCCGGAAATTCGCGGCCGCGGGCGGGTCGGCTTCCATCCCGCCATAAAATGGAAACCCGCCGCCCAACGCGCGGACCTGCACCAGCCGGGTGCTGCCGGTCCTCGGCAGATACAGCATGCTGGCGAAGGAGACTTCCCGGGATTGCTGGCCGCCGAGTCCCTGAAGCCATAGCTCCTGTTCCGGCGTGAATGCGTCCCGCGAGTTGATCACCAAATCAGCGCCAAGAAGCGACTTGGCCTGCTGCTCGATCGCGTCCTGCAAGTTCCGCCTCAGGGATCCGATCGCCGTCAATGCAGCGACGCCCAACACGATGGAAAAGGAAAAGAGCAGCAATTTTCCTCTGCCGGTCCGGCTGTCGCGCCAGGCCATTTTCCACGTCCACGATGAAAGCAAAGGCGGATTTCGCATTTCAATTCCCATCCACAATGCGTCCGCCTTTCAACCGAATGATCTGTTGGGCGCGTTTGGCGAGTTCATTGTCATGCGTCACCAGCACCAGGGCTGTTCCGGCCTCCTGGTTGAGCGCGAAGAGAGTCTCAATGATCATGCGGCCTGTGTCGGCATCGAGATTCCCGGTGGGTTCATCGGCGAAGAGGATTTTGGGGCTGTGAATGAACGCGCGGGCCAGGGCGACGCGCTGTTGTTCGCCTCCCGAGAGCTGGGCGGGATAATGGGTGAGCCGATCCCCGAGGCCGACCTTGCCCAACAAAACCTCCGCCTGGGGTTGCGCGTTTCGCTGTCCGCGCAATTCCAACGGGACCATGACATTTTCCAGCGCCGTCAGCGTGGGAATCAGTTGAAAAATTTGAAACACGAAACCCACTTTCTCGCACCGGATGCGCGCGCGGCCGTCTTCATCCAGAGCTCCAAGGCTGGCGCCGTCCAGGCTCACCTCCCCGGTGGTGGGCAAATCCATGCCGGCGCAGAGGCCGATCAGGGTCGATTTGCCGCTGCCCGACGGACCCACGATGGCGCAGGTGGAACCCGGGCGCAGCGCGAAGCTGACCTCATGCAGCACGACCAACGGGCCATTCACGGTCGGATAGGACTTCGTCAGATCGCGCGCCTCGAGTATGGCAGATGAATTCACCGTTCTTCCATACATGCATCCGAGGCCGAATTAAAGCCGGTTTTCGCTTCCCAAGCCGGAGGCTTGGCAGAGAGTAGCCGGAGGTCGCAGACCTCCGGTTTCCAATTTGGAGAACGATTCACCCTGGAGGGGTGGCAGAGCCTCTGGCACCCCTCCCGGGGTGCAATCATTTAAAAATTCGTTACCGGAGATTTTCAATCTCCGGCTACTATCTGGCAACCCTCCGGGTTGAATCCTTACCCCGAAGGGGTGATAGATAAGTGACGCTGTAGCGCAGCGGAGGCGCCGCGATACCACCGGCGCGCTCACGATTCCAATCGACCTCGCAGGGGGTCGCAGCTCTGGGCGACTCAGGGAAATTCAGGGTTTCTGCGATTGACGGAAAGCAGGATATGTCGTTCGTTGCTGCAATTTGCGGATGCAAGGCATTATGAAATTTCGATTCTGTTGCGGAATAGTTGCGGTGCTCCTGGCGAGCCTCTTGTTTGCCAGGGCTGAGAATCCACCTGAAGACTCCGCCGGGTTAAAAACGATCGTTGTGTTGGGGGACAGCCTGGCTGCCGGGCTGGGTGTTGCGCCCGAGGAAGCCTTTCCCGCTTTATTGCAGAAGAAGATCGACGCCGCAGGACTTCGCTGGCGGGTCGTCAATACGGGTGTCAGTGGAGACACCAGCGCCGATGGTTTGGGGCGAGTGGACTGGGTGCTGAAGCGGCCGGTGGACGTTTTGATTTTGGAACTTGGCGCCAACGATGGTTTGCGCGGGCTGCCGCCCTCGGCCACGCGGACGAACCTGCAGGCCATCATCGATCGCGTGAAGCAGGTATATCCCCGCGCCCGGATTGTGATTGCGGGGATGCAGATGCCGCCCAACATGGGTGAGGAATACGCTGCGGCTTTTCAGAAAGTATTTCCCGGCCTGGCGGCTTCCAATCACGCCGCGCTTGTTCCTTTCCTGCTTGAAGGGGTGGGTGGCAAACGGGATCTGAACCAGGCCGACCAAATTCATCCGACAGCCGAAGGACATCAGGTTGTGGCCGACAATGTCTGGAAGGTCCTCCGCCCGGTGCTGGAGCAGTTCAACTTAAAAACCAGGATTCCAGCATCCCAATGATGCCCGGGACGGCGCGCTTTCAGCCCAGCAGTCGCGCCAGGGTGGAGATGTCCGCAGTCGGCGGTTGGCAGGAGGTTCCGGAGCACAGGTAAACGAGCGGACCGTTGTGGGGGCGGAGTGTGCGGGAGAATTCCTGGACCGGGCCGGCATTGCCCAGCACGATTTTGTTTGG
>Ga0075520_1001310_pt1 | contig 11886 bp, 7 predicted proteins | sample NGEPerB_FD_75100 | JGI IMG/M metagenome (GOLD analysis project Ga0075520, IMG submission 75100) | Arctic peat soil microbial communities from the Barrow Environmental Observatory site, Barrow, Alaska, USA - NGEE PermafrostAB12-B | ecosystem: Environmental > Terrestrial > Soil > Wetlands > Peat ... | reverse complement strand
GATGATGTAGGTACCGATCCCGAGCAGCCCCTCGAGCGAGTTGTTCGGGTGGTACGGACTCGTCTTCGCGGCGGAGAGCGCGTCACCGACGAAGGTGTTCGCGAAGCTCGTCCCCTTCGCGGAGAGGATCTGCAGGGCCACCTCGTGCAACGTGAGACCGGGCGTCACCGATACCACCTGAACGTTCGGGGGTGCGCCAAAGATCGCCTTCACGTGGGCGAAGGAAGAGTTCTTCGCGATCTGGTACGAACCCGACTGCACGGAGATCGAGCCGAAGAGCATGGTGTCAAGACGAAACGCCAGGGGTGAACTGATGACACCCTGCGCGTGCATCTCGCTGGCGAGCGTCGCGACCGAATCTCCCTGGTGGACCGTGACGATGACGAGTGCCCCCGAGCCGCCGATCGGATAGATCTGCACGACGAACCAGAGAAGTGCGGCCACGACGACCAAGATCCCGGCCGCGAGTACACGACCCAAGGGCCTAGTCAGAAGAGAGAGCATCTACATAGTTTTGCAGCATGATGACCGCGGCCGCGCTGTCGACGCGCGAACGGTGCGACTTGGCCTTCAATCCAGCGCCCGAAAGGGATTTCTTGGCCTCGAAGGTCGTGAGCCGTTCATCCCACTGGACTATCTCCACCGGACTGATCTTCTCACCGAGCGCGCGAAAGAAGTCGTCAGCCGCCTTGGTACTCGCGGTTTCGTTCCCCGAAAGGGCGACCGGACGACCAACCACGACCAGGTCGACGGACTCCTCTTCGATGAGTGCCTTCAACGTGGTGAACAACGCATCGTCGACGGGCACCGCCGGTCGGGGAAACGCCATCGTCCGTTGCGAGTCGGTGAGGGCGACGCCGCAACGTCTCGATCCGGGATCGATGCCGAGTACGCGGGCCATTACTTCCTACAGAGCGAGCGCGGCCGCGATGACGTCGTCGATGCCGCCCGGGTCACGTCCTCCCGCGAGCGCCAGGCGCGCGGATCCGCCACCGCCGCCGCCCACGAAATGGGCCAGCCGCTTGACGGTGACTTGCGCGTCGAGTGATTCGTCCGACGCAACGACGATCGCCACCTTCTCATCGCTCTTTCCAACGAGAACGACGACGCGTCGTCCTCGACGCTGCAGGTCCTGGGCGAGCGTGCGAAGCTGTTCGCCGGAGTAGCCGTCGACGCGCGCGGCCAGCAGGTCGCCCGTGCTCTGGGAGTGCAGGTGCTCGGCGAGCGAAGAAAGCTGCGCCTGGCGAAGTGCGGTGATCTCCTTGTCCACCTCTCGCTGGCGCTCCAGGAGTCGCTCGAGTCCCGGCACCACGTCGTCGAGCGACGTCTTCAAGAGCGTCGCGACCGAGCCGAGGGCCCCTTCCATCTCCGCACTGCGACGATAAGCGCCCAGGGCGCTTACGGCCTCGATGCGTCGGGTGTTCGAACCAATGGATCCCTCGCTCACGATCTGGATCTGTCCGATGTCGCCCAAACGGTCGACGTGGGTCCCGCCGCAGAACTCCAGACTGTGGGGGCCAGCGCGAACCACGCGCACCCGGTCGCCGTACTTGTCACCGAAGAACGCGACCGCGCCCATCTTCTCCGCCTCCTGCTTGGAGGTTTGGATCGTGTCGACACCCTCGTTCGCGACGACGTCGGTGTTGACGAGCGTCAGGATCTCCGCCGCTTCCTCGCGTCGCAGCCCGGCACCGTGGGAGAAGTCGAAACGAAGACGATCGGGACCGACGTAGGAACCCTGCTGACGAACGTGGTCGCCCAGCACTGAGCGCAGACCGGCGTGCAGGAGATGGGTCGCGGTGTGATTGCGTCGCGTCGCCTCTCGGCGTAGTGCGTCGATGGTCGCTACCGCCGTCTGACCCGGCAAGATCTCGCCCGTGAGTCGTCCGCGGTGAGCGACGAGACCGCCCGCGACGTTCTGGGTATCGAGCACCTCGAAGCGCCCGGTCTCGGTGACGATTGAACCGGTGTCGCCCACCTGACCGCCGGACTCGGCGTAGAAGGGCGTGGCGTCGAGAAACAGTTCGCTAATGCCGTCCTCGCCCACGAGCACGGCCAGCACTGACGTCTCGACCACGTAGCGGGTGATGTCGCGCCCGACGAACTCGGTCACGCCGTGGCGCTCGACCAGGTCGCGATACTGTGCGTCGTCGGCGACGTTGAGGGCCTTGGATGAAGCGCGGGCTCGTTCTCGCTGGGCGGTCATCGCCGCGTCGAAGGCCGCGCGCTCGACCTCGAGACCCGATTCGGCGACAATCTCGTCGGTCAGTTCGATCGGGAATCCGTGCGTGTCGTGCAACTTGAACGCCACGTCGCCGGGAAACACCGTCGATCCACTGGCCAGGACCTCGTCGCGGGCGTCTTCGAGCAGGGACAGGCCCGTACGCAGCGTGCGCGCGAAGCCCGCCTCCTCGCGCTCGAGTACTTCGACGATCAGGTCGCGGTCCTTCACGAGTACGGGGTAGGCGCCGCCCTCCTTGGCAATGGTGGCGTCGACCAGGGACGCCGTCAACGCCGTGTTCGAGCCGGATCGACGAGCGGCCAGAATGGCCCGGCGGATGATCCGGCGCAGCACGTACCCGCGCCCCTCGTTCGAGGGCAGCACCCCGTCCGAGACGAGCATCGTCATCGCCCTTCCGTGCTCGGCGATGCGACGAATCGCGACGTCGGTCTGCTCGTCCTTGCCGTAGGGCGTGTCGACGGCACGCGCCGCGGCGTCGAGCAACGGGACGAAGAGGTCCGTGGCGAAGACCGACTCCACGCCGTTCAGGATCGAAAGGATGCGCTCGAAGCCGGCACCGGTGTCGATGTTCTTCTTGGGCAGCTCGATCATGGAACCGTGGGGACCCTTTTCGTACTGCATGAAGACGAGGTTCCAGAACTCCATGTAACGGTCCTCGCCGCCAAAGGCCGGTCCGCCGCCGGCGCCGAAGGTTGGCCCCTTGTCAAAGAAGATCTCCGAGCAGGGTCCGCACGGACCGCTGTCGCCCATGCCCCAGAAGTTGTCCTCGTCGAGACGCTGGATTCGATCGGGCGCCACGCCGATCTCGTCGCGCCAGATCTCCTCGGCCTCGTCGTCCGAGAGGTGCACCGTCACCCAGAGTTGCTCCGGATCGAGGCCGAAACCCTCGGTGACGAGGCCCCAGGCGTACTTGATGGCGTCCTCCTTGAAGTAGTCGCCGAAGGAGAAATTGCCCATCATCTGGAAGAACGTCAGATGACGCAGCGTCGTGCCGATGATGTCGATATCGGGCGCGCGAAAGCACTTCTGGATCGAGACGGCGCGCTTGAAGGGCGCGATCTCCTCTTCGAGGAAGTAGGGCTTGAAGGGCACCATCCCGGCGATGGTGAACAGCAGCGAAGGGTCGTGGGGAATGAGACTCGCCGAGGGGACCACGGTGTGCCCGTTTTTGGCGAAGTAGTCAAGAAAAGTCGAACGAAGTTCAGCGGCTTCCACGGCCCTCACTCTACCGGCGGCTCGGGTTCGTCCGGGTTCTCGGCACGCGTCAGCGCGCGCCACTGCTCGACCAGGGCGCGTTCGCGACCGTTGGTCGAAGGATCGAAGAAGCGGGCCCCGAGCAGCGAATCGGGCAGGTACTGCTGCGCCACCCACGAACTGTCGAAGTCGTGCGGGTAGTCGTAGTTGACACCGAAGCCGATCTCGCGGGCGCCGCGGTAGTGCGCGTCGCGTAGATGATCGGGCACCTCGACGAGCCCGCCCGCCTGGACCGCGTTCGTGGCGGCACCGAGGGCACGGGTGACCGAATTGCTCTTGGGCAGCAGCGCGAGCGTGAGCGTCGCGTGCGCGAGGGTGAGGCGCGCTTCGGGCAGACCCACGAACTCAACGGCGCGCGCCGCCGACTCGGCGACGACTAGTCCCATCGGATCGGCGAGGCCGACGTCCTCGCTCGCGAGAATGACCAGGCGACGTGCGAGGAACCGCGCGCTCTCGCCACTTTCGAGCAGCGTGACCAGCCAGTACAGCGCGGCGTCGGGGTCGGAACCGCGAACCGACTTGATCAGGGCGCTCACCTGGTCGTAGTGCGTGTCGCGCGACTGGTGGTAGAGCCGTCCGTCCCTCGCGGACGCGACGTGAGCGGGTTGGACGACCGCGTCATCGCCACTACTCGCTCGCGCCAGGACAATGGCCGTGTCGAGCGTCGTGAGTGCCGCGCGCGCGTCACCGTCGGCCGAGCTCGCGAGCGCCTCGAGCGCCTCATCGCTCACGACGGCGCCGCGTAGTTGTACTCCTCGAGCGAGCAAGACCTTCAGGTCGTCGTCACGCAAGGGGCGAAGCCGCCACAACGTCGAGCGGCTCATCAACGCGGCGTTCACCTCGAAGTAGGGATTCTCGGTGGTCGCGCCGATGAGGACGACCTCGCCGGTCTCGGTCGCGGGCAGCAACAGGTCCTGCTGGGACTTGTTGAAGCGGTGCACCTCGTCGATGAACAACACCGTGTGCTGACCACGCTCACCAAGACGCTCGCGCGCGCGAAGGATCGCCTCGCGCACGTCCTTCACGCCCGAGGACACCGCCGAAAGGCTCTCCGAGGCGTAGCCGGCCGAGTCGGCCAGAATGCGCGCCAGCGTGGTCTTACCGGTACCGGCTGGACCCCAGAGGATCATCGACGACAACTGACGGGCCTCGACGAAGCGGCGCAACGGACCTTCCGGTCCGACGAGGTGGTCCTGACCTACGAGCTCATCGAGCGACCGCGGCCGCAGGAGTTCGGCGAGCGGAGCGGCTTGACGCAGACGTTGCGTGACGGCGTCATCGAAGAGTGACGTAGTTCACGGACCTTTCGTGGCCGGCTTCAGGTGCAGATCGCGGATCTGGCGAGCGGTGATGCTCTTGGGCGCGCCGCTCATCAGGTCGGCGCCGGACTGGGTCTTGGGAAAGGCGATGACCTCGCGAATGTTCTCCTCACCGGCGAAGATCGCGACCAGGCGGTCGATCCCGAACGCGAAGCCCGCGTGGGGCGGCGCCCCGTACCTGAACGCGCCGAGCAAGAAGCCGAATCGATTCTCGGCCTCCTCGTCACTGACGCCGAGCGCCTTGAAGATGCGCGACTGGATGTCCGCACGATGGATCCGGACCGAACCGCTTCCCAACTCCCAGCCGTTGAGCACCAGGTCGTAGGCCTGGGAACGCACGTGCAGCGGATCGGTCTCGATGAGTTCGACGTCATCGGGGTGGGGCATCGTGAACGGATGGTGCGCCGCCATCAGGTTGCCATCTTCGTCGACGCCTTCGAACATCGGGAACTCCGTCACCCACACGTAGTGGTGCGGTCCCTCACTCACCGGCGGTGAGCCGAGAGTGACGCGCAACGCTCCGAGTACCTTGCACGCCAGGGCGTACTCGTCGGCCACGACCAGGACCAGGTCACCGACCTGGGCCCCGTCGACGTTCGAGATCGCCGTGGTCTCTTCGGCGTTCAAGAAACGCGCCAGGGGCGAATCGAGCCCCTCACTCGTGACGCGAAACCACGCGAGACCCTTCGCGCCGAGCTCCTTGGCATGGTCGGTCAACTGATCGAGACGACTTCGCGTGAACGCGGCGCCATCGACCACGCGCATCGCCTTGACGGTTGGGGCGGCGAAGGCCTTCACCTCGGTCGCGGCGAACACCGTCGAAAGGTCCTGGAGGACCATTGCGAAACGCAGGTCGGGCTTGTCGGTGCCGTAGAGGTCGAGCGCGTCCGCCCACGTCATCGATCCGATCGCGCCCGGCCGCACGCCCGTCGCGATCTCGGCGGCGTCGAGCACCGCGCGCGACACGAAGCCGATGATGTCGTCCTGGTCGACGAAACTGGCCTCGAGGTCGAGTTGCGTGAACTCGAACTGGCGGTCCGCGCGAAGGTCCTCATCGCGCAGACAACGCGCGATCTGGTAGTAGCGGTCGAATCCGCCGACCATCAGGAGCTGCTTGGCGATCTGGGGGCTCTGGGGTAACACGTAGAACTCTCCCGGGTGCAGCCGCGACGGCACCACGAACTCGCGCGCGCCCTCGGGCGTCGGCGCCCAGAGCAACGGCGTCTCCACCTCGCAGAAGCCCTGCGCGTCCATGGCCGCGCGCAGCGACCGGTTCACCGCCGCGCGAAGACGAAGATTACGCTGCATCGCCTCACGGCGGATATCGAGGAACCGGTAGCGAAGGCGCACCTGTTCATCGATGTCCACGCGATCATCGAGTTGGAACGGCGGCGGTTCGGCGATCGAGAGGATATCGACGGTGCAGTCAGTGAGTTCGACCTCGCCGGTCCTCAGGCGTTCGTTGACGGTCCCTTCGGGCCGCAGCGACACGGTCCCGCTGACGCGAACGACGTACTCGGGGCGCACGTCGACCGATCCGTCGACCACGGCCTGGAGGATCCCCGATCGATCACGCAGGTCGAGGAACGCGAGGTGCTCGCCGTGTTCGCGTCGCTTGGCCACCCACCCACAGACACTCAGTCGTTGCCCGACGCGTTCGACACCGACCGACGCGCACAGCGCGTCACGCAGACTCGTGGCTTCAAGGTTCTGGGACATGTTCACTTCACTTTGTCAGTAGGTTCGAAATGGTCGCCACGACGTCGACGCGAGCGACGGTCTGTTGCGCCTGCCCGAAATTCTCACTTCGTAGGTCCCTAATCGTAACCTCGCCGGTCCCTTGTTCCTGGGGGCCGATCAACAGCGCAAAGCGGGCGCCGGACTTGTCGGCCACCTTCATCTGCGACTTCATCGAGCGGCCGTCGTAGGCACGGCCGGTGGCGAAACCGGCGCCGCGTAGTTGGTCGACCAACGCCGTCGCGGCGTCGTCGCCAGTCGTGTCCACGACGAACAGGTCGAGTCGTCGATTGACGAGATCGCCCTCGCCGACCTCTTCGGCGTCGAGCGCCAACAACAGTCGTTCGATGCCGCTGCCAAAGCCGATGCCGCTCGTGGGCTTGCCCCCGAGCTGCTCGGCGAGTTTGTCGTAGCGCCCGCCGCCGCCGATCGACTTCTGAGCGCCCTCCAGCGCCTCGGCGACGAACTCGAAGGTCGTGCGCGTGTAGTAGTCAAACCCTCGCACCAGCCGTGGGTCGAGGGTCGCCTCGATACCGATCGACGCGAGCCCGGCGAGCACCCGATCGAAGTGCGCCCGACAGTTCGCGCACAGGTGCTCGACGAGCATCGGGCCCGCCTCGGTCACCGCGACGCATTCGTCGCGCTTGCAGTCGAGCACGCGCAGCGGATTCTCCGACCAGGTCGTTCGATGCTCGTCGCACAGCGACGTCGCGTGCGAGGCCAGGTGAGCTCGCAACAACATCAGGTACTCGCCGCGACATTCGTCGTGACCCATTGAGTTGATGAGCAGGCGAACCCGCGTGAGCCCGAGCGCGGCGTAGTAGCGCCAGGCCAGAGCGATCACCTCGACGTCGACCGCGGGGTCGTCGGTGCCGAGCACCTCGACCCCGAGTTGGTGGTGCTGGCGGTAGCGGCCCGCCTGGGGACGTTCGTAGCGAAAGGCCGGCGTCACGTACCACGCCTTCCACGGTGTCGTGGGCTGGTGCTGGACGAAGGCGCGCACCACCGACGCCGTGCCCTCGGGCCGCAACGCGTAGCGGCGCTGGGCTCGGTCCTCGAAGACGTACATCTCCTTCTTGGCGACCTCGCTGTGTTCACCGATGCCTCGATTGAAGACGCCGACCTCTTCGAACAACGGCGTCAGGACGAGGGAGAATCCGTAGCGGTACGCAAAGTCAGCGAAGACGCCGATCAGTCCCTCCCAACGCGCGGACGCCGGACCCAATACGTCGTGGGTCCCGATGGGCGCCTGGAACGGCGTGACCGATTCGTTCATGAGGTCTTGTTCTGTCCGGGGAGTTGTCGAAAGGCATCGAAGACACCGTCAACCGATTTAAGGGCTGCGATCAGGCTTGATAGATGCGTCGGGTCAGCCAGTTCGACGTCGAAGATCATGCGGACGATGCGCGAACCCGACGTCGTCGAACTGCTCGAGATAATGTTGAGGTGGTACTCGGCGACGACCTTGGAGACGTCGAGCAGCAACCGCGAGCGGTCGAAGGCGAGGACCTCGAGCACGGCGCGGTACTGGCCGCCGAGCGACCCGTCCCATTCCACGTCGATGATCCGCTCGCCCAATCGGTGCGCGAGCGCCACCGCGTTGGAGCAGTCGTCGCGGTGCACCGAGACGCCGCGACCCTGGGTGATGAAACCCATGATCGGATCGCCCGGTACCGGTGAACAGCAACGCGCCAGGTGGATCATGACGTCGTCGAGCCCCTCGACGTAGACCCCCGCGGTGCGACGAGTCGTGCGACTGGTGCGTGGCATCTTGGTCACCGTCGAGGGCAACTGCTCGGCGTCTCCCCCGTGCAGTTCGCGGTCGAGGCGTTGGACCGTCGCCAGTGCCGAGATCTGACCGCTGTCGATGGCCATGAAGAGCGCCTCGAGGTCGTCGAGATTGAGTGACTTGATCACCGCGTCGAGCGCGCTCGACGAGAGCGAGGTGGCGATGGGCAGGCCCTCACGGCGAAGCGCCTTGGTGAGTTCCTCGCGACCGCCCTCGATGGCGTCGTCGCGACGCTCACGCTGGAACCACTGGCGGATCTTGGACTTGGCGCGCGAGGACATCGCGATGCCGAGCCAGTCGCGCGATGGGCCGGCCGACGCGCTCTTGCTGGTGACGATCTCGACGACGTCGGCCGAGTGCAGGGCGGTGTCGAGTGGCACGAGGCGACCGTTCACCTTGGCGCCCACGCAATGGTGGCCGACCTCGGTGTGCACGGCGTAGGCGAAATCGATGGGCGTGGCACCCTCGACGAGGGCGATGACGCGCCCCTTGGGCGTGAAGACGTAGACCTCGTCCTGGCCGAGGTCGAGCTTCAGCGCCTCCAAGAACGCAATCGGGTCATTCTCCTCTTCTTCGACGTCGACGAGGCGTTTCATCCAGGCGATCTCGCTGCCGGAAGCACCTTCCTTGTAGCCCCAGTGGGCCGCGATGCCGAACTCGGCTCGTCGGTGCATCTCCTGGGTTCGCACCTGGACTTCGACCGACTTCCCGCGAGGACCGATGACCGTCGTGTGCAGCGACTGGTACAGGTTGAACTTGGGCGAGTTGATGTAGTCCTTGAATCGGCCCTGCACCGGCGCCCACAGGGCGTGGATCGCCCCGAGCACCGCCCAGCAGTCGCGTTCCTCGTCGACAATCACGCGCAGTCCCACGAGGTCGAAGATGTCGTCGAACTCCTTGCCGCCGATGACCATCTTCTCGTAGATGCTCCAGAAGTGCTTCGGCCGCCCGCGCACCTCTCCCGAAATGCCGAAACTCTCCAGCTTGGCGCTCAACGTCTCCATGACCTCGTTGAGGTACGCCTCGCGCTCGGGTTGGCGCGCGGCGACCATCTGCTCGATCTCGGCGTAGCGCTTGGGGTGCAGTGTCGCGAAACTCAGGTCTTCGAGCTGCCACTTGACCTGCTGGACACCGAGCCGGTGCGCGAGCGGCGCGTACACGTCGAGGGTCTCCTGGGCGATGGAGCGCTGGCGCGCCATGGGCATCACCGAGATCGTGCGCATGTTGTGCAGGCGGTCAGCCAACTTGATCAGCAAGACCCGCCAGTCCTGGGCCATGGCGATGAACATCTTGCGGATCGTGGCGGCCTGTTGGGCCTCTTTGGAGTCGAATTCGAGCCGGTCCAACTTGGTAACCCCGTCAACGACGGCGGTCACCTGCTCGCCGAACTCCTTGGCGAGCCACTGGGTGGTGATCCCGGTGTCCTCGACGGCGTCGTGCAGCAGTGCCGCGGCGATCGTGGGGGCGTCCAGACCGAGGTCGGCGACGATACCGGCCACGGCGATGGGGTGGGTCACGTAGGGCTCGCCGGTGCGGCGCAACTGACCTTCGTGGGCGCTGATCGCCACCATCCCCGCCCGACGGATGACCTCGGTGCCCTCCGTGGCGTGGTGCTCGCGAAAGCGCGCGATGAGCCGCTCGATGGAACTGACCAACGCGCTGTCGGGTGTGGAACGCGAAGTAAGGCTAACCATAGGGTCAGCCTACCGGCGCCCTCCAGCGTGGGTCCTAATTGGATCCACCAGTTCGCCTTGACCATTTGAGCCAAATGGCTCAGATGGTGCTTGTTCACTGTCCGAGTTCTCAAACGACTTTCTGTTCGGGTTTTCGGTTCCGACCCAGGGCCCTGATCACGGTTTCGTGATGGTTGTGCGGGTGACGATCGGCTCTTCCCGCGTGCTTCGCGGTGCAGATCCGTGAAGATCAGGCTGTAGAGAGAAGCAGAACGCGCGTGAGGGCCTGCGGCGCGTCGGCTGGCGGCTCCTTGGGCAGCCAGCGCGCCAGGTTGATAGCCGCGTTGAGGTCACGGTCGATGACCAGATCACAGCCCGGACAGTAGTAACTCCGCTCGGCCAGGTTGAGTTCGCGTCTGACCTCGCCGCAGCCCGAACAGGTCTTCGAACTCGGAAAGTAGCGGTCGGCCACCCGCACCTCGACGTCGTGCCATTTGGCCTTGTAGAGAATCTGACGAACCAGCTCACCCATTGCAGCATCCGAGATGGACTTGGCCAGGTGTCGGTTCCTCACCATGCCCGCGACGTTCAGGTCCTCGATTATGAGGATCTGGGCTCTTGTCACGAGCGTCGTGGAGACCTGGTGGACCCGGTGTTGGCGGGTGTTGGCGACTTTGCGGTGGGTCTTGGCGAGTCGGACCCGTGCTCGCTCGCGACCCTTGGACCCCGGGTTGGTTCTGGCCAGGGCCTGGTTGGCCGCCTTGAGCGAGGCTTGCGCTTGCTTCAGTGTTTTCACCCCCTCGAAGCTCTCGAAGGGAACACCGTTTGCATCCGCGGCGACCGCGAGGGACGTGATTCCCCGGTCGATTCCAACCGGAACGGGGTGACGGGCAGTGCGACTGCGCTCGGACTGATGGAGTTCAGCAGCTACGCCGGTCAAGGAGACGATCCATCGACCAGCGCGCTGGGTGAGCGTTGCCGAGTAGATGTGGAAGCGACCGGCGTCAATCATTCGGCGGACCTTGCGGGTGGGGTCAAAGACCTTCACCGGCCCGAACTTCGGTAATCGCAGGTGCGAGGGATCGGTGAACCGGATGGGCTGGCATGAAAGAGCTTGACCTGCAGTCGCACGATTGCGCAGTCGGAAACTCGGCGTTACCTTGCCCTTGGCCTGGAAGCGAGGAAACCCGACGGGAGCACTACCTCGCTCACCGCGTCGCGATGCAGCAAAATTCTCGAGCGCCCGGGCCGCGTCCACGCTGGCGCATTCGAAGACGTCGCCCGGCAGCTCATGGCGCCACGCGAGGCCACGACTACCATCCTCGCTAATTGGCGAGTCGTCAGAATCCCCATTCTTCCAGGCGTTGAATTCGTTGATGAAGCTGAACCCGGACCACGACAAGGAGGGGGTGAGAGGTTCGGACGCGGTCGCATCGTCCGAGGACGCTTCTCGCTCAGACGACCGGGCATCCAGATTGGTCTTCACGCGGGCCAGGTGGTGATTCACCGTAAAGCGCCGGGCCCCGGCGCACTTGGCGAGCAGGACCTTCTGCTCGACGTTCGGATCAAGGGCGAACTGGAATGTGACTGCGCGTGAGAGCACTTGTCCAATGTGCGAGATGGTTGATGCCGAAGGTCGTGAAGTCATAGGAGTCAGTTTCGGCCGAGGGTGTGACACGCCCGGACACCTGATCGAACTCGGAGCGTCGGTCAAATCACTCGAATCGGCTACGGCTTAATAGTGCCGGTCAACACTATTGGCACACCCGCCCAATAGAACACAACTTCTCAGCGCCGTTTCTGCTTACGCGGCCGTGCCTGGACCGGCGAATTCGCCGGTCCAGGCACGGCCGCGTAAGCAGAAACGGCGCT
>Ga0075520_1001309_pt1 | contig 11891 bp, 4 predicted proteins | sample NGEPerB_FD_75100 | JGI IMG/M metagenome (GOLD analysis project Ga0075520, IMG submission 75100) | Arctic peat soil microbial communities from the Barrow Environmental Observatory site, Barrow, Alaska, USA - NGEE PermafrostAB12-B | ecosystem: Environmental > Terrestrial > Soil > Wetlands > Peat ... | reverse complement strand
TTATAGTTGGATAAAAAGTTATATTAGATAAATTAATGAGGAGGCATAATCGTTGAAACTACCCGTAGTAACCGGTACTCTTGATTTATATATATCTGAAATTAATCGCTTTTCTCTTTTAACCGCGGAAGAAGAATTCAAACTCGCCGTACAGTTGAAAAAGTATGGCGATGTGGAAGCCGCTGAAAAGTTGATCGTTTCTAATTTGCGTTTTGTAGTTAAGATTGCCCACGAATACCGCAGCTATGGCTTCAAGCTGGCCGATTTAATTCAGGAAGGCAATGTCGGCCTTATTCACGCTGTGAAAAAATTCGATCCCTACAAAGGCTACAGATTGATTTCTTATGCGGTGTGGTGGATTCGAGCCTACATTCAGAATTACCTGATTAAGTCCTGGAGCCTTGTCAAAATCGGTACTACGCAAGCGCAGAGAAAATTATTTTTTAAATTAAGTCAGACCAAAAAAGAACTGGAAACGCTTTCGAAAAAAAATCCGGAGTTTAGTGAAATAGCTACATCTTTGGGAGTCAAGGGTTCTGAAGTAGCGGAAATGGACTTGCGCATGGGCTCACGGGATGTCTCTCTGAATGAATTTATCAATGACGAAGGTGATAGCTCGCATATCGATTTTCTTACTTACAAAGGTGATGATCAAGAATCATCTTTAATTAAAGATGAAGAAAAGAGTTTGGCCCAGCGAGATATCGCCGGAGCTCTGGCTAATCTCAGCGAAAGAGAAAGTTACATTATTCTAAACCGCGTAATGGCTGATGACCCCAAGACTCTGCAGGAAATAGGAACTAAATACAACATTTCGCGGGAACGAGCGCGCCAGATTGAAAAACAAGCGCTAAAAAAAATGCAACTGGCACTGCCATATTTCAAGCCGGATAAATGAATACTTCAGTAACATGTTTCTAAATCTGTGACCTCATTTCGCCTATTGACCTATACTTCTAAAATTGGTACAAATGTAAAGTTTGGATTCAGATGTTATTTTTGACCATAGGACATAGTAACGTACAAAATAAAAGTTGCATACAAAAAAATCCCTTTAACTTTGTTTTGGAAACTTAGGGAAGTCCAATTAACATCTGCCGTTCATTGTGGAAGAAACTGGTTTTCCGCAAAGCATGGATATTTTTTCGATTAACCTGTTGGCCACCATAAGGAGTAGGAAAAAGTGGAACTGAGCAGCAAGGTCATTCTTAAGTACTTAAGTCAGCTGAAGGCGCATCTTCCGGGTGAAAACTCAAAGAAAAAACGTGCAGGCGAGGAATTGTTGCTGCGATCGGAATTATTCAGTGCCAAGCAGATGCAGCAGCACGGCAAAACCATCGCAGGCGCACACAAGTTGAGTTCGGGGCGCACTTCTAATCAACTGCTGGCAAGGATGGCCGATAATGAAAATGTCCTGTTTGGCGTTAGAAACCTGTTGACGAAGGCGGTTGGGAACAACCATCGTATTACACCGGCCGAGGAATGGTTCCTGGATAACTTCTATCTGATCGAAGAACAAATTCGCACAGCCAGAAGGCATTTGCCGAAAGTTTACAGCCAGGAACTGCCTCACCTGGCAAATGGCCCATCGGCTGCTCTTCCGCGGGTGTATGACATTGCGCTGGAGATGATCTCCCATGGCGACGGGCAGGTTGATTCGAAGGCTCTCAGTCTATTTGTAGCCGCCTACCAGACAGTAACCGTGCTTACGCTGGGTGAATTGTGGGCAATTCCTATTATGCTGCGTCTGGCGTTGATCGAAAATATCCGGCGTATCGCCATCCGCATATCTACAGACAGAAACAACCGCAATATAGCCGATACCTGGGCAAATAGGATGACAGCTATCGCCGAAAAAGACCCGAAAAGCCTGTTTCTGGAAATCGCGGACTTGGCGCGGTCAGACCCGCCGATGGTGGGAGCGTTTATTGCAGAGATTGCACGTCGCCTGCAAGGGCAAAGTCCCGCTCTGGCCTTGCCACTTACCTGGATTGAGCAGCGCCTCTCCGAATACGGCCAGACAATAAAGGTATTAGTGCATCTGGAAACCCAGCAACAAGCCGCGGATCAGGTCTCCATGAGCAACAGTATCGGCAGTCTTCGTTTCCTGGGCGCAATGGACTGGCGCGAGTTTGTCGAAACGATGAGCGTGGTCGATCAGATTCTGCGTGAGGATCCACGCGACGTTTACGTCAAAATGGATTTTTCCACCCGTGACCGTTACCGTCACGTCGTAGAGAAAATCGCTAAGAAAAGTCTATTGTCCGAAAGTGAAGTGGCGCGCACGGCGATAAGCCTCGCCCGCAAATGCAGTGTAAAAAATGACCGTTATGACTGCACAGCGCATGTCGGTTTCTACCTGATCGACAAGGGATTGCCTGAACTCGAACAGCTGACGAAAGTGCGTTTATCACCGATTGAGAAAATTATGCGGTTAGGCCGCCGAATTCCTTTACCTCTGTATATTGGTTCTATTATTGGGTTGACCCTCATCTTTACAGGAAGTTTACTGGTAAAGGCATCTGCCGATGGCTTGCATGGTTGGCCATTGGCCATACTCGGATTTCTGGCGCTTCTAGGCACGAGCCATCTGGCTGTAGCCCTGGTAAACTGGCTGGCAACTCTGCTGGTGGCGCCCCATCCATTACCGCGAATGGATTTTTCCAAGGGAATACCGCCTGAATGCCGCACCCTGGTTGCAGTTCCGACGATGCTTCTTGGCGCACAAAATATTCCGAATTTAATCGAGGCATTGGAAATCAGATTTCTGGCCAATAGGGACGACAATCTGCGCTTTGCCCTCCTGACTGATTTTCGGGACGCCGGGGAAGAAACGCTGCCGGATGATGAGCTGCTGCTGAAGCTGGCCAAGGAAGGGATTGAAGGGTTGAATGAAAAGTATAAGGATTCAAAAGGAGACATGTTCTTCTTATTTCATCGCCCGCGCCGCTGGAATCCTAAAGAACTAATTTGGATGGGTTACGAACGGAAACGGGGAAAACTGGCCGATTTGAATGCCTTTCTACGCGGTGGGACACAGGGTCCGTCTGGAGATTTCTTTTCGCTCATCGTCGGTGATACGACGGTGTTAAGGAACGTGAAGTATGTCATTACTCTAGACACGGATACAAAACTGCCACGTGATGCGGCGTGGGAATTTATAGGAACCATGGCGCATCCGCTGAATCGCGCTCAATATGACGAAGAAAAGAAACGTGTTCGCAAGGGATACGGCATCCTGCAGCCAAGAGTTTCCGTAAGCCTCCCCGATATGAGCCGGTCGCTGTACGCGGCCATGTACGCGAGTAATTCCGGCATTGATCCGTATACTCAAACTGTTTCCGATATTTACCAGGATATATTCAGTGAAGGCTCGTTCATCGGCAAGGGCATCTATGATGTTGATGCCTTCGAGGCCGCCCTTAATGGGCAGCTTCCCGAAAATCAGATTCTCAGTCACGATCTTATCGAAGGATGTTACGCCCGGGCGGGATTGATAAGCGACGTGCAGTTATACGAGGAATATCCATCCTGCTACAACGTGGATGTGAGCCGCAGGCATCGTTGGATACGCGGAGACTGGCAGATTGCGCAGTGGGTCAGATCGAGCGTTCCCGCCCCCGACGGGCGCACTCAGAAGAATCCCTTATCGATGCTGTCCCAATGGAAGATTTTCGATAATCTGCGCAGGAGCCTCATATCCGCAGCATTGACACTTCTGATGCTACTGGGCTGGACAGTACTGCCTACGGCCTGGTTCTGGACACTGTCGATCCTCGGAATCATCTTGATTCCTTCTTTAATCATGTCTCTTCTGAATCTGTTTCAAAAACCGCGCGATGTAATGTTGACGCAGCATTTAACTTCTGCGATGCATACAGCCGGCAATCACGTTATACAGGCAGCATTTACGCTAATCTGCCTGCCCTATGAGGCTTATTTTAGTATTGATGCGATTCTGCGCACCCTCTGGCGGATATTGATTTCGCACAAACGGCTCCTTGAATGGAATCCATCGGACAACCCCCGGCGCAACCGTCGCAATGACATGGTCAACTACTTTGGGTCCATGTGGTTCGCTCCGGTATTTGCCGCTGTCACGGCAATCACTATCTTTTTTTCCCGTCCGGCCGCTCTGGAAGTGGCCGGGCCGCTCCTCTTTATCTGGCTGATTTCTCCCATGATCGCCTACTTGTTCAGCCGGCCATTTGCTCACCATGAAGCAAAACTTACGTCCGACCAGATTATTTTTCTTCGGAAAATTTCCCGGAAAACATGGAGCTTTTTCGAAACCTTTGTTGGCCCGGACGATAATTGGCTGCCGCCGGACAACTATCAGGAACAACCCGTTGCCGTGATCGCCCATCGCACGTCGCCGACTAACATGGGTCTGGCGCTTCTGGCCAATCTCTCCGCCTGCGATTTCGGCTATATCACAATGCGGCAATTCATCGAGCGCACGGCAAATACACTTCGCACGATGGAAGCTATGGACCGCCATAAAGGTCATTTTTATAACTGGTATGATACACAATCTCTGGAACCGCTGCTGCCACTCTACATTTCGTCGGTGGACAGCGGAAACCTCACCGGACATCTGTTGATATTACGGTCGGGCATCATCGCCCTTCCCGATCAGAAAATCGCAGGAATGCCGATGTTTGCCGGACTTAAAGATACTCTTGATGTTTTAGCGGACACGGCGGGAAAACCTTCTCCTGTTTCTCTCGTTGAACTTAAAAAGGATCTGGCTTCCGCGATCACTTCCAAACCGACCACTCTTACGGCGATGCGATTGTCCCTCGAACAACTGGCAACATCAGCAACCCAGATCGTTACAGACGTCAATAACCCCGATAGCGATCCCGATAGCCCATTGAGATGGTGGGCAAAGGCATTTGCCGATCAATGCAGGGCAGCCATTGATGATCTGCGGTTTTTCGCACCATGGATATTTTACCCGGCATTGTCGGACATGATTAACAAATTGCCAAAATTAAATGATATACCGACTTTGCGAAAAGTAACCAATCTGGAGACGGAATTGATATCTGCCATCGAGGAGCAAATGACAGCTGGTGTAACGCCAGATGAGCATATGCAACTTGGTGAACTTCGCAGACTCGTTGCCGACGCCAGCCGATGCGCCCAAACTATGATGGCGGAAATTGAAGGGTTGGCAAAGCAATGCAGCGTTTTCACCAATATAGAATACGACTTTCTGTTTGATGAGACGTGTAATATGCTGGCTATCGGATACAACGTCGGGAATTGGCGGCGGGATACAAGTTTCTACGATTTGCTGGCAGCGGAAGCGAGATTTTGCACTTTCGTGGGAATCGCGCAGGGAAAACTGCCCCAGGAAAGTTGGTTCGCTCTGGGACGGCTCCTTACCATCGCCGGCGGAAAGCCGGTTCTAGTATCATGGAGCGGTTCCATGTTCGAATACCTCATGCCGCTTCTGGTAATGCCGACATACGAAAATTCCCTTCTCGACCAAACCTATAAGGCTGCTGTGGCCAGACAGATAGAGTATGGAAAGAAGCACGCCGTGCCCTGGGGTATTTCGGAATCGGGCTACAACGCCATTGATGGCCACCTCACCTATCAGTACAGAGCTTTCGGTGTGCCCGGCCTTGGTCTCAAGCGCGGATTAGCCGAGGATATGGTCATTGCCCCCTATGCCTCAGCGTTGGCTTTAATGGTGGCGCCCGAGGAGGCATGCAGGAATCTGGAAAAACTTAAAGCGGCAGGTTTTGAAGGCAGATACGGTTTTTATGAAGCGATCGACTACACGCCATCGCGCCTACCGCGAGGACAATCAAACGCTGTTGTTCCTTCCTTCATGGCGCATCATCAAGGTATGACCTTGCTCGCGCTGGTCTATTTGCTCCTTGGCCGACCGATGCAGAAGCGCTTTGAGTCGGAACCATTGTTCCAGGCAACCATGTTATTGCTCCAGGAGCGGGTTCCCAAGGCCATCTCTTTTTATACGTCCCCCACAGAAGTCGCCGATTCACATAGGGAGTCCGTTAGTATGGAAACGCCGGTGCGTGTTTTTAACACCCCCGACACACCGGTTCCGGAAGTACAGTTGCTTTCGAACGGCAGATATCACCTGATGGTGACGAATGCCGGCGGCGGCTACAGCCGCTGGAAGGACCTGGCCATCACCCGTTTCCGGGAAGACAGTACCTGCGACAACTATGGCACTTTCTGTTATCTCCGCGATGTAACCAGCGGGGATGTCTGGTCCACGGCTTATCAGCCGACGCTTAAACAACCTCTACATTACGAGGCCATTTTTTCTGATGGCCGTGTGGAATTTCGCCGTAATGACCATGATTTTTATGTCCATACAAAAATAGTTGTTTCACCGGAAGATGATATCGAACTGCGCCGTACCACCATCGAAAACCACTCGCGGTCGCGAAGAACCATTGACGTCACGAGCTATGCAGAGGTAGTTTTGGCGCCCCCTGCCGCGGATCAGATTCATCCGGCATTCAGCAATCTCTTTGTTCAAGCCGAGATCATCGAACAGCGCCGGGCGATTCTTTGCACTCGCCGGCCGCGTTCCGAAAGCGAGAAAAATCCCTGGATGTTTCACCTGATGGCCGTACATGGGGTGAAGATCGAGCAGATTTCCTACGAGACTGACCGGCTGCAGTTTATAGGCCGCGGGAACACCGTCAGTAATCCACAAGCGATGGGTTCTCCCTCCGATCTTTTTGGAACACTTTCGGGCAGCCAGGGTTCGGTGCTTGATCCGATTGTCGCCATCAGGTCCCGAATAACGCTTGAACCGGAACAATCGGCTACAATTGATATGGTTTTCGGAATCGGCGAAACGAAGGATACCGCCTTGACTCTGGTAGATAAATATCATGATCGGCGGATCGCGGATCGTGTCTTCGATCTGGCCTGGACGCAGAGTCAGGTATTTTTGCGGCAGATCAATGCTACGGAGGCCAACGCTCAGCTTTACTGTCACATTGCCAGCTCCGTCATCTACAACAATGCCTCATTACGCGCTGATTCCAGCGTCATAACAGAAAATCACCGGGGGCAATCCGGTTTATGGGGCTACGCCATATCCGGCGATTTACCGATTGTATTATTGAGGATTGCCGATCAGGCCAATATCGAATTGGTACGCCAACTCGTACAAGCGCACGTATACTGGCGATTAAAAGGATTGGCCGTGGACCTTGTAATCTGGAACGAAGATCATGCCGGTTACCGGCAAATTCTGCACGACCAGATAATGGGACTCATTGCCTCTAACATCGTCGCCAAATTAAACGATCAGCCCGGCGGTATTTTTGTCAGATCCACGGACCAGATATCAGAAGAAGACCGCATACTGATTCAAACGGTTGCTCACGTTATCATCACCGATAGCAAAGGAACACTGGCAAACCAGGTCAACCGGCACGGTAGTTTGAAAATAGCGGTGCCGCGTCTGACACCGGCCCGTACCCATCGCGCCATAACCGCGCCGATCGCCGATTTGCCTGAACGCAATCTGATGTTCTTTAACGGACTGGGCGGTTTCACTCCTGACGGGCGTGAATACGTGATTTCGACTGTCCAAGACCAAGTGACGCCGGCGCCATGGGTGAATGTACTGGCCAACCCTATGTTCGGCACCGTCATTTCCGAAAGTGGTATGGCCTACACCTGGGCCGAGAATGCCCATGAGTTCCGTCTCACACCGTGGTATAATGATCCGGTGAGCGACAGGAGCGGAGAAGTCTTTTACCTGCGTGATGAGGAGCGCGGCCACTTATGGTCCCCTATGCCACTACCCAGACACGGGGAAACGCCTTACATAACCCGGCACGGTTTTGGCTACAGTGTCTTCGAGCATACTGAGCGCGGCATCCATTCCGAGGTATGGGTTTACGTAGCTCTGGACGCGGCGATTAAGTTCACTGTGTTGAAGGTGAAAAATAAAACGGGGAGAACGCGCCGCCTCTCCGCTACGGGATATGTGGAGTGGGTTTTAGGTGATCTCAGAACGAAAACAGCCATGCATGTGATTACCGATGTTGACCTCCAAAGCGGCGCTATCTTTGCGCGTAACTCCTACAACACAGAGTTTCCCAACCGGGTTGCCTTCTTCAACACAGACGCGCTAACACGGACTTTAAGCGGCAATCGGACGGAATTCGTGGGACGTAATGGAACGCTGCACGATCCGGCGGTCATGAAACGGCTGCATCTCTCCGGCAAAGTCGGTGCCGGATTGGATCCCTGCGCCGCAATTCAGGTCCCATTTGATCTGGCCGATGGGGAAGAAAAAGAGATTATCTTCACTCTCGGCCTGGGGCGCGACGTCGATGACGCTCGAAAACTCGTGCATATTTTTGCGGGAGAAACCGCAGCCCGCGATGCCCTTGATGCGGTGCGACAATACTGGGATCAAACGCTGGGCGCCGTACAGGTGGAAACACCCGACCCATCTCTCAACGTGCTGGCAAATGGCTGGCTTTTATATCAAACGCTGGCCTGCCGTCTTTGGGCGCGAACCGGAAGCTACCAGTCGGGGGGCGCCTTCGGCTTCCGCGATCAGTTGCAGGATGTAATGGCGCTCATTCACACCGAACCGGGCTTTGAGCGCGAGCAGGTGCTTCTTTCCGCCTCCCGTCAATTTCAGGAAGGAGATGTCCAGCATTGGTGGCATCCCCCTCTGGGCCGCGGTGTGCGCACGCAATGCTCCGATGATTACCTCTGGCTGCCCTTTGTAACCTGCCATTATATATCAAGCACCGGTGACACCGGGATATTGGAAGAATCCATCCCCTTTATCAAAGGCCGTCCGATAAACATGGAGGAGGATTCATATTACGATTTTCCCGGCCGGTCACAAGATACGGCCAGTTTGTATGAGCACTGTGTACGAGCAATCAATAAGGGACTGCAATTTGGTGAGCACGGTTTGCCGCTCATGGGCTCCGGAGACTGGAACGACAGCATGAACATGGTGGGCATAAAGGGAAAAGGCGAAAGCGTCTGGCTTGGTTTTTTCCTTTATAAAATCCTTATGCAATTTGCGGAAGTTGCCCGCCGGCGCGGCGACATATCCTTCGGCGAACATTGTGAAAAAGAAGCGTCACAGTTGCGCTTGAACATCGAACAGCATGGCTGGGACGGCTTTTGGTACCGGCGCGCTTACTTCGATGACGGCACGCCTCTGGGTTCGGCTAAAAACTCCGAATGCCGGATTGATTCAATAGCCCAAAGCTGGTCCGTTTTGTCCGGGGCCGGAGATGCTGAACGTTCGCGTCTGGCCATGGAATCTCTGAACCAACATCTCGTTCGCAGCGACATTGGAATAGTCAAACTTCTGGAACCGCCGTTTGATAAATCCAATTTGAATCCCGGCTATATAAAGGGATACGTCCCCGGCGTAAGAGAGAATGGAGGACAATACACTCATGGGGCAATCTGGGCGGCGATGGCCTTTGCGGCTTTGGGCGACAATCGCCACGCATGGGAAATTATGACTATGATTAACCCGGTGAACCACGCGAAATCTTCCGAAGCGATTGCGACTTACAAAGTAGAACCATTTGTTGTCGCGGCCGACGTCTATGCGTTCCCACCGCATACCGGCCGCGGCGGCTGGACGTGGTACACCGGCTCGGCCGCCTGGATGTATCGGCTGATTGTGGAATCGCTTCTGGGACTTAAGCGTGACGGAAACAAGCTGAGTTTTACGCCGTGTCTTCCCGCGGATTGGGACGGCTTCAAAGTCCATTACCGGTATCGGAAAGCAATCTACCACATCGCCATCCTGCGCGCGCAAACCGGAGAGGACGAAATGAAAGTGATCGTTGATGGTGTCGAGCAAAGCGAAAAAATAATTCGCCTTGTTGACGATGGCAATGAACATAAGGTTGAAGTGTGGGACTGTCGAAAATTGCAGGAGGAAAAGATATTTAATGGGTTGTGATCATGATTCGCAGCAATAAGCCATTTATCAAATCAGGATATCTGGGAGTGGCTTTCATTATGATGAGCGTTTTGCTGCTTTTTGTCTTTCCGACGAAAGCGCCGTCATTGCCGGAGGGCTTTTGCACACCTATTATCGCGTTTGAATTTATTCAAACAAAAACTGAAGTAATAGAAATGTTCGGCGGCGAAAATATCACCATGCGAAACGAAATGGCTCGCGCCATGGATCTTGGAAACCGGCTAGACTATGTGTATATGTGCTTGTACTCGGCTTTTTTGCTGATGGTTTCGGTTACGTGCGCAAAGCTTTCCAAAAATAAATATTATTATGCCGGTGTGGTGCTCACCCTCGTGGTGCTCGCAGCCGACGCGCTCGAAAATGTTCAGTTGCTAGGAATCACAGCGAATCTTTCAACCGGAAATTTTGATTCTCAGCTTCGACTTCTTCATCTGTTTACCTGGATCAAGTGGGGAGGCATCGCGCTGATATTTCTAGCTCTGTCTCCCTGGTTCTTAAAAGGGAATCGGTTCTCGAAAATCATCGGCATAATGGGCATCATCAGTTTCATTCTGGGAGTTGCAGTTTATATGAACCGCTCGGTGATCAATGAAATTTTTTCTTTATCGGTTGCACTTATGTTTATATTCATGATTATCTATTGCTTCACATATAAAACTGATAAATTATTAGTTGTCTGAAATCCATAACTGGTGAAGGTTTGCGAGGCTCTTTTGTGGCAATTGTCAAGAGTAAAGATGCGACTTCGTTTCGTGTTATACTTCTCTCATTTGCTCGTTTATCGGGATGGTAGAACTTTATAAAAAAAACTTACATCGTCGTCACAGTTAGATTTAGCGTGGTAATTACGCGAGCTTCTAATGCTTAGACAAATCCTAAATATTCGTGCAATATGCTGATCTGTAATTTCAACTACAAAAGAGTTTGAAGACTGCCAATTAGTAGGAGTAGGTTTATCTCCTGTATTGATGCCATATTCTAACGTTAAGCCTTCTGGGTCACTTGCAGTGACAATATACTCTATAGAATCGCCAGGACGTAAAGTCATTTCAGTAACAACAATTTGTAATGCATCGCTTTTAGGTACCCAGATCTTACCTAGACTGTCTCTGGCACTTTCTATCTTAGAAAAACAATCATCAGATGTTTCCTTTTGACTACGATAACGGACAATTCTTGATCGAATTTCTCCACATATTCCTATAGCAAGATGCTTTTGATGCGGTAACAACTCACGCCGATGTGCATCTGGATCGCGTAGTTTTTCCAATTCAGTTAACATAACTTCGAATGTTTTCCAATCGCCAAGGGCTTTTGAAAACTCACCTGACCAATGTTTTCTCATAATAGTCTTTAGGTCATAAAAATCAGCATAATATATCAAGCGTTCATCTACTACACCGGATTCCTGCCTTTTCACTTCTGATATTTTCCGTTCTTTCCAAACAGCAAGTCTTTCAGGCGACACTCCACATTTATCTATCCAATCAGTTCCATGTGACTGAGAAAGAACCGAACCGATGAAATCGCGAAGGGCATTTTCTGCGTCTTTCAGTGATTGAGTTATATCCATGTAAAATGATCCTTATTTTAGCAGCCCAACAATTAATATACGACATTCCCTTCTATCGGTAAACTGAGACCCTGAAGGGCACGCGTCGGCGTCGGGAATGACACCATTTTTGTTTTCGTCATGAGGTTACACGTGCCTAGGCGTCACCTTCTCCCCTGTATGCGGTTCTAATTATCAGTAACAGCGTCAGCGCGGGCTAGATTTTGGAAACTCGTATATTTGTCCACAAAGGCAAGTTTAACCGTGCCGGTGGGGCCGTTTCTTTGTTTAGCGATGATAATTTCCGCGATTCCTTTTTCCGTGTTTTCTTCCGATTTGTTATACACTTCGTCGCGG
>Ga0075520_1001308_pt1 | contig 11891 bp, 7 predicted proteins | sample NGEPerB_FD_75100 | JGI IMG/M metagenome (GOLD analysis project Ga0075520, IMG submission 75100) | Arctic peat soil microbial communities from the Barrow Environmental Observatory site, Barrow, Alaska, USA - NGEE PermafrostAB12-B | ecosystem: Environmental > Terrestrial > Soil > Wetlands > Peat ... | reverse complement strand
GTCAGGGGGTCGGGCCGTGAAAGGGGTCAGCGGCGGGGGCGGTGCTCCCAGCGCTGCAACGACTCCGCCCGTTCCGCGGCGTGATCGACGATCCGCTCCGGATACCCCTTCGGCAGCCCGCCGGGCAGCTCCCAGGGGCGGTGAACCGCCTTTCCCGCAACGGATCTCAGTTCGGGAACGTACCGCCGGACGTAGTCGCCGTCAGGGTCGTGCTTCTCGCCCTGCCCGACCGGGTTGAAGATGCGGAAGAACGGCGCGGCCTGCGGTCCTGAGCCGGCCACCCACTGCCACCCGTGGTTGTTCGACGACACGTCGCCGTCCACCAGGTGCCGCAGGAAGTGCGCGGCGCCGCGCTGCCACGGCACGTGCAGGTCCTTGATCAGGAACGAGGCGACCCCCATCCGCACCCGGTTGTGCATCCAACCCTCGGCCAGCAGCTGCCGCATCCCGGCGTCGATGTACGGGTAGCCGGTCCGGCCCTGCTGCCACGCGACCAGCCGGGCGTCGGCCTCCGGGCCGTGGTCCCAGGTCATCTCGTCGACCACCGGGTCGATCGACTGCCGGAGCGACTCCGGCCGATGGAAGACGAGATCGGCGTAGAACTCCCGCCAGGCCAGCTCACGGCGGTAGGCGGCGGCGCCCTTCGAGCGCAGCCGGGCCAGGTCGGCGAGCATCGTCCGCGGGTGGATGCAGCCCCATTTCAAGTACGGCGACATCCTGCTGGTCCCAGGATGATCCGGGCGATCCCGCTCGTCGTCGTACTCCCCGACTGCCTCGGCCAGGAAGTGCGTCCAGCGCTCAGCCGCGGCCTTCTCGCCGGGCTCGGGGAGCTCCAAGCCGTCCGGAACGGCGATTCCGAGGTCCTCGGGCATCATCCGACGGCCACCGATCGCGTCGAGATCGGTGGGATCGACCCAGCTGACGTCGTCCCCGGTGACGGCGGGCGCCCGCCAGCCGTGCTCGGTCCAGCCGCGGAAGTACGGGGTGAACACCGCGTACCTGCTGCCGTCCGGCTTGCGCACCCGCCCGGGCGCGACCGCGTACGGCGAACCGGTCGCGATCAGCTCGATGTCCTTGGCGCGCAGCGCTTCCGCGACGAGCCCATCACGGCGACGGCCGTACGGCATGAAGTCGGCCGAGACGTGCACCGCCCGTGCGCCCACCGCGGCGGCGATCCGGGGGATGACCGAATCCGGCGATCCCTTGACGAGCAGCAGCTTCCCGCCCATCGACTCGGACAGCCGCGTCAGGCACCCGACCAGGAACGCCCTGCGGGGAGCACCGGACGGCCTGAGCAGGCGGTCGTCCGCGACGAAGACACCCAGCACGCCGCCGTCAGCGCCGCCAGAACCACCGCCTGCGCTGTCGACGGCCGCCAACAGTGCGGCGTGATCGGCCAGCCGCAGGTCCCGTCGGAACCACAACACCGTCGGAGTCGTCATGCCACATCTTGCACAGCACGGCCCATCGCCGCCGTCGAGCGATCAGACCTCTTCGCGGGCGCCCAGCTGGACGTAGTCGCGCTCGGTGTAGCCGGTGTAGACCTGACGCGGGCGGCCGATCTTGGTCGCCGGGTCGTTGATCATTTCGCGCCACTGGGCGATCCAGCCGGGCAACCGGCCCAGCGCGAACAGCACGGTGAACATCTTGGTGGGAAAGCCCATCGCCTTGTAGATCAGCCCGGTGTAGAAGTCGACGTTCGGGTACAGCTGCCGAGAGACGAAGTAATCGTCGGACAGCGCGACCGCCTCGAGTTCCTGGGCGAGATCGAGCAACTCGTCGGCGGCGCCGAGGCTGTCGAGCACCTCGTGGGCGGTGCCCTTCACCAGGGCGGCACGCGGATCGTAATTCTTGTAGACACGGTGCCCGAAGCCCATCAGCTTGACGCCGGGCTCCTTGTCCTTGACCCGCCTGACGAACGTGGCAATGTCGTCGCCGTCCCGCCGGATCCCCTCCAGCATCTCCAGCACTGCCTGGTTCGCGCCGCCGTGCAGCGGGCCGAACAGCGCGTTGATGCCCGCCGAGATCGACGCGAACAGGTTGGCGTTGGACGAGCCGACCAGCCGGACCGTCGACGTCGAGCAGTTCTGCTCGTGGTCGGCGTGCAGGATCAGCAACTGGTCGAGCGCATGCACCAGTTTGGGGTTGACCTCGTAGGGCTCGGCGGGGAAACCGAACGACATGCGCAGGAAGTTCTCCACAAGGCCGAGCGAGTTGTCCGGGTACAGCAGGGGCTGCCCGACGGACTTCTTGTACGCGTAGGCCGCGATCGTCGGCAGTTTGGCCAGCAGCCGGATGGTGGACAGCTCGACCTGTTCGGGATTGAAGGGGTCGAGCGAGTCCTGGTAGAAGGTCGACAACGCGCTGACCGCGCTGGACAGCACCGGCATCGGGTGCGCGTCCCGCGGGAAGCCGTCGAAGAACCGCTTGAGGTCCTCGTGCAGTATGGTGTGCCGGCTGATCCGCCGGGTGAACGCGTCCAGTTCGTCCGAGGTCGGCAGTTCCCCGTTGATCAGCAGGTAGCTGGTCTCGATGAAGTTCGACGATTTCGCGAGCTGCTCGATCGGGTACCCGCGGTACCTCAGGATGCCGGCGTCGCCGTCGATGTAGGTGACCGCCGAGGTCGTCGAGCCGGTGTTGGTGAAGCCGGGATCCAGGGTGATCACCCCGAGGGTGGTCAGCAGTTTGGAGATATCCACCCCGGACGACCCGTCGGTCGCGGGAATGATCTTGAGGTCGAGTTTGGCCCCGTTGTATTCGATCAGCGCACCCGGATGGTCCGGCGAGTGCGCCTCGAGCGTCACCGGGCTCTCAGCCGCAGCGGTCGAGGCTGCGGCCTGGGTGGTGGGCGTGGGAGATGAGCCGGCCGTGGATTCGACCGTCCCGGTTACGACGGCTGGCGACTCGGCGGTATCAGTGACCTCGGACATTCGGTTCGCCTCTCGTTGTCATGCAACACGGACCTCAGCGGCTGGATCGTCCCCTCCGGACGCCTGGACAAACTCGGCCCTGGTGTCATCACGAGGTTACTGGCCGTGAAGGCCGGTCAATTCCACGGCCCTGCCACCACGTCTGGCGCGGACACAACCGGGCGAAGGGGTCATGCCGCAGTAATGTGCCGTTCACAACGGCTGCCGGGCTCGTTCTGCCGCGGCCATCAGGTCAGACACCGCAGTCACAGTCGCGCTCCGCACGTGGTGCGGATCACCAATCCGACGACGGGCCCGGCCAGGAAACCAGGCTTCGCGTCGGGTTGGCCACGCCGCGACGAAAGGGAGTGCATCGCCATGAGCCTGTCCCTCGCCTCGATCCTGGCGGAGTCCGCGGAGCGGTACCCGGCGCGGGACGCGGTGGTGATCGGCCAGCAGCGGATCAGTTATGCGCAGCTGTGGGAGCAGACCAGGCGCTACGCAGCGGTGCTGGCGCAGGAGGGCGTCGGCCCCGGCGATCGGATCGCGCTGCTGATGCCGAACGTCCCCGACTTTCCGCGCGTCTACTACGCGGCGCTGTCCCTTGGTGCCGTGGTGGTGCCGGTGCACGCCCTGCTGGTAGCCAGGGAGATCGGGTTCGTGCTGACCGATTCGCAGGCGACCATGCTGATCGCCGCCGCTCCGCTGCTCGCCCAGGGCGCCCCTGCGGCGGAACAGGCCGGGGTCAAGCTGCTCGCGGTGATGGGCGGCGAGGACGTCGACCGGCTGGACCTGCGGGCCGCTGAGATCGACGCGATCGCGACCCACGTCTCCCGCGAACCGTCCGACGAGGCCGTCATCCTGTACACCTCCGGCACCACCGGCTCGCCGAAGGGCGCCGTCCTCACCCAGCTCAACATGGTGATGAACGCGATGGTGACTGCCAACTCCGTCATCTACCTGTCCGCCGACGACGTGATCCTGGGCTGCCTGCCGCTGTTCCATTCCTTCGGCCAGACGTGCGCGATGAACGCCGGATTCTTCGCCGGATCGGCGCTGGTGATGTTGCCTCGCTTCGACGGGGCGGCCGCGCTGGAGACCATCGTCACCGAGAACGTCAACGTGTTCATGGGCGTGCCCACCATGTACGTCGGCCTGCTCACCGCCGCGCGTGCCGACGAGCGCCGCCCCACCTTGCGGATCGCGGTCTCCGGCGGCGCGAGCCTGCCGGTCGCGGTGATCGACCGGTTCGCCCAGACCTTCGGTGCGGACATCTACGAGGGCTACGGGCTGTCCGAGACTTCGCCCGTGGCCACGTTCAACCAGCGGGTCTACGGCCGGAAACCGGGCACGGTGGGCCGGCCGATCTGGGGCACCGACGCGGAGATCGCCGCCCCCGAGATCGAGGACCGCATCGAACTGTTGCCCACCGGCGAGATCGGCGAGGTGGTGATGCGCGGTCACCACATCTTCGCCGGCTACCTCGGCGATCCGGAGGCCACGGCGGCGGTCCTGGTGGACGGCTGGTTCCGGTCGGGTGACCTGGGCCGCAAGGACGCCGACGGCTTCCTGTCCATCGTCGATCGCAAGAAGGATCTGATCATCCGCGGCGGGTTCAACGTGTACCCGCGGGAGGTCGAGGAGGTGCTGGCCGGCCATCCGGGCATCGCCCAGGTCGCGGTGATCGGATTCGCCGACGAGGTGCAAGGTGAGGAGATCTGCGCCGTCGTGGTGCGCGCGCCCGAGGGCGAGGAACTGGACGCGGACACGCTGATCGCCTGGTGCAGGGAGCGGCTCGGCGGGCACAAATACCCGCGGCGGATCGAGTTCGTCCCGACGCTGCCCCTCGGCCCGAGCGGGAAGATCCTCAAACGTGAACTGGTCAAGGACCTGCAGGCGGGGACGATTCCCGACCGGGCGGGCAATGGTATCGGAGCGAATGCCCTTCGGCCGACGACGACCCGCACGGGATCTTGACGCGTCCGGTGCCGTGGACGGATCGTTGACTCGCCGGACGGATGTCGTCCCCCAGTCACCGGAGCAACGCCATGCGCAGAACTGCCCACCTGACCTGCGCGTTCGCGCTGCTGGCTGCCCTCGCAGGCTGCTCGACCGGGGTCTCAGGGACTCCTGCCGTGGGTTCCACCGGGTTCGGTCCGACGTCCGCTGCCTCGACGCAGTCCACAGCGTCCGGCACATCCCGGTCGTCGACATCTTCGCCTGCGACATCAAGCGGCACCGGCAGAGCTGACACCTCCAGCGCTGACATCACCCTGGCCAGTGGGGTGACCCTCGAGGAACTCAAGAAGGACATGCAGGGCGCCCAGGACATCGTCGACGGCTACTGGGCCAAGCACTGGTCGGACTTCTACACCGGAACCTACGAGCCACCCACGGTGCTGGGGCTCTACGACGGGACGGTCGCCGACGAGACGCCGACCTGCGACGGGACGCCGCTGGAGGCGTACAACGCCTCGTACTGCGCCCCGGAGGATTTCGTGGCGTGGGACGTCAACCTGATGGTCCGCGGTGCCGATGTGATCGGTGACACCTGGGTGTACCTGGTGATCGCCCACGAGTGGGGTCATGCCATCCAGGAACGGCTCGACCCGAGCCTGGTCGCCCAGGGCGATGAACTGCAGGCCGACTGCCTCGGTGCCGCGGCCCTGTTCGGGGCCGCCGCGGACGGCACGCTGACCATCGAGGATGGTGACGAGAAGGAGATGGTCAACTCGCTGAGCGCGCTCGCCGACGAGATGGCCTGGACCAGTTCGGCCGATCACGGTGACCCGTTCCAGCGGGTGCAGTGGTTCACCCTCGGCCGCAACGGCGGGGTGAACGCCTGTCACGACGTGCTCGAAACGTCGGGAGCGACCGACGCCCCGACGTCGGAGGCGTTGCCCACCGGCTGACGTCGGAACGACGCGTACACCGGCCGGGCGCCCGGCCATGACGGCATCGAAGGCACACCGGCGGTGTCGTGGATTGCCCCATGACATGAGCCCGGATCTGCCCGAACTCGACGTGCCCCCGTGCCACCCTGTAGACGGGAGCCACCAGGGTCGTGCGGCAACCTCCTGATCGGTCGAGCGTCCATCGCAAGGGTCCAGGCGTGAGGTTGTGCGCCGAGTGATCCGGTGGTGCAGGGGGCCTGTGGTGCAGGGGATTGTCGGACGGGCCGGGAGGGGCGGGATCGCCCTCGAACAGGCCCAGGAACGACAGCGCGTGAGAACAGACGGCTGGACGAACGGCGATACGAAACGAGGAGTGCATGCGAGCGCGATATCTGGTCATCGGATTGGTCGTGGCGCTGGCCGCGGTGACCGGGGTGCTGATCTATCAGGGCAACCAAACCGTGATGGCAGGCAACGGAGGACCGCTGACCGTCCTGCAGACCACCACAGTCGCGGGTGCGACGACGTCCGATCCCTACGGCCGGGACGCGGATACCTCCACCGGGCCGGTGACGACGGTCCAGGTCGGGGAACGGCCGCCGACCAACATCCCGATGACGAAACTGAACCCTGGCGACAAGCCACCGCAATTCATCATTTTCTCGTTCGACGGCGCCGGCAACCACCAGCGCTGGCACGATTTCATGGACGCGGCGGCCCCGACGAATTCGCGGTTCACCGGCTTCCTGTCCGGGATTTACCTGCTTGGCGATACCGCCAAGAACGCCGACGCGTACACCGGCCCCGGTCACGCGCCCGGCAAGTCTTCCATCGGCTACGGCGGACCCGAGGACGAGATCGTCACCGAGGTGAACGACCTCAACGAGGCCTATTCCAAGGGAATGGAAATCGGCACCCACTACAACGGCCACTTCTGCGACGACAATCTGCCCGGTGGCAACCAATGGACCACCGCCGACTGGAACAGCGAATTGGACCAGTTCTTCACCTTCATGAAGGACTGGAAGACGCTCAACGGCTACACCGACGCGCCCGACCTGCAGATGCCGATCGGCTCCATCAAGGGTGGTCGGACTCCCTGCCTCACCGGCACTCTCGATCAGCTGATTCCGACCTGGAAAGCGCACAACATGACCTACGACTCCTCGATGAACGCGCCGAGGAACGGGATCTTCTGGCCGGAGAACGTCGACGGGATCTGGGAGTTCTACATGCCGCAGGTCTATTCACCGGGCTTCGACAGCATGACCACCGCCATGGACTACAACTTCTGGGCGAAGTTCAACAAGAACAAGGAAGAGCCGGACACGGCTCCCGAGCTCCGCGACATCGTCAAGAAGACCTACGATTACATGTACGACCAGGCTTACAACGGCAACCGTGCGCCGGTGCTGATCGCCAATCACTTCAACAAGTGGAACGGCGACTCCTTCAACCCGCCGGCCATGGATTTCATGAAGGAGAAGTGCGGCCAGCCCGACACCTACTGCGCGACCTATCAGGACGTCATCGCCTGGATGGAGTTGCAGGATCCCGCGGTGCTCGCACAGTTGCAGGGCCTGCCCCCGGTCGCGGCCACCGCTCCATAGGCGCAGTTGCCGGCCGTTCTTGCCGACAGGCCCCCGCTCGATGAGCGGGGGCCTGCCGTTTCAGCCGTCGTTGTCATCAGGCCGGCGGGGCCTTCGCCCGGTCGGCGTTGGCGTTGATGGCGTCCCGCAGCCACGCCGCCAGCCCGGGGGCGACATCCTCGTAGGTCCGGGTGAAACGCTCGTCGGCGATATACATCTCGCCGAGTCCGCGGTGCATCTCGGGCGGGCAGTCGTAGAACGTCTGGATGCCCAGCCGGTGCTCCTCGGCCAGGTCCATGGCCTCGGTGCTGTCCGGGGCGGCGCCGCCCTGCATGGCTGCCGCGAGCCGGCGGTTCAGGTCGTCACCGGTCTCCTTGATCTCGGTCCACTGCTGCTTGGTCAGCTTGCTGGTCCGCCGCTGGGACTGTGCCCAGGCGTCGGTGTCGCCCCAACGCTGCTCCGCCTCGGTTTCGTGGTCCTCGCTGTAGTTCGGCCCGAAGATCTCGAACTTCTCTTCGGGGGTCAGTTGGATTCCCATGGTGAACGCCTCCAATTCCTTCTCGACGGCGGCGACCATCGCCGCGAGCCGGGCCATCCGGTTGTTCAGCAACTCGCGCTGGCGACGCAGGTGGGCTCCGGTGTTCGCGCCCGGGTCGGCGAGAATGGTTGCGATCTCGTCCAGGGAAAATCCGAGTTCACGGTAGAAAAGGATGTGCTGCAGCCGTTGCAGGTCCTCATCGGAGTACCGGCGGTAGCCGACTCCGCTGCGGTCCTGCGGCTCGAGCAGCCCGATCTGGCCGTAGTGGTGCAACGTCCGGACCGTCACACCGGCCAGGTTGGCAACCTGTCCGACCGTGTAGCTCATCAATTCCTCTGGCGATCTCCTGTGAATGTCCGGGCCGGTCGACCCGGACACCAACGAGCATGAAGCCTGACGTTACGTCAGGGTCAAGCAACAAATTCTCTGAAATCCTTCAGATTCCTTCAGGATCCGGATCGACAGATGGCGAACTCCGCGCCGCCGCCTCGGGGTGAGGTGGCGGCGCGGGGTTCCGTCTGCGTTCAGTCGACGCGCCCGGGGACGGGCCCCGGCGCGCCCGATCGTCAGGACGTCTGTGCGCTGGTCAGGTCGTACACCGTTGTCCCGCCGACGGTGGTCGAGGTGAAGTTGGCCTCGACCCACGCAGCGATCTCGGAACCGGAGCCGGATCCGCCACCGGGACCGCCCCCGCCACCCATCCCGCCACCGGCGATGAAGTAGGAGATGTCGCCGTCCGCGACGTACTGCTGGAACTCGGCCAGGGTGGGCGCCGGGTCGCTACCGGTGAAACCGCCGATGCCCATGATCGCCTTGTCCGTGCCGAGGATGTACCCGGCCGCAGATTGCGCGCCGGTGGTCGCCGCGGCCCAGCGGGTGGTGGTCGTCTCCAGCAGAGCGACGAGCTCGCTGTTGGTGGTCGTGGACCCGCCGCCGGGGGCACCGCCGGTGCCGCCGGTCGCTCCGGGAACCGTCCCGCCCGTCGAGCCGGTCGCGCCGGGCGCCTGACCCGCGGTGCCGTCGGGCGCTGTCGCGGTGCCGTCGGGCGCTGTCGCGGTGCCGTCGGGCGCTGTCGCGGTACCGGCGGAACCTGACGCCGTGCCGTCGGTCCTGCCGTCCCGGGTGAACCCGCCGGCGGCACCGCCGCCCGCGCCTCCCATGGCGGAGCCGGTCGGTCCCGACGTCGGGATGGAACCGGAGTGCGGCGTCGCGGCGGTCGCCAGCGTGTAGGCGGTCGTCCCGCTCAGCGCGGTCAACGACCCGACCAGCAGCCCGACGACGGCGAGCCTGCGCAGCTTCTGCGTCGAGATGGCCAGCAGCACCGCGCCCGCCACGGATCCGATCAGGACCAGCCAGCGGAGCCACGGCAACCAGGTGGTATCCCGGCCCAGCAGGATGAAGGACCACACACCGGTGACGACGATCATCGCCGCGAGCAGGCCGCGCACGATGGTGGTGGAGCGCCCCCGCCACAACTCGCGGCCGGAGATCGCCACCACGGCCGCGATGGGAGGCGCAAGGGCGACGGCGTAGTAGGGATGGATCGTCCCCTCCATGAACGAGAACACCATCGCGATGACCAGCATCGATCCGCCCCAGAGCAACAGCGCAGCGCGGATCTTGTCGGTGCGCGGGAAGCGGCGGGTGAACCAGAGGCCGGCGACCAGGCCGATCAGCGCGGCCGGGATCAGCCAGGAGATCTCGGTGCCGAACGCGGTGTTGAACATGCGGCCGATGCCGGTGGACCCGCCGAAGCCGCCGCCGATGCCGCCCGGGCCTCCGCCGCCTGCGGCGCCCGCGCCTCCGCCGCCTGCGCCGCCCGTTCCGCCGCCGCCGGAGTTGCCGAAGATGCGGCCGAGGCCGTTGTAGCCGATCGCCAGTTCCCAGAGGGAGTTGGTCTCACTGCCGCCGATGTAGGGGCGGGAGTCCGCCGGCCAGAGTGCGACCAGCGCGACGTACCACCCGGCGGAGACCACCACCGCTGCGCCCGCCGCCAGCAGGTGCCAGATCCTGGTCCACAGCCCGGACCGCCCCGTACACAGGTAGGCCAACGCGAAGGCAGGCAGCACCAGCAGGCCCTGCATCATCTTCGTCAGGAACGCGAACCCGATGGCGACCCCGGCGAACAGCAACCAGCGCAACGCCTTTCGGCCGGTCGGAGTCTCGATGGCGCGGATGACGAAGTAACTGGCCGCGGTCACCAGCAAAGTCAGCAGGGCGTCCGGGTTGTTGAACCGGAACATCAACGCGGCGACCGGGGTCGCGGCCAGCAGTCCACCGGCGATCAGGCCGGCGGCCGGTCCGGACCAGCGCCGGACCGAGGCGTAGAGCAGCGCGACGGTGCCGACGCCCATCAGGGCCTGCGGCAGCAGCATGGCAAAGGAGCTGAAGCCGAGGATCCGGGTGAAGAGCACCATCACCCACAGCGATGCCGGCGGCTTGTCGACGGTGATCGAGTTCCCGGAGTCCAGCGACCCGAACAGCCACGCCTTCCACGACTCGGTGCCGGACTTCACGGCCGCGGCGTAGTAGTCGTTGGCGTACCCGGATGCGGACAGGTTCCATAGGTAGAGCGCGGCGGTGGCCAGCAGCAGTGCCCACAGCGCCGGCCTGGCCCATCGCGGGTCGTCCGATGGGCCCAGGAAGATCCGGGCGGCCCTGCCCCGAGGTCGTGGTGGTTCCACGGCTCTCGGCGGCGGCGGCTCGTACTCTCCGGGACGCGGTGGTGGGGGAGTCTGCCCGGGCGAGAGGGGGACGTCGGTGGTGATCGTTCCGGTCATGGTGGTTTCGCTTCCGCTATTGGACTTCGCTATCGAGAATCAATGGGGGAGAAACGGTGTCGCTGTGTCCGTGGCGCTGGGGGCGCTGCGTCCGGGTGGATCAGATTCGTGAGATGCCTTGCGGAGTAATGGAGTCCGGCAATGCGGTGGCCCCGCGGCGGCGAAACACCCAGCTGCGCAACAGCAGGAACCGCACCACGGTGGCGAACAGGTTCGCGATCACCAGGACGGTGATCTCCACCAGATTGCTCGGCTCTGGGGACATTCCGTGCAGCACCACCAGTGATCCGCTGGTGATGGCCAGTCCCAGCAGGAACACGCCGAAGCCCTGGAATTGATGTCGGACAACGTCTTTGCGCCCGCGCACACCGAAGGTCAGCCGCCGGTTGGCCGTGGTGTTGGCGACCGCGGTGATCGCCAGCGCCAGGAAGTTGGCGATCTGCGCGCCGGCGACCGGCCGCAGCATGATGAACAGCACCAGGTAGGCCAGCGTGCTGACCACGCCAACCGCGGCGAACCGGACGACCTGCCTGGTCATCCCGACGGGGACACCGGACGGCGCCGGATCCAGCGGTGCCCGCCCGAGCTGCCGGCGGATCTCGGCGAGCGGCAGTTCGCCGGATGCCAGCGCCCGGCCCACCCGGGCGACGCCCTTGAGGTCGTCCTTCGCGGTCTGCACGATGTTGACCCGGGAGTCAGGGTCGTCAACCCAGTCGACCGGGACCTCGTGGATCCGCAGCCCGCTGCGCTCGGCCAGGATCAGCAGCTCGGTGTCGAAGAACCAGCCGGTGTCCTGCACCAGCGGCAGCAGCTCCCCGGCGACATCGGCGCGGATGGCCTTGAACCCGCACTGGGCGTCGGAGAACCGGGCCGCCAGGGTGCCCCGCAGCAACAGGTTGTAGCACCGGGAAATGAATTCCCGCTTGGTCCCTCTGACGACCCGGCTGCCCCGGTGCAGCCTGGTCCCGATCGCCACATCCGAGTGTCCGGAGATCAGCGGGGCGACCAGCGGAAGGAGGGCGGCCAGATCGGTGGACAGGTCGACGTCCATGTAGGCCAGCACCCCGGCGTCGGAGTGGCTCCAGACGAGGTTCAGCGCCCGTCCGCGGCCCTTTTCGGCAAGGTGCACAGCCGTCACCGCCGGAAGTTCGGCGGCCAGCCGGTCGGCGATCTCCGCCGTC